>Ga0207639_10001400_pt1 | contig 16280 bp, 9 predicted proteins | sample KBSCornC32_FD_184299 | JGI IMG/M metagenome (GOLD analysis project Ga0207639, IMG submission 184299) | Corn rhizosphere microbial communities from Kellogg Biological Station, Michigan, USA - KBS Corn C3-2 (SPAdes) (version 2) | ecosystem: Host-associated > Plants > Roots > Rhizosphere > Soil ...
GCGTCGGCCAGCTCCTCGGCACGCGTGGCGCTGCGGAACGACAGGCCGATCTTCCGCTCGGCCGTGTCGATGTTGATGATCTCGGCCTTCAAGCTCTCGCCCACCTTCACGAACTGCTTGGGGTCCTCCACGCGATCCTCGGAGAACTCCGAGACGTGGATGAGGCCCTCGACGCCCTTCTCGATCTCGACGAAGGCGCCGAAGTCGAGCACCTTGATGACCTTGGCGTCGACGATCTTGCCGATCGGGTAGTCGTACGGGATGCGGTCCCACGGATCGGGAACCAGCTGCTTGATGCCGAGCGAGACCTTGGGCTTCTCGCCGTCGAAGTCGATGTTCAACACGACCGACTCGACCTCGTCGCCCTTCTGGAACAGCTCGGAGGGGTGCTTCACGCGCTGGGTCCACGACAGATCCGACACGTGCACCAGGCCGTCGATGCCCTCTTCGATCTCGACGAAGATGCCGAAGTCGGCGATGTTGCGGACGACGCCCTTCACGACCGTGCCGGGCGGGTACTTGTCCTTCAGCGACGCGAACGGGTTCGGCTCGAGCTGCTTCATGCCGAGGCTGATGCGGTTCTGGCGCGGGTCGATGTCGAGCACGACCGCCTCGACGGCGTCGCCCACGGCGACCATCTTCGACGGGTGCTTGACCCGACGGGTCCACGACATCTCGCTGATGTGGACCAGGCCCTCGATGCCCTGCTCGAGCTCGATGAACGCGCCGTAGTCCTTCAGCGACACGACCTTTCCGCGCACGACCGTCCCCGGCGGGTACTTCTCCGCCGCGTGCGTCCACGGATCCTCGCTGATTTGCTTCAGGCCCAGGCTGACCCGCTCGGTCTCGACGTTGAACTTCAACACCTTGACGCGCACGTGGTCGCCGACCTGGAACAGCTCGCTCGGGTGCGTGACGCGACCCCAGGACATGTCGGTGATGTGCAGCAGGCCGTCGATGCCGCCGAGGTCGATGAACGCGCCGTACTCGGTCAGGTTCTTGACGATGCCCTCGACGATCTGACCTTCCTTGAGCTTCTCGAGGGTCATCCCCTTCAGCTCGGCGCGCTCCTTCTCGAGCAGCACGCGACGCGACAGCACGATGTTGCCGCGCTTCTTGTTGAACTTGATGACCTTGAACCGGTGCGACTTGCCGATGAAGGCGTCCAGGTTGCGCACGGGGCGCAGGTCGACCTGAGAGCCCGGGAGGAACGCTTTGACGCCGCCGCGGATGGTGACCGACAGGCCGCCCTTCACGCGGGCGCTGATGGTGCCCTCGATCAGCTCGTCGCGCTCGCAAGCGCTGGAGATCTCGTCCCACACCTTCAGGCGATCGGCCTTCTCCTTGGACAGGACGCACAGGCCGTTCTCGTCTTCGCGGGTCTCGAGGAAGACGTCGATCTCGTCGCCTTCCTTCACGCTGACGGTCGCGTCGGCGTGGGTGAACTCGTAGAGCGGGATGGTGCCCTCGGACTTGTAGCCGATGTCGACGACCACGTGGTCCTTGCCGACGTGGATCACCCGGCCCTTGACGATGTCACCTTCTTTGATGATGTCGTTCTTGAGGGACTCCTCGAACAGAGCGGCGAAGCTCTCTTCTCCGTCCATGGGGGCGCTGCCAGTGTCAGAAGAAGAGCCGCTCGACGTAGCCGTAGAAACCATTCGTTGCCTTTCGTTGCCTACTGCAAACTTCGTCCGAGACCGCGGTCGGCCGCCGGAGCTAGGGGTGCTTTCGGCACGCCCGATCATTCGGGAGCCCGAAGGGCGCGTAGATAGCGCCGCATCCGCTTGAAGTCAAACGATTACCTTTGTTTTTGGAACCGGGCTGACATCATTCGGGCTGCCGTTGGAGGTTGCGGGGGAGAGCGGCGTCCCAAGCCCTACCTCGGCAGGGCGGGCAGACCCCGGGGTCAGCCGCCGCGGGCGCGGACTTCGCTGGCCAGGCGGTCGACGACCTCGGCCGCCGTCAGGTGGTCCGAGTCGATCTGGACGGCGTCCGGTGCCTTCCGAAGCGGGGCGACGGCCCGGTTCGTGTCCCGATCGTCGCGGGCCAGGATCTCGGCCAGGACGGTTGCCTCTTCGGCCGGGCGACCGCTGGCGCGCAGCTCGGCGGTGCGGCGGCGCGCCCGCTCCTCCGGCGTGGCGGTCAGGAAGAACTTGGCCCCGGCCCGCGGAAAGACGACCGTCCCCACGTCCCGGCCCTCGACCACGACGCCCCCCTCCTCGCCCAGGCGTCGCTGCAGCCCCAGCAGAGCCGCGCGCACGCCCGGCAGGGCCGACACCCGCGACGCGCCGTCGGAGATCTCGGGAGCGCGGATGGCGGCCGTGACGTCGCGGCCGTCGACGAGCACCTTGTTGACGCCCTCGTCGAAGTGAAAGCCGATCTCGAGGTGCGAGACCAGAGGCGCCAGCCGTGCCTCGTCGTCCCACGCCACGCCCATCTGGCGCGCCACCAGCGCGACGCTGCGATAGATGGCGCCCGTGTCCAGCAGCGAATAGCCGAGCCGCTCGGCCAGGAGGCGCGCCGTGGTGGACTTGCCGGCCCCCGCGGGACCATCGATCGCGACGACGAGGCGGGCGCGGGCGGAGCCGGGGGCCACGGGGCCAGCGCCGGGACCGGATGAGGGGGGCGAAGAGGAAGAGGATGCTGAGGAAACGGGCGTGGACGACGACATCGACGTCTTTACCGTACCATGAGCGGATCGCCCGCCTGCACACCAAGGACGCTCGGGTGTACGATCGGTCCGCGTGTCGGCTCGCCCCGCCCTTCCAGCGCCGGGTCTCCATCGAGGCTCTGCCGCGCCGGCGGCTCCCCGGAGGCGGGGTGCGGCGCTCTCGATCCTCGCGGCCGCGCTGGCCCTGCTCGGATGCAATCGCGGCGGCGGCCCCGGCGGCCCGAGGTCGGCCGCCGACGCGGGACCGGGTGCGCTGGTGGTCGCGCGGGTCGGGGACGTCGCCATCACGGCGGCCGACGTGGCGGCACAGATGGTGGCGTCGCCCGGGACCGACCGGCGGCGCGCGCTCGAGGATCGCATCCTGTTCGAGCTCCTCGCGCAGGAAGCGGCCCGACACGATCTCTCTCCCGACACGCCCGACCAGCACGCGGCGCTGGTGGCCGTCGAGGCGCAGCGCCTGGTGGAACGCGACATCGAGCCTCGGCTGACCCGGGCGGCCATCTCCGACGCCGACGTGCGGGCGCTGTACGAACGGGGCCGGCCTCGCTTCGTCCACGGTCGCCTCGTCCAGACCGCCGTCGCTCACGTCTTCACGGGCGGCCGCATGAAACCCGAGCCCCGCGCGCGGGCCGAGCAGAACGCGCGTCTGCTGCGGGCCGCCCTGGACGCGCACCCTCCGCGGACGCTGGCCGACCTGGAGGCCTTCGTGCAGCAGCAGGAGTGGATCGACCGCAAGGTCGGCCTGACCCAGGTGTGGCAAGACGTCGACGGCGACCAGCCTTTTCCGCAGGTGGTCGCGCGCGCGCTGCGCTCGCTGTCGAGCCCTGGGGCCCTCACCCCCCTGGTGGGAGACGAGACCGGCTACTACGTGGCGATGTACCTGGCCGAAAGACCGGCCGAGAACCACGCCTTCGCCGACGTGGCGCCCGGCCTACGCGCCGAGATGTACGAGCCGTGGCGCCGCCAGCGTTTCATGCTGCTCGCGACCGAGCTCACCGCGGGTCATGACATCGAGGCGTACCCGGACCTGTTGACGGCGCCGCCGCCCTGAGCTGGAAGGGCCTCGGGCGGGGAGCCGCCGTCACGCCTTGCGGAAGCGCGAGATCGGCGGCGAAACGAATTCCTTGTCGGGGTGCAGCTGCTTGGCTCGGTCGAGGAGGAGCTCCTCGGTCTCCGGGCGGTTCGGATCGGGCAGGCAGCACTCGACGGGGCAAACGGCCTGACACGCCTCGTGATCGTGGAACCCGACGCACTCCGTACACAGCTTCGGGTCGATGACGTAGATGTCCTCGCCCTCGCTGATCGCTTCGTTCGGGCACTCGGGCTCACAGGCGCCGCAGTTGATGCACTCTTCGGTGATGTAAGTGGCCATCTCTTTTCGCCGCCTATGTTTCCCACGCGTTGCGCATCGATGCAAGAGCCGACGGCCAGTAGCCGGCCGAGCGGGCTCAGGCCTGCGCCGGGGGCGGAACCTCGCTGCTCTGGGTGAGGACGCTCGCCTTCGCGCGGCGACCGTCGGCCCCGGGGCGCATGTTGACCCCGACCAGCTTGGACACGCCCGGCTCCTCCATGGTGATGCCGCACAGGCGATCCGCGATCTCCATCGTGCGCCGGTTGTGGCTGATGATGATGAACTGCGACCGATCGGTCATCGCGCGCACCATCTCGTTGAACCGGCCGACGTTTGCCTCGTCGAGCGGAGCGTCAACCTCGTCCAGCACGCAGAAGGGGGACGGCTTCACCAGGAAGATCGCGAACAACAACGACACGGCGGTCAGCGCCTTCTCACCGCCCGAGAGCAGCTCGATGTTCTGGGCGATCTTCTTGCCGGGCGGGTTCGCGACGATGTCCACGCCCGTCTCCAGCAGGTCGCCCGTCTCGTCGATCAAGCGCAGGTGAGCGCGCCCGCCGCCGAACATGCGCGGGTACACCTCCTGGAACTTCGCGTTGACCGCGTCATAGGTCTCGCGGAACCGCTTGCGCGAGGCCCGGTTGATCTTGTCGATGGCCGCCTCGAGCTGCCCGATGGCCGACTCGAGATCGGCCTTCTGCGTGCTGAGGAAGTCGAACCGCTTCTGAGACTCCTCCGACTCCTCGATGGCCGTCAGGTTGATCTCGCCCATGCGGTCGATCAGGCCGCGCAGCTCGGACATCCGCTTCTCTTCGACGTCGGCCACCGGCGGGCGCAGGTGATAGTCGCTGACGACATCGGCCAGCGCGACGTCCGGGTAGCGGCCGCTCATCTGGTCCGCCAGGGACGTTCGCCGCAGCGTCACCTCCTGGCAGCGCAGGTCCAGCCGCGACAGCGTCTGCGCCATCCGCGCCACCTCGGTGCGGGCCGTTCGCAGATCGGCCTCGCGTCGCGAGAGGGTGCCGTTGCGCTCCTCGACGGCGCCCTGCCGCTCGGCGTGGGCCCGCGCTCGCTCCTCGGCCTCCGCCTGCTGCAGCCCGGCCTCCTCGCGCAGGGTGGCGGCCTCCTCGCGGAGCGTCTCGACGCGCGCCAGCCCTTCGCCGATGTTGGTCTCCAGGCGCTCCATGCGCACCCGGTGATCCTCGGCCTCTCGCCGGAGCCGCTCCAGGGTCTGCCGGGCGTGGTTGCGCCGGTCGGCGGCCTGCGCCGCCAGGACCTTCAACGTGGTCAGCTCGCCGCTCAACACCTCGAGGCGCTCGGCCAGCTCGAGGGTGGTGGTCCGCAGCTCGGTGACGCGCGTCTCCGCGCTGGCCAGCAGCTCGTTGTCGGCCAGCAGCGCCGCCGCCGCCGTCTCGATCCGCCCCTCGGCGTCGGCCAGGTTGCGCCCCAGATTCTCGGACTCGACGCGGAGCTGCCGGCGCCGCGTCTCCAGGCGCCGGTAGTCGTCGGTGGCGCGATCGAAGTCCTTGCGCTGCGAAACGAGGGCGACCTCGTCCGCGCGCAGGTCGGCGGTCAGCTCCTCGATCCGCCGGGTCACGTCCGCCAGGTTCTGCTTGGCCGTCACGTGGCGGGCCATCGAATCCTGGTAGTCGGTCTCCAGCTTGGCGACGATCTGCTCGAGCTCGCGGATCTCGCGCTTCTGCTCGAGGACGCCCACCGACGACTCGCGCGAGCCGCCCGTCACGACCCCGTGAGGATCCACGACCTCGCCGTCGAGGGTCACGATCGTCTTCGTGGTCTGCGTCTCGCGCCACAGCTCGAGCGCGCGCTTCAGGTTCTCGACGACCACCACGTCGCCCAGCAGGAACGTCGCCACGCGATCGAAGTGGCGGTCGTAGCCGATGAGGTCGAGCAACGGTCCCCGCACGCCCTCTCCGGTCGGCCAGACGGCATGCGAGGTGAACGCCCCTCCCCCGCCCTTCGTCCGCGCATCGCCGCTCGCGTCCACGCCGCCGGCGGCGGTCGGGGGCGTCGCGCACTCGGCCAGCAGGTCGGGCTCGACTCCCGGCGAGGTCGGGTCGTCCGGTCCCAGCTCGCTGATGGCCGGCATGTACACCGGGATCGACGGCGGGTCGACCATGACGCCCCCGCCGCTCGCGTCCCGCGCCACGCCGCCCGCGCCCGCCGCCATGCCGACGGGGGCCATCGCGGCCAGGGGGTCGGCCGCCACCTGCCGCTCGAACGAGCGCAGATCGACCGGAATGAAGCTCGAGCGCCCTTCGCTCTTCGCCTTGAGGAACTCGATCGCCTCGACGCCGACGTCGTGCGACTCGACGATGATGTTTCCCAGGCGGTCTCCCAGGACGGCCTCGACCGCCGCCTCCAGCTCGGGCGGTGGCTGCACGATGTCCGCGACGACGCCCTTGATACCCGACGTTTGCCCCTGCACCTCGAGGTCGCGCCGGTTCTGCATGATGGCGCGCACGCCCTTGTGGAAGCTCTCGTAGCGGTCCTGGATTTCACGGAGCGAGCCCAGGCGCGAGCGGCGCCGGTGCGACTCCTCGCGCATGGTCTCGAGCTCGAGCTCTCCGCGCGAGACCTCGCCGCGCAGCACGACCAGCTGCGCCTCCGCCTCTTTCTTCAGCGCCGTCAGCTCGCCTCGACGGACCTCCATCTGGTCGAGGCTGGCCCGCAGCGCCTCGGCGTCCTGTAGCCGGGCCGCCGCGGCCTCGGCGGCGCCGTCGTCCTCGGCCGCGATCGTCTCGAGGCGGGCGCGCAGATCTTCTCGGCGGGCCGTGGCGGCCGACTGCTCCGACTCGTTGCGCGCGATGCGGGTGCGGCTGCCGGCGACCTCGTTGTGGGCCCGATCGAGCGCCGTTCGCGACTCGGCGAGCTGCCGCCGGACCTCCTCGTGGGCGGCTCCCTTCTCCTCGAATTGACCGTGGCTGGCGGCGGCGTCCTCGTCGAGCTGGGCCAGCTGGCCCTCGATCTCCGCGATGCCGCGCACCGATTCGTCGCGCCGGACGACCAGGCCTTCGACCTCACGGCGCTCGGCGTCGGCCCGCGCCGTGATCTTGTCGGCCTCGTCCTCCTGGTACTGGGCCCGCTGGCTCCCGAGCTGGGCCTTGTTGAACAGCGAGAAGAGATCTTCCTTGGCGACGGCCAGCTCGTTCATCTCCTCGCTGACGGCCAGGCGCTCGACGTCGACCGCCGCCTCCTCGACCTCGAGGGCGCGGCTCTGATCCCCGTGGGTCTGGCGCAGCTCCTCGATCTGGGCCGTGACCGACTTCTCCTCGGCCAGGTGGCCGAGGTACCGCTGCGAGGCCGACCACAGATCGAGGTCGCGCAGCTCGGCCTTGTACCGCTTGTAACGCTCGGCCTTGGCGGCCTGGAGCCGCAAGGATCGCAGCCGTCCCTCGATCTCCGCGATGATGTCCGAGACGCGCAGCAGGTGCTGGCGCGTGGACTCGATCCGGCGCTCGGCCGCCTTCTTCTTGACCTTGTACTTGGTGATCCCGGCCGCCTCGTCGATGAGGCCCCGGCGCTCCTCGGGACGCGAGGACACGATGAAGCCGATGCGACCCTGCTCGATGATCGCGTAGGCCTTGGAGCCGATGCCGGTGCCCAGGAAGAACTCGACGACGTCGCGCAAGCGCGACGGCACCCCATTCAAGAGGTACTCGCTCTCGCCGTCGCGGAAGAGGCGGCGGGTCACCACGATCTCGGCGGGGCCCACCGCGCCCCAGGGGACGCCGCCGGGGGCGGCGTCGGCTCGGAGGTCTTGACCGTCGAAGGTGAGGGACACCTCGGCGAGGCCGGCCGGACCGCGCGACTCGGAGCCGGCGAAGATGACGTCCTCCATGGCGCGCCCGCGGAGGTGCTTGGCCGACTGCTCGCCCATGACCCAGCGGATGGCGTCGACGATGTTCGACTTTCCACAGCCGTTCGGTCCCACGATGGCGGTGATCGGGTCCTGGAACGTGATCGAGGTCTTCTCGACGAACGACTTGAAACCGACGATCTCGACGCGCTTGATTCTCATCGTTTCATTGCTCCCCGGGCGACCCGACGCGACCGGCGCCAATCCGAGGACCCGGATTGGCACCGCGACCTGGCACCAGGATCGACTACGTTCGTTCCCAAAGCGAGTTTTTCGTGACCATACGTGACATATATCGTCACTTCGCGGTCCTTCTCACTACACCGGTCCGGCCGGGGCTGTAAAGCGCTATCGGAGGGCGCCTCGACGAGTCTCCGCAAGAGTAGATGATGGCCCGTGAATCCGCGCGGCTATGCCCCCTTCTGGACCGGCGGGTGGTTCGCGGCGATGGCCGTCGGCGCGTCTGCGTCAATCGACCTACGCAGGACGGAAAACGGGTGGTAATGTCCGCCGGCCCCATGCAGATAGGACACCTTTACATCGACCCTCAACAAGCACTTGAAGTCCTGGGTGCGGTGGGGGGGATTGGACTCTCCTCTCTCTTCGGTTTCTTGTTGGTCCGACGCGCGCGGGCGACCCGGCGCCGGCAGATCGAGGGACTCGACAATGACAGCCCCGTCAAGGAAAAGCCGCGACGGCGGCTTCGCGCCGAGGACCTCGAGCCGGCGGAGCCAGAGCAGGCCGACGAGGATGCCGAAGAGGCTTCAGAGGGGACGCCGGTCCTCCCCCGCTCCGACCGCGCCGCCACGACGGCCGAGGCGGAGCCGCTCCCGGAGGCCCCCTCGCGACACGCTCCCTCGGAGCCGCTTCCGCCTTCCGGCCGGCCGGCCCCGGCCAGCGCGAAGGGCGGTGCCAGGGAGGAAGCGCCGGTCGGGGGGCGGGTGCTCGAGTTCCCCGTTGCGCCGGCGCCCAAGGCACCCGCAAAAGGCGATTTACGGATCGTCGAGGCGCTGACCGAGGCCCCGTCTGTCCCCGCGGCCCCCACCCCGCCGGCCGAGGTGCCCCCCGCGAAGGTCCAGAAGGTCAAGAAGGCCAACGCCTGGGCCCCCGGGCTGGCGCGAACCCGCTCCGGCTGGGTGTCGCGGCTCGGCCAGCTCTTCGCGGGCAAGCGCGAGATCGATCCGGGCCTGCTCGACGAGATCGAGAAGGTGTTGCTGACCGCCGACATCGGGGTCCGGACCAGCGACAAGCTGCTCGACGAGATGCGCGGCTCGCTGTCGCGCCGCGAGCTCGGCGATTCGGACGCCGCGTGGACCTTCCTGCAGCAACGCTCGCAGGCCCTGCTGTCGTCGTCGGCGTCGCCGCCGGTCGCCTGGGGATCGGCCAAGCCGTTCGTGCTTCTGGTCATCGGGGTCAACGGCAGCGGGAAGACGACGACCATCGGCAAGCTCGCCGCGCGTTTGATCGGCGAGGGCAAGAAAGTCCTGATGGGCGCGGGAGACACCTTCCGCGCCGCCGCGGCCGAGCAGCTCGAGATTTGGGGCAAGCGCGTCGGCGCGCCCGTCGTTCGCGGCAAGGAAGGCGCCGACCCGTCGTCGGTGCTCTTCGACGCGATCAAGCGCGCGACCGCCGAGGGCTACGACGTCGTCATCGGCGACACCGCCGGGCGCCTGCACACCAAGACTGATCTGATGGAGGAGCTGCAGAAAGTCCGGCGGGTGATCGGCAAGGCGGCCCCCGGTGCGCCCCACGAGACCTGGCTCGTCATCGATTCGACGAGCGGTCAAAATGCGATAGCGCAAGCACAGATATTCACCCAAGCCATGGCCGTTTCGGGTATCGTCCTCACGAAGCTCGATGGAACCGCTAAGGGAGGCGTCATCTTGGGCATCGCCGACCAGCTCCAGATTCCCGTGCGGTTCATCGGGATTGGCGAGCGGGTCGAGGACCTGCGGGAATTCGACGCAGACGATTTCGTCGAGGCGCTGTTCGATCGCGACGCCGACGAAGCCGCGGCCCGGGTCAACGGTTCGAACTAGGTTCCCCCGCCAGCGGTCGCGAGGCCCCCGTTTTTATTTGCGTGCCAAAAAATGGCCGTGATATAGTGCGCAAACCTTTGGGTCGCAGTGTTAAGCACTTGAAATCTTTGACCTTTTTGTCTTCCTGCCAACTCCGTTTCAAGAGCGAGGAACCATGAAGCGCAGGGCTGTGTGCCTTTTCGTATCGATTCTCATCGGAGGCGCGGGGGGGACGGGAGCCTGGGCGGCTGGTTCAAAGGACAAGGCGGACACGAAGGATGCCGATGCGGCGGGCGCTGGCGCTGGCGCAGGTGCCGACGTGGCGGGGGGCGCCGAGGCGCCGCCTCCCGACATCAGCGGGGATCTGGATCTTTCGGATAACAAGGCCAGCGAAGATGCCGCGGCCACGATCAAGGCCTCGAGCACGCTGACCTGGCAGGACATCGTCGTCATTCCGCGCAAGCGGTTCTTGAAGGGCGGACGGTTCGAGTTCTCGCCTTTCGTGGGGACGTCGATCAACGACATCCTGATCCAGCACTACGTCTTCGGGCTGGACCTGAACTTCTTCATCACGGACGCGTTCTCGATCGGGTTGCAGGGCGACTACTACGTCAAGCAGCTGACCGACCGCGAGTCGCTGATCGGTCTGCAGTACAACCGGATCCCGACGCTGAATCGGTACCTGTGGAGCGGGCTCCTCAACTTCGGATACGTGCCCGCCTACGGGAAGTTCGCGCTCTTCAACAAGAGCATCGTCCACTGGGAGATCTTCGTGTCGGGCGGCGTCGGCATCACGCAGACCGAGATCATCCCGCGGAACATCTCGTACGAACCGTTCAAGACCAACGCGATCACGCCCGACGTCGGGATCGGCGGCCGCTTCTTCCTGTTCGACTGGCTGACGGTCAACTACATGTTCCGCGACTACATCATCCTCGACAAGTACGAGCCGCTGACGCGTGGCGAGCCGGACATGACCATGCCAAACGGGGTCAAGTACTACTCGGCGGCGGATGCCAAGAGCCACGCGGACGGCAAGCTGGTGAACAACATCATGTTCTACGTCGGCGTGGGGGTGTTCCTGCCGACCAGCTTCCAGTACAAGACGCCGCGCTGACGACGAGCGCCTCGAAACGGACGCCTTGCACATGACTCCTCGAGCCCGCGACCCACAAAGGATCAGCCCCATGATGAAGCGGATCGCCCTCACGTTCCTGCTCGCTTCGACGGCACCCTTCGCCCTCCCCTCTTCGCCCGCCCGCGCTGAGCACAAGAGCCCGCTGGCCGACGCGCCGGCCATTCGCAAGCGCGTCGAGCTGCGCGACAAGCGGTTCGAGGTCGGCGTCGGCGCCGGCTCGACGGTGAACGAGACCTTCTATCACGGCGTCGTCCTGAACGGGCATCTCGCCTTCCACATCACCGACTGGCTGGCCATCGGTGGAGCGGGTCTGTTCAACGTCACCGCGCTCGCCACGGGCTTTCATGACGAGCTGACGTCGACGCTGAAGGATCCGATGGGTGAGGACCGGGCGCCCAACGCGGCCGTGGCCAACTCGGGCATGAACAAGCCGAGCATGGTGCTGGCTGGCCAGATCGAGCTGACGCCGTTCACCGGAAAGTTCGCGCTGTTCGGCGGCCTGTTCGCGCACTACGACTTCTACCTCTACGGCGGCCCGGCGTTCGTCTCGCTGGTGAAGGCGGGCAGCACGATGGCGCCGGCTTGCGCGGACAAGACCATGAGCGACACGACCTGCATCACCACCGGCTCCAAGATCGGTCCCACGTTCGGCGGCGGCATCCACAGCTACTTCAACGATTGGTTCGGGCTGACGCTCGATCTGCGCGACGTCGTCATCAAGGACAACCCCGCGGGGCGAGACGTGAACGGCGATCTGGTGGCCGACAAGCGCGACCTCACGTGGTCGTCGCACTGGGTGGTCACGCTCGGCGTCACGGCGTTCTTCCCCAAGGCCGATATCTCTCCGTAGCGAAGGGCCAAACCCGTGTCCGGGGATTCCCGCGGCGGCTCGACGGCGACCAAACGCAAGGTCACCTTGTACTTCAACTCGGTCATGCTGGCCGAGACCCAGCACGAGGCGATCCGACAGGATCGTTCAATCTCGTGGATCATCCAGGCGGCCTGGCGCCGGGCTCGCGACGAGATCCGGAAGCTCCCCTCGGCCGCTCGGACCGAGGCTCCGGCCTCTGGGGTCGACGCCAAGGCACCCGGCGACGGCGGCGACGGCGCGGGCTCCGACTCTTGACGAGCTGAAGGCGGTTCGGCCCGGCCCCGGCAGGGCCTGACGAGTCAGGGGCAGTGGTCGGCCACCGGTGCGTTGCTCAACAGGACGCACCCCACGAGGCTGTCACGCCCCGTCGAGTCTCGATAGAACACCGAGACGCGATCGCCCGGGCTCCCCTCCATCGGGCCCGTGATGAAGCTGCCGTCGTGCCGGGCACGGGCGATGACGCCGGCCCCACGCTCCAGATCCGTCACGAAGAAGGTCGCATCGATCGCGTTGGCGTTCGGTCCTCCCGACGTGATCCACATGGTGCGCGTGGCGCCCGAAGAGTCGGTGATCAGCTGGGCGCTGAACGAGATCTCGTCCGGCGGAGGGACCGGGATGTACACCGGGCCGCAGGCCCAGAGCGCGACCAGCCCGATTCCGGCTGTGACCAGGCGCCCGACGCGGAGCCGGTCCCGCCACGATCGTCCTCGATGAGCATCCGCCGCGGGCGCGCTGCCCGGCTGCGGCGCGCCCGCTCCGGCGCTCACCCCGGCGGGCAGGGCTCGCGACGGCGAATCGCTGGAGATGGGGCGTTGCTGGCTCATCGGGCGGAGGACTCCACCAGGCACAATAGCAAGGGGCAGACCGCTCGTCGTCGGAGGACCCGGGCGCTCGTTCCGGCCCTTACCGGCCGGGGCGCGGTAAGGACCGGCAACCTGGTTGGCTGTGGCGGCAACGTCGTGGACGCCACCCAGGAGCTGGTGGCCGGTGGACCTGCGGTCAAGAGAAGCCGTACCGACGGAGCTTCTTCTGGAGGCCGAAGCGCGAGAGGCCGAGAGCTTCGGCGGCCTTGGTCTGATTGCCGCCGAAACGCGCGAGCGCCTCGCGCAGCAGCGCGCGCTCGAGCCGCTCGACACGAGGCTTCAGCGCCAGGCTGTCGGGGTCCTCGATCGAAGTGAGGGCGGCCTCGGCGGTCCCCGCCACGTGTGGCGACAGGTCTCCCACCGTGATGAGGTCCCCCGAGAGCGCCGCCGCTCGCATGAGCTCGTTCTCGAGCTCGCGCACGTTGCCCGGCCAGCGGTACGCCACGAGGCGCGCCAGGGCCTCGGGCTGGATCCGCTTGGTCCGCGCCGAGGGCGTCGTCGGTGTCGTCGTCGATATCGTCGCCGCTACTTTGGCGAGCAGGTGCTCCACGATGGCCGGGATGTCCTCCCGGCGCTCGCGCAGCGGCGGCAGGACGATGCGCGCCACCGACAAGCGGAAGAACAGGTCCTGCCGGAACTTACCTTCCTCGACGAGGCGGCCGAGATCGCGGTTCGTCGCGGCCACGATTCGCACGTCGACCTTGCGGGTCCGCTCGCCCCCGACTCGCCGGAGCTCGCCCGTCTGGAGGATGCGCAGCAGCTTGCCTTGCATGGCGGGGGACATCTCCGCCACCTCATCCAGGAACAGCGTCCCGCCGTCCGCGATCTCGAAGAGGCCGCGGCTGTCGTGATCGGCCCCCGTGAAGGCGCCGCGGACCGCGCCGAACAACGTCGACTCGAGCAGGGTCTCCGGGATCGCGGCGCAGTTCTCGGACACGAACGCCTGCGCCCGCCGCGGGCCGTTGAAATGAAGGGCGCGCGCCACCAGCTCCTTCCCGGTGCCGCTCTCACCCTGCACCACGACGGGCAGCGCGGTATCGGTCAGCCGGTCGAGAAGGCGGAAGAGCTCCAGCATGCGCGGGGTCCGGCCGACGATGTTGCGGTAGTCGTAGCGAATGGCCAGGGCCTCGCGGTTCTCGCGCAGCTCCTGCTTCATCCCGGACAGCTCTTCCTTGCGCGCGTCCAGCTCGCCGCGCAGGCGCTGGTTCAGGACCTCGATCCGCCGCTCGCGCTTGCGGAGCTCCGACAACAGGCGCGCGTTCTCGACGGCGATGGCGGCCTGCTCGGTGAAGTCGAGCACCAGCTGGACGTCCTCGTCGGTGAAGGCTCCCCGGCGGAGACGGTTGTCGACGTAGACGGTCCCCGCCGCGCGACCCTTGATGTGCAGCGGGACGGCGAGCACCGAGCGGAGGTGCAGATCGGAGACCGACATCGCCTCGCGAAACCGCGGGTCGCCAGCCGCGTCGATGGTGACGATGGGGGCCCCACCCTGGACCGCCTGGCGCGCGATCGATCGCGACAGCTCGAACCCGCTCGCCTCCAGCGTCTGCTGATCGATGTTGCGGGCGGCCTTGACCACCAGCTCGCCCTTGTCGTCCTCGAGGAGCACGAAGCCGCGCTCGGCCTCGGTCAGCTCGATCACGGTGTCCATGATCAGCTCGAGCAAGCGGGGCAAGCGCAGCTCGCTGTTGAGGCGCTTGTTGATGCGAAGCAGGCGCCGCAGGCGTCCGTCCGCGCGGTCCGCGCGGGCGCGCGCGTGGCGGCCCCCGACCAGGCCCGCCCCGGCCTCGCCGTCGAGGCCCGCCAGCTCGGCGGCCGCCGCCAGGAGCTGCGCCTCGGGATCTCTCTCGAGGCCGGGACGATGATCGATGGGCGTGGACATGCGCACCTCCTCGAACGATTGACGGGACTCGGCGAGGCTTCGAGCGGCGTCCGCGTTCTGGCCGAGCCTGCGGAAGAGCCGGGCGGCGGCGAACGTGGTTCGCCACACGATCGGGCGCCGCCCCTCCTCCGCCGCGCGAGCCGCGTCGGCACCCAGCGCCGCCGCCAGGCGCGTCGGCGAATCCGAGCCGGTGGCGCCGACGGTGACGGGATCCCAGGTCGCGGACGCGGCGAGCACGCGGGCGCGCGCCAGCCGCAGCTCCGCGGAGCCCTGGGGCGGAACGGCGGTCGGACCCTTCGAGAGCAGGGCCAGGCGCGCGGCCGCTTCGTCGACCCGCCCCACGCGCGAGAGCAGCTCGACCGTGCTCAGCGCGGCCGCCCAGCGCAAGGGTGACGAGGGATCGCCTCCGGCCAGGCCCGTAAGGCCTGCCAGCGCCGGCTCGATTCGACCCTCCCGTGCCGCGATCTCCGCGTCGAGGTAAGTGAGCGTGCCGACATCCGCGACGAAGTCCGGAGCGATGTTTCCTTCGGGCCCGCGGGCGAGCTCGAGGCGCAGGCGGTCGGCCAGGCGCCGCGCCCCTGTCAGATCGTGCAGCTCGACGAGCAGCATGGCGGCGTTGAAGAGCGCCGTGGTCAGCTCGCCCGTCTTCCCGATCCGGCCCAGCTCCGAGATCGCGCGATCGGCGGCGGCGAGCGCATCGTCGTAGCGGCCGGCTTCGGCGGCCAGCGCGCCGAGGTTGAGCGCGATCGCAGCCGCGGTGTGCACGTCGCGCGCGCGATCGGCGTCGCCCAGCGCGTTTCGATAACCTTCGAGCGCTCGGTCCAGGTGGCCGGCCAGGTGGTCGACCAGCGCTGCGATGAAGCCGAAGCGCGGGCTGCTGCGCACCTCCTCGGGCAAGTCGGCCAGCAGGCGCCGCGCCTCGTCCAGGTCGCCTCCGTACGCGTGGGCCAGCAGCGCCGACTCGGCGGCCAGCGGGCCCGCGTCGGGATCTCGAAGCGCCCTGGACGCGACGGTGGTGGCCTCGGAGAACCGCTTCAGTCCGAACAGGACGCGGGCCAGCCGCGCCCGCAGGAGCGCTCGCTCGGGCGCGGCGGCCCCCGCGGCTTCTGCGTGGTCGAGGGCGCGCGAGAGCAACTCGCGCGCACCCTCCAGATCTCCGGCGCGCGCCCGCAACCAGGCGCGCCGTTCGCAGAGGCGGGGATCCAGGGCGACCGGGCCTGCCTCCCGGAGCGAGCCGGGCGCCGGGGCCGGCGTCGCGGTGGCGCCCAGCGCCGCCTCGGCCTCGGCAGGTCTTCCTTCCACGGCGAGCCGGTCGGCGAGTCGGATGCGCTCGTCGATGGTCAGCGCCCCCGGGTCCAGCCGGTACAACCGAAAAAGCCAGCTCGCGGCGGCCTCGTCGCGCTGGCTGGCCGGATCGTGCGTGGACCGCCCCGCGGGCCGGACGTCGGGCGAGCCCCCGGGATCGAGGCGGCTCGGGTCTGCCGCCCGCGTCGTGGCCGCGAGCCGGAAGGACCGCGCGGCTTCGGCGGATCGTCCGAGCGCTAGCAGGGCCAGGCCTCTCCGCCCATCCCCCTCCGACAACCGCGCCGCGGCCAGCTCTGCC
>Ga0207639_10001402_pt1 | contig 16268 bp, 16 predicted proteins | sample KBSCornC32_FD_184299 | JGI IMG/M metagenome (GOLD analysis project Ga0207639, IMG submission 184299) | Corn rhizosphere microbial communities from Kellogg Biological Station, Michigan, USA - KBS Corn C3-2 (SPAdes) (version 2) | ecosystem: Host-associated > Plants > Roots > Rhizosphere > Soil ...
CTCGTCCTGTCAGAAATATGAAGTAAAGAATTCGGCTAATCAGGTTGGCATTTCAAAGGTGACTTTCTATCCGGAAGTGTCTACAACAGGAGACCGGTTTGTTGCAGTCCCACAGGGACAGGCGTACACTGATCCCGGTGCTAAGGCGACTGTGAATGGGGCTGATGTTAAATATACGACCAGTATGGCAATTTCGGCCAGCACGGCACCTGGGGTATATGTGATCAACTACGACGCTACCAACAGCGATGGGTTTTCAGCCAGCGATTTTCGAATTGTAACGGTTATTCCTTCGAGTGCGCTTGCGGACCCTGTCGTTGTCGCCAATGATTTTTCGGGAACCTATTTGAGGGGAGCTACTGGGGTGACCAGCACCTGGAAGAAGGTCGGTACCGGCGTTTACGCGGTAGAGAACCCCGGTGGTGCTGCCACGGGTGTGGGTCTTTATGCGATAGTTACGAATTTTTCCGGTACTACGATCTCGATGCCAGTACAGAATAGCCCTTATTATGGCGGACAGGTATCCACGGAGAGTGCGGTCTATAGCGTCGGGCCTCCTGCCACATATCATTGGATATTTCACGCATCGGGTTATGGTACAGGTGTCAGAACTTTTGTAAAGCAGTAAAAAATTAAAATCAAAACAATGAAAAAATTAAGCATAATAGGTCTGGCGCTGACGGTGCTCGTGATTTTGGGCTTGACGTCCTGTAAAAGGACATTGCCTGATTACGGCAGGACTTCTACTGTGAAATTCTCGAATGGGTGGTGGTGCAATTTATATCAGGGAGGTAGCGCGCTATATGCAAAGCCGGCCTTCTTCAGCACATATAACACTTCCGCAGGAGATTCGATCTGGGTGGATGATCTGGCCAATCTGTGGGATTTCAAAGTAAAGGCGGCGATCGATCAGGCAGGTCTGACATTCAGCACCAAGAATGCGCAGAATGAGTATTATGATATACAGGTCACGATCACGGATGGGAAGATACTCCCGAAAGCGGGTCATTCTATCACGGGCCTGGCGACGGACAGTATTTATATGAAGGTTGTTTTTTCGGATGATCCGACGACTACTTATGAAATCAAGGGGACGGCGCGGACCGGACAGGAAGCCGATGATTATTAATTAGCATCGATATACCTGCAATTTGTACGGCGGGACCTTCGGGTCCCGTTTTTTTATCCGGGAGTGATGCCGGGCCTGAGGAGCTGCTTATCTTTGTCCAAAATCGATCAATGTCAGAACAACAGCAAGCCAGCAATCAGCTGAATATCGAGATATCCGAAGAAGTTGCCGAGGGGCAGTACGCCAATCTGGTGATCATTACGCATTCTCATGCGGAGTTTGTGATGGATTTTGTGAATGTGATGCCGGGGACGCCGAAAAGTAAGGTGAAATCGAGGCTCATTCTGACGCCGCAGCATGCGAAGCGGTTTATGAAGGCGTTGACGGAGAATATAGTGCGGTTTGAGGCGGCCAATGGGAAGATCCAGGACCTGGAGGAGGTGCAGTTGCCGATGAATTTTGGGGGGCCTTCGGCGCAGGCTTAGGTTGGTAGCAGGCCGGCGTCGGCGAAGCTGAAATAGGTCTTTCCTCCTACTATGATGTGGTCCAATAGTTTGATGTCCAGCAGCCTGCCGCAGTCGCTGAGTTTGGTAGTCAGGGTTTTGTCGGCCTGGCTGGGCTGTAGGTTGCCGGAGGGGTGGTTATGGCAGACGATGAGGCTGACGGCGCCGAGTTCGAGGGCGTTCTTGAAGATGATCCGGGGATCGACGACTGTCGAGCTGATGCCGCCCTGGCTGAGGATCTCGATGTCTTCCTGTTTTATGCGGCCGGCCTGGTTGAGGTAGAGAACTACGAATACTTCGTAGCTATAGTCTTCGAGGAGGGGCCCGAGGTATGCGGCGGCGGTCCGGCTGTCTTTGATGACGGGTTTTTTGAGGGAGGCGGAGGATTGTCTGCGGCGGCCGAGTTCGAGGGAGGCGGCGATGGTGACAGCCTTCGCGAGACCTATCCCTTTGATTTTCATTAGTTCGCGGATGCTGCGTTTGCCAAGTTCGTTGAGGTCGTTCTTGTTGAGGCGCAGTAGCTCTCTGCCGATCTCTACGGCGCTTTTGTCGCGTCTGCCGGTACGGATGAGGATGCCGAGGAGTTCGGCGTCGGAGAGGTTGCGGGGGCCTTTGAGCATTAGCTTCTCCCTGGGCCGGTCGGTGACGGCCCACTGGGTAATTCCGGTCTTTTTTTTCTTTGTGGTTCTCTTCGCTTGCATCGTTCAATTTTTATGATTATTTTGTGATTGATAACGACGAAATGAAATAAGCAATCGTTCCGGCCGTTATACGTTTTGAAACCCGCGGTTGATCACAACCGTAACCTTTGAAAACTAAAGTTAAAATCCAATGAATCGAAGAACTTTCAACGCGATCGGCGGCTGGCAGCCTTTCCTTTTTTGTATCGGCATGTATGTAGTCGCTTTGTTTTTCTCCATTTTCGTCTGTTCCTCCATTTTCTATGCTTTCAATGCGAAGTCTGCGGCTAAAGCGGCTGAGAAGACGGCTATTATTAGCTCGGCGCGGCCTCAGCTGGCGTCTGTCGGGCATTGATCAGAGCGTTCATAAAGATTATTCAAAGGCTGGTCCCGGTGATTGCCGGGTCTGGCCTTTTTGTGTTCGGAAGGGGTTATGAATGCCGCGTTTGGGAGCAGATTTTTGCGCTTTTACAATTGCGTGCATACCTGTATCTTCGCCCCATATTTTACCATCCACATTATGCAGCATCAAGCTAAGATTTTTTCCGGTACGGGGTCTCAGTATCTTGCCGAAAAAATAGCCCAACAATTTGGTATTCCCACCGGGAAGATCACGATCCAGCATTTCAGTGACGGGGAGATCCAGCCCATATACAATGAAAGTATTCGCGGGGATATGGTTTTTCTGGTTCAGAGTACGTGTGCGCCGGCCGAGAATCTGCTGGAGCTGTTGCTGATGATCGACGCTGCGCGCCGGGCATCCGCCTATAAGGTGGTGGCGGTGCTTCCGTACTATGGGTATGCGCGGCAGGACAGGAAGGACAAACCCCGGGTCGCTATTGGTAGCAAGTTGATAGCCAATATGTTAGTTTCGGCGGGGGCTGATAGGGTCATAACGATGGATCTGCATGCTCCTCAGATACAGGGGTATTTTGACATCCCTGTAGACCACCTGGACAGTTCGGCTATATTTATACCCTATATTGAGCAACTTAAGGTGGAAAATCTTACCTTTGCGGCCCCTGACGTGGGGAGTGCCAATCGTATCCGGGAGATCGCGAGTTATTTCAACGCGGAAATGGTCATCTGCGATAAGCATAGGAAGAGGGCAAATGAGATTGCGAGTATGGTGGTTATCGGGGATGTGACGGATAAGGATATTGTGCTGATCGATGATATTTGTGATACGGGAGGAACGCTGGCCAAGGCGGCGGGACTGCTGAAGGAGAAAGGGGCGAAAAGTGTGAGGGCTTTGTGTACGCATCCCGTATTGTCCGGAAAGGCGTATGAAAATATCGAGAACAGTGTATTGGAAGAGCTGGTAGTCTGTGATACGATCCCGCTGAAGCGTCCGAGTTCGAAGATCAAGGTGTTGAGTGTGGCGGAATTGTTTGCAGTGGCGATCAGGAATGCGCACGAGAACAGGAGTATCACGGGGTTGTTCATCCACTCGCAGCTGAGGAATAAATAGGGTTGACGCGCAGCGGTAGGGGGGAGAGTAAATAAGCGTAATTTTTAAACAAGCATACAATGAAGACAATTACCATCGAAGGACAACTCAGGACCGAAATGGGCAAACAAGCCACCCGCCAACTTCGCTCTGAGGAAAAAGTGCCCGGTGTAATTTATGGGGGTGCAAAGGAGGTGAATTTTTCGGCTCCGACTGCGTCGTTCAAAACACTGGTGTATACGCCTGATTTCCAGTTAGCGGAAGTCAAGGTAGAGGGAAAGACTTACAAATGCATCCTGAAGGACCTGCAGTTTGATAAGGTAACGGACGAGCTGATCCATGTTGATTTTCTCGAGCTGGTCGAGGACCGGCAGATCACGGCTACTATTCCTTTGAAGTTCACCGGGACTTCCAAGGGTGTAAAAGACGGCGGTAAGCTGATCACGAAGATGAAGGCGCTGAAGATAAAGACCTATCCGAAGTATCTGAAAGAAAACATCGAGGTTGACCTGACCGACCTGGAGCTGAATGGTAACCTGCGGGTAGAGGACGTGAAGGCTGATAACTACGAGATACTGAACTCTCCCCGTATTCCTATCGCTTCTGTCGTGCTGACGCGTCAGCTGAAACAGGAAGAAGCTGCTTCAGCCACACCTGCGGCGGGTGCTAAACCTGCTGCGGCTGCTGCTCCTGCTGCTGCGAAGTCTGCGCCGGCCAAAAAATAAATTATTTTATTAGTAGGAACCCGGTTAAACATTAACCGGGTTTTTTGTTATTTTTAATGCCCCTTTTGAGGCTGTGTGTTGCGGCTGTTGCGGGTCAGCGGCTGCTGCCGGGACCCCGGGAGGGCTGACGAAGGGCCGAACAGTGTTCATTTGTAATATGGGAAAGTACCTGATAGCCGGCCTTGGGAATATCGGAGCCGATTATGCCGGCACCCGGCACAATATTGGGTTTGATGTGCTGGATTCGCTGGCGGCGGGTAAGGACGTCCGATTTAGCGTAGAGCGTTTAGCCGAGATGGTGGAAATAAAGTGGCATGGTCAGATACTGGTCTGTATCAAGCCAACTACCTATATGAATGAGAGCGGCCGGGCTGTGAAGTACTGGATGGACAAGGAAAAGATCGCCCTTGACCATCTGCTGGTGGTGCTGGACGATCTGGCGTTGCCCCTGAGCAGGCTGAGGCTGAGGCCGGGGGGCAGTGATGCCGGTCATAATGGTCTTCGAAGCATCCAGGAGACCCTGGGCACGAATGCTTACCCCAAGCTGAGATTTGGTATCGGAAACAATTTCCCCAGGGGGCGACAGGTGAATTTCGTGCTTGGGAGGTGGGGTGCCGACGAGATGCCGGTCGTCCGGGAGAAGATCGGGAAGTCGGTAGAAATCATTGAAAGCTTTGTCACCATTGGGATTGAGCGGACGATGAGCCAGTACAATAATTTGGAGTTCGAACTATGATTTGTAAAGGGGAATCTTTATTTTCGCATAAATATTGCATTCATCCTTAATGAGTAAGTATTTTGATATTCAATATGCCTATGTACTACCCGGGTCTCTTCAGGCCAGATGAAAACTAGGATTAAGCATTTCCTGAGCCACCTGCTGTGGCTTGTCTGCGGGCGAGGTATGAAGCCCGCGAACGAGGGTCGCACCAGTGGTGCGAGCTGAAGTTCTGGAGAAATTAACTTGTTGTGGGAGATGAGCTATTTTTTTGGTAGATTATCCCCACATATAAAAACCCTGATTGAATATGAAAATATTCTGTGTTGGCCGTAACTATGTGGCTCATGCCAAGGAGTTAAATAACGACGTTCCGGAGGAGCCGATCATATTTATGAAGCCTAAGAGCGCTTTGTTACAAGCCCATACACCGTTCTACTATCCCGAGTTTACCAACGAATTGCATTATGAATGCGAACTGGTGCTTCGTATATCCAAGAACGGTAAATATATCCAGGAGCGATTTGCCAGCAAATACTACGATGCCGTAACGGTTGGTGTAGATTTCACCGCGCGCGACATACAGAACGAGCTGAAGGAGAAGGGGCTTCCCTGGGAGAAGGCCAAGGCCTGGGACAACTCGGCAGCCATTGGGAAGTGGATACCTTTGCAGAATGTCAAGAATAAGAAGGACATCAATTTCTGTATGTACAAGAACAAGGAATTGGTGCAGCAGGGTAACTCCAATCTGATGATCAACAATTTTGACAAGATCGTATCCTATATATCCAATTACTTTTCGGTCAATATCGGAGACCTGGTCTTTACTGGTACTCCTGCCGGTGTTGGCGAATGTGTGGTAGGTGACGAACTGGAAGGTTTTATAGAAGACGATAGTCTGTTCACTGTTGAAATAAAATAAAATTGCCTCCGGGCGGTCTGATGATCACCGTCGACATTCTTTTAAGAGCCTACCGGCTGATGTGCATGGCCAGTGAGATGGCCGTTACCTATGAAAATAATCGTCCTGTCTGCAAATACGTCCATTCAACTTCAAGGGGACATGAAGCCATTCAACTGGCGACCGCTTTTCATTTACAATCCTGCGACTGGGTAAGCCCATATTATAGGGACGAAAGTCTGTTGCTGGGCATGGGCTGGGAGCCCTATCAGTTGATGTTACAGCTGCTGGCGAAGGGAGACGATCCTTTTACCGGCGGGCGTGAATATTATGCGCATCCCAATTACCGGGGGACCGACAAGCCCCAGATGATCCACCAGAGCAGTGCAACCGGGATGCAGGTTATTCCCGCGACGGGTCTGGCTCAGGGGCTTCAGTATCTGGAGTCGATAGGGTCGTCGTTGTTGCGGCGGGGACCGGACGGAGAATTGCCGGTTGTGGTCTGTTCGCTGGGTGATGCCAGCGTCACGGAGGGAGAAGTCAGCGAGGCCCTGCAGTTTGCGGTGTTGAAGCAACTGCCGATCGTCTATCTGGTCCAGGACAATGACTGGGGCATCAGTGTAAGGTCGGAGGAATCGAGGGCGATGGATGCTTTTGAGTATGCGGCGGGTTTCAAGGGACTGGAGCGGCTGCGGCTGGATGGGAGCGATTTTCTTAAGAGTTATGAGTGTATGGGGCATGTGATCGCGGAGGTCCGGAAAGGGCGGAGGCCGTGGCTGGTGCAGGCGAAAGTGCCCCTTCTCGGGCATCATACGAGCGGCGTTCGCAGGGAGTTCTACCGGGACGCAAAAGACCTGGAAGAGCATGCGGCGCTGGACCCGCGTCCGAGGCTGAGGGCCAGGCTGGTTGCGCTGGGGGTGGAGGAGCAGGTGTTGGCGGAGGTAGAGGCCGATGCTGTTGCGGAGGTCGCGCGGCAATTTGAATTGGCGGTGGATGCGCGGGAGCCTGATCCGTCCGGAGTGGCCGAGCATGTATTTGCGCCGACCCCGGTTGTGGAAGAGAAGGGTGAGCGTAGGCCTGCGGGCGGGGAGAAGGTGATCATGGTCGATGCGGCCCTATTTGCTATCCGGGAGATCATGGAGGAATTCCCGGAGGCTTTGTTGTATGGTCAGGACGTGGGTCGCAGGCTGGGGGGGGTGTTTCGTGAGGCGGCGACGCTGGGTGAGAAGTTCGGAGATCATCGGGTGTTCAATACGGCGATACAGGAAGCCTATATTATCGGGTCGACCGTGGGTATGAGCGCTGTGGGGGCAAGGCCCATTGTGGAGGTGCAGTTTGCCGACTATATCTATCCCGGATTTAATCAGCTGGTCACGGAGATATCGAAGTCGTGTTATCTTAGCCAGGGAAAGTGGCCGGTGCAGGCGGTGATCCGTATTCCGATAGGGGCTTATGGCGGGGGAGGTCCCTATCACAGCGGGAGTATCGAGACGACCCTGCTATCGGTAAAAGGGATCAAGGTGGCGTATCCTTCCAATGCTGCCGATATGAAGGGGCTGATGAAGGCTGCTTTTCTCGATCCCAATCCGGTGGTCATGCTGGAACATAAGGGGTTGTACTGGAGCAAGGTGCCGGGTACGGAAGAGGCGAAGACGGTGGAGCCTGCCCGTGACTATGTGCTGCCTTTCGGCAAGGGTACGTGTGTGCTGGAGGCGGACGAGGATATAATGGAGGAGGGGGACAGCTGTTGCATTATCACTTATGGAATGGGTGTATATTGGGCGAAGGCTGCGGCTGCGGCCTACCCGGGGAGGGTGGCTGTTATCGATCTGCGGACCCTGTATCCGCTGGATGAGCAACTGGTCTATACGACTGTCCGGCAACACGGGAAATGTTTGGTGCTGACGGAGGAACAGCAGAATAATTCTTTCGCGGAAGCGCTGGCCTGGCGCATTACAAGAAACTGTTTTACCGCGCTCGATGCTCCGGTAGAGGTGATGGGGGCGATGGATCTTCCTGCGGTGCCGATGAATTCGGGGCTGGAGGCGGAGATGTTGCCGACGCCGGAGAAGGTGAAGGGGGCGTTGGGGAGACTGTTGAATTACTAGAATTTTATGGGGTTCGGCCGGGTTGACCGGGGGTAGCTGGGGTTGGCCCGGGGTTGGCTGGTTGGCCGGGGTAGCGGCCGAAGTTTGGCTGGAGGTTGGCCGGGGCCGTGGCTTGGAATGATTTGTCCAGGATCTGGCGATTTTGGCCATTGCAGTGGAGGTGTGAAAAAATATTTTAAAAGTCTACAAAAATAGTGGACTATTTATTTGGAGATAAAGAAGGCCGCTGGTATCTTTATGTTGTTAAAGGCTCCCTGATACCCTGGTTGCGGTCGTGATTCGGAGGATTGGCAGGTGGTTGTTAATTCCTGTGAGTCAGAAGTTGCCAGGGCATCAGGGAGTAATAAAAAAAAAGAACTATGCAGCAGCGTCTCGCGATATTTTCCTTTCTGGCCATTGTGGCTATTTTGCTGGTGTTCCACGGCCGGTAGGACGTGGGGGGCGGACGACGGGACGCAAGTTAGTGCGATCGACGGGACGCAAGTTAGTGCGATCGACGGGACGCAAATTTTTTGTGATCGAGGGACGGCGGATTGTTGTTAGTATTTTGTCAGTTCGGGTTGAACTTCGTCGATGTATGCGAGTATCCCTCCTTTCAGGTTATAAAGATTGGTAAAACCGAATTTCTCTTCCAGTTCGCGGATGGCTTTTGCGCTGCGGCCGCCCATCTTGCAGTGTACGATCACCTTTTTGTCTCTTTCAAATCGTTCGTTGTTGCCGGCTACGGTCGCCAGCGGTATGAGTTCTGCGCCGATGTTGACGATGTCGTATTCGTGCGGCTCGCGGACGTCGATCAGCTGGAAGGGTTCGCCTTTTACCTGGAGGTCATAGAGCTCTTTTGCGGTGATCTCCTTCAGCGGTTTTTCTTCTACAGCGCGCATACCACAGAATTGTTCGTAGTCGATGAGGGCGGTGATGGTGGGGTTCTTACCCGTGAGGGGGTTGTCTTCGCGCGACCGGATGGTGAAGGTCCTGCTTTCGAAGTTGAGGGCGTCGAAGATATAAAAACGGCCGGAGAGTGTGTCGCCTACGCCGGTGATGACCTTGATGACTTCCAGCGCCTGGAGGCTGCCGATGATCCCAGGCAGCACGCCCAGCACTCCTCCTTCGGCGCAGCTCGGAACCAGTCCGGGGGGCGGAGGTGTGGGGTAGAGGTCGCGGTAGTTGGGACCGGTACTGCCCTGTGCGTCGCGATAGTTAAATACGGACACCTGTCCTTCGAACTGGAAGATAGAGGCGTATACGTTGGGTTTTCCTAAAAGTACGGAGGCGTCGTTGACGAGATAGCGGGTGGGGAAGTTGTCTGTCCCGTCCGCGATAACGTCGTAGTCCCTGATGATGTCGAGTGCGTTCTGTGAGTTGAGGTGGGTGTTGTGGAGGATCAGTTTGATATAGGGGTTGAGTGCTTCGAGTCTTCTTTTGGCTGCTTCTACTTTTGGTTTGCCGATCTCGTCGACGCCGAAGAGGACCTGACGCTGGAGGTTGCTATCGTCGACGACGTCGAAGTCTACGATGCCGATGGTTCCGACTCCGGCGGCCGCCAGATAAAGGAGGACGGGGCTACCGAGGCCGCCTGAGCCAATGACGAGGACTCTGGCGGCTTTTAGTCGTTGCTGGGCTTCCATGCCGAAGCCGGGAATGATGATGTGGCGATTGTAGCGGGCGAGTTCTTCCTTAGTGAAAGGGTTGCCCTGGGGGTTGGCGGCTTTGGTGCCGCCCGGTGTGTCGGGGGCGCCGCCGGCGATGGCGGGTACGATGCTGATGACGGCGTCTTCTTTTACGGTGGTTTTATCCTGCTGGAGATCGCGGATGTCGTCGTTGCCGACGAAGATATTGACGTATGATCGGATATTCCCGCCTTCGTCTAGCAGGTGTTTCTTCAGGTCCGGGAAGTTGACGGTGAGTTCCTGTACTGTGTCTTTGATCGTACCGGCGCTGACTTGCAGCCTGGCGGTGTTATTGGTAAATTTCCGTAGCGGAGTGGGAATAATGACTGTTGCCATGTTTGAGTGTTTATATTAGTTGATGTTCTATTATTTGTTCTTCTTCGAATTGTTCTTCTTCGTTCAGCAGCCAGCTGCGTAAATTGATGGAGTATCCGGCCGGGCTGAGGGATTGTCCCTCGGCGCCTCCTTCGAGTACCGAGATGATGACGTAAGAGAAAAAGGGTTGGGCGGCTTTCCTGTCGTGCTCAGAGGGGATCGCCGGGTGTTTGGGGTGAGAGTGATAGATGCCGAGCAGGGTCCAGTTGTGGTCCAGTGCGTGTTGTTCGGCGGTCATGTAGTCGAGCGGGGATATTTCGAAGCGTCTCGTTTTGTCTCCTGCTTTGGAGTTGTCGACAACGAGTATGTCGAGGATCAGACGTGTGCCGTCTGTCTCTTCCCGTCCGAGGAGGAAGCCGCAGCATTCATCGGGGAAGGTGTTGAGCGCGTCTTCTACCAGCAGCTGTCTGACCCGGGAATCGATAATGATCATGATAGGATTTTTTTTATTATTTCACTGTATTTGTCTGCGTTGTCGGGAAGGACGGTTACGACGATGCCTTCTTCCAGTCTTTTGGCGACGCGTATAGCGCCGGCAAGGTTAGCGGCGGAAGAGGGACTTAGCAGGAGTCCTTCTTTTTCGCGGGCGTCTCTTATCAGCTGGTGCGCCTCTTCGGTGCTGACCTCTTCGTTGTCGTCTGCGACGGTGGGATCGTATATTTCCGGGACTACGGCCGTCTCCAGATGTTTCCAGCCTTCCATGCCGTGGAGGGCGAAGTCGGGTTGCAGCGAGATGAGTCTGACGGAAGGCCGGAGCTCCCGCAGCCGCCGCCCGGTTCCGACAAAGGTGCCGGTGGTGCCGAGGCCGGCCACGAAGTGGGTGATACCCGGCAGGGCCGCGATGATCTCGGGGGCGGTGGTATGGTAGTGGGCTTTCCAGTTGTTCTCGTTCTTGTACTGGTCGGCGTAGAAATATTTTTCGGGGTCTTCGTCTGCCAGAGCTTTTGCCACCTGTTGTGCGCCGTCGGTGCCTTCGTAGCGGGAGGTCAGTACGAGATTGACACCAAGGGATTCGAGTATCTCCTTTCGTTCTCTGGAGGCGTTTTCGGGGAGGCAGAGTGTTACGGGAATGTGGAGGCGGGCGGCGATGTGTGCGTAGGCGATGCCCGTGTTTCCGCTGGTAGCGTCCAGCAGGGTCCTTCCTGTGGTCAGCCTTCCCAGTTCGATGGCCCTGCGGATTATGTTATACCCTGCCCTGGCCTTTACGCTTCCGGACAGCTGCATCCATTCTTTTTTGGCGTAGACCTGCACTTTGTCGTGCCGGAAGAGTCCGGTGACGTGGTGAAGAGGAGTATGGCCAATCTCTTCCCCGAGAGCCCTGACGGCTGAGAGAAGAACGGGATCAGCGGGGGATATGGTCGATGTTGACATATGAATAACTGTTTGCCTTTTGCTTCGTCAGATATAAAATAAAAAAGCTCCACTGGTGGTGGAGCTTTTAACTATTGTTACAATAAGTTGATTCAGCTTATAAGAGGTCATCCTCCACCGTAATAACCGTGGTTTGTTTACAACAACAACAACAGATAATATGACTAAACGCTGGGTTCATTGTGATGGATGACGAAACAAATGTAGGGGAAACTCCCGGTATTTCCTACCAAACTACCAGGAAATTGATGGAACCGGAAGTCGGGAAATGCGGAACCGGGGTGGCCGGGGCGGGTGGCGGAGGTGGTTAAAAAGATTGAGTGTCAACGAAAAAAGGGGGCTGGCTGGTTGGGGGAATTAAAAGATAGTTAATACTTTTGGTGCGCTAAAACACATCAAATTATGGAGAATGCAGCAGTCAGCGGGAAGAAGATAGCGGCCGGGAAGGCGATTGAATATATCAAAGACGGCATGACGGTTGGTCTGGGGACGGGCTCTACGGCCTACTGGGCGATCCAGGGGATTGGCGGGATGGTGAAGAATGGGCTTTCGATACGGGCTATCGCTACCTCGGTTCAGTCGGAGAATCTGGCCCGCGAGCTGAACATTCCCATCGTACCTTTTGCGGAGATCGACCATCTGGATGTGACTATCGACGGGGCGGATGAAGTGGATCAGCAGCTGAACCTGATCAAAGGAGGGGGTGGGGCCCTACTGAGGGAGAAGATAGTGGCAGCGGCTACCAAATTCTATATCATCATTGTGGATGAGAGCAAACTGGTTCGTCAGCTGGGGGCGTTTCCGCTGCCGGTGGAGGTGACGCCGTTTGGCTGGGAGCTGACTGAGCGCCGGCTGCGTGAACTGGGGTGTGAGCCCAGGATGCGGATGAAGGATGGAGTGGCGTTCCTGACTGACAATCAGCACTATATTCTCGATTGTTCGTTTGGGGCGATTGCTGACCCGGCGAAGCTGCACCGGCAGGTGAGCGATATCACGGGGGTGATGGAGGACGGGTTCTTTATTGGTATGGCCAATATTGTTATTTCCGGGACGCCGGGTGGGGATATAAAGGTATTGACGAGGGGTTAGGGGGAACCGGCGGTTGGCGCTGGTCCGATGATTGCTGCCCGTTAGAAAATGGATTCGATCACGCATATAGTATTGGGGGCTACGGTCGGGGAATTGGTTGCCGGCCGGCGGCTTGGGAAGAGGGCCATGTTTTTGGGCGCTATTGCCAATAGTCTACCGGACATTGATTTTCTTGCTTCGATATGGCTGTCCACGGCGAAAGATGTGTGGGCGCACAGGGGGATAACGCATTCTTTTTTATTCGTCCTGGTTGTGACTCCGCTGCTGGCATGGCTGGCCCGAAGGCTGTGGCCGCATATTGGGATCAGCCTGCGGGGGTGGATGTACTTTTTTGGTCTTCAGTTGTTCCTGCATATTTTTTTGGATGCTTTCAATGCGTATGGCACGGGGTGGTTCGAGCCGTTCTCGCACTACCGGGTGTCGTGGCATGTGTTGTTCGTGGCTGACCCGTTGTATACGATCTGGCTGCTGGTGACAACGGTGGTACTGGCGTTCTTCGCGAAGGATCGCGCCCGGAGGAAGTGGGCTTTGGTGGGGCTGATCGGCAGCACCTTTTATCTCTGTTGTTGTATCGTGAACAAGTTTCGCATAGACGAGATAGTAAGGAGCGATCTGCAGCAGAAGGGGGTGTATTATAGCCGGTATTTCTCTACGCCCACACCATTGAATAGTTTTTTGTGGTATGTCGTGGCGGCGGATAGTGGGGGTTTTCATACCGGATACCGGTCGATATTCGATCACGGCCCTACGCATTTCCGGTGGCAGCCGCGTAATGATTCTCTGTTGAGGCCATTTCGCAGGCAGGAGGATGTGAGGTATCTTTTGCAGTTCAGTCAGGGTTATTATACGGTCGAGCACTGGGGGGACACGCTTGTTTTTAACGACCTGCGGTTTGGGGAGATAAGGGGTTGGGCGGATCCGAAGGCGAGGTTCGTCTTTCATTACTTCCTACAGTGGCCGGGGCATAATGCGGTGGTTGTACAGCGCGGGCGGATGAGCGGGTGGAACAGAAGGACCGTGCGGGTCTTCTGGAGGAGGATCTGGGGGAACTGAGTGGGAGGTCTTTGGGGGATGACTGGGACGCCCTTTGGGAGGGAGTTTATGGTGAAGGGAGGTTGGGGAGGTCAGTCGCGGCCTGTCTCTTTTTCCTGTTTGAAATAAAAGGTAAAGAGAAAAAAGATGAGGCGGATGGTTTCGTACGCGGCCCTTTGCCAGCAGCGGCGGAGGAAGCCGTGGTGTTGAAAATAGTTTTCCGGGATGATCTGTATACAGTTGTTTTTTATGATCTCTTCCAATTCCTTTTCTACGCGGGCGGCAAAGGTCTCGTTGCGGACGTCCATGTTGAGTTCGACGCTGGCGTATGCGCTGATGCGATTGACGTTGTAGGAGCCATCGGTCATCCAAATCCCATCGTAGGTGGCCATTTTGCCGTGGAGGATGGTGTCCTGGTATTCGTATATCTGAATTTTATTTTTAAAGAGCCAGCGGTACATATATTGTTCGGCCAGTCGGGCGATTTGGACGTCGGATACCCCGCCGACGATGATTTTGATGGTGACGCCGCGTGCGGCGGCCTGCGCCATCTGTTTGCGCAGGATAGAGCCGGGGAGGAAGTAGCTGGACAGGACGGTGATGCGGGATTGGGCGTGGCGGAACATTTCCACGTAGCTGCGGGAAATCTGGTTCTTTCCCTGGACCCAGTCGTTGCGGCGTACTCTGACCATGCATTCTGCCTCGGGGACTACGCCTTTTACCCATTCGTGGTCTTCTTTGTCCGGCTGGTCCTTTTTCCAATAGGCTTTGGTCCACATGTCCCTGCAAATGATGTGGAGTTTGAGTGCTGCCTGTCCTTCTACCAGCAGGGCCCGGTCGAGCCAGGCTTTCTGACCGTCGATGTCGTTGTAACGGTTGCTGATATTGATGCCGCCGGCCATGCCTCTTGCTGCGTCGATAACTATTACCTTATGGTGCATGCGCCGGCCGAGATAGAATTTCCGACTTTTCAGGAGTGGCCAGAACCAGCGGAAGTGGATGCCGGCGGCTTTCCACTGCTGGATGATGTGTTTGTCGAGGTGCTGGGAGGCGTAGCCGTCGAGCAGGATGAAGACCTGTACCTGACGGGCTGCGGCGCGGAGGAGGGCGTCGGCGATCGTGCGGCCGGTTTCGTCTCCGTCGAATATATATGTCTGTAAGTGGATGGATGTTTCGGCGCTGTCGATGAGATTGGCGAGGGTGGTGAAATAGTCTTTTCCTCCGTGGACGAGGCGCACCTTGTTGTGATGTGTATAGCCCGCCAGCAATTTTGGGGTTCGTCGTTTGCGCATAGTTCGGTCAGATTGTCCTTTAGGAGGAGGCGCTTCGGGGGCCCCGGGCGTAAAGATCGGAAAATTTAAACGCCGATGGGTACAGGTCGAATAAAACCAATTAAGATAGTCTAAAATTTATTTGCTACAATATTAATTAATTGTTAACTTAAGTAAGAGATTGAAGCGCGTTCTGTCACCATCTTAAATCGATCGGGTATGAAAGCTTGCCTTATGTATTGCCTGTTGGCGGGGCTCCTGTGGGCGCCTTGTTATACCACTGCACAAAACGAAATTAGCCCTGCTACATATCGATATAGTGAGCTTCCGGGCGGCAGCGGGGGAGATATCTCCTGTAATGTTCCGTTGAACGAGATCAGTATTCATGCCTATCGTCATTTTCACCGTCTTTTTTCGTCGGGGGTTAGTAGTGAGTATTGGTTCAAGTCGGCCGAGGGGTATCAGGTGTCGTTTGTCCGGGATGCTTTGCGGCATCAGGCATATTTTGATATACGCGGTACGTATTTGTATTCGCTGAAATACTATGCTGGTACGAAGATGCCGAAGGTATCGGCTGATCTGGTAAAAAGGAAGTATCCAGGGTATCAGCTGGACGTGGTGACGGAGATCACGGATGGGGAGAAGGTCTTTTATCTGGTGAAGGTTATCAGTGACGAGTCGGTCAAGACCTTGTCGGTGAGCGACGGGAAGATAGAGGTGCTGGAGGACCTGGTGAATGGGGGTTTGACTAAGAGGTGACGGGGGCCGGTGGGAGTGGTCGGCGATGGATTGGGCGCCCGGGAGAGCGGCTGCCGATGAGTAGGGTGACCGTGAGAGGGGTTGGCGGCGAGTTGGGCGTCGAGGGAAAAAATTAGCGGAGTCCTTTGGAAGGGACTCCGCTGTGTTGCTGGTTTTCTACCGTCTCTCCAAATTATTTTGATACTGTACGGCCTTTGAGGGTCCGTGATTTGTGTTCCCATTTTTCGGCTACTTTCTTGCGGATGACCAGGGTGGCGGAGGCTATGTCCTGGCAGGTGCCGCAGCGGGCGCGGAATTTGTTGGAGTCGTAGGTTACGGCGGCGGTGCCATTCTTCCATTCTGTCCCATATAACACATATTCATTAAATGTATAGCCGCTGCCTGGGCCAAAGGCGAGGTTATTATTTCCTTTTTCGAAGCTGATCATGAGTTTGTCCCCATCGACGCCTTCGCAGATGCCGGGGGTAAACGACGGAACGATCACTTCATTGATATATTTACCGTTCTCCAGCCTTACGACGCCGGAGGTGACGGCTATTTTTTCGTCTCC
>Ga0207639_10001408_pt1 | contig 16225 bp, 9 predicted proteins | sample KBSCornC32_FD_184299 | JGI IMG/M metagenome (GOLD analysis project Ga0207639, IMG submission 184299) | Corn rhizosphere microbial communities from Kellogg Biological Station, Michigan, USA - KBS Corn C3-2 (SPAdes) (version 2) | ecosystem: Host-associated > Plants > Roots > Rhizosphere > Soil ...
TTCTTCCCGGGATCGTGCTCACGACCGCTCCGCTCGCCCAGGGCACCCGCCCGGTAGTGTTTACGGTGGCGCCGAGCTATCTGCCGGACGCTCCGTTCGATAATCGCACATGGGCCACATCGGACTGGAATTCGATCGACGTAGGTGTCAAATGGCGCTTTAACGAGTCGAAGAAGGCGGTCGGCTATGGTCTTGTTGCCAACTGGCGCTGGTACATGGATACCGCGGACGGCAGGGGCGGAGGCTTTAACCAGCTCAACCGCGGTGCCGGACCCGGTGCGAAGTGGGGCGACATCAATGCGACGTTCTTTGTCGACGCACGCCTCTCGAAGCGCATCAATATCGAGGCAAACGCGGGCTACACGTACACCACGAATCCGAGGTTCTCCGGCTTTACGCTTCTCGATCGTCCGGATGAGTTCAGATGGGCCGTCGGCGCGGATTTCCCGATCAACAAGCACTTCCAGCCGATCCTCGAGTTCAGCAGCCTTCGCTACGTTGCTCATCATACGCCGAATGCTTTGCAGCAGAATCCGTATGACGGCATCGCGGGCTTCCGCTACTTCGTCCGTCGCTGGTGGGGATTTGGATTGGCTTATCGCCACAACTTCAATCAGCAGGATGAGGGTGCTTTCGACAACAATGGCGGTGCGACCGCTGTTACCGTGAGCTGCCCGACAGGAGCCGTCGGCTGCACGGCCCAGAGCTTCTCGTCGAATCTCTCGGGTGTGCCGGCAGGGTTCCGAACGTCGAGCGATCCGCACGGCTTTATTCTGCAGTTCTGGGCTGGTCGCCGGATCCCGCGTCAGGGACCGATCATCAATAAGCCTGCGAATGTCACTGCTCTTAATCTGGGCAGCACCACGATCACGATCCCGTGCCCTCCAGGACAGCATGCAACGGGTGCTTGCCCGGACAACACGACGATCAGCGTCTCGACGACCGCTGTCGATCCTGAGAACGACGTGCTCACCTACAACTACACCGTCTCTGGCGGACGAGTTGTCGGAACGGGTGCGAATGTTAGCTGGGATCTGAGCGGTACGCAGCCTGGTACATATACGATCACAGCGGCAGTCGATGATGGTTGCGGCGTTTGCGGCACAACCAAGACGCAGACCGTAACGGTCGCAAACTGCTCGAGCTGTACCGTGAATTGTACATGTCCGACCATCAGTGCGAGTGGCCCGTCAGGCGTCGTTCAGCCTGGTCAGGACATGACCTTTACGGCAACGTCTAGCGGCGATGTTACCTATAACTGGACTGTATCCGCGGGTACGATCAAGTCTGGCCAGGGCACGTCGAGCATTACGGTTGATACGAGCAGTCTGACGTCCAACACCAATGTGACGGCGACGGTCGAGATCAGCGGTGCGAACTTCTGTGCCGACTGTCCGAAGACTGCTTCTGCATCCGGCAGCGTCGCTCCCCCGATCGGACCGAATCTTGTGGACACCTATGGCAAGTTGTCGAATGACGATGTTAAGGCACGTATCGACAGCTTCTACACGCAGCTCAACAACGATCCTAGCTCGAAGGGCTACATCATCATCTATGGCACGCCTGCCCAGATCAAGGCAGCTCGTGCACAGATCGATAAGGCCATCGCGTTCAGGAAGTACGATCCGAGCCGCGTGACTATAGTCGAGGGACCGCCGCAAGGGACCGACGTACAGGTCAAGCTGTACATGGTACCCGCGGGAGCCACTAACCCGACTCCGTAATTGAGCTTCGCCTTTAAGGCGAACATTCGAAACGGCCGGGATGCTTACGCCGAAAGCATCCCGGCCGTTTTTTCTTCTGCAAAACTCTTTCCTTTCGAGCGCTAGTTATGTAAGATAGCGGCAGAATTGGCAAGTACCATGTGTTCGGCAAATGCGCCGCAAACCGTAGAGCTTGCTCTTCGCATCTAACCGACGGTCCTAAGCGTACCGTTCCTCCGTGTAAAACTTGCAGTACTAAGATCTATGTTCACGAAACGAAGTTCTATTTCGACACTTGCGGCGCTCGTATGCCTAGCGGCCATGAGCGTCTCGTTTGCACTACCCATTTGCGCGGCTGACGGCGACACAGACTCTGCCGCTGCATATAAAGACTGGCAGGTAATGGGCCCGAGCGGCGGCGACGTTCGAGTCATCACGATCGACCCGCGAGACAAAGATCATCTCTTTATAAGCACGCTCGACGGCGAGATCCACACGTCGACCGACGGCGGCCGCACATGGCGGCTGGTCGTGAGTCTGAACCATCCCGAGCTGGTGGTCGATCAGTTGATCGTCGACGCGCGTGATTCAAATAAGCTTTACGCCTCAGGGTACAGCAAGGACGGCGGCGGCTTTTACCGCTCTATCGACGGCGGCGCTAGCTGGAAGGAGGCAAAGGAGCTTCGCGGTGAATCTATCCATGCCATGACCCAGTCGCCGAAAGATCCGGACCTTCTCCTCGTCGGCACGCTTAGGGGAGTATGGATCTCAAACGACTCCGGCGAAAGTTGGCAAAAGATCAGCTCTTCAACGATGCCGGTCAACATCGATACGCTCACGATGGACCCGCGAAACAGCAATACCGTCTACGCCGGTACCTGGTGGAGAGCGTACAAGTCCACCGATACGGGCAAAAACTGGCGTCTCATAAAAGACGGCATGATCGACGATTCGGATGTTTTCGCGATCACGCTCGATCCCAGAAATCCGGATCACATCGTCGCCTCGGCCTGCAGCGGCATCTATGAGTCGCAAACCGCGGGCGACAAGTGGGCAAAGATACAAGGAATTCCATCGCAGTCGCGCCGCACGCGTGACATCGTTCAGCATCCGTCGCTGCCGGGAGTGATCTATGCCGGCACGACCGAAGGGTTTTGGATGTCGGCGAATGGCGGCAAATCATGGTCGCTCACCACGCAGCGTGATCTCGAGGTCAATTCGATAGCCGTTCATCCCGACGCTCCAAATCGCGTCTTTATCGGCACCAATAATTACGGCGTCATGGTCTCGAATGACGGTGGTCGCAACTTCGTGCCCTCAAATGGTAATTTCACAAGCCGCCTGACGTACTCCGTCACGCCTGACCTCCAGGAGCCAAACAGGCTTTATGCCGCCACGCATAATACCGTCACGGCTGGCGGATATCTCTTCATCACCAACGATGGCGGTGTGAATTGGATCCAGGCCCGCGGTCTCGACACGCAGCGCGTGAGGGTCTTTGCGGTCAAGCAGGACCCGACAAATCCGAATCTCATGTATGTTGGCACGAATGTCGGGATCTTCAGCTCGACAGACCGCGGAATGTCATGGACGCAGATGAAGCCTTATCCGCCCAAAAAGACGACCGTCGCCAGACGCACTGCCCGTAAGGCGCCTGTCAAAAAAGCCGCACCGGCGAAGCCTGTAGCAGCACCGCCCCCGGATTCGAATCACGTCGCGGCGATCACCGACAAGGTCCAGGTCATAGAGCTGCTTCCGGGCGGAGGTTTGCTTGCGGGCACGGACAGAGGCGTCTTCCGCTCGCTCGATCCGACAAAAGGCTGGGACAAGCTGCCATTTGGCGGAGGGTTTAATGAGAATGTCTACGCGATCCATGTCGCCGCACAGCGGCCGGACACGATCTGGGTCGGCACGGCAACGTCGGGCGTGCTCGTGTCACGCGACAATGGTCAAACCTGGGCACGAACCGGCGGCGCGGTGGACAACGTTCCGGTCAGCTCGATCACATCCGACCCCAAGCGGCCCGACTACATCTATGTCGGCACGATACAGACGTTCTACTACTCGCATGACGGCGGCGAAAAGTGGACCCAGCGCGGCGGCGGACTGCCGCTCGGCAACTTCACGAGCATCCTCATTAATCCAAACAACACCAACGAGATCCTGCTCTCCAGTGCTCTAGGCACCGACGGCGGAATATTCATCTCGACAGATGCCGGCCAAAAATGGAAGCGTGTCGACACCAAGGACCAGCACCTCGCGAGCCGAAGGTTCTGGTCGATGGCATTCGATCCGCAGGACCCGAACCGCATCTACGCGTCGACGCATTCGTCAGGCGTCTATCGTATCGAACGGGCGACAACGACTGCGTCGACTTCTTTAAACCAATAGCTCGAGCGCAGCGATCTTAGTGGCGGCACATTCGCGTGTGCCGCCTTTTTTCATGTTTTGAATCGCTCGCGTCCCGCACCTATAATCGAGGGATTAAGGAGCCGCCCATCTTGTCGCAAGAATCTGCCCGCAAGCCCGCGCCCATGCGTGTCGTCCGGAGCCTCTCGTTTGACGAGATTCCCGGGCAGTCGAGACTCTTTCTCGATTATCTCTCCGATCCGCTGTCGTTAAAGAATTACTACCCGAATGCCGTCGCATCTCCACTCGATGTCGTCGCAAATGTAGACACCGTTCTCGAATCGTATTCTACCGACCGAGACACGTTGTGCAGGGCTTTGAACGAGATCAATATCGCCGCGGGCGCACCCGAGGCAACGTTGAGTAACATCGACCTGCTCCGCAAAAAGGACACGGTCGCGATCGTCACCGGCCAACAGGCCGGTCTTTTTAGCGGTCCCTTGTACACGATCTACAAAGCACTATCAGCGATAAAATCGGCTGAGGACCTGCGCGCTAGTGGGACGAATGCGGTCGCGGTTTTCTGGGTCGCGAGCGAGGATCACGACCTGGATGAGATCGACCATTCTCTGGTGCTCGAGCGGAATGATGGCCTGGCAAAAATATCCTATCGCCCGAAGCGATCGACCGAGGGCGTGTCCGTCGGTGACATCCGCTTTGACAGTGGTGTCACGGGAGCTGTCGACCGTCTCGTTTCGGGCCTTCCGCACACCGAGTTCTCAGCCGAAATCAGAAGACTGCTGTCTACAGCCTATTCGCAAAACGATACTTTCGGCACGGCCTTTACAAAGCTGATCCTCGCTCTGCTCGGCAGGCGCGGGCTAGTCGTCATTGATCCGTTGAGTGACGCGATCAAAAAGCTCGCGTCGCCGATCTATGTCTCTGCGATCGAGCGTGCGGACGAGATCGTTGCGGCGATCCGCGTGCGAAACCAAGATCTCGAGCAAGATGGCTACATGCCGCAGGTGCTGGTCGAGCAAGATTACTTCCCACTTTTTTGGCACGATCACAGCGGTCGGCGACTGGCTCTCAGGCACACGGGCGACGGAATGTTTCGCGTCAAGGGCGAGAAGCTCCAGCTCCATCGTGATGAGCTTCTTGAATTAGCTCGTAGCGAGCCGCGACGGCTTAGTCCCGGCGTGATGCTGCGGCCGGTCGTTCAGGACTACTTGCTGCCGACGCTTTGTTACTTTGGCGGCGGTGCGGAGATCGCCTACTTCGCCCAAAACAGCGAAGCCTACCGCGTGCTCGACCGTCCGGTGACGCCGATCTTTCACCGCCAGAGCTTTACAGTCATCGAGCCTCGCGAGGCTCGCAATCTCGACCACTTTGGCTGGGGTCTCAAAACACTCTTCAAAGGCAAGGGCGCTGCCATCATGGACGCCGCCGAGCGTGAGATCTCACCCGATCTTGCCGACCTCTTTGCCGATGTAGAGGAACGCATCGATACCGAGCTCAACCGTCTCGATGAGCGACTCTCCGACAGCGAACCGACGATAGCCGCAAGTCTCGCGAGGCGTCGTAAAAAGATCCTCTATCATATAAAGACACTGCGCGATAAGACACTGCGTTCAGAGGTGCAAAAGGATGAAACGATGCGTCGACGTATCGACAACATCTTTGACTCGCTGCTGCCAAACGGCGTACTTCAGGAGCGTGAGCTCAACGTCGCGACGTTCCTCAACAAATACGGCCCTGCATTTATCGACTGGGTATACGAGTCGATAGATCTCAGCGACAAAGGACACAGGATCATCGAAATTTGATGAACAAGATCCAGGTACTTCCCGATAATCTGGCAAACCAGATCGCCGCCGGCGAAGTGGTCGAGCGGCCCGCGTCCGTCATTAAGGAGCTGGTCGAGAATGCCATCGACGCCGGTGCGACGCGGCTGCAAATAGATGTGGAATTAGGCGGACGGCGCCTGATGCGCGTTGTAGACGACGGCGAGGGAATGACTCGCGACGACGCGATCCTCGCCTTCGAGAGGCATGCGACGTCAAAGATCAAAACTCTCGATGATCTCGCAGCTATTGGCACACTCGGATTCCGCGGTGAGGCTTTGGCGTCGATAGCGTCGGTCGCCAAGGTCGAGCTGCTTACCAAAACTGATTCAGAATCTGCCGCGACCCGCGTAATCGTCGAGGGCGGGCGCCTGATCGACGTCAAAGACGCCGCACGTGATCGCGGGACGACCATCTCGGTTCGGGATCTCTTCTTCAACACGCCCGCGCGTCGCAAATTTATGCGGAGCGAGGCAACGGAGAATTATCACCTGACCTCGATCGTCACGCACTACGCGCTCGCGCATCCGGAGATTGCGTTCACCCTCACAAATAACGGACGCGAAGTCCTTCGTGTTGCGCCCGCAAAGGACCTGCGTGAACGTGCGTTCCAGGCCTTCGGCGGCGGCTTGCTAGAGAGCCTTTTGCCGGTCGACGGTGGCCGCGAATACGTTGCCCGCGTCAGCGGATTCATCTCCGCACCGAGAGAGCGACGCACCACGCGCGATTCACAATATTTCTTTGTTAACAAACGCTTTGTGCGCGACAAGACCGTCGCCCGCGGTCTCATCGAGGGCTACCGTTCAGTGCTGCCGCATGGCGTCTATCCCGTCGCCTTCCTTTTTCTCGATATCCCGCTCGAGGAGATCGATGTAAACGTGCATCCCGCGAAAACTGAAGTTCGTTTTCGACGGGGCGAGGCTGTCAAAGATGTGATCGCCGAGGCGGTTCGTGGAGCCCTCGCGCGTGCTGGCATCGTGCCCGAGGCCGACGCATCAACGCCCGAGCCGCCACCACCTGAGGAATTCCCGCCACTCCGCTCTGTGGAACCACCGCCTGAGCAGCCGCGGATGGAACTGCATCAGAATTCTGCTGCACCCCACGCGCCGGTCGAACCTGAGTTCGTCCGTGAGGCATTCGAGCCACCGGAGAAAGCACACGCCGCGACAGGGCTTGGATTTGATGTTACGGAGATGCGTGAGTTTGATATCGCCGAGCCGTCGCCCGCACCTGCCGCAACGACGCGGCTTGAAGAGGCTGTTGCCGCACTGAATGATGTCCGTGAGCCCGAGCTTCCCCCCGTCAACAACGCACAGCATCTGGTAAAAAAAGTCGAGGTTGACTCGGTCGCATCGTCAAAGATCAAACCACTGGGCCAGCTCCACGAAAGCTTTATTATCGCGGTTGACGACGAGGGAATGCTGCTGATCGATCAGCACGTCGCGCACGAGCGAATTCTTTTTGATAAATACTCAAAAAAGGAGACCGACCGCGCGATTGAGTCGCAAAATCTCTTGCTGCCTGAGACGCTCGACCTCAGCCCCGCGCAGTCACAGGCATTCGAGCTGATCGAAAATGAGCTTACCGCGCTCGGCTTTGGCGTGATGAAGCTCTCCGGCCGCACGGTCGCGATCAAGAGCATCCCGACCGATCTCCCGGCAAGCGAAGCGCGGAATCTTTTTCGCGAGATCCTCGACACGATCGAGCCAGAGAAAGGCGGACGTGCAAAACGCACGCTTCGCGACGATATCGCCGCAAGCCTCGCGTGCAAAGCCGCCATCAAGATCAACATGAAGCTCACGCCCGAAAAGATGCAATGGCTCATCGACCGCCTCTTGCTGACCAGCTCGCCGACCACGTGCCCGCACGGTCGGCCGGTGATCCTGAGGCTATCGATGAAGGATATTGAAAGAGGTTTTCATCGCACGTGACGGAACGAATGAAGGTTTTGCATTAGTTAACCGCAGATGACGCGGATGACGCAGATTTTTGAAATCATTTTTGTATCTGCGTCATCCGCGTCATCTGCGGTGAGTTTCTGTCACGACTATTCACCTCGGAGATAAATGTGTCTGACGACAGAGAAGATAAATTGATCCGCGGCGTCGGCCTGACCGGGGCGACCACGCTGAACATGATCGACATGATCGGCGTCGGGCCTTTTATCACGATGCCACTGATCATCGCGGCAATGGGCGGGCCGCAGGCGATGCTCGGTTGGATCTTGGGCGCTCTGCTCGTGATGTGCGACGGCCTTGTCTGGGCAGAATTAGGCGCCTCGATGCCGCACTCCGGTGGCCCGTACAACTATCTCAAGGAGATTTACGGCCCGCGAAAGCTCGGCCGCCTGATGTCCTTCCTCTTCATTTGGCAACTCACGTTCTCGGCACCCTTATCGGTCGCATCCGGAGCACTCGGCCTCTCACAGTACAGCACCTTCATTTGGCCGTCGATGGGCTCGCTGACGAAGGTTGTAGTTCCGGTGATCGGCACCGTCGAGATCAATTCGTGGCCGATCATCTTTATGGCGGTCGGTGTCCTCGCGGTCGCGGTGTTTTTGCTCTACCGGCGAATCACGATCATCGAGAAATTCGCCAAATTCCTGTGGGTGGGTGTCGCGATCGCGATCGTCTGGGTCATTTTCGCCGGGCTCACGAATTTTGACGCAGGAAAGGCATTTGATTTCCCAGAGGGGGCCTTTACGCTTGGACGTCCTTTCTTCCTCGGCCTCGGCTCGGCATTGCTCATCTCCGTTTACGACTACTGGGGCTACTACAACGTCAACTTTTTTGCGGGCGAGGTAAAGGACCCCGAGAAGACGATCCCGCGTGCGATCATCCTCTCGATTGCGCTGGTTGCCGTGATCTACATCGTGATGAATATCTCGATCCTCGGTGTAATACCATGGCGGCAATTTGCGGATTTCGCTAAGAACGAAGGCCTCCGTCAGCACATGATCTCTACTCTGATGGAGCGGCTCTACGGCACGACCGCCGGCACGATCGCGACCGTGCTGATCATGTGGACGGCCTTCGCGAGTGTCTTCTCGCTGCTGCTGGGCTACTCGCGCGTGCCATACGCGGCGGCTGAGGACGGGAATTACTTCAAGATATTCGCAAAGCTGCACGAGAAGAATCGTTTTCCATATGTCTCGCTCCTCGTGATGGGCGGATTTGCCGCACTGTTTTGCTTTTTCCGTCTCGCGGACATCATCGCGGCGATGGTCGTCATTCGCATACTGATACAGTTCCTCGCACAGATCGTCGGTCTGCTGATCCTCCGAAGCACTCGGCCCGATTACCCGCGACCGTTTAGAATGTGGTTGTATCCGGTGCCCGCGATCGTCGCGCTGATCGGATTTTTATACGTGATGCTCATGCGGGATGGATTCCAAACGCAGCTCATCTACGCATCGGTGCTGATCGTGGTGGGCCTGATCGTTTACATGTTGCGGGCGTGGAAGCGCGGTGAGTATCCATTCGCTGGGGTCGCAGACGTTTGAGAAGAAAGTTACCGCAGATGGACGCGGATAGACGCAGATAAAAGCCTTTTAAAATGAATAATCCAGCCACACAAGTCTTGAATCAAGCTGCCAGATCTCGCTGCCTATCTGCGTTCATCCGCGTCCATCTGCGGTTAATTTTCTTATTACTCCTGAGCACCGTCGCCTACACCCAGGTGCGGCCCGTGAATGACTACGGTGCGATGGGTTTGGGTCAGTTGTTAAAGCGTTTACAGACCACCGGTTCCGTAATGATGATCGGGGCGCATCCGGATGATGAGGATTCGGCTCTGCTCGCGTATCTCGCACGCGGCGAGAGCGCCCGCACTGCCTATCTCTCCCTAACCCGCGGCGATGGCGGGCAGAATATCATCGGCCCCGAGCTGTTTGAGGCACTCGGCGTGATCCGCACAGAGGAGTTGCTCCAGGCACGGCGCCTCGATGGTGCGGAGCAGTATTTTACGCGGGCGTACGATTACGGATTCTCAAAAACTCTCGCCGAGGCGCAGTCGAAGTGGCCCGAGGAGGTCATCAAATGCGACGCCGTTCACGCGATTCGCCTCTTCCGCCCGCTGGTAGTCATCTCTCGCTTCACCGGCACGCCGCAGGACGGGCACGGTCAGCACCAGTATGCCGGCTGGATAACACCCATCGCGGTAAAAGCCGCCGCGGATCCGCAGCAATGCACCGCAGATGGCGAGCCGTGGACCGTCAAAAAGCTTTACATCGAGAGCGGCTTTCAGGACAATTCCGAGCCGACACTCCGCATCAACACCGGCCAATACGACCCCATCCTCGGCCGCACCTACTTCGAGATCGCCATGGAAGGCCGCAGCCTCCACCGCTCGCAAGGTGAAGGCAGGATCGAGTTTCACGGCGACAGCTTCTCAGGGCTCAATCTCGTCGGAGCGGCAAAGGATGTGCGGGAGAAGAATATTTTTGATGGACTGAAGATAGATCCACCGGTGGCAGTGGCACACTTCTTTGATAATCCCGAGGTGACAAATCCACAAAAGGAGATCCTACCGGGACTGACCCTTCTCTATAAAGAAGGTATTAGCCGCTTGGATCGCGCTGGTCGGCTTCTCGAATACCCCGCCTTTGTCGCTGACACTGTTCGGGCGTTACGTAAGGCTTCTGGGATCCAAATTGACGCTCTCGCCGATAGTGAAACAGTAGTGCCGAGCGGTGATCTGATGGTTTCCGTGAAGGTCTTTGGATCTGCGAAGGTCGAAATACGTGTATCCGCTCCAACTGGTTGGACGGTGATGAAAACCGATCCGCCCAAGCAGAACAATCCAGCATATAACACTAGGGAAGTCGCAACAGCCGGAGCTGTTTTCAGTGTACATGTTGCGTCGGACGCGGAGTTGACGCAGCCGTATTGGCTGCGGACAGAGCGAAAGACGGACCTTTTTGAGTGGCCAAATACGGCTTCGCAGACACTGCCTTTCGATCCGCCCCTGCTCGTAGCGCATGTGACGGTCGATATCGGCGGGACGAACATCACGTTCGATCAGCCTGTGCAGTATCGCTTTGCCGATCCCGCACGCGGGGAGATCCGGCGGGAGATCAACGTAGTTCCGCCGGTTTCGGTGGCGGTGGCACAGAGGTTGTTGGTGGTGCCGGTGTCGGGTCAGGAGCAGACGCGGCAGGTTGATGTTGTTGCGACGAAAAATGTTTGTAAGCCAACACAGATGGATGGGACGCTGACGATCCGCGGGAATTCGCCGGGGTGGAAGGCGGAGCCGCTATCGGCGGCCGGTAGTCTCGCCAAATGCGGCGACAAAGCGACGGAGTCTTTTAAGCTGACGATCCCCGCGGGCGCCAAGCCGGGCACGTACAGCTTTAACGCGCAGATCGAGGGGCCGGGATTCTCTTACGGACAGACGATGAACACCGTCGCCTATCCGCACATCCAGACGCACCGCTACTACACGCCGGCGGTGACTAACGTGCTGGTGCTCGACCTCAAGACCGCACCCGTGAACGTCGGTTACATCATGGGCAGCGGCGACGAGGTGCCGGACGCGATCCGGCAGATGGGGATGAACGTCACGATGCTGGGTGAGAAGGACCTCGCGTCGGGTGACCTTTCAAAATTTGACACGATCGTCGTCGGCATTCGCGCGACCGAGACCCGACCGGATTTTGTAGCGAACAATTCGCGGCTGCTCGACTACGTCAAGAATGGCGGGAACGTCATCGTCCAGTACCAACGCGGCAACTGGACCGGCATCGCACCATATCCTGTGAACACGCAGGACAAGCAGGGCACGACCGCCGGCTCGATCAACCGTGTAGTGGACGAGAACGCTCCCGTCAAGATCCTCGATCCCGCGGACCCGGTCTTCAACACGCCAAACAAGATCACGGACGCGGATTTCGCCCGATGGGTCCAGGAGCGTAACGCCTACAACCTCGTCACTTTCGACCCGCAGTACAAGTCGCTCCTCGAGTCTCACGACCCGGGCGAGCAGGAGAACAAGGGTGGTCTGGTCGTGGCAAAAGTAGGAAAGGGAACGTGGATGTACTGCAGCTACTCGTTCTTTAGGCAGCTCCCAGCAGGCGTGTCGGGAGCATACAGGTTGTTCGCAAATCTATTACGCACTAAAGCTCAGTAAAAATTAACCGCAGATAGACGCAGATAAACGCAGATAGGTGAGTGCCTTCTATCTGCGTTTATCTGCGTCTATCTGCGGTTAATTCGCTTTTTAGTCTATTACCACGAGCACATCGCCGGCTCCGACGGTCGTGCCTTCGGCGACTTTGAATTCACCCACCGTGCCGTCTTTGGGGGACTTGAGCTCGTTTTGCATCTTCATCGCCTCGACGACGATGACGCCTTCGCCTTTGGTGACGGTATCGCCTGCGGCCTTTAGAATGCGAACGACCTTGCCGGGCATTGCGGTGCGGATCTCGGCATGACCGTGCTCGGCCGCCGCTCCGGCAACTGAGCCCCGAAGGCGTTTTGGATCAACGACGTTCGTCTCGAATGTGCGCCCCGCGATGGTGACGCTTTTCTCGTCGGCGTAAGCCTCAAAGACTCTACCGTCGTGCTTGAGTAGAAAGACGCCGGGCTCGGGCTCTGAGGCGTCGAGCACGTACTCGCGGTCGTCGATTGTTGCGGTGACGTTCCGGCCATCGCGGGTGAGCTCGACCTCCCGTTTTTCCCCCTCCAATTCAACGACGAGTTTCATCAGGAATTCTTCCTCTGCGTTCTCTGCGATCTCTGCGTTGAAATTGTCTTGCGGCATGCTTAAACGCAGAGTCCGCAGAGAACGCAGAGTGAGATATCAAACCTTATTCGGCTGCGGCGTGACTCTGAGGTACGGTTTATCCGCATGCCAGCCGGCGGGGAATTTTGTTTTTGCTTCCTCGTCGGAGATCGAGGGGACGATGATGCAATGGTCACCGTCTTGCCAGTTGACTGGTGTGGCGACGCTGTAGTTTGAAGTCAGTTGCAGGGAATCGATCACCCGCAGCAGCTCGGCAAAATTGCGGCCCGTCGAGGCCGGGTAGGTGAGCGTGAGCTTTACTTTTTTGTCGGGTCCGATGACAAAGACCGAGCGGACAGTGAATGTATCGCTCGCGTTCGGGTGGATCATGTCGTAGAGATCGGCGACCTTGCGGTCAGGATCGGCGATCATCGGGAAGTTGACGGCAGTGCCTTGCGTCTCCTCAATGTCCTTTTCCCAGCCGACGTGCGACTCGAGCGGATCGACGCTGAGGCCGATGATCTTTGTGTTGCGCTTCTCGAATTCCGGTTTGAGTTTAGCGGCCATTCCGAGCTCGGTCGTGCAGACCGGCGTATAGTCTTTTGGGTGCGAAAAAAGCACGCCCCAACTGTCGCCCAGCCACTCGTGAAACCTGATCTCACCCTGCGTCGTCTGGGCAGTAAAGTCAGGAGCCTCGTCACCAAGTCTGATCGTCATCGTGTTTTCCTCCAAGGTTTAGGGGAAGTATAGCAAAATGAAAGGCCGGTCCGGTCGTCGCGAATGTCCGTGCGTGGGTCGCGAACGTCCGTCAGAGCGTCGGAAGCCTCCGTCAGTGCGTCGGAAGCGTCCGTCTGTACGTCGGAAGAGTTAGTCGGTGTGGTGCGGGTCAGTCGTCGCTGACGCGACGGAATCGTTGTGTGCGACCGCTCCGTGGGTTGAAACCCACGGCTACAATCAGGTGTCGCTACCCGACAGTCTGACTTCATCGCCGAATGTTTCGATGTGGAGCTTGATCGCGGACTCGACATCTGCAACCGCTTTGTCGTAAGTGTCGCCCTCACCTACGACCACTCGTTTGAGCCCAAGACCACACGCGACATAGCCATCAGGATGTGTCTCGACCTTGATATTAATATTTTCCATTATCATGACGCTACGACGCTAAACGAGAGCCTCTTGGCTCCTGCCGCAACAAGGCGTTCGGCCGCATTTCCCGATATGAACATGGTAATCCTGGGCACGGATGAGAAATTAACCTCGAAGGGAAGTAGTTCAGAATAGTCTGTCGGTGCGATCGTAAATTGATCCCACGGGATTTCTAAAGTACGAAACGCGAGGCTGAGGGGTGGTACAGCTCGTATGACAAATCCTCGTTTAGAGATTCCGAAAAAGAACGTTGCAGTGCTTCGCGCTAACCCGAACGGGTCAAGCGGCGAGGACATTCTGAATCCCTGTAGGCCGATCCACTCAGTGACTACGGGCGAGTGTGCGAGATAATATTTTTCCAGACGATTCCAGCAGAACAAGTACCGGAACATAAGGACGATTCCCGCGGCGAATGCTGCTCCGAGCACAACAGCTACGGGTAACGAAACAACAACGCCTATCATTCGTCTATCGTTTCCTCCGCAACCGGGTCCGCACGCCGCAGCCGCAGCAGATTCACCCTCTTCTCATCCGCGTCGAGGATCTCGATGGAGAGGCCTCGCAATTCCAGGTGCTCGCCTTTTTTAGGAACGTATCCGGCTTCTGAGGTGACGAGGCCGGCGATGGTGGTGTAGTCCTCGTCCTCCAGATCGAGACCGTCAAAGAGGCGCTCGATCTTGTCGATCTCGGTCGAGCCGATGACGTCGTAATAGCCGTCGGTGCCCTCGACGATCTCGATGATCTCTTCCTCCTCAGTGTCCTCGTCCTCGATCTCGCCGACGATCTCTTCGAGAATGTCCTCGACGGTGACGAGGCCGGCGACGCCCCCGTATTCGTCGATGACGATGGCCGCCTGGACATGATTCGCTTGCATGTCCTTTAGAAGGTCCGAGGCGGTCTTTGTCTCGGGCACGAAGTACGCGTCACGCAGCAGATTGGTGATCGGCTCGTCCTCTTTGCCGTCCGCCCACGCCTGCAGCAGATCGCGAACGTAGATCATCCCCTCAACATTGTCCATCGTCTCGCGATAGACGGGAAGGCGCGAATATTTTTCTTCAATGACAAGGTCGCGAGCAGCGCGAATTGTCGAGTCCGCGGGCAGCCCACATATCTCCGTCCTCGGCGTCATGATCTCGCCGGCACGCGTGTCCGATAGCTCGACGACCGTCTCGATCAGCTCGCGTTCGTCCTCCTCGATGATTCCCTCGGCTTCGCCGACATCCATCAGGGCCTGGAAGTCCTCGTCATCGGAGATCTCCGCCTGATCGCGTTCCTCCTGAGTGTCGGGTGCGATGGTCGCCTCAAGACGCTGACGCCGCTGAGTGCGTGCAGCGATCGGCTCGAGAAAAAAGGAGATCACCCGGTACAGCGGTCTGATGGCAGGCAGCAAAAAGAGAAGCTTTCGCTCGGGATCTTTATGCACAAGCATCCGCGGGAATATCTGCCGCAGCAGAACGGTCGTCACGAGAGCGATCGTCAGCGTCACCGCAAACCAACCCGCGCGACTCGTCGTCACTTGCGACAAGATCATCGTCAGCAGCACGGTAAATAAAACGAGCAGTACCTGAATGGTCGAGGAGACAGCGAAGCGAAATCGCGGCCGGTTGTCGAGGATCTCACGAAGAAAGTTTATCGATCCTTTCCGTGTACCACCGTGCGATTCGTCGTCAGAAGAAATCCGTCGGAGCCCGACGTCCGACAGGTAAGAGAATGCGAGATCGACCGTCGCGAGAAACATCATCGCAAGCAAAACGATGACGGCGACCAAGGTCTCGGTCTGCAAAAGAACGTCCATCTAGGCGACGATATTCTTCCACGCACGGCCGTCGCGATCGAGCATCTCGTCAGCCTCGGGCGGACCCCACGAGCCGGAGGCGTAGTTTGGGAATTCACGCGGCGGGAGCGCCTTCCAGACGTCCAGCACAGGATCGACGATCGACCATCCAGCCTCGACCTGATCGGCCCGTTGGAATAGCGTCGCGTCACCGATCATGCAGTCGTAGAGCAGGCGCTCGTAGCCGGTCGAGCCCTGATTCTTAAAGTAATCTTTGTAGTTGAAATCCATGTCCACAGGCCCGATATTGACGATCGGGCCAGGGACCTTTGCACCGAAGTGCAGCGTGATACCCTCGTCGGGCTGGACGTTGATCACAATGCGATTCGTGCGGAGGCGCTCGACCTCGGTCTCGCGAAATAGCACGAATGGAGCTTTTTTGAACTCGATCACGATCGTAGAGTTACGCGTCGCCATTCGCTTGCCCGTGCGTATATAAAACGGCACATCCGCCCAGCGCCAATTATCGATGCAGAGCCTGAGCGCGGCGTACGTCTCCGTGCTCGAACGCGGCGCCACGCCCGCCTCTTCGCGATATCCCGGGACAGCCTTGCCGTCGATCTCACCCGCGCCATACTGGCCTCGTACCGCCTTATGAAGCACGTCCTCGGGGTCAAAAGGCGTGATCG
>Ga0207639_10001411_pt1 | contig 16222 bp, 16 predicted proteins | sample KBSCornC32_FD_184299 | JGI IMG/M metagenome (GOLD analysis project Ga0207639, IMG submission 184299) | Corn rhizosphere microbial communities from Kellogg Biological Station, Michigan, USA - KBS Corn C3-2 (SPAdes) (version 2) | ecosystem: Host-associated > Plants > Roots > Rhizosphere > Soil ...
AGCTCGGCCTCGCCCATCTTCTTCTTGAAGGTCGCCAGCACCGCCGACTTGTCGGCGGTTTCGGCCGCGCCGCCGCCGATGATCTTGAGCGTGCTGTCGAGCGTAAAATCGGGCGCAACGACGCCGATGCCGCGATCGTGCTTCAGGCGCTCGGTCTCGCCGTCGACATTGCGAGCGTAGGCATCGACCCGGTCGGCGAACGCGAGCGCATCATCGGCGTTTGCAATGGTGTGCCGGCTGTCGAGGAAGTCGGGGATATCGATGTAGCTGCTGCCGAGCTGGTTCACGACATAGGGCGTGTTGCGGAAGCCGTTGTTCGGATCGAGCACGAGCGGATCGCCGAATGGAAAGGCATATCCTTTCTGCGCCAGCTCATGCGCCTGGAGCGCGACCGCGCCGTTAAGCTTTTCCGGCTGCGACAGATCAACAAGGTCGAATGCCTTAAGCCGCGTCAGCCGGTCGCCAATCGCCTTGCGGCGCGCATCGACGCCGGTCGGTGTCTGGTCCTGCCACTGGTGGTTGAGCGGGGCGAGCTTACCCGTCGCAATGCCAAGGATGGTCGCGTTCTGCGGATATTCGGCGAGCATCTCGTCGGCGATGCCCTGCAGGGTCTTGGCGAGATCACCCGTACCCGCGCCGGCGGATTCGTTGTTCGAAAACTTGCAACCAGCCAGCAGACCCGCCGCCGCCGCCGTACCCAGAAACTCCCGCCTGCCCAGCATCGCCGTCATCACGCTCTCCCTCTTTCCAGGAAGCGCTATAACGGCAGAGCATCAGGGAAACAGGAGGTTTCGGCGACCGGTCTTAGTCGTTGGCGGCGATGAACTTCTCGACCACCGGAGCGATCTTCTCGCGCCACTTGCGGCCGTTGAAGATGCCGTAGTGGCCGACATCCTTGGCCATGAAATACTTCTTCTTCGGCGCCGGCACCCTGGTCGAAATCTCGAGCGCGGCCTTGGTCTGCCCGAGGCCAGAAATGTCGTCGCGCTCGCCCTCGATGGCGAGCAAAGCCGTGTCGTGGATCGCGCTCGGCTTCACCAACCGTCCGCGATGCTCGAGCTCGCTGTCCGGGAGCAGGTGTCGCTGGAACACCGCGTCCACCGTCTGCAGGTAGAATTCGGCGGTCATGTCGCAGACCGAGCGATATTCGTCGTAGAAATGCTGCGTCGACGCCGCGCTCTCATCGTCGCCGACCACGAGATGCTTGAACATCTCCCAGTGCGAAATGAGGTGTGAGCCGAGATTCATGGTCATGAACCCAGCGAGCTGCAGGAAGCCGGGGTAAACCTTGCGCCCCGCGCCTGGGTAGATCATCGGCACGGTCGCGATCACGTTCTGCTCGAACCAGGCGAACGGCCGCTGCGTCGCGAGCGTGTTGACCGCGGTAGGCGCTTTTCTCGTATCGATCGGGCCGCCCATCATGGTCAGGCTCTTTGGCCGATAGGGATTCTTGTCTTCCGCCATGATTGCGGTTGCCGCGTAGGCTGGGACCGCGGGCTGGCAGACCGCCAGCAGGTGCGGCCGCTCCTTGGTCTTGGTCCCGATCAGCTCCAGGAACTCAATCAAATAATCGATGTAATCGTCGAGATCGAAGCTGCCGTCCCTGGTCGGCACCAGCTTCGCGTCGCGCCAGTCGGTGATGTAGACGTCGCAGGTCGGCAGCAGGCGCTCAACGGTTCCGCGCAACAGCGTCGCATAGTGGCCGGACATCGGCGCGACGATCAGCAGCTGCGGGCTTTCGTCATGCCCTTCACGGTAGAAATGCTTCAGCTGCCCGAACGGCTTCCTCAGCAGGATCTCCTCGTGGACGGGGATGTCCTTGCCGCGGATGTGGACGCTCTCGATCCCGAATTCGGGCTTGCCGCGCGGAGCGGCGGCGTGAGCGAAGACCTCCAGGCTGGCGGCCGCGATCGGACCCATCGAGCTATAGCCCCAGGGATTGGCAGGGTTGTTCAGCCATCCGGCGCCCAGACCCGCTAGTTTGCTCGCACCTGCGAGAAACGAGCGCTGAACTTCATAGGCGTCGTAGAGCATCGAACCTCATATCTACCCTCGTAAAGTGAACCAATGTGGCGGCCGTTTGGTTCACTGGCAAGGCAATGTTGCGCCGCAAAAGGAGAAGGTTGTGGAAAATACCAAGCGTCAGAGCAGCTTGGTGATGATCAGCGAGACATTATCGGGGGCGCCCCGCTCCAGCACCTTGGCGATCAATCGGTCAGCGACCTCATCGAGCGAGCCGTTCCTCAGCTCGAGCGCAAGCTCCTGGTCGTTGACGACGCGGGTCAGCCCGTCGCTGGCGACGATGTAATGATCCCCTCTTAGCGCCTCACCGCCAATGACCTCGACATCGACAATCTCGCGGACGCCGACCGCCCGGGTGATGACATTTGAGTTCGCGTGCCCTTCGGCCTCGTCAGGCCGGAGCATTCCGGCATCGACCAGATCCTGAACCAGGCTGTGGTCGCGCGACAGGCGGATCAGCCCGTCGTCGCGGAAGCGATAGGCGCGGCTGTCGCCGGCCCAGAAGCAGCGGAACTCGCCGGCGTCGACCGCAACCCCGACCACAGTCGTGCCGATCGTCCGGTCGCTTCCGTTGGCGCGTGCCAGGCCGATCAGCTGCCCGTTCACTTCGTGCAGCACGCCGACTGCATTGCCGACGAAAGTATCGAGGTCGGGCCCGTGCGGAAGGTTGCGCAGGGCATCGATGACCATGGCGCTGGCGACTTCGCCGGCCTCGTGTCCGCCCATTCCGTCCGCCACGACCCACAGGCCGCCGTCGGTGTCGGCGAGGATCGAATCCTCATTGATCTGGCGCTTGAGCCCGACATGGGTACGGCTCACGCACTCGAAAGGCATTCGGCCCCCTTGCGAATCCTCTAAGAGGGCTACACTAGCAATCGCTTAACGTCTGTGCGATTTCCTTTTTTGTAACCGATGTCGAGAGGGGGCGCCTCGACCCATGAATAAAGCGTACAGCAACAAGGCGTTACCGATGGGTACCGTGCTGCGCGAGTGGCGCATCGAGGAAGTTCTCGGCGTCGGCGGATTCGGCATCGTCTACAAAGCCAAAGGTATTTATTTCAACGAACTCGTTGCAATAAAAGAATATTTCCCGAGCTCGATCAGCGAGCGCGATTCGTCGGACACAGTTGTCCCGATCGATTCCGATGCCGAAGAAGTCCACGCGCTGGGCCTGAAGAAGTTCGTGGAGGAAGCGAAGCTGCTGTGGAATCTCTCCACGCCGTCGCGCCACCCGAACATTGTCAGCGTCCGCAGCCTCTTTGAGATCCATGGGACCGCGTACATGGTCATGGACTTCGAGGACGGGATCTCCCTCTCGAAGATGCTGAAGCAAGGCCGCCGCTTCAACGAGCGAAGCCTGTGGAACATCCTTCGCCCGATCGCCGAAGGCCTCGAGCGGGCGCACCGCGTCGGCGTCCTCCACCGCGACATCAAGCCGCCGAACATCCTCATCAACGAGGACAATCGGCCGGTCCTGATCGACTTCGGCTCGGCCCGGTTCGAGGCGGCGGAAGCGACCAGCACCAAGGTCACGTTCCACACGCCGCCCTACGCCGCGATCGAACAATATGTGAAAACCTACGATCAGGGCCCGTGGACCGACATCTACGCGCTCGGCGTCGTCATGTACGAATGCATCACGGGCGAGAAGCCGCCCGAGGTGCTCGAACGGCTACATGCCGGCCTCGGCACTCCGCTCGCGGGCGGAAAGTGGCCAGGCTACACCAAGAAGTTCCTGAGCGCAGTCGACGCCGCGATGGTCGTGAAACCCGACGAGCGCCCGCAATCGCTGAGTGACTGGCTCGCCATGTTCGGCAAGATGTCGGATGACGACGCAGAAACGATCGACACCGACGACGAGGCCACGCGCTTCATTGCCAAGCAGGTCGAGACCGAGGAGATCGTCCCGGTACCGCCGGTCCCCAATCTCGACCCCAAGGCTCCGGTCGAAACCGGCGTTCCTGACGATCCCAAGCAGGCCAAGTTCAAGCGTGCGGGTCAGGAGACGGGCGCCGGAAAGAAGGTTCATCCCGAGCCGGTTGTCGAGGAGCCCATCACGGAGCCGAAGGCCGAAGGCGAGCTCAATCGCCGGCGCGTCGTCGAGACCGCCGCCTCCTCGGATGCCGCGAAAGCTTCGGAGAAGGCTCCGGGCAAATCCCCCCCGGGTGAAAAGAAGGAATCCAGGAAGCCCAGCCCGGCCCTCATTGCGGCGGCGGCCGTGGGCCTGGTGGTCATCGGCGGCGGCGGCGCAATGCTGCTTCGTGGGAACGGATCGCAGGGAGGCAGCTCGGCGTCTGAGTACAACACGGGCGGCAATGCCGCCTCATCCGTGCTCGATGGCCCTGCCGGTTCCGACATTAATGTGACCGACAATTCCGGACTCACCACTGCCGCCCCGGATGCGAACGCCTTGGCCGCAACGACGAACACGACGGCTCCCTTGGATCCTCAAGCCCAGGCCCTCAAGCAGGAACAGGCGAAGGCCAAGGCAGCTGAAGCCCGTCTCGCCGCCATCCAAAAGGCGCAGAAGGCGGCAGCAGCCGCAGCTGCGTTGGGGCAAACCAAGACGAAGGAAATCGTCGCCACTCCCGGCGTGAAGACCCCTGCCACCCAGACGGCGTCGTCAAGCTCTGGCGGCGTCTCGCCGGGCAAGCTGTCGCAATTCTACTCGGTCGTCGATGACGCGCGATCGCAGGCGAAGCGCGTGATGAGGTCGGGTAATGCGCAGAATGCCGCGCTCGCGCGGAGCTACGACGGCAACCTCAAGACGCTTCGCGATTCGATCCGCGGCGTGAACTCGGACAAGGAAGCGGACCGGCTGATCAAGCAGGCGACGCTGACTCGTTCCTACGTCGAGTTTCTCGCCAAGCAGACGAAATAGTCGGGTTAATTAGAAGCGGCGAGGCGCTTGGCCGACGCATCTCCGCGTGCGGCAGCGCTCTGTTCGACCTCACCGCGCACCCGAATTGAGTGGGTCAGCACGACCTGGCCGATTTGCAGCACCGATCCGACGGGCACAATCGTCGCGCTCGTAATCCGCTCACCGTCGACGAAGGTCCCGTTGGTGGAGTTGAGATCGGTGACGAGCAGCGCGTCGGCTGCGAGGCCGAACATGCAATGCTCACGCGAAATGCTCTTATCCGGGATGACGATGTCGGCGGGCGGCATCCGGCCCACCTTCGCGCTCGGCGTATCAACGATGATGATACGGTCACCAAAGCCGGAATCAGTGATCTCGAGGCAATGGACTTCGGCGCTGTGATCCACCTCGGGCTGCTGGACCTGCGGTTCTTCGACCGGCGGCCGGACCGCACGTTCCCGCTGCTCGCCAGCGAACAAGACCTCGTCATTGCCCGGCCGGATCGGCTTGCGCTCGGGGGCCGAATGGCGGCTGTGCATGTCCAGCCTTTTCGCCGCAGCCTGCAGCAATCGGCTCGGGGTCGGCGCGGGAGCCTGACCCTCTGACGCGCGAGCCTCGATCAGGTGGCTGAGATCGTCCACAAACGTTCGCCAGCGGAGGTCAGTGATGTCCCCCGTCCAGTCGCAGAGATCCGCAGCGTGGGTCAGCTCGAAGATGATCGGGCGGTCGCACGGCTCGATGATGGCCGGGGCAAGCTTGTTGCGACGGTCGGCCTGCGTGGCTTCCGCCCTCACCCACCGCGAGGCGACGGAGCGTGGGGACCATAACACCACGACCGCGCCGGATTCGCGCAATTTCTGCTCGATGACCTCGTCAAAGGTCTCGCCGGAATGGAGCGCGGCGTCCCACCACACGCTGAATCCTTCGTCGGCGAAGGCCTCAGCGAACATGCGCGCAGCTGCCCGGTCGGTACGGGCATAAGACAGGAAGATATCAACTCCCGACAAGCGATCCCCCTCGTGGCCTCCCTCTCGCAGAGGACACACGTCCCCCTGCGACTCGAATCCGCATAATGGTTAATGTCGGTTAAACTACAGAGTTTGTCGAGTTTGGTCGAGCCCGAGTCCCGTTTTTGCACAGCGGAAGAGCGATTTAACAATCGCTTGGCCGCCGCGGGCCAAGGCATTTGAGGCCACCCTCCGACACTGCTAGTCGGAACGGCAATGGCCACGAACCCCGCAAGCCGCCCGAAGGGCCGCTCAATCCGCAATCTCCGGATGATCTGGGGCTTCGCGTCGCGCTACCCCGGCCACATCGCAGTCGCCGCAATTGCCCTCGCCGTGGCGGCCGCCGCGACCGTCTCGATCCCATGGGGATTCAAGCTCGTTATCGACAAGGGCTTTAGCTCGGGCGCCGGCAACGCCAGGGCGATTGCCCCCTGGTTCGAAACCTTACTCGCCGTGGTCGCCGTAATGGCCGTTGCGACCGCCGTCAGATATTTCTTCGTGTCATGGCTTGGTGAGCGAACCGTCGCCGACATTCGCCTCGCGGTGCACCGCAACCTGCTTCGCCTTTCTCCCGGCTTCTTCGAGGAAAATCGCCCCGCCGAAATCACCTCACGAATGACGGTGGACACGACGATCATCGAGCAGGTTGTCGGGACGACGGTGTCGGTCGCGCTGCGCAACATCGTCATGGGTGTCGGCTGTGCGATCACGATGTTCTTTCTCGCGCCCAAGCTCGCGAGCGGAATGCTGCTCGGAATCCCGGTCGTGCTCGGCCCGATGTTGTTCCTGGGCCGCCGGGTGCGATCAATATCAACGCGCAACCAGGACCGGATCGCCGATGTCGGCACCGTGACCAGCGAAGTCCTCGGCTCGATGAAAATCGTCCAGGCCTTCAACCAGCAGGGCCGCGAGGCGACGCGGTTCAGCGATGCGGTCGAGCGCGTGTTCGCGACCGCCAAGCGCCGCATCGCACTGCGTGCCCTCCTTACGGCGATGATGATTTTCCTGATGATCGGATCGATCGTCCTGGTCATCTGGCAAGGCGCAGTTGACGTCGCGGCGGGCCGGATGAGCGGCGGCTCGATCGCGGCGTTCGTGCTTTGCGGCGGGCTTCTCGCGGGCGCCTTCGGCAATCTGTCCGAAGTCTATGGCGACCTTTTGCGTGCCGCGGGAGCATCCGAGCGCCTCAACGAATTGCTCGAAGCCGAGCCTGACATCCGTGCCCCGGCCAAGCCGCAAGCGCTGCCCGAGCCCTCGCGCGGCGAGCTCGAATTCGACGCAGTGACGTTCCGCTATCCGACGCGGCCGGAAGTCTCGGCGCTCAACGACTTCAGCCTGGTCGTGAAGCCGCGCGAGCGGCTTGCGGTCGTCGGCCCGTCCGGCGCGGGCAAGACCACGATCTTCCAGCTGGCGGAGCGCTTCTATGATCCGCATGAAGGCCGCGTCCTGCTCGATGGCGTGGATCTTCGTGCTGCCGACCCTGCCGACATTCGCCAGCGCATCGCCATGGTGCCGCAGGACACGGTGATCTTCGCCGCGAGCGCGCGTGACAATCTTCGCTACGGCAACTGGGACGCTGACGAGGACGCAATCTGGCAGGCGGCGCGCGACGCCAATGCCGAGGATTTCCTGCGAGCGCTTCCCGACGGACTTGACACCTACATGGGCGAAGGCGGCGCTCGCCTGTCAGGCGGTCAGCGCCAGCGTATCGCCATCGCTCGAGCTTTGCTTCGCGACGCGCCATTGCTGCTGCTCGACGAAGCGACTTCAGCACTCGATGCTGAAAGCGAGCGGCTCGTCCAGGATGCGCTCGATCGACTGATGGAGCATCGCACGACGATCGTCATCGCGCACCGGCTCGCGACCGTTCGCGCGGCCAACCGCATCATGGTCATGGACCAGGGCCGGATCGTCGAAGAAGGCACGCACGCCCAGCTCACGCGCCGCGAAGGGCTCTACGCGCGGCTTGCGCGCCTCCAGTTCGAAGATCGCGCGGCTTAAGCCGGCTTCTTCGCTGCGGCCGTCCGACGCTTGGCTGTCGACTTACGCGCAGCGGGCTTGCGGGCCGCACTCTTGCGAGCAGGCTTCGCTGCAGCTGCCTTCGGCGCAGCCGACACCTTGGCGCGTGTGGCCGTCGACTTCTTCGCAGCCGTCGACTTGCGCGCGGCGGGCTTGCGCGCCGGCGCCTTGCGCGCCGTGACTTTGCGGGCGGTCGATTTACGCGCCGCGGATTTACGCCCCGCGGCTTTGCGAGCGGCGGGCTTGCGCGCAGCTGCTGGCTTCGCTGCAGGAGCGTCGTCCACCGTCCACTTGCCGGACATTACGCGCTGCGCTGCATCGGCGACGGCTTCGGCAATCAGCGAACCGAGCTTGGTTGCGCTCGAAGCGACGCTGCTCGCCGCCTGCTGAGCAGTGTCGGCAGCATCGAGGCCGGCGTCGCGGATGGCTTTACGCGCCTTCGGGCTCGCGCTGATCGCGGCCGCCGCAGCGGCCAGACCGGCAGCGAGCATTTCCTTGCTCATCGCCGCTTTCGCTAGCTTGTCGACGGTGCTCTTTCTGCTCGACGACGAACGCGAACTCGAACTCGAGGACGATGATCTCGATGAAGTTTTCTTGGCGGGTCGGGCCATTTTTGATCTCCTCCGTCGGGGAAAAGACAATCTACTGCCGTTACGGTTCCCTAATGTATGTCTCGCGCAAATCAAATCTGCTGATCATGACAAATGTAAAGGGCACCGCTGCAGGTCTTGCAGCGATGCCCTTCGACATGGTCAGCGGCCGAAGGTGACGGCCGTTCGCTCAGCTCTAGCCGTTACGAACACCCCTCTCCGACCTCCCTGCTGAACCATGAGACATCGGATCACCTCCTTTCGCTGCGTTGAAGCTGCAGCAAAGATGATTCTTTGTTTGCCCAAGTGCAAGACTTGTAATGATGTGAAGATTCGGCATTATCTTTTGCCTTCCGCCGGCCGAGTTCTTCAGCTGCGGCAATCCTCGACAACGCGAGCAACTTCAGGCCAGGCTGGGACAACCAGCGACGGCGTCGTGCCGACGGTGATTCCAACGCGTCCACGGCTGAACGCGAGCGAGTCCAGCAGCGGATCGTTCGACACGATTTCGATGCTGATGCGATTGGTGAGTGGATTAAAGCTCGCCGGCACCGCGCGCACGGCTGAGCTCGTCCATACTGTCATCATCGCCGCTGCCCGCGTTGCCGGCTTGGCGACGGTGACGCGCCGCGTCGCCTTGGTACAGCGGATCGTCAGCTGCGGAAGCGCGGACGTGTTGAGGAAATTCGCTTCGCTTCCGATTGCGCTCACCGAATAATTCCATGTCCCGGCGATTGGCATCGCAGTGCTGAGATCGGCGATCGCGGTCTGCGCATGAAGTGAGGCGGGGACGAGCAGCGCCAACGCTGCAGCAATCATAACTCGCATCGTCGTCAGCTGCCGAGCTTGTCGACCTTGGCCTTGAGCGCGTCGAGCTCGGCTTTCAGCGCATCGACTTCGGCGTTACCCGCTTTGGCCGCGGGCTTCGTCTTCGGAGTGAACGCCTGCGCAGCATCTTCGAACATCGCCATGTTGCGCTTCGCAATGTCCGCAAAGACGTTGCCACTAAATGCGTCGCGCACCGCGCTCTGGTTGCGCTGGAACGAGTCCATCGCCGCCTCGAGATATTGCGGCACGAAATTCTGCATCTGATTGCCGTAGAGTCCGATCAATTGCTTCAGGAAATTGAGTGGAAGCATCGTCGACCCACGCGATTCCTCGTCTACGATGATCTGCGTCAGCACCTGGCGAGTGATGTCCTCGCCGGTCTTCGCGTCAACGACTTCGAACTCGCGGCCTTCGCGAACCATCGCCGCCAGCCGATCGAGCGTGATGTAGGTCGAGCTTTCGGTGTCATAAAGCCGCCGGTTCGCGTACTTCTTGATCGTCACCTTCGCGCTAGACTTGGTCATGAACGGCTCCCGAAACTCGCAGCACGATCTACTACCGGAGCATAGTGCGCTGCAACATGAACGCGCACCGCGGCCGCTGCCGCTGTTTCTCGAGCTTGTTCGGCAGGTGTTTGGCTACGATCCGGACCTGGCGCGAGCGGCGCTAGCGGGGCTCAAGAATTACGAGGGCGCGAGACGCGATTCCGCGCCGCCGCCCAAGCCAGAGACTGCGCGTGTTCGCGGTGCGTGCGTCCGTGATCACGGTGGCAGCGGACCACCTGTCCTGCTTGTGCCGTCGCTGATCAACCCGCCACGGATTCTCGATCTCGATCCGGAAGTTTCCCTCACCTCGGCGATCGCGCACATCGGCCGACGCACGCTCCTGCTCGATTGGGGTGCGGCAAATGAGCGCAGGGAACTCGATGTCGCCGGCCATGTCGAACATTTGCTGCTGCCTCTGCTGCGCAGCATCGGCGAGCCGCTTGGGCTCGTCGGCTATTGCCTCGGCGGAACGATGGCGATCGCCGCAGCGAACCTGACGCCGGTCGAGCGCGTCGTCACTTTGGCCGCGCCCTGGCGCTTCGCCGATTATCCCGCCGAGTCACGCCAAGCGCTCGGCGATATGTGGCAACATTCGAAGGCTGCGTCGCACTCACTGGGCGCATTACCGATGGAGGTGCTGCAGGCGGCGTTCTGGTCGCTCGACCCGCAGCGTACCGTAAAGAAGTTCGCGGAGTTCGGCCGCCTCGATTCCGCCAGCCCCGAGGCCCGTCGCTTCATCGCGCTCGAAGATTGGGCCAATGAAGGCGAGGCCCTGCCCTATCCTGCGGCGCGCGAGCTGATTGAGGACCTGTTCGGTGAAGACCGGCCGGGCCGCTGCGCATGGACGATCGGCGGACAAGCCATGATCGATCGTCTGCCCATTCCGGCGCTACACATTCTCGCCGGACATGACCGCATTGCCCCGTCGGCGACCGCGCCAGCTGGGAACCAGATCGTGATCCCGTCGGGACATGTCGGAATGATCGTCGGCTCCGCCCGCGCCCAGCTTCACCAGGCGCTTAGCGAGTTCCTTGACCCGGCTTGCCGCTCACCTACCTAGCGGCTAAGCGGCGGCCCCAAGCACCCGTAGCTCAGCTGGATAGAGCGCTGCCCTCCGAAGGCAGAGGCCACAGGTTCGAATCCTGTCGGGTGCGCCAGCCTCCTAAATCTCGTTTTTAACAACGATCAACTTTCACCCTGGCGTTAACCAGGTTTCGAAGGCCTTTGGCAGTGACGACCTCTTAAGTTCCTTCCGTCAACGCGCCAGTGGAGGCGCTCGACGGGAGCAAAGACCATGAGCAACATTTACAAGCTTATTCGCGAGAGCAAGGGCGCGACTGCCATTGAATACGGCCTCATTGCAGCTCTGATCGCCGTTGCCGCGATCGCCGCGATGCAGGGCGTCGGCACGAAGCTCGGCACGACTTTCAATAACGTTTCGAACAAGCTCTAAGCTTTACCGCTTAAAGCCCGAACCCTCAGCGGCGGCGTCGAAAGGCGCCGCCGCTTTCTTTTTGCGCAAACTACAAGAAGGCGACAGCGAGCGCCCCGCCCACGACCGCGACGGTCAATCCGATGCCGACGATCAAGTTACGCATGTTGCCGAACGTACTGTCCATGGTCGGTACTCCCCTCTTCCCGAACCGATAAATACCACGCCTGTGAATCCGCTCTTAGGTGAAATGCTGACATTGCAGAGGCTTAGCTAAACCTTCGGAACTCGCCCTCTCGCCTCCCGTTGAACGGCGGCCATGGCGACCCACGCGACCATCCCGAGAGGCCCGCTCCTCCAGCCGCCGCCCGAGGCGGAAGCCTTCTACTCAGAAGTGCTCCAGCTGATGGCGAAGTCGGGCATCCCATTCCTGGTATCGGGCACCTACGCGCTTGCCAGCTACACCGGCATCGACCGCCCGACGAAGGACGTCGACGTCTTCGCCAAGGCCGGCGATGCCCTGCGCCTGCTTTCCTACTTCCGCGACCATGGTTTCGACGTCGAGACCGTCGATGAGCGCTGGCTCAACCGCATCACCCGCGGCGAGCTCTTCGTCGACGTCATCACCAACATGCCAACCGTCACCACCCACGTCACTGACGATTGGTTCGTTGACGCGCCGGAGGCTGAATTGTTCGGCGCAAAGGTGCACCTGGTCCCACCGACGCAGTTCATCTGGTCGAAGATCTTCGTCGCGGATCACCATCGTTACGACGGCGCCGATGTCGCGCACATGATCCTCAAATGCCACGACCGCGTCGACTGGAAGATGCTGCTCTCGCACATGGAGCTCTATTGGGAAGTGCTGCTGATGGCGCTGCTCAATTTCCGCTTTGTCTATCCGAGCGAACGCCACGCCGTCCCGCGCTGGCTGATGGAAGAGCTGCTCGGCCGCCTAAATTCTCAGATGATCGTGAAACCACCGGGCAAGAAGGTCTGCCGCGGCCGCATCTTCAGCCCTCGCGACTATTCGATCGACGTCGAGAAATGGGGCTTCTCCGAAGCCGTCGGCAACCTCGAAGAGCAGTATGGCAGCGATGACTGAGGACAAAATGCGCGTCGCGGCAATCGGCGACCTTCATGTGCAGGAGAGCGACAGCGCGCCCTACCGCGAGCTGTTCAACGAAATCTCAAGCGTGGCCGACGTGCTCGTGCTCTGCGGCGACCTTACCAATTTCGGAAAGACGACCGAGGCAGAGATCCTGGCCGAGGACATCAAGTCCTGCTCGATCCCCGTGCTCGGCGTGCTCGGCAACCACGATTACGAATGCGGCTGCCCCGAAAAGGTGTGTGAAATCCTCCATTCGGCGGGGATGACCATTCTCGACGAGCAGGCAGTCGAGATCGACGGCGTCGGCTTCGCCGGCGTGAAGGGCTTCATGGGCGGTTACGGTCGCGGCGAGCTCGCGCCCTTTGGGGAGCCGATCGCGAAGGCGTTCGTGGACGAAGCGATGAACGAAGCGCGCAAGCTCGAGAATGGTCTGCGCTCATTGCGCACGGACCGCAGCGTTGCCGTCCTGCATTATTCACCGACCGTCGAAACGCTGGGCGGCGAACCCGCGGAGATCTTCCAGTATCTCGGCTCGCAGCGCCTCGCTGACGCCATCGACCGCTTCGATCACGTCAAGGCGGTCGTCCACGGCCACGCCCACCACGGCACTTATGAAGGACGGACGTCCGGCGGGACGCCCGTCTTCAATGTCGCGCAATTCGTGCTGAAGCCGCTGACCGGCAAGCCCTACGCGGTGCTGGAGATCTAGCTACTCGATCCCGCTGCCAGGCTCCGCCTGCGCGCGGTGCAGCTTTGCCGTGGTCGCATCGCTCATCATTCCCGCGGCCGCGACCTGCATCTTGTTCTTCATGCCGTAGATGACGGCCGGATCGCCGTCCTTCATCGCTTCCCATCCGGCCTTGGCAACGTCCGCCGGATCGTCCTTCTTCGCCTGGCCGACCTTCGTGTCGTCGAGCTCGGCGCGGTGGAAGAACTCGGTCTCGGTAGCGCCTGGCTTCAGGCAGGTGATGGCGACGCCGCTGTCCTTGATCTCTTCATTCAGCGCCGCGGCGAAGCTGTCGATGAAGGCCTTCGACCCGTTGTAGACGGCCTGGAACGAACCGGCGAGGTGACCGGCAATCGAACCGGTGATCAGCACCTTGCCTTCGCCCCGCTCGACCATCTTGCTGACGATCGGCTGGATCAGCAGCAACGTGCCCGTGATATTGGTGTTCAGCACGTGCATCCATTCGTCCGTGCCCTGGTCAAGGAAGCCGTGGCCGAGGCCGTGGCCGGCGTTGGCCACGAGCACATCGACCTGACGGCCGCCAATCAGGTCGAGCAATTGGCCGACGCCCTGCTTGCTCGACAGGTCCGCCTCGATCGATTGCACGTCGACATCATATTCATCGAGCGCAGGTCCAGCCTCCACGAACGGCGTGTCCGCAGCCACGATCAAATCGTAGCCGTCCTGGGCGGCGCATTTCGCCAGCTCCAGGCCGATTCCGCTCGATGCGCCGGTGACGATGGCGAGTTTACGCGAGCTCATGCTGTTTCTCCTGCTTGGGCGCGGACTGCTTCGCCGCTTCGGTCTTCAGTACGATCTTGGTGTAGGTGTCCTGCTCATCGTGCCAGTGGCGGTACATCTCGGCCGCCTGCTCTAGCGGCGCGTGGTGCGATATCAGAAAGGTTGTATCCACCTGCCCCTGCTCGATCAGGCCCAGCAGCATCTGCGTGTATTTCTGGACGTGGGTCTGGCCCTGTTTGATCGTCAGGCCCTTCTCCATCATCTGCCCGAGCGGGAATTTATCGGCGAAACCGCCATAGACTCCGGGGATCGAGATCCGCCCGCCCTTGCGGCAGGCCATGATCATCTGCCGCAACGCGTGCGGCCGCTCGGTCGTGAGCATGGCGTGTGCCTTGACGGTGTCGACGATATTGTCGACGGTCAGGCCGTGGCTCTCCATCCCGACGCAGTCGATGCACGCGTCCGGCCCAATGCCGCCCGTCATCTCGTCGAGCGCCTCGCGCACGTCGACTTCGCGATAATCGAGGATTTCGGCGCCCATCTGCTTCGCCAGCTCGAGCCGGCGCGGATAATGGTCGATTGCGATCACCCGGTGCGCGCCCATGATCCGGGCGGACTGGATCGCGAACAGTCCGACGGGACCGCAGCCCCATACTGCGACCGTGTCACCTTCCTCGATGTCCGCATTCTCCGCGCCCATCCAGCCGGTGGGGAGGATGTCGGACAGGAATAACACCTGGTCGTCTTCCAGATGATCGGGAACGACGATCGGTCCGACGTCGGAATAGGGCACGCGGACATATTCGGCCTGTCCGCCTGCGTAGCCACCCGTGAGATGAGCGTAGCCAAAGGCCGCGCCCATCGGATGGCCCATCAGCAGGCGTGAGGCATCCATCGTCTCGGCGGGGTTGCTGTTGTCGCATGCGCTGTACTGCTGCTTCTTGCAGAAGAAGCAGTCGCCGCAGCTGACCGTGAACGGCACGACGACGCGCTGCCCCTTCTGCAAATTGCTCTTCGGTCCGACCTCGACGACCTCGCCCATGAACTCATGACCGAGCACGTCGCCGGCACGGAGCGTCGGGATGTAGCCGTCGTAAAGGTGAAGGTCGGACCCGCAGATGGCGGTCGACGTGATCCGCAGGATGGCATCCCGCGGGTTGACGATTTCGGGGTCGGGCACGGTGTCGACACGAACGTCGTGGCGGCCATGCCAGGTCAATGCGCGCATCGATACTCTCCTAGATCCGCGGCTCGGTGGGGGATTCGGACTTACGGCCGGACGGCGACGCGTTGGTCGCAATCTCACCGTTCTCCATCAGCGATTTGAAACGTTTGAGGTCGCGCCGGGCCTGAATCTTGGGCTCACGCTGGAACAGCTTGGCTATTCCCTTGCCGACAATCCCCCCGGGCGGGTCGTAGCGCTGGATCAGCCGGATATAAGTCCCACGGCCTGGCGGCGCTTCGATGAATTCGACGCGGCCTTCAGTAGTAATCTCGGAATCGGGTTCGCTTTTCCAGGCGATGGACTTGCCAGCATTGTCCTCGGTGATCCTGGTGACCAGCTTGACGGAAGTGCCGGCGGGCGCCTTGATCGTCCACCGCGAGCGCTTGGCATCGAGCTTCTCGACGCTCTCCACATTTTCCATGAACCGCGGGAAGCGCGTAAAGTCCGCCCACTCGTCGTATAACTCCTGTGCAGGCTTGCCGATCGTCACCGTATTGCCGACCAGGTCCGCGTCGTAATGCTCGGTGCCGCGTCGCCAAACATGATCGGGCGCATCGCTGATCTCTTCCACCGGTGCGCCGCTGCTGCCTGTGCGGCGCGACAATAGAAACGCGGCGGTCGCGCCGGCCGCGGCGATTCCGGCGCCGATCAGGGCGCGCTGGTTACTCTTCGAAAGGGCTGGATTGTCCGGCATCTACACCTCCGTGACGCATGGAGGTGAAGCGGAAGGACGGCGGCAAGTCCGACAACCTGACGGTGAAGATCGGCTCGCTGAACGAGGAACTGCCCGAGAAGATACCGAGCGTCACAAAGCCCATGTGCGCCACGGACGAGTACGCGATCAGTTTCTTCATATCGAGCTGGCGGAAGGCTACCAGCGACGCCCAGACGATGGCGATCGCCGACAGCGCAAACACCATCGGCGTGAAGAAGTGTGAGGCGTCCGGAAAGAGCGGCAGCGAGAAGCGCAGGAAGCCGTAACCCCCCATCTTCAGAAGGATCGCCGCCAGCACGACCGAGGCCGCCGTCGGCGCCTCGACGTGCGCGTCCGGCAGCCACGTGTGCACAGGCCACATCGGCAGCTTCACCGCGAAGGATGCGAAGAAGGCAAGCCA
>Ga0207639_10001414_pt1 | contig 16217 bp, 13 predicted proteins | sample KBSCornC32_FD_184299 | JGI IMG/M metagenome (GOLD analysis project Ga0207639, IMG submission 184299) | Corn rhizosphere microbial communities from Kellogg Biological Station, Michigan, USA - KBS Corn C3-2 (SPAdes) (version 2) | ecosystem: Host-associated > Plants > Roots > Rhizosphere > Soil ...
AAGTTCGAATCTCTTAAAAATTGACCGGCCTTTTTATCGGGCCGGTCATTGAAATCTTCTTCATCGTCCATCGATTGATCCCTATTGTGCCTCTACACAGTAGAGACAATGTGGCTAACGACTTGATCATCTTCATTGGTAAGAGACATGTTTAGCCCTTTCATTCTACCTCTGTAAGCAATGTTTAGTAACGCAACGGCATTTCTAAGAAGTTCATTTTTCGATAATCCTGTCTCCTTTACGAGTTGGTTTAGCGCATCGTTTTGCACTTTCGGCAGCGATACAGAAAATCGAGCGGGCGCTGTAGCCCCTGTTGGTAAATCCATTGCGCGACTGGCGAAATCTTTCCTGTTTAGATGTGAAGTCACTCCCTCGCTCCTCGCGGTCGGGGATGAGTCGAGGACGAATGCTAATGTTTATATCCATTTTTTGTTCTCCTGCACCAAATTAGCACCATAATGGTGCATCGTCAATGTGGTTCGCCCCGGGAGTTACAAATCGGAAGCAATGATTTGCCAATGGGTTATGGCCACGGCGGCGGCCATGAAGACAGCCATCCGCCGGCTCTCACTCTGCCATGCTTTGCGTCGTCTTGGTACGAGCGCTCGCAGAGGTTCAAGCTGACGTGCAACGGATTCGGCGATTTCTTGCCAATTACGGGCGCCAACTGTGGCGTAGCAGCGGTGAATGTCATTGCGCGACACGACGGCCAGGTCGATCGATCGGCCATGGCACAGGGCAGAAATAGCTTGATACAATCGCGTGATCCGCGGCGAGCGGCGCGATAGCTGCGTCGAATCTTCCAGAACGAGCGTGTGGGGATCGAAGTGGTCGAGCAATTTGGTAAGCGCGGTGAGGCTCGTGATATTCTTGTCGGTTAACGCCTGGCGCGTTCCCCAATCGACAAGCGAAAACGGGCCAGACATCACAACGAACCCAAAACCTCGCGACGTGGCATGCAGCGCCAGTATCGGCGGACGCTTGCGCTTCATGCCGCGTCATGAGTTACCGTCGCCCGGCCCATCATCTCGGTGAGGAGGGCGAGTTTCGCGCTGTTCTTGGGATCTTCGAGCGATCGCCAGACCGGTTCAAGTTCGGTGGCGCGGCGCATCACCGCGTCTTCGACTGCTGCATAGAGTGCGGAGAAGATGCGCGAGAGCGGCTTGCCGAAGACGAACTCGAGACCGAGCATCGCTTCGATGTCGGCGAGCTGCGCTTCGACGCCTTTTTCCATGCGCATGACCATCGACGGCGAGGCGCCGATCAGGTGTGCGAGCTCATCCTGGTTCAACTGGTGCGTGCGGCGATGCACGCGAAGTTCGTGGGTGTGATTCATACAGAAAGTGCAATTATGTCGGTCTAATCGACCGCTGCTCCCATCATCGCCGACGGCTGCGCGCGATGCACGACGTCATCCCGTGCATAGGTGCAATTTGCATCCATGATTTCTTCATCGGTGATTCCTGCACCGGTGCAAATTTCGCGCTTCGCGCGAAGAAATCCAACCGTTACGACGCCTCGGGTCTCGGCTGGGCGTAACGCTCCAGCAGTACAGCGATTTTTCTGCGTTCGGACGCCGGTACGACGTACACACCGCGTGTCTTGGTGGTGGCGAGGCCGAGGTCTCGGCGAATGATCTGCCCTACCGACTTGATGGGAAGCGTGACGCCGGCGTCTGCGTTGAACGCGTCAGCGGCCGCGGCAACCGGGACATAGGGACGGTGCTGGAATAGTTGATCGAGTACCCGCACCATGGCGACATGCGGGAGCGTTGCGCGCGTGGCTACCGCCCGCGCTTCCACCGTCGCCAGCCGAGTAGCGATAGCGCGCCGCAGTTCAGCATCGTCGACCAGCGATAAGAGCGGCAGGGCCATCTGGTTGCCGCGAGGTGACAGCCCGGCCACGGCACGTTCGGAGTTGATCGCGACCTGGTGGCGCGCCGCGAAGCGCCAGGCCAGTAGCCGGTTGCGTAGTTCGCCAGCTTCGGCCTTCATTTCGTTGGTGAGGTGAATTGGAATGTCGGCGCGCATGGCGCACTCGTTCATATTCTCGGTCAGGAATCGGCTTTCCAGCGCCTCGTCCTGGAAGCGCTCGCGCATCGCGACGATCTTGGGGCCGAACACGCGAAAGGCCTGGGGGTTCAGCTCTCGGTGCCTATTGGTCATCGTGCGCAGGACCGGCAGGCCCTTCATGGTGCCGTTGTTCAGGATCTTCACCAGATCGGCTGTCGCGTCCGAGAACCGCAGGTCGGCTTCATCGAGAACCAGTGTCCCACCGAATTCATGAAGCACATGGAAGATCGGTGACACGGTGGAAGCGCCAGAGGCGAAGAAACCTTTGTACGCGAGCGAACCCAGGACCAAGAGCCCACGGCTCTTGCCGGAGCCATAGTCGCCGGCGAGCCGGAGATAGGGAACTTCGTTGAATGCGTCATATACCCAGGAGAGCAGGACATAGTGGGCGGCGATCTCCTCGAAGAGCGGAGAGAAGCTGACATAGCGGTGGATGAAGGCCTTCAGGTCGGCGAGCAACTGTGTCTTAGCGGCGGACTCGCCAATTGCCGATGGAAGCAGAACGCAGCCGGAGGTCAGTAGGTTATTGGTTGCGGTATATGGGATGAGGTTGTCACCATTGGCAGCAAAGCCGTCGATTAGAAAGGGCTCTCCCTCCTGCGGAGAGACCGCCAGCGCTGTCGTTGCTGCATCAGCGTCGTAAACCAGCTCGACAAGGGAACCGTCTGGCAGCGCACGCGAAATGGTTGGGATCTGGGTTTGCGGCATATGCGCCCATGGTCGCGCGCGAGTTGTCGCGGCACACGGCGTCGCGAGCTGCACCGGCGCCGCTAGAGACGCCGTGCCGAACGGCCGCATCCGTCAGATGCTTTCCCCACGCGCGATTCGCGCGGACGCCACTCGTGGCGTATGATTCGAGTCCCTCAGACATACCGGTTTCCCAAGGGATATAGGGACTTGAGGGACGTAACCTGCAACCCCTATGCGGTACTTCATCTATTGCCGAAAATCATCTGAAGGCGAGGAGCGGCAAGTGCTCTCACTCGCCTCGCAGCAGGAGGCGCTCGCCAAATCGTTCGGCGGCAATTCAGACATCGAAATTGTCGGCGTTTATGAGGAAGCCAAAAGCGCCAAAACACCGGGGCGGCCACTCTTTGCCGAGATGCTAAAACGCATAGAGGCGGGTGAGGCAGATGGCATCGCGAGCTGGGCACCCGACCGCCTGGCGCGCAACTCGATCGATGGCGGGCACATCATCTACCTTCTCGATCGTGGCATTCTGCGCGACCTCAAGTTCGCCACCTACACCTTCGAGAACAACTCGCAGGGCAAGTTCATGCTCGGCATTATGTTCAACCAGTCCAAATATTATAGCGACGCGCTGTCGGAGAATGTGAAGCGCGGCAATGCCACCAAAGTCGCAATGGGATGGCGACCGAACATGGCGCCTCTCGGCTATCTCAACTGCCCATCCACCCGCACGATTATACCCGATCCAGATCTGTTCCCGATAGTACGGCGAATCTTTGAGCTCGCTATGACGGGTCAGCACACGCCGCACGACATCGCGCGGATCGCAAGGGACGAATGGGGTGTCCTCACACCCAAAAGAGGTCGAAGCGGCGGCAAGCCGCTGGCTCGTTCGAGTATCTACCGGATGCTTTCGAACCCCTTTTATATGGGGACGCTGGAGTGGGCCGGGAGCTCGCAACGCGGACGGCACAAGCCGGTTGTGAGTGCGCGTGAATTTGCCGATGTCCAGGCGCGGCTACGACATCGCGCTTTTCCGCGGCCAAGCCGTCATACCTTCGCATATTCAGGGTTCTTGTCGTGCGGCCGCTGTGGCCGCGCCATTTCGGCGGAGCACAAGATCAATCGCCACGGGTCGCATTACACCTATTACCATTGTGCCGCGCGCAGCAGGATATCTAATGCTTGCGCTGAGCGGTCAGTGGAAGAAGCGAGCCTGACCAAACAGTTCATTGAATTCCTGGCCTCGCTCAAGTTGAGGGCGACGACGGTTGCCTGGGTCCGGGAACAGCTTCGTGCCCAGAGGAGGCACGCCAAGGAAGCTGTCGAGAAGATCGCCGCGGCACGGAGCGCGGCCCGGGCCGAGATCGCGACCCAGCTCGTAGAGCTTACGTCGCTTCGGTTGCGTCGCCTGGTCGATGATGACGAGTTTATCCGGGAGCGTCAAAAGCTCGAAACGACGCGCAGATCGCTCCAAAAAGCGCCTGATCCACAATCAGACGAGAAAGTGTTCGAACTTTTGGATGCCGTCGAACGGATCAGCAATCAGGCCGCAAAATGGTTCGCGACAGCTCCGCCAGAGTTCAAACAGAAAATTCTCAAACAAGTCTGTTCGAACCCCACCCTGATCGACCGAAAACTCAGCATTCAGGCCGCGAAACCGTTTGTCATTCGCAGCGATTTGGACGGTAGTCCCAACCTGCGGGGAGTCGTGGACGAAGTTCGAACCTTCACGGGTGAAGGCGAGCAATTGCTCTCCGTCTTTCAGCAGATTGCCGCTGCGGGAGAGGTGGACGATCTGCTCGAGCAATTGAATGCCCTCCAGGGGCTTCTCCTTCCAATGCGGCCGCCCAGCGCTGGAAAAAAGCGATCGGACGCTGGCGAGCGTCGGCGTGTGGAAGATTTGCTCTCCAATCCCGTCCCTAGAGCTCCAAACCGCAGCAAAAATCGTCCCTCAAGTCCCTAAGTCCTTTGGCTCGCTCAGTTACTTGTTGCTCTGCCATGGCATTACGCCGTCTCAATGGCTGAAATGCCGCATAAATTAGTGGGCTTCCACGTCGACTGATGTGAACGAATTAGACTGCGGACCGTGGTCCCGCGATGAGGCGCCGCAGGAGCCATTTCGAGTTGCCATTTTCAGAAAGTGGATTATGGTTAAAAGGAGGTTAACGGAGATGGCTCTTGGCGCGACAGCAGCGCGCGTGCTCGCTCGATTGGCACTTTCGCCGACGATGTAGCTTACCCTGCCGTTTACTAGTCCTTTAAATGATCTTCGGGTGATTGGCCGCTAGAACGGCTTGCGCCTCCTTTTTACTTGTCTGGAATCGCCATGACGGCTCATGCCAAGATACCCGTACCGCCAAAGGGGGACCGGCAGGGGCGTCGGGATCGCAGGGTTTTCAGCGGCTTATCAGCACGCACAAAGGTCGCTGGCATTGCAATCTTAACGCTTGGAATTGGTGGCTTGGTGCGCGCACGCGCTGCCTTATCTGCCGATCGCGGCGTGCCGCAGGATGATCCTGAGGCACGCGAACGGTCGGGAGATGACATGAAGACACCGCCGGATCACCTGCCTTCGGGCAGCTACACCAAGGACAACCTTCCGCCTCCGAGCGCGAAGGTCCAAGCGATTTTGGAGCGTGTTCAGGCCAAGGCTGCGCAGCTCGAAGCGGAGAAAAGCAACCAAAGTGGATTAAAAAGTCGGGCGAAGCGCCGGATTGGGTTCACAGATAATGGGCAGCGGCGACTAAAAGGGACTTGATAAAATCGACCTTAGTGGTTTTGTGTGAAAGGCTCTGCACATTGCAGGGCCTTTTTGTTTTTGGGGGCAATATGGACATCATTGAGCTCATGAGAAGCTCGGAAGGACCGAGTGTCCAGAAGTTCAGCATTTACCTACCGGACAAGGATAAGAACCAAGCGCCCGTCCGCGATCTGGACGCGTGGATTAGCGCGGCAGTACGCATTTTGACAGACATCAACGGAGGTAGCACGAAGCTTCCTACGGCGGAAGGTTCGTGGAAGGATAAGAACGGGACGACCCTGATCGACAATACCGTCGTCGTCTATTCGTTCATCCGCAACCCAGACGATTTCGAAGGTCGCTTTAAAGAAATCGTGGCATTCGTGCACGAGTTTGGTCGCGGTGCCAATCAAGAATCAGTGATGCTTGAGGTCACTGACGGCCATCGCGCATATTTCATAGACGAGAACGACTACATCTAGCAGGCAACTGCAAGACACCGTTTTCAGCACCGGCGAAGTCAGTCGGCGAGGGGTTCTGGACGAAGTTCGAACCATCACCCGTGAAGGGAAGCACCTCCTGGCTCGTCTCCAAGAGGTGTGTGAGGCTGGGGAGGTGGAGGATCGCCTAGCTCAGCTCCAAGATCTTCAAGTAGCTCTGGGTGTTCCGCTGCGATCTCGCCCATCACCCGGAAGAACCCGAGGACGCGGTGCGCAGCGTCAAAAGCCTCATCCCGCGAAAGGGTCTCTCCCGTATCCTTTCGATACGCTTCGATGAAGCTGTCGAGATCGTCGTCGGAGAGCCTCATAGGTTCAATATGCCGTTCGCCCGGTAATTCTCACGGCGTCATCTACTGCGCCTGTGACTGTCACGACGCGCTTGGAACTATTTCAACTCCCATAAGGCGCCTTTGCCCTCGCGACGTTGCCAATCTGCGCGTAGTGGACGACAACAATTGGGCTGGTTGGCGGCAATTCTGCTTCAGGATGAGGATGTCCTTAGCTCGGCAATTTAGGTGTGGCGGGTATGGACGCGATAGGGGCGATCGTGCTTGATCTTTGAGGACAACGTGCACGGGCGGGCAGGCGGGGGATTTTGCGGATGACGGCGACGCTTGGGGAGCTGGTTAGCGGCGACGAACTCCGCTCCGCATACGGCTTGCGCGCGAAGCGCTTCGACGAGAAGACGGTGGCAGCAGCCTCCACGACCGCCCTCAAGATGAAGCGGGAGGCTGAGGAACTCGACGGCTGGCAGCTCGCCAAGGAAAACAAGCGGTCCCTGCGCATGCAGCGCCCGAAGCCTGAAGACCGGCAGCTTGAGGACGATGTCTGGAGCCTGTTCTACCGCATGGGCTTCAAGGAGATGAACGCCGACCGGAATCTCATGGTTAACGGGAAGGATGGCTCCTCCAAGCGCCAGCTGGACGTCTTCGCGAAGGACGATGAGACGGTGTTCATCGTCGAATGCACGCATTCGCGCGAGGGCGGCGCCAAGTCGATCAAGAGCCTGCTCGACAAGATCGAGGCCGTTCGGGACGACGTCATAGCGGCAGTCAAGGCGAAGTATGGCCGCGACTGCAAGCTCAAGGTCAAGCTAGCCATCGCGACGCGGAACGTCGATATCCGGACCGCCGATAGGGACAGGGCGGCGGCCGCGAAGGTGCCGATCATCACGGAAGCCGATCTGGATTATTTCCAGCGCTTGACTGGGATACTGAAGGTAGCGGCGCGCTACCAGTTCCTAGGGCGCTACTTGCGCGAGGAGAAGGTCGAGGGCCTGCGAACCACGGTGCCGGCGACACGCGGTCGCGTCGGGGATACGACGTTCTACAGCTTCCTCATCTCACCGCATGACCTCCTTCGCATCGCCTACATCAGCCACATGGGGCGGACTTCGAACGACGACCTCGCGACATATCAGCGAATGGTGAAGCCCGCCCGGCTCAAGGACATCGGTGCCTTCATCGACGAGGGAGGCACCTTCCCGACCAATATCGTGGTGAACATCAAGCGCGAGGGACTGCGCTTCGACCTGAAGGAGCGGTTCGGCGAGACTGCGACCGGCATGCTCGAGCTACCGGGGCATTATGGCTGCGCCTGGGTCGTCGATGGTCAGCATCGGCTTTACGGCTACGCCTATGCCGGGCGGGACGCCGACGAGGATCGGTCGGTTGTGTCCGTCCTTGCCTACGAGAACCTACCAGCACGGTCCGAGATCGAGATGTTCGTCGACATCAACACCAAGCAGGTGAAGGTAGCCCGCAACCTGGTCAACGAGCTCATCTCGAACCTCAACATCGACGACGAGGATCCGCGCAAGCGGCTCGAGGCGATCTGCGCGCGCGCGGTCCTCAACATGGGCTCGGACAAGGCCTCGCCGCTGAAGGACAGGATACTCACGATTGGCAGCGAGAAGACGAACTGGAAGTGCCTGACGCTCACGTCTCTCGTGGACGGGTTGGAAGGCAATAATCTGGTAGGAACGGTGCAACGCCCATCCGGTCGCAACGGAGTCATGATCCTGCAGCCGGGTCCACTCGGTCACCTCTCGGCGGAGCCGGCCGACTTCATCCGCAAGTCGCAGCGCACCCTCCAACTCTTCTTCGGCCTGTTCGCCGAAGGAGCCCCCGACCATTGGGAGTTGGGCGACGCCAAGGGTGGCTACCTCTGCACCAACCTGGGCCTCAGGGCTTTGCTGGTGCTCTTGCGAAAGCTGATTGGTTTTGTGGAGCGCGACGGGACTCGCGCCGTGTCGATGTCGCCGGAGGAGATCATCGAGCTGGTCGAGCCCTATGTTCGCCCCATCATCCAGTTCTTCGCCCGTGCCACCGCCGGTGAGGTCGCCTATTTCCGCAACCGCGGCAGTTCGCTGGCTAGCGTCGATCAGAACGCGATGCAGATGATGGCGATCGTGGCGTCAGCCCGGCCGGACTTCGACCTGCCGGAGATCAAGGCGTACCTTGAATCACAAGACGCCGCCGGCACCGCACAGGCGGCCGACATGATCAAGGAGATCCATAAGATCCTCTACGACGACGTCGTGTCGACGCTGAAGGCGAGTTACGGGGAGGTGCGCGACGCGTGGTGGTTCACCGGCGTGCCCAAGCAGGTGCGGATCGACTGCGACGTCCGCTACAACAACGAGGGGGACACCACCCGCGATCGGTGGCAGTCACTCAACCTGATCGATTACTCGCAGATCGTCGTCTACGAAGGAAACTGGGACCTCTTCAAGGATCGCTACAATTTCTACGGGAAGGGCGCGAAGGCAAAGCTGGCGCGCTGGATCGGCAAGATCAGTCGATTGCGCAACATCACGGCTCATGTTGAGAAGGGCCCGCTGTCGCGCGATCAGGTCGATTACGTGAGGGAGGTCCACGCGCTGGTGAAGCGGCACATCGAGGGCGGCGAGCCAGTCGATGGGAAGACCCAGCTGCTATTCGACGAGCCGGAGGAGCAGCGCGCCGCCGCTTGACCGCGCACGCATCGCCTCGTCTGTCAGCGCATGTGCGTCGATCGGTCGAGTCGTCGACCCACCGTCGGACTCGGGAATGGGACTATGAGAAGCCGGCGAAACCTCAGTTCGCGGTTCTGCGCCGACAGATAGTTGAGGACCTTGAGCAGGTCTTGGCGTGTAGCCTCCCACCGCAGGACGCGGAGCTGGTTCACGGGCTTTGTGATGCCCGCACCGCCGAAGATCGCGTCGAGGATCACGAGCGCGAGGTCGAAGTAGTGGTATGAGAATTCCTCGTCGTTCGGCTTTCGGTCGAACGACACGGCGAGATACTGTGGCTCGGCGCGGCTCTTGCGGAGGATGTCGCGGATTTCGTCGTCCTCCTCCAGCTGCCCTTGTATGTCACTGAAGAACTGGCGCTTCGTATTGGCTCGGAATTCGCCCCACAGCTCCTCGAATGCGATGTCGAAGCGGGACTTGCGCGCCATCCCGCCTCAGCCGTTCCGTTTGGCTGGATAACGGCGCGACGCGCCGTGCGAGGCGTGCTCGCGCCTCACTCGACTTTCGCCATGATGCGGTCAACCAGGCTCTTTGCGGCCGAGCGATTGGCGGAGCATTCGTAGATCAGCGAGAACATCTCTTCGTAGAACGCGCGGCGGTCCGGGGTGAGCCGGTCGAGTGGTGAGGCGATCGGGGCATCGGCGCCAGCCAGCTGTTCGAGTTCGGAACGCAGCAGAGTGATTGCGTCACGGTCGCCGACGAGTGGATCGTCGACAAACTCCGGCTCGCCGAGCAGCTTCTCCGCACGCATCAGCGACAGCTCAACGCCGAGCGCCATTCGGTCGCGGCCCGCAGCGTCCAGCCCGCCTTGTGCCAGCACGGCGAGACCCTCGCGAGCGGCCGCCTGCTCGAGTTCCAGGTCGCGTAGCCGCTTGCGGCCGCGCGAGCTCGTGCGGCAGCGGTTCGCGACGTCGCGACCGAGCGGGGCCAGGTGGTTTTTGAGGTTCGAGAGATGGACGTTGCGCTCGAAGTCGTCGCGGCGACCGTTGGGAATGATTCGCGGATCGAGGACATGGACCTCGCCGACGGTCCACGCGTCGAAGCGCGATTCTGGGAAGACGTCCGCAAGCACGCCTGCCTCGCCGATCTGCACGTCGCCAGCGCGGACGCGCAGCCCTCTGACATGGGTCGAGGGGTGGATGGCGCCCTCGTAGTCGTGGTGCGCGACCCACCCAACAGCCGCGATGCCTCCGTCGATCGAGGGAACCTCCACGAAGGCGATCTCGCGAAGTCGCAGAGGGCGGCCGCCATTGATCGGTATCTCGTCGCGGAAGGGACGCGATAGTGGCTCACTACCGTTTATCGAGATGCTCAGGTCGCCGAGCGCCACGGTTGCACCGAGCCTCTCGGCTATCGCCTGGGAGTGGGAGAACGCGCTGTCGAGCGGCACCGGCGCGATCTCTGAAAGGTAGTCGGCGACCGCACCCGGGGACATCACCCGGTCGTCGCCCTGGCGTGCCACGCCCTCGAGGCGTACCTCAAAATAGGGGGCACCCGCCCCGTCCGCGATGGTGGTCGTGGTGATCGCGTCGATGATCGCTGCGAGGTCGCGCGTGTCGGCGGGATCGCGAAGCGCGGTGCGCAACGCCTGGCAGTTCCAGGTCATCGTCGAGACGCGGTCCTCGCCTGCGGCGCGGGACTGGAACGTCAGCGACCGGGCGTAGGCGAGGCCGGACAGGCGACCCACGCCTCGGAAGCCGCGCGCGGTGCTGCCTCGCTTTCCGCTGGCGCCGATCGAGGTGAGCACACGTCGGAAATCCGCTGCGGGAATGCCCGCCGCGTCATCTCGTATCGTCGCGGTCCTTGTCGCGACGTCCAGCGTGATCTCGATCCGGCTCGCCCCAAGGCCAGCAACCCGTGCCTGATCGATGGCGTCGGCGGCGTTCTGGACATACTCGCGGTAGATCGTGAGGGGATCGAGGTACATCGCCATCGACAGCAGCTCGAGCACATCCTTGCCGACGACTGCCGGGCCGCCTTCCACCACTTCGGAGGTCTTAGCGAGGCGGATCGGCGCGCTCATGCCGCCTGCCTCGCGCGGGTCGACTCTGCGACGGCGACGATGGGTTCCTCTTCGGCGTCCAGTCCGGCGTCCTCGACGCGTTCGTCCTCGGGCACGTTGAGCGCGTGAGCGACTGCGGTCCATTCGGCCTGCTTGCGCCAGATCGACTTCAGCTCGTCCTTCGGGCGGGGCATGTAGAATTGAAGGATCGAGCGGATGCCCGCGTCATCGGTCATGCCCGGCAGCGTGTGGTAGTGGCGCGGATCGCGGGATGAGAGTAGGGTCTTGAGCTCGTGACGGCGCTCGGGCGACAGCCGGTTCGCCTCCGCCAGATACTGGTCGTATTCGCCCCGACCGTCGAGTTTGTCGTACCAGTCGCGGTTGAAGATCATGTCGTGGGGCATCATCAGAATTGTCTCGTACTCGGCGACGGTGTCGCCGAAGGCGCGCCGGAAGAAGGTCGGCTCGCCGCTGACAACACCGTGAGTAGCCTGCAGGATGATCTGCATCGAGCGCAACTCGAAGCGTGACCACTTGTCCCCGACGTGGCCGCGGTCGGGACGGTTGGTCGGCTGGAAGCGCATCGGGAACGACCAAACCCGGATGTTCAGCTCTTCGTTCAGCGTGACATTGAGGCGCATTCGTTCGAATAGATCGGCGGGGTCGTCGTGGAAGTTGTAGAGCATGTAGTTCGAGAGCTCGGTCAGACCGTGCTCATGGGCGTATCGGACCGCCTGCTCGTAGGGTTTGCGGACGCCGAGATGGTCGAAGGCGATGCGCAGCGGCTTCAGGCAGATCGTCGCCAGCTCGCGTAGGTACATCGGGTCCTTGCACAGGATCCGGGCGTCGACACCCTGATTGAAGTCGACACGGCGCTGGACTGGGACGCGCGAGCCGGGCCGCGTAAGCTTCGCGCCCGGTGTGAAGCCGAGGTCGCGGATCTCGGCGATGATCTCCTTGAAGCGCGGGCTCGCGACGACGTTGTTGTCCATCAGGATCAGGTCCTTCTTGGGACCGTACATCTCGTCGATGGAGCGGACGATGTCGGTGAGCGACTCGACGTCACGCTGCATGCCCTCGAGCTTGGGGACCCCGCAGAACTGACATTTTCGGATGCAGCCGCGTGACGTATAGGCGAAGTAGGCGTCGCGGACCGGGTATTCGTAGTCGATCTGCGACAGGATGCTGTAGTCGGGGACGAGGTCCTCGATCGCGGTGTTGCTGTAGTCGTCGGAGTAGAGCTCCTCCGAGAAGTCGTCGAGCTGGAGCGCCTTGGCCGGCGGTCCCGTCAGCAGGCCCTTGATAAAGCGCACACCCTGCCAGCGGCGTTCCTCAAGGAAGCGCTCGTGCATCAGCGACGCGGCGATCCCGCCAACGAACACCTTGTCGGCCTGACCGTTCGCTACCTTGAGCGCGTAGTCGATGCTCGTGGAGATCTTCGGATATTCGAACGAGAAGAGCGTGGTGACGTAGATCCGGTCCCATGCCTGGGATAGCACCGACGGATCCTCGCCCTTCACAAAAGTGACGTGGTCGTTCTTGCCGTTGGGCCCATGGTACTGGGCGATCTTCATCAGCCCGAGCGGCGGGTACTTGTTCTTGTAGCCGGGCTCGATGAGCAGGATGCGCTTACCGGCCATCAGGCGACCGCCCGCATGGTTTGCTGGACGCGGATCCCGCGAAGCAGAGCGACGGCCGCGGTGACGCCGCCTTCGCCGCCAAGTCCCTTGAATGGACCGTCCGATGACCAGTCGACCTCGGCCGCGAGGTCGGAGAGGTGCGCGATCATGAGGTCGCGGGTCATCGCGCAGCCGTTCTCGCGCCACATGTCTGCGGCGATGTCCATGAGTGCGTAGACGCCGACGCCCTTGGCGAGCAGCGAGCCCCGCGGCTTGGACCAGTCGTCGCGCATGGCGATCGAGACCGCGATCCAGAAGTCTAGCACGACCCTTGCGGCTTCCTCGACGGTGCGCTGCTTCAGGATTCCGGACCTATTGAGGAAGCGGCGGACCGCCTTCTGCAGCGTGCGTAGCGACGCCTTGCGCGTCATGCCAGACACCTTGTTGCCGCCGACGTCGAGCTGCCCACACCAAGGGGAGGCGGGATCGTTCGACAGACATAGCGCGATGAAGAGCTCGGGCCGGTCGTTGGCCAGATCCTCGCACAGCCTCGCATCATGGAAGTCGAGCAGGCTGCGGCTGAGGCCCTTGGCCTTCCGGTTGATGACCGAGAACACCGCCATCTCATCCTCGACGGTGAGGCCGATGAAGCACATGAACGGCAGCTCGATATCGAGGTCGGCGAGATGGCCGAGGCGATGCTGGCAGTCGACCTGCGCCATCACCGGTCCGGCTGCGGGATCGACGGTCAGGCGAGTTGCACCGCCATCGTTCTCGACGAGCGTCCAAGCGCCACTGTCGGTCGCACGGAGATTGAAGGTCAATGGGATCGTCGTGCTACCGGCCTCGCGAATGTATCGCCGGAAGTCGAGGCTGTGCCCGGAGTTGAATCGGCGCTGGTAGCCCTGGCCTGTTCGCTCGTCGAGCACGTCGGGGAAGCTGATCGAATGCAGAACGGAGGCGGGCGCGAAGCCCAGAAGTACGCGCCGGTCGCCCGATCGGCCACTGCTGCAATTGATTTCGACCTGTGGCATGTGCCCCCTGCATCGTGACGTTGCGCGATTTGCATCGCAGCGATGCAGGTAGCGCACCGCCTCCTCTCGATCTAGCCTCCGCGTGTCAATAGCCGTCCGATGGAAAATCGGCGTTTGTCACGCCGGCTTGACCCCGGTTAGGTTGGCGATGACCGACCTCGCCTGCAGCCATTCCTGCGGACCAAGCCGTTCGCGCAGTTCCTTGAGGATCTGTTGCGCTACCTCTTCGATGGCTGCGGCAATCTCCTCGTCGCATGAATGTGCAGGCGCGAGCGCGACAAGCGCCTCGAGCCGCAGCTGGACGGCGGAAAGCCTCGCGGCGAGCGCGTCCAGCTGCGCTACTTCGTCCTCTTCGTAGAGGCCCTTTGCCGAAGCCAGTCGGCTCCGAAGATCGCTCGCGGCGAACAGCGGCGTCTCCAACCGCTCCATCGTCGGGTTCCCCTCGACCTCCAGCTGATCGACGCTCGCCTCGAGTTCCTCCATGGCTGCAGTTAGGTTCGCGATGGACAGCTTGTCCGCCTTCGACGTCCTGTATGCCAGCTTCCCAAGCGGCGTCGCGACCTGGAGATCGAGTTCGTCGCGCATCACCGACCAAGACTGGTTTTCTTCGAAGCCGTCACGTCGCGCATTCGGGATGGCAGCCTGCGGGTCGACGAATATCTCGCCGACGTACCATTCAGCGAACCGTCCCCACGAGCTGCGGGCCTTGGTCGTGAGCCGTGATTCCGCAAATATGTCCCGTACGATCTTGGTGTCGTCGATTTGAATGTTGCGAACCCGCACACGGATGCCGGCATGCTTCTCCTTGATCGCGCCGGAAACCCGCTTGCGACCAAGCCAGCCGAACCACTTTCCGGTAGGCGACTTCTCGAACGACACGTTAATCGGGGTGCGCGTCCGCTTCACGGCGACGTCGCCGCCATAGGGTTTGAATAGCTCGACGGCCACACCGTTGCCGTCCTTGATGAACAGGTGAACGCTTTCGACCGGCACGCCGGCCTGGAGCGCCGCAGCCTCGATTTCCGCGCCGAATGGGAAGTCGGCCGCGTAGGGAATTGGTGCGACCTGCCCTAGGAAGGTGCGCATCAGTTCCACGTCGCGGCATTCGGCTGGAGGGTTGTGGAATCCCTCGAGGCGTACCTCGAAATAGTGTGCGTCCGCGTCCGCATCGTCCTGCAGGGTAGCGTCGACGCATTCGGCGAGGGTCTGGGCCGCGTCCTTGGCGTAGGTCTCTTCCGGTGACAGCTTATCGCGCAGCTCGTCGGCGCGGATCACGACCTCGGTGAACTGCGTCTGGCCCTTACTCTTGGTGCGGAAAATCAGGCGGTCGCAGAACACGATCCCGGCGAGGCGCCCGATCCCGCGGAAGCCGGCGTTGACGCGGTAGTCCTTGTTCGAAGCGCCAATGGACGCGAGCACCTTCACCGCGTTCTCGATGCGGATGCCGTGGCCGTTGTCGCGGATGGTGAGGCCATTGTGGTCGGCGTCCATCTCGACATCGATCCTCGCGTCCGATGCTGTGATAAGCCCATCGTCGACGGCCTGGCGTAGAGAATCGCGGCTGTTTTGGACGTATTCCCTGATCGCGTTGCGGCTCTCGCCATACATCCCCAGCGTCAGCGTCTCAATGACGAAGGCGCCGAAGTGCGGCACGAAGTCGATCTTGACGGTGCTCATTCTTCTTCCCCCTCATAATCGTCTTCGTCTTGGTCCGCGACCTGGTCATTGTCACCGGGGTCCGCCGGGCCGCTGTCCGTGACATCCTCGGCAGGGGCGCCCGCGTGCTCGGCCGCTTCAGCCGGCGCCTCCTCACGCGCGGCGTTGCCCCGCGAGGGCTGGTTAAGCGGGCCGAATCGCTCCATGCCCGTCGTCTCCCCTAGCACCCAAGTCTCTTCATTGGCCGATTGCACGGTCGCTAGGCACGCGAGCGGCACGCCGTAGTGCCTTGCGACTGCATCAACGATTTCGCCGACGGATGCTTCCTGACGGCCTCCCAACAGGTCGCGAAGGCGGACCTCTTCGCCAACCGCCTGCTCCGTGAGGATCGCTTGCGCTCCGAGGTAAAGCTGACCTAGCGTCGGGGGGACTGTCGAGATGGCGTCAGACGCTTTTAGCCGGACATCCAGGGACACGCGAATGCCGTCGGGAAGGACGACGGCTGCGGACTGCACCGCCTTCAGGCGATTGGCAAGCACCTTAAGGATTCGCTCGCATCCGGGGTCGACGGCCCAGGCGTAGGCTTCTTGCAGGAGGTGGCCCGCGGGACGGTTTCGAGGAGCGGCGTTGTCGTAGAAGGCAGCTGCCAGCATGCCGCCGACTACGGCCGAGGCGTGCTCCGCGTCCATCTGGTCGACGGTGTCGAGAAGCCGTCGCGCTGCTTGGGTCGCGAATGGCTGCGCCGGATGCGCTAGGTCGAACATGCGGCGGCTGAACGAGGCGAGCGGGGCTCCTTGCTGAACACCGACCCAATCCGGCGTTATCCCGTCTATCATCTGCTCTGCGACCGGGGCATGTTCGAGCTCAAATATTTCTTCGGTTCGGGGG
>Ga0207639_10001421_pt1 | contig 16186 bp, 21 predicted proteins | sample KBSCornC32_FD_184299 | JGI IMG/M metagenome (GOLD analysis project Ga0207639, IMG submission 184299) | Corn rhizosphere microbial communities from Kellogg Biological Station, Michigan, USA - KBS Corn C3-2 (SPAdes) (version 2) | ecosystem: Host-associated > Plants > Roots > Rhizosphere > Soil ...
CCAGGGGCATGTTCACCAGCAACATCCACCAGAAGCGATTGCCCCGGCGGCCGCTGCCTGAACGCATAGCCAGGGCCAATGCAAAGCGGTCAAAAGTTCGGGCTGCCGTTGAACATGTTTTTGCCGGGCAAAAGCACCGAATGGGCCTTGTCGTCCGCACCGTCGGGATCGCCAGCGCCAGGATCAAGATCGGCATGGCCAACCTGGTCTATAATTTCCAGCGCCTCGCATGACTCGAAGGCCGAACTGCGCCTGCTTGATATGGAAACGGTCCACCAAGGAACAGAGCGGCCCGCAAAAACAGGAAAAACAAGCCCGTACGGCGACCCATCAGGCCGTCCCGCACAAGTGCCTCCATGTCAGCCCAAAATCGTCACGTCTTTCGAGCCGTCCAGCTGCTCCAGCATTCGGTCATCGCGGCCGAATTCATGGCGATGACCGTCCATCGTCACGACCGTAACGGCGTGGCGATCGATGCTCGGCACGCGCGCAATATCGCCGTTGAGCAATCCGCGCTCGCGATCATTGTTGGTCCAGCGGATGCGGTCGCCCTCGAAGAGGCCGATGGCCTTTTGCTGAAAGATGGAGACAACAACGTGCGCCAGATCGGGCGGCAGTTGTGCGTTCAGCAGGACTTAAACCCGTTCCTGCGCTTAGCAAACACTCGATCGCCTTCAAGAAAGGCCTCCAGCATCGCCGGTACCAATTCCGTGATGGGCTCCTCCCTGCCGTAAGTCTGGCTGTATAACGCCGCATATTCGACAATTGCCTGATGTAGGTCAGGCGGAATCGAAATTGTGAACTTCACGGGCTTCCGATCAGGAAGGCGCGGCAGTTTCAGATCAGCCATATGCTGCTCCTATTCTTTCCATGGAGGAAGGACGAGATCGCGGTGAACCAGCAATCGTACCGGCGTTCCCGGACGGATGATGATCGTCGGCGGCACCTGAAGATTGCGCGAGGTGATCTGATCACCAGCACGCGAAACATTCTGCTGGGCCGCCTCGCGGATAGCCCGCACAAGATCGCTCTCACCAGAAATGGTGAGATTGGCGCCAACACCCAGCAAGGCCGATATCGCCACCCCCTGCAGTAGTCGCAGGCCATGATAGTCGACCTTGTCCGCCAGCCCCGCATAGCCGGATGCGTCGGTCGCCGGCGCATTCTCCAGCCGCATAGAACTTCCATCAGGCATGATGATGCGCTGCCAGATGACCAAGGCACGGTTCTGCCCATAGCTGATGGCGCTGTCGTACCGGCCGATCAGCCGTGCTCCCTGCGGAATGAGCAAGGTCCGGCCGCTTGGACTATCGTACACACGTTCCGAGACCTGAGCGGTCACAAGGCCGGGCAGGTCGGATCGCAGGCCAGTGATCAGGCTTGCGGCAATCACACTACCGGCTGACACTATGTTCGGCGACATGGGCGGCTGTTGATAAGGGCGAAACCGACCGTGCTCGATCCATCGCTCAAACCGGTGATGCCGATGCGATCTGGATCGGCGATCCCCATGTCGATGACGCGCTGCACCCCGGTCATGACCGAGGAGTGCATGCTGCGCCTCTCCCCCCAGTCTCGGTCATTCTCGGCCAGCAGTTTCTGCCAGTCCTTGTTGAGCGGGTTGATCGCCCCAACATGGGGCGGGCGGTCCAGGCTGAGAACCGCAAAGCCTTTCGCGGCGAACAGATGGATAGGATATTCATTGCCGGTCGCGCCCCGGAGAAATCCATTGCTACGATAAGTTGTCACGATCATGGGCAGCCTCTCTTGACCATCATAATCGGGCGGCAGGACGAGGTCGCCGGCAACTTCCAGGCCCCGGTCGTTCCGCCATTCCAGCCGCTCGACCCTGCCGAACCGGATGGATCGATATTCGGGATTGGGATCGTAGAGCATATCCATATGCCCATCGCCCGGATCGATCCGCACGATCCGCGGCGGCACGCTCGCGCCCTGACGCAAGCAGACAAGATCCCCACCCGCAAGATCACAGCCGCTGATGACATCGCTGGTGACGAATATTCTCCGTGGCGGGCCGGAGCCAGGCCGCCAGCGATAGAGCGCCGTCGACCGGTCATTCCAGCCCTCGCGGCGCAGGAAGAGCAAGGGACCACCATGGGGCATCCACCAAAGCCCGGCAAACTTGCCGCTACAGGCCCCACCCGGACAGGGGATTTTCACGCCAGCTGCAGAGGACATGGCCAGCGCCCATGGGCTGGCCGGATTGGCGGTGACATGCTCGGCCCGAACCATGCGCCCATCATCAGCCCTCGCCGAAAGCGGAAGAACTTCATAGCCGATCGGATCGGGGCCCAGCAGCGCCCGGTCACCTTCTTCGCCGGGCCGGGCCTCTCCTCCACCCGGATCGACGCGAAACAGGGAAAGGGGTGTCGTGGCGAGCGGCATGGGCTTGTCTTGTCGCCCATCATCGGCACATAGCGATCATCATAACGAAAGCCGGTCACGGCCTCGCGCGCCAATGCGGTCCGCTCTGCCAGCTGTCCGGTCCGGCTTGCATAGATGAGCGACCTGCCATCAGGCCCCCGGGCAAATTGCTCCACATCGACGGGAGAATGGGTGACGGCCCGGGCGGGACCGCCATCGGCACGCACCGTCCAGAGCTGGGTGACACCCTTGTCCCGCCGCAGGAAGGCCATCCACCGGCCATCGGGCGACCAGGACGGCGCGAGAAGGATCGGAAATCCCATCGGCAGGATCACCCCGCGATAATCGCCGGTCCCACCGATGAATTCGCCACCCTGATCGAGGAGCCGCGGCTTCACCGATCCCTTCACATCCATCACGGCAAGACCGATACAATAGCTATTGGTCGAAGCATGCGCACGGATCAGGATGAAGGCGAGCTGTCTGCCGTCCGGTGAAAGCCCGAGCGGGCTCTTGTTGCCAAGAAGGGCCTCATCGCGCCGCCCGATGTCGCGCACGCCGAGCAGATCCAGCGCCGTGATGGGGCGCTGCTTGGTCATGGGCGGGTGGACCGGCAGCAGATCACTGCAATCCGCCGTCGCCGTGGAAAGCAAGGCGGGAAGTCCAACGCCCGCGGCCAGCAACGCGATCGATGTCCTGTCCATGACGCTCACCATTTCTTGATCAGTTCGAGCGCGATGAAGCGGCCGACCGCTGAATAGTTGGTCGAGTCATAGGGCGTGTCATAATAGAGGCTGGTCCCGACGACCGAAGGCAAGGCATTGAGAATATTCTGGACCGAGAGGCCAAGCTCGACGCCGCGCAACACCCCCTTCCTCCCCAAAGCGATAACGGGCGCTGATATCGATCGTCGTCATGCCGTCAATGTGCAGAGCCGGGGTGGAGCGCACATCCTTGACGCCTCCGATCCTGTTGAGCGTCGCCGCAGCGGTGAAGGCGCCATTGCTCCAGCTGATCATGCCTCTGCCGCGCCAGTGCGGCGGGTTGAACAACCGTCCCGCCAGTTGCTCGACCGGACCGTCCGCCAGAAGCTGCTGCTCGCTGTCGAGATAGGTGAGATTGGCCGACATCTCGATGTTCCCATCAACGCCCGGTTTCATCCGACGCAACCTCGTCTTGTGCGAGGGAGCGGCGGATGGGATCGCAAGCCAGAATAAATGCCAGGAGCAGGCCGTAATGCGGTCCGCTCCGGAAATGGTACGCCCGCCACTGAAAGAGAGCGATTCCCTGCCGCCCGAGCATGATCGTGCGGCCTGCTCAGCGGACCCGCTGGCAAGCATGTATCGGGACGAGCGCTCCTCGCTCCTGAGTTTCCTTTCGCGATGGACCGGGCATGACATGGCGGAAGATGTCATCCAGCAGGTTTTCAGCCGCATGGCCGGAAGGTCGGACCATGAAGGGCGAGTGATCCAGGCACCGGGAGCTTATCTCCGCCAGGCCGCGCGCAATGTATTGCGCGATGAGGCCAGGGCAGCGGAGCGCCATTGTGCGCATCAGCATGTTCCGATCGAGGATCTGCCGCTTTCGGGCGGCGATCCGGTGGCTACGCTGGAGGCGCGCGCGACCGGCTCGTCCGGATCGTGCAGGCCGTGCTGCGATTGAAGCCTTTGACCCGCGAGATATTTCTGGCTTGCCGTCTCGATGGTTATAGCTATGCCGAGATTGCCGAACGGACCGGATTGAGCGTGCGAGGGGTCGAGAAGCAGATGAGTAGGGCGATCAAGCAGCTTGGACGGCATTTGCGGGCTTATGACTTAGCCCGGCGGGACAGAGATTCCCCAATCCATCCATCAAGCTGCCGAAGAATGGCTGGCGCGGCGTGCCGGGCAATCCGATCCGGCATTGGAGCGCGATTTTGCGCTCTGGATCGATGCGGATCCCCGCCACCGCATCGCCTATGACCTGATTAAGCGCAATTGGCAGCTCGACACACTGCTCCAGGAACGGCATGTCGGCCGGAACCGCTCGCTCCCGCGCGCGCCATTCTGGATGCGGCAGAAGACGCATATCGCGGCTGCCGGACTTGGCGCTGCGGTGCTGTTGGGGGTGGCGTCGGTCAGCCTCCTGAGGCCCGACGGCCCCTTGGGCATTTCCACGGCGGCTCAGGCCGCTGTCTATGAAACGGCAGTGGGCGAGATCCGGACGATCAGCCTTGCGGACGGATCGATCGTCATCCTCGACACGGCCTCGCGCCTTCGCGTGCAATTGTCCGGCAGCGAACGGCGGCTCGACCTCGATCGGGGGCGGGCGCGTTTCGAGGTCGCTGGGGATGAGAGGCGCATCTTTCGCGTTCGTGTCGCGGGCGGTGAGATTGTCGCCCATGGCACGATGTTCGACGTCAGCCTGATCCGTGCGCATCCCTTGGTTACCGTTATCGATGGGTCAGTGGAATTGCACCGGCCCGATGCCAGCGGAGAGGCAAGGGCGTTTGGACCGGGACAGAGTGTGGCGCTTGATGGACATAGGACCGGGCAGGCCGCATCGGCGGTGGAGGCGCGATGGGTGTCGGGCATGCTGGCGCTCGATGCGACGCCACTTGCAGAGGCGGTGGCAGCGATCAACCGCTACAACAGGATACAGATCCGGCTGGCCGAGCCCTTTGCCACGCCGCTGCGCGTGACGGGCGCATTCAGCGTTGGCGATCCGGAAGGGTTCGCGCGCGCCGCCGCAGCCAGTTTCCATCTCAAGATCGAGCGGCCCGACAGCGCCACGATCCTGCTGGTGGCGCCGCCGAAGCAGGCGGGATCGGACATGTAAAAAATCTGTCGGGTGTTTTTGCAAGCCGGCGTCTCCCTACTGTCCCGCCCATTGGCGGCAAGGGGGAGAAGGCCAAATGTCTCGATTTTCATTATCTGCTCTGTATCTGTCCGGCAGTATCGTCACCGCCGTGCTCGCGGCCAGCGCCCCTGTGGCGCTGGCCCAGCATTCGTCCAGCATCGCGGTGGCGCTGCCTGCCCAGCCGCTTGGTGCGTCGGTTCGGGAACTGGCCCTACGCTCCGGGCAGACAATCCTTGTCGATGCGGACCTTGTCGAGGGAGTGAATGGCCCAGCCCTGCAGGGCGCGTTCACTGTAGAGGCGGCGCTGGATCGGCTGCTCGCCGGAACCGGTCTTGTCTGGACCCGGGTCGAGGGCAGTATCATAATCCGGAACGGGCGCAGGTCCGGACAGGATGAGGATGCCGACGCCGATGAGGGCTTGCGTCTCCTGGTCACGGGCAGCCGCATCCGCGGTGCGCCGATTCCTTCGCCCGTGATGGTTCTCGACAACCGGGCCATCAGGGACAGCGGCCTTGCCGATCTTGGCAACGTCACGCACAGCCTGCCACAGAGCTTTGGGGGCGGGCACAATCCGGGTGTCGGCTTCAACTTGCCGTCGAGCACGGGCGGTAATGTCGGCGGCGGGTCGTCGGTCAATCTGCGCGGCCTGGCGCTCACCGTGCTGAACGGGCGCCGTGTGCCCTATGACTCGGCCCGGCAGGGCGTCGACATTTCCGCGATTCCGCTTGCAGCGGTCGATCGGATCGAGGTGGTGGCGGACGGCGCCTCGGCCATTTACGGATCGAATGCGGTCGGCGGCGTCGTCAACGTGATCCTCAGGCGCGATTATGACGGCGTCGAAACCCGGGCTCGTATCGGCGGATCGCCCGATGGCGGGAATTTCCAGCAGCAATATGGCGTGCTGGCGGGCAGTCGCTGGAACGGCGGCGGCTTCCTGACATATGAATATGGCCGGAACACCACCCTCATGACGAACCAGCGCAAATATGGCTGGATCAGGCCGGACCTGACCTTGCTGCCGGCCAGTCGCCGCCACGCGGTCGCGGGAAGCATCCATCAGGACATCAGTGACAATCTGACCATCGAACTGGACGGCCTCTACAACCAGCGGACCGGTGAATTTTCCTATCCCACGAGCGCAGCCGCCAATCTGTCGGTCAGCCGAATCACCCAGAGCTATGACAGCTATACGCTGGCCTTTTCGGGAGCGGCGCGGCTCTCGCTGGGCCCATGGGAGCTCAGGACAGCATCTATGCCTTTGGCGAGGCCAGCTTCCCGCTCATTGGGCCCGCTCAGGCCTTGCCGCTGATACGCAGCCTCAGTCTCAGTGCCGCGCTTCGCTATGAGCGCTATCGCGGCCTTGCCGATGTCGTGACACCCAAATTCGGCATGATCTACGCGCCGGCTGATTTCCTCGACATCAAGGCGAGCTGGGGCCGATCCTTCCGGGCGCCAAGCTTCATCCAGCTTTATTCGATCGAACAGGCCATACTCTATCCGATCACGACCTTCGGGGGGAAGAGCTATCCCGCCGGGACCACGGCCTTGCTGATCGCCGGGGGCAATAGCGACCTCAAGCCGAAAAGGCACGCAGCTGGTCGACCACCATGGCCTTGCATCCACCCGCCATTCCGGGGGCGTCCTTCGAGCTCAGCTATTTCTACACCCGCTATGTCGATCGCATCGTGAACCCGATCCCGACGTCAGCGCTGGCCCTCGTCAATCCCATCTACGCCAGGCAGATCACTTAGGCGCCGACAGCTATGCAGCTTGCGGCGGCGATCGCCCATGCGAGCCAGTTTTTGAACGGGGCGCGCGCGCCCTATGATCCGGCAAATGTCGCCGCGATCATCAATCGCGCCAATATCAATGCCGGGCGCCAGACTATCAGGGGCATCGATGCCCAGCTTGCCTACAGGACCGGCCTTGCCGAACTACCACAAGTTTTCAACAGGGTTGAGTTCGGGGCAGCGGGGCGGCAGCGGCATCAGGGTAATATTGGGAGGCACGACCAACTCGGCTGATCCGTGCCATCCTGCCTGATCCAGCAGCAGGACGGCATGCGCGCCCGGTGCAATGTGGAAGGCGATCTCATGGAGATGCATGCTCATCGCCTCGCTGTTGCATCTGGGCATGACGACGCCGGCGGCCTTGCCTTCAGCGGGGCAGATGGCACCAAACAGCCATGCCGAGGACCGCCGCTGATCCTTGGGTGCCGAGGTGCGAGTACCGCGCCTTGCCCAACGCCGGGTGAGTTTGGTCTGCTGACCGGCGCGGGCTTCGTCGTGCCACCACAGCTCTACAGGCGTTCCTCTCGGGAGCCTCCGCCTGATCTGCGCCAGACGGGCTGAAGCTTTTTTAAAATCGGCAATGTCATCAGGCTTCTGGCCACGATGGCGGGGGCGCGCCGAGAGCTTGCGGTAGCCCATCGCGCGCAGCTCGCGCCCGAGTGTGTGGCGCGTGACGGAGAGCGCGAACTCATCCCGGATCCACTGCGCCAGATCGGCAAGTCGCCAGCGCACCACGCCGTGTGCCGCAGGGATGGGTCCCGCCTCGACAATCGCTGCTAGCCGACTGCGCTGCTCATCGTTCAGGATTGAGGCCCGTCCCGGCGCCTTTCGCGTCACCAGGCCATCGGGGCCACCCTCGTTGAACCGCATGATCCAGTCGCGCACAATTTGAAGCGTCACGCCAGCAACCTTCGCCGCTTCGCTGCGGCTTCCGCCATCCAGGATCAGCGCAACAGCGAGCAGACGACGCACTTGATCGGCGTCTCCACTTCGTCGCGCAAACCGACGCAATTCCGCCGATGGGTAGTCAGATCGAACGCCAATCGCTGCCGCCATCACAAGCCTCCACGTGCTTGCAACATCGAATCAGAATTTCAGCAGCTTGGGAATCCCGAACGTGAGTCAACCTCAGCGCGCCTTGGTATAAGATTACCGCTCGGCTAAGGCTGAATCGACCATCAACCGCCAAGTGTTTGCCGCATCGTTAAAAAAGGCATCATTTGATTCGTCCGGTCCGATGTGGCGGATAATTTCTGCACCCGCTTCGATCATAAGTTCGCTTGGCTCGCGCAAGGCGGCAATAACAGCGCGTGCGTTCTCGCGATACTTCCGCCGCAGCGGTTCAGCGCCTGGATCGTTCCAGTCCCATTCGGGCTGAACAGCATCATACAGAATCCTAGCGGCACGTTCGATCGGGGTCATGAGCTGACCATATCATGCATACTCGGCAACGCCACGAATGAGTTGTATCACTCGCGGTGGTACCACAACGCTGCACGGATGAAAGTAGGCAGGTTCTATCTGCTGCTTATTCTAAACTTCCGACAAAATTCCAGACAAATATCGCCCATAATCCGACTTACCGAGCCTGCCGATCGCTTGCTCCAATTCGTCGGTATCGATGAAGCCCTGACGAAAAGCGATTTCTTCTGGGCTAGCGATTTTGAAACCTTGCCGCTTTTCAAGAACGCGCACGAATTCTGCCGCGTCAAGCAAACTGTCGGGCGTACCGGTATCCAGCCAAGCAAAACCGCGCCCCATGATTTCCACGTTGAGCAGACCTCGTTCCAGATAGACGCGGTTAACGTCCGTAATCTCGAGTTCACCCCGCGGGGATGGCTCAAGATTGGCGGCGATATCCACCACCTGTGCGTCATAAAAATAGAGGCCGGTCACGGCGCAATTCGACTTGGGCTGTGCCGGCTTCTCTTCGATACTGATTGCCCTTTTGGACTCATCAAAACTCACCACGCCGTATCGCTCGGGATCATTCACATGATAAGCGAATACGCTCGCCCCTTCCTTTCGCGACGAAGCACTCTCGAGCAGTCCCGGCAAGCCATGGCCGTAATAGATATTGTCACCCAGAATCAGGGCCGACTGCTGATTCGCGACGAAGTCGGCGCCGATGATATAGGCCTGCGCCAGACCATCGGGGCTGGGCTGCTCCGCATATTCAAAGCTCATACCCCATTGCAACCCATCCCCCAGCAGCACCTGGAACGCTGGCAGATCACGCGGGGTAGAGATAATCAGCACCTCGCGAATCCCGGCCAGCATCAGGGTGCTCAGAGGATAGTAGATCATCGGCTTGTCATAGACTGACATCAATTGCTTGGAGGTCGCCAATGTCATCGGGTACAGGCGTGTGCCGCTGCCACCGGCGAGAATGATACCCTTCATGCGTCGTCGTCCCTTGAGGTGGGTTGGTCAGCTTGCTGCCTGCTGCAGGCGAGCGATCACAGTGTCCAGCGATGACCGCCAATCCGGCAAAGCCACGCCATGGGCTTCCTTGATCCGGCTGCAATCCAAACGGGAATTGACTGGGCGGGTGGCCGGGGTTGGATAATCGGCGGTAGTGATTCGCTTCACCCGCGCATACGGGCCGCCTTGAGCAGCGGATGCGGCAAAAATCGCCTCGGCGAAGTCCGCCCACGAAGCCTCACCGCTTGCCGTCATGTGAAAGACGCCGCGCAAGGCTGGGCCACTTCCAGCTACAAGGTTGTTGGCCACTTTGAGGACACCATCGGCTATCTCCAGGGCACTCGTCGGGTTGCCGAACTGATCCGCGACCACGGCCACTTCATCCCGACCACCGGCCAAGCGCAGCATGGTCTTAACGAAATTCGCGCCGAACGGGCTATAAACCCACGCCACACGCAGCACTGCACTGTTATCGCTATGCGCAGCCAGCACCGCCTGCTCGCCGGCCAGCTTGGACGCGCCATAAACGCCCGTCGGTTCTGTAGAATCGCTCTCGACATACGGACGATCTAGCGAACCATCGAAAACATAATCGGTCGAGATTTGGATCAACGGTACGCTAAGGGCCTTGGCCGCCTTCGCCACGACGCCGGCGCCCGCAGCATTCACCCTATGCGCCAGCAAACTTTCGGTCTCAGCCCTGTCGACGGCCGTATAGGCCGCCGCCGAAACGATAGCATCGGGTGCCGCCGCCTCCAGCACGCGAGCGACCGAAGCAGGATCGGCCAAATCGAGTTCCGGTCGACCTAGCGCGATCACCTCATGCCCAGCACCGCTGCCTCGTTCGACCAAGCTGGTTACGACCTGCCCCGTCTTGCCGGTCACTGCAATCCTCATGCGGCCACTCCGGCCGAGACGTTCAGTCCCAACCTCTGCCCATCATAGCGATCGCGGAGCGGGCGCCACCACCACTCATTGTCGAGATACCAGCGCACTGTCTTCTCAATCCCGCTTTCGAAATTCTCATGCGCACGCCAGCCCAGTTCGGTCTCCAGTCTCGTCGCGTCAATGGCGTAACGGGCATCATGCCCCGGCCGATCCGTGACGAACTCGACCAACGCCTCGCGTGGGCTGCCGACAGGCGCCAGTTTGTCCAGCACCGCACAAATCCGCCGCACCACGTCTATATTGCGCCGTTCGTTGCGTCCGCCGACATTATAGGTTTCACCTGGTGTGCCCCGCTCGATGATGAGATCGAGCGCGCGGGCGTGGTCGTCGACATAGAGCCAATCGCGCACATTCTCGCCCTTGCCATAGACCGGTAGGGCACGGCCTTCGAGTGCGTTGAGAATGGTGAGTGGGATCAGCTTTTCGGGGAAATGATAGGGGCCATAATTGTTCGAACAGTTCGATACCACCACCGGCAGGCCATAAGTGCGGGCCCAAGCTTTGGCAAGATGATCGGATGCCGCCTTGGACGCCGAATAGGGCGAACTGGGGTCGTAGGGCGTGCTTTCCTTAAATAGCCCCTCCTCACCCAGCGAGCCATACACTTCGTCGGTAGAAACATGGAGAAAACGGAAAGCTTCCTTCGTGGTGCCTTGCAGCCCGTTCCAATAACCGCGTGCTGCCTCCAGCAAGGTGAAGCTGCCGACGATATTGGTCTGGATAAAGTCGGCAGCGCCGGTGATCGAGCGATCGACATGACTCTCGGCGGCCAGGTGCATGATGCGGTCGGGACGGAAAGCGGCTATTGCCTCGTCCATCGCTGCCCGATCGCATATGTTTGCGTTGAGGAAAAGATGGTTGCCCTTGTCTTGCACCGCCCTCAGCGAAGCCTCGCAACCGGCATAAGTCAGCGCGTCGATGGTGAGGACTTCGTAGCCTTTCTCCAGCACTAGGTATCGGACAAGGGCGGATCCGATGAAGCCGGCTCCTCCCGTGACGATCACGCGCATATATTCGCTCCTCTCTAGGCGAAGTAGTTCGGCAGATCGGCCAGCAAAGGCTGCTGACGATCCTTGAGCGACAAGGTATCAGAATCGGCGGCATCAGGCCAGTCGATGCCGACCGCCGGATCATCCCATCGTACACCTTTGTCACATTCAGCGCTGTAATAGTCAGTCACCTTGTAACAGATGACCGTGTTTGGTTCGATTGTGCAAAATCCGTGGGCAAACCCCGGAGGTATCCAGAGCTGCTTGCCATTTTCAGGCGTCAGCGTTTCACCAATCCACCGCCCGAAGGTAGGCGAGCCGTAGCGGATATCGACAGCAACATCGAACAGCGCGCCGGCGGTGCAGCGGACGAGCTTGCCCTGAGCATGAGGATCGCTCTGGAAATGTAGGCCACGAATGGTGCCCTGCCTCACGCTAAGCGACTCATTATCCTGAACGAACGAACAACTTCCGCAATGCTCGGCGAAGAAATCAGAACGGAAGGTTTCCGAGAAATAGCCCCGTTCATCGCCGATATGCCGCGGAATGAGCAACTTGACGCCGGCGACCTCGAAGTATTTTATTTCCATCTTCTCACATCATATTAAAAATTGTCGCACCTGGCCACACTAGAGTGTCAGTTGCTATTTTTCACTGTCTGCACAGCAGCAGTAACTGTCAAGATCGGAGAAAAGAGTTGACTGATCAACTGAATTAGTTTGCTGGGCTGGTTAGCCGCCGCGTTACCGAAATACAGTACATCCTTGTCCTGCATGGTAAAACGTTGAGCAAGAAAATATGAGCCGGTCTTCATCATGTTTAGATGATAAACTTTGGGCACGTCATTGCCTTGCTCATCGCGAACGTAGCGGAACACAAAGATCGCTGCGGGATTGCCGATGCCGGGGTTCACACCTCCGGCGGTTGCAATCGCTTCCGCAAGGGAAACCGAAGATTGGCTAAATTGAACCTGGTCGATTCTCCCGGAAGCGCCCAGAACAGAGAAGGTGCGAGGGTTATTGATCAGTATAAACCGATCGCCGGGGTAGGCGCGGACATCCAGCTGCGGGTTATCGACAAGGTCGTTAACCCGCACGTCGACACTTTGGCCACCGCGGACAATTCTCAGCAAAAGATCCTTTCCGTTACCGCGATAGCCGCCGGCAAGCGCAATAACATCGGAGAGGGTTTCCCGATTGGTCTGCAGTACGAGCCGCCCCGGCTTCGCTACCTCGCCCCCAACAATGATCGAATTGGTGATAGCCTGGTTCATTGTTACAATCACCTGTGGATTCTGCGACAGTCGCGCCAGCGAATTGCGGATCATCGCCTCCACCTCACCGGTGGTGATACCCGCCACATGAAGCGTACCGGCATAGGGGATCGTGATATCGCCCAGATCATCAACCCGCGTGGGCGGCAACTTCTGCACCTGCACACCGGGATTGGCAGCAATCTGGCTCATACCACCGCCGCCACCACCAACAGCCGAGAACAGGGTAACCCCTGCTTCATAGATGTTGATGTCCAGCACGTCGCCGGGCCCGACCATGTCGGTCGGAGGTGGAGCCAAATCGGGCAGCAAGCCTGTCTTTATCGCAGCTGCGACGGGTACATCCGCGATTGTCCCGATCGAGACAATCTGGATCGGCTCCGCTCCGTCCCTCGCAGTAGCAGATTTTTCAATCTGCCCTCCAGTGGGACCATTGGAGGGGAGCGTGGCACACCCCGAAAGTCCGGCAAGCAGGGCTAGATAAACGATATTCTTGACTTGCATCGCTCAATGAACTCGGAGGCTTAGATAGCCGACGCCTTAGCACCGGGATTCCACATTGGACAATAGCACCTCTCACGATTGTGTCAGCAAAACGTTCTTGGTCTTGCGCCTCGACCGATGTTGGCCTAGCGCAAGGTAGCTTAGGTTCGCTTGAGGCACTGCACAAATTATGAACGTCAATCCCTCGTTCCTGGTCGAGGCTGAAGCACCCATCCAGCAGTCCGCTGTAGCCCATTGGCTGAAAAAGCGTCGCTGGTTCTTCCTGATGGTTGCGCTGCCTACCGTATTGGCGGCGCTTTATTACGGCTTGATCGCATCGGACGTCTATGTCTCGGAATCCCGTTTCGTCATTAAAAGCCCGGACCAGAAGCGTTCGCAGATGTCGACGCTGGCCAATTTGGTTCAGGCGACCGGAATGTCTGGCGGGCAGGAACAAACGAGCGAGGTGCTGACATATGTGCGCTCCCGCGACGCGCTCGAAGCACTGGAAAAGAACATAAAAATTCGCGATCGATTCTCGACGCCAAAAGCGGACTTCCTGAGCCGATTCCCCCTGCCTTTCGCCAGCAACAGCTTCGAAAGTCTGTTCAAATATTATGGCAAACAAGTCGATGCCCGCCTCGACACCGAAACAGGCACAGCAGTAATCAAAGTTGAAGCCTTCACGCCACAGGACGCTTACATCATCAATCGCCAGTTGCTCGATTTGAGCGAGGCGCTCGTCAATCGGCTTAACAGCCGTGCGCAAAGCAAAGGCATTGTGGAGGCACAAAAGCAAGTCGAATTGGCGACCCTACGGGCCAAGAAAGCACGGATCGCACTTGCGCGTTATCGAAATGCGCAAGCGCTAATCGACCCCGGGAAACAAGCAGGTGGCGTGCTGGAGATCGCCAATACGATGATCGGAGAACGCGCTGCGCTTCAGGCACAACTCGATTTGATGCAACGCCTGACGCCCAGCAACCCCTCCATTCCCGCCCTTCAAAGTCGTATAAACGCAATTTCCGTGCAGATCGCCTCGCAAGACAGCCGGGTTGTAGGCAACGGAAACGGCATTGCATCGAAGATGGGAGGCTACGAGAATCTTCTGGTGGAGCAGGAGTTCTCCACCCAAAGCCTGACTGCAGCCAATGCCGCTCTTGTCCAAGCTCGCGCCGAAGCGCAGCGTCAGCAATTCTATCTGGAACGGGTTGTAGACCCCAACACACCGGATACGCCGCTTTTACCGAAGCGCTTCTTGAACGTCCTGGTGGTATTTGCCTCCACCCTCTGCCTCTATTTCATCGCATGGATGTTCATGATTGGCGTTCTTGAACACGCACCGGAAGATTAAACGTGAAAGGCAGCAGCTTTCAACGATTACGAACCAGTTGGGCGGTTCAGGTTCGCGTCCTTCACGCCTTGATGATCCGGGAACTGATTACCCGGTTCGGGCGTGAGAACATCGGCTTCTTGTGGATTATGGCTGAGCCTTTACTCTTTGCGGGGCTAGTTGGCGCTCTATGGCATTTCACCCACGGGGAGACCGAGCATGGAGTCGGCGTAATTGCATTTGTTGCAACAGGGTACATCCCTATCACCTTGTTCCGTCACGGCGTCGCTCGCAGCGTAGCCGTTTTCACAGCCAACCAAAGCCTATTATATCATCGTCAAATTAAAATTGTAGATTTCATCCTATCGCGTTTCGTCATCGAGATTCTCGGCGGCATGATGGCCTATCTCTTCATGGCAGTGGTCCTGATTGGTTTTGGCGAGTTCCCCATCCCCTCTGACATCGGCCTGCTTATCGCGGGATGGTTCCTTTATGCTTTTTTTTGTTTTTCCGTATGCCTGGTTATCGCCCCTCTCTCCGAAATTTCCGAGGCGATGGAGAAGTTCATTCCGGTCACAACCTATATCATGATCCCCTTCTCTGGTTTATTTTACATGCTTTCTTGGCTAACGCCACAAGCCAGAGAATTTTTGCTCTTTTCGCCCTTTGTAAATGGTATGGAAATGATGCGAAAGGGCGTATGGGGCGACGATGTCACAGCATATTATAACATCTGGAATCCTATTATTTGCTCAACGATTGCGACCATGATTGGCCTTATTCTCTGCCGTCGCGTACGCCGCAAGTTGACAGTCGAATGATTATTTGCAGCGACATTGCCAAATCCTATTCGCACGGCGGCAGGCACAAGCGCGTTCTTCAGAACGTGAACTTAGCCATCGATCGGGGCGATCGGGTCGGCCTGTTAGGCCGCAACGGAGCTGGCAAAAGCACACTAATTAAGCTGATCGGCGGAGTCGAAATGCCGACCTCCGGTAAGATCCTCCGCAATATGTCCGTATCTTGGCCGCTCGGCTTTGCTGGGGGATTCCAAGGCAGCCTCAACGGCCTCGACAACGCTCGCTTTATAGCTCGCATATATCAGCGAGACTATGCCGACATCAGGTGTTTCGTGGAAGATTTTACCGAACTGGGTAACCAGCTAAAGATGCCAGTGAAGACGTATTCGTCCGGCATGCGTGCACGACTGGCATTCGCGCTCTCCCTAGCTATTGAGTTCGACTGCTACCTGATCGATGAAATAATTCTAGTGGGCGATCAAAATTTCCAGCGGAAATGTCATGCTGAAATGTTCGAAAAGCGGGCGGACAGGTCGGTAATTATGGCATCGCATAGTCCAGATTTTATAAGAAGTTTTTGCAATAAAGCCGTTGTCATTCATCAAACGCATGCAACGATGTACGACAGCGTCGATAAAGCCGTTGAACTGTATGATGCATTATGACCAATCTTAGAGCCCGTTTGAGGATGGTTTACTCGACGTTTTCGATGCGACTGTAGATGGTCGTGCGGTTGGTCGCGAAAGGCGGAAGGATTACCTCATCGCGCCACATTTGGTTGAACGCTGGCAGGGCTTCGAGACGCCAGCCAAGTCGAAACCCGGTGACCTGCCCCCCGAAAGTTCCCTCATTTTGATGTAGAGTCTGTCACTGTAAGGAGCAGACGCATGAGGAAGAGCCGTTTCACCGAGGCGCAGATTATC
>Ga0207639_10001426_pt1 | contig 16175 bp, 19 predicted proteins | sample KBSCornC32_FD_184299 | JGI IMG/M metagenome (GOLD analysis project Ga0207639, IMG submission 184299) | Corn rhizosphere microbial communities from Kellogg Biological Station, Michigan, USA - KBS Corn C3-2 (SPAdes) (version 2) | ecosystem: Host-associated > Plants > Roots > Rhizosphere > Soil ...
CGACGACCTGCTGCAAGACGACGTGCTGAGCGTCGACGAGGCGAGCGATGAGAACGCCGAGAGCAGCGCCATCCATCTGATCGATGACGAGGGCGACGTCGAGGCGAACCTCGACAGCATCCTGGACGCGCTGGATGCCGCAAGCGACCCCGAGGCCGACGCGATCGTCGACTCGGCCCTCGACATCGGCGAGGCGTCCGACACGAACGACCCGACCGACTTCGACGCGGCCGAGGCGGCCGCCGCCGACGAGAACGAGGCCGAGCTCGAGGCCGAGGAGGGCGAGACCGAGGTCGACCCCTATGACGACTTCCGTGCGGAACTGCGCGGCAAGCCGGGCAAGTGGTACGTCATCCACAGCTACGCCGGCTTCGAGAAGCGCGTCAAGCAGAACATCGAATCGCGCCGTCAGTCGCTGGCCATGGAGGACTTCGTCTTCGAGGTCCAGGTGCCGATGGAAGACGTCGTCGAGATCAAGAACGGCCAGCGCAAGCTGGTCAACCGGGTGCGCATTCCCGGCTACGTCCTGGTCCGCATGGACCTCAACGAAGACAGCTGGTCGGTCGTGCGCCACACCCCGGGGGTGACCGGATTCGTGGGCAACTCCCACAACCCGACGCCGCTTCGCTTCGAGGAGGCCTTCAACATGCTGAAGAGCCTCGTGCAGGTCGTCGAGGCGCCGAGCAAGGGCGTGGCGGGCAAGGGCGGCGGCAAGGCCGCGGCGCGCGTCATCCCGGCCGAGGTCGACTTCGAGGTCGGCGAGACCATCACGATCAAGGAGGGCTCGTTCGCGGGCCTTCCCGGCACGATCAGCGAGATCAAGCCCGAGAGCGGCAAGCTCACCGTGCTCGTCTCGCTGTTCGAGCGCGAGACGCCGGTCGAGCTGTCGTTCGACCAGGTGACGAAGCTGTAGTTCCCGTTCGCTGATTGAGTAGCCCGCGAAGCGGGCGTGTCGAAATCCACGCCAGCGTGTAATCTTGCACGTTGGCTGGTTTCGACACGCGAACTTCGTTCGCTGCTCAACCAGCGAGATCCCACCACCACTGCTGGCAGAAGGCCAGTTCGTGGCAGCGCGCTTGAACAGCGCACGAAAAAGGAAGGAGCGTCATCATGGCGCCCAAGAAGAAGGTGACGGGGCTGATCAAGCTCCAGATCCAGGCCGGTGCGGCCAACCCCGCTCCGCCGATCGGACCGGCTCTCGGTCAGCACGGCGTGAACATCATGGAGTTCTGCAAGGCGTACAACGCGGCGACCGAGTCGCAGCGCGGCAACGTCATCCCGGTGGAGATCACCGTCTACGAGGACCGTTCGTTCACGTTCATCCTCAAGACCCCGCCGGCCGCCGAGCTCATCAAGAAGGCCGCCGGCGTGCAGAAGGGGTCGTCGACCCCGCACACCGTCAAGGTCGCCAAGCTGACCAGCGCCCAGGTGCGCGCGATCGCCGAGCAGAAGCAGGTCGACCTCAACGCCAACGACGTCGAGGCCGCCATGAAGATCATCGCCGGCACCGCCCGGTCGATGGGGATCACGGTGGAGGCGTAATCATGGCACCCAAGTCGAAGGCATACCGCGCCGCGGCCGAGAAGATCGAGCCCGGCAAGTTCTACGAGCCCACCGAGGCCGTCACCGTCGTCCGCGAGACCGGGTCGAAGAAGTTCGACTCGACCGTCGAGGTCGCGATGAAGCTCGGCGTCGACTCGCGTAAGGCAGACCAGATGGTGCGCGGCACCGTCATCCTGCCGCACGGCACCGGCAAGGTCGCCCGCGTCATCGTGTTCGCCACCGGCCCCGCGGCCGAGGCGGCCATCGCCGCCGGCGCCGACGAGGTCGGCGGAGTCGAGCTGATCGAGAAGGTCGCCGGCGGCTACACGGCATTCGACGCGGCCGTCTCCACGCCCGAACTCATGGGCCAGGTCGGTCGACTCGGCAAGGTACTAGGCCCGCGCGGTCTCATGCCCAACCCGAAGACCGGCACGGTCACGCCCGACACGGCCAAGGCCGTCTCGGACATCAAGGGCGGCAAGATCGAGTTCCGCGTCGACAAGCACAACAACGTGCACTTCGTGATCGGCAAGGCCGGATTCACCAAGGAGCAGCTCGACGAGAACTTCCGCGCCGCTCTCGACGAGATCCAGCGCGCCAAGCCGAGCTCGTCGAAGGGCCGCTACATCCAGAAGGCCACGCTCTCGACCACCTTCGGTCCGGGAGTGCCGTTGGACGTCGCGAGCCTGAGCTGATTCACCTGCGACACTGTCGTCATGGCATCTGAGAGGGGTTCCGCCGAGGCGGGGCCCCTCTCGGCCTATCTGAGCGAACTCGACGCTCCGGTCGCGGCGGTCTTCCGAGCGATCGTCGAGCGTGCCGAGGTGCTCGCGCCGGGCGTCGAGCAGGGCCGTAGCTACGGTATGCCGGGTCTGATCTACCGAGGTCGGCCGTTGCTCAGTGTGCGGCAGACCCGCGAGCACCTCGGCTACTACCCGTTCAGCGCCGCCGTGGTGGAGTCGGTGGCCGCTGAGCTGTCAGGCTTCTCGCTCTCGACGGGCACAGTTCGGTTCTCGCTCGAGCAGCCGCTGCCGCCTGGTGTGATCGACCGGATGATCCTGGCGCGTCGCGACGAGATCGACGCGGCTCTCTGACGGAGGTCAGCCTTCGCTGACCCTGAGGACGATCTTGCCGCGGGTGTGCCCCTCTTCGATGAGGCGGTGCGCGTCGGCCGCCTGCGCCAACTCGAAGACCTGATCGACGTGCACGCGCACGTCACCCGACTGGAGCAGCCGCGAGATGATCGCGAGTGTGGATCCGTCGGGAGCGACCTGGTAACCGGTAGCCCGCACGCCGGCTGCCTCGGCCTCCTGGGTCATGGTCGGCCAGCTCCCGCTCGGGCCGTTGACGATGATCCCGCCCGGTCGCAGGACGCGCAGCGAGCGTGTCGCCGTGTCGTCCTTCACGTTGCCGATCAGGTCGATCACGGCGTCCACGTCGCGGAGCACATCCTCGAAGCGGGTCGTCGAGTAGTCGATGACCTCCGACGCGCCGAGCTCGCGCAGCCAGCTGGTGTTGCGCTCCGATCCGGTGGCGATCACGTGGGCTCCGAAGTAGGTGGCGAACTGCACCGCGAAATGGCCGACGCCGCCTGCTCCCGCGTGGATCAGCATCCGCTGCCCCTCGTGCGCTTTCGCGGTGTCGACGACCATGCCCCATGCCGTGAGGGCCGCAACTGGAACGCCGGCCGCTTCGACGTGCGACAGGGTCGATGGCTTGGGGATGACGCTGAGGCTCGGCACGCTCAGATACTCCGCGTAGGCGCCGCTCAGCCGCGGGACGGCGACCATGCCGTACACCTCGGCGCCCGGCTGGAGCGGATGAGCCGCGTATGGCGCCTCCACCACGACCCCGCTGAAGTCGTTTCCGAGCACCGCGGGGAAGGTCGCGATCGCCGCGAACGGCCCTCGGCCGGCCCGGGTCTTGGCGTCGATCGGATTGACGCCCGCCGCGACGACCTTGACCAGCACCTCCGAGCTGACCCGCGCCGGCTGCTCGATCTCGGACAGCGACAGCACCTCGGGGCCGCCCGCGCCCGACATCGTCATGGCCCGCATCGTCGTCATCCTCGGCCTCCCCGCTCGGTACCAGTAAACGACCGGAATGATTCGCCGGTGTTACGGCTGCATCACCGTGGTGCAAACCTTCAGCCGGTAACATTCGAGCGAGGCGCAGGCGCGCCGAAGAGGGGATCGTCGTGCGCGTTCTGTTCATCGTCGTGCGGATCGCGGCTGCCGCCGCCGGCATCGCCGCGATCGTCGGCCAGCTGATCACGACCTACAACTTCTGGACAGCGCTCGGCATCCAGAACCGCAGTGCACTGTTCGTCAACTTCTTCAGCTTCTTCACGATCGACTCGAACGTCGCGGCGGTCGTGGTGTTCGCGGTCGGGGCGCTCCTGCTGATCCGCAATCAGGGCGACCCCCGGTGGTTCGCGCTGCTGCGGGCCAGCGCGGTCACCTACATGACGGTCACCCTCGTGGTCTACAACCTGCTGCTGCGCGGCATCGAACTGCCCCAGGGCACCACGCTGGCCTGGTCGAACGAGATCCTGCACGTGGTGGCGCCACTGCTGATCGTGCTCGACTGGTTCTTCGCGCCGGGCCGACGACGCCTGGAGTGGAAGGACCTCCGGGTCATCATCGCCTTCCCCATCGTCTGGGTGATCTACACCCTGATCCGCGGTCCGCTCGCCTATAACGAGACGGCGCACAAGCCGACCTGGTACCCGTATCCGTTCCTGGACCCCTCGCTGTCTCCCGAGGGCTACTGGTCGGTCCTGTTCTACGTGATCCTGATCGCCGGAGCCATCATCGGAACGGGCGCGGGCGTCATCTGGGTGTCGCGAAAAGGCGCGCGCTGGCCGCTGCGTGCCGCGGCCGGGGCGAAGCCGGCGTCGGCCTGAGCCGCGGCATCCTCCTCCCGACATGATCGATCGCGTCATCGCCGTCGCCGGCACGCTGTGCATGGCGGCGGCTCTCGTGATCCTCTGGATCGCGCGCCTGAGCGTGCCCTACGACCTCTACGTCAGCGAACTCGGCGCGGTCGGGATGCCGACGGCTCGGGTCTTCCAGGCGGTGCTCCTGCTGATCGTGGTCGGCGGCGCGCTGATCGCCGTGGCCGGCCGCGGCATCCGTTCGCGAGCGCGGATCCTGCGCAGGTGGACCCCGTCGATCTCGCTCGCGGTGGCCAGCGCCTTCTTCCTGGTCGACTCGCAGGTGACCTGCACGGCGGGATGCCCGCTGCCGGTCGGCGCGACCTTCACGCTGCAGGACTTCGTGCACACCCTGGCCGCGGTGCTGGCCTTCGCGGCGGCGAGCTGGGCGATCCTGCAGTGCGCGTTCGCCGTGGGGCACCCCGCGCTTGCCCGGTTCTCGCTCGTGGCGGCACTCGCCGTCGCCGCCATCTCGACAGCCGGCGGCCTGATGTCGCTGTTCCGCTTCGAAGTGGTGATCGGCAGCCGCCTCGAACTAGTGGCGACCACGATCGGCCTCGGCTGGGTGGTGGTGTTCGGGGCGTCGTTGGCGGCGTCAGCGCCGCATGGCATCCAGAAGCTGGTCGGCCAACCCGATCAGCCGATGGATCTCGTTGTCGTCCCGCTCGACCCACCGGCACTCGGGCTCGGTGCCGACCGGCACGAAGGCGTCGTGCTGCTCCCAGACGACGAGCGTGCGGTCGGCGCCTAGAACGTACTGCTGCCACCAGACCTGTCGCAGATAGTGGCGGGGGATGCTGCGCCACGCCGAGTTCGTCGTCTTGATCTCGCACAGCTCGAGCGCGGCGCCGCGCTCGCGCATGCCGTCGGGGGTGGCCAGGTGCTCGGGCCGGCCGTCGGCATGGAAGAGCGCGGTGCTCGGCTGCATCCCGTAGACCCGGCGGGCCCAGTGCCCGATCTCGGGCTCGCGCAGGCGGCCGTGCGCGGTGAAGGCGTTGCCGGCGAAGCCGGTGCCGAGCAGCTTCTCGAGAGCGAGGGCTCGAAGCGCCTTCGGCCCCGACAGGCGTGCGACATCCGTCGCCGTCACGCCGCGGGCCCGTGCCTTGAGCCAGGTCAGGCGATCGGTGGCGTCGGCGACGATCCGATCGGTGTGACGGCTCGGTGGTGCATCCCAGAGCGGGAGGGTGGGCTGCACGACGGTCACCTGACCATTGTGCGGCTGACCTCGGTCATGACGGCTTTGCGCCGCACCCGGCCCGCATCGCGCGGCTGGCCGTGTCGGCATTTTGGGGGACCCCCCCGCATTGGGGCAGACCGTCCCCCCTAACGGGTGTCGGCATTCGGGGGGACACGGATCTACGGTTCTTGTGGGGGACAGATCAGTCCTCCTTTCATCCGACAGACAGCTCGGTGCGGATGAGCGGATGCACATCGTGGGGATGCAGACATGGATCAGCTGGGCAACATGATCGGAGCGGCCAAGCAGGTCGCACAGGTGGTGCACGATCAGGCGACCACCGTCGGACTCGAGCCGGTGCCGACCGCGATCGTCGTCGCGCTGGCCGCCATGTTCGCCATGGTCGGGCTCGTCGTGAGCGGCACCGGCCGGCGTCGACGCGGCAACCACCGCGCCTGACTGCCGCGACCCGCACGGCGAGCATTGAGGAGGCTCACAGCCTCCTCATAGCACGCGGGGGCTTCATAGTCTCGTGAGCTCCCCGCAGACCGTGCCGCAGGCCAAGCTGACCCGTGTCGACGGATCGCCCGTACGGGCGCTGGTCGTCGACGACGAGGTCTCGCTCGGTGACCTGCTTCAGATGGCCCTGCGCTACGAGGGCTGGGACGTGCGAACCGCGACGGCCGGCCAGCAGGCGCTCTCGCTCGCCCGGCAGTTCAAGCCCGATGTGATCGTGCTCGACGTCATGCTGCCCGACCTGGACGGGCTCGAGGTGCTGCACAGGATGCGGGCAGACGGCCTGGACATCCCGGTGCTCTTCCTCACCGCCAAGGACTCGGTCGACGACCGGATCTCGGGCCTGACCGCCGGTGGCGACGACTACGTCACCAAGCCGTTCAGCCTCGAGGAGGTGGTGGCCCGCCTGCGCGGCCTCATCCGGCGCTCCTCGCGCATCGTCAGCGACGCGGTCGACCCCGAGCTGCGGGTCGGCGACCTGCTGCTCAACGAGGAGAGCTACGAGGTCTCGCGAGCCGGCGTGCCGATCGAGCTGACCGCGACCGAGTTCGAACTGCTGCGCTACCTGATGCGCAACCCGCGCCGTGTGCTGAGCAAGTCGCAGATCCTCGACCGGGTGTGGAGCTACGACTTCGGTGGGCGCTCGAGCATCGTCGAGATCTACATCTCGTACCTGCGCAAGAAGATCGACGCGGATGCCGCCCCCATGATCCACACGGTGCGCGGCGTCGGCTACCTGATCAAGCCCGCGAGCTGAGTCCGCGAGCTGAGTCCGCCGCGTCGCGCTAGCGTGGATCGGGTGAACGACTCCCTGCGCATCGTGGTCACCGGCGGCAGCGGCAAGCTGGGGCGCGGCGTGATCGCCGTGCTCCGGGCAGCGGGACACGAGGTGTTCAACCTCGATCGCGCGCCCGCTCCGGGCGGGCCCGCTCGCGGCCCCGGCTTCGTCGAGGTCGATCTGACCGACTACGGGCAGGTCGCGGACGCGCTCAGCGGGGTCGATGGCGTCTACGACCGGGTGGATGCCGTGGTGCATCTCGCCGCGATCCCGGCTCCGGGACTGCTGAGCAATGTCGCCACCTTCCACAACAACATGCTGGCGTCGTACAACGTGTTCGAGGCGTGCCGCAAGGCGGGCATCCGCCGCATCGTCCAGGCCTCGAGCGAGACGGTACTCGGCCTGCCGTTCGACGTTCCCCCTCCGTACGTCCCGGTCGACGAGGAGTATCCCGCGGTACCGAACTCGACCTACTCCTTGGTCAAGCACCTCGAGGAGACGATGGCCGTGCAGCTGTGCCGCTGGGATCCGGAGCTCAGCATCACCGGCCTGCGCTTCTCGAACGTGATGGACGGCAGCGAGTACGGCGGTTTCCCGGCGTTCGACGCAGACCCGCTGTTGCGCAAGTGGAACCTCTGGGCCTACATCGACGTCCGGGATGCCGGCCAGGCCGTGCAGAAGGCGCTCGAAACCCGCGGCCCCGGTTACGAGACCTTCATCATCGCCAACGCGGACACCGTGATGTCGCGCTCCAGTGCCTCGCTGGTCGCCGAGGTGTTCCCGGGGGTGCCGGTCACCCACGAGCTGGGTGAGCACGAGACGCTCCTCTCGATCGACAAGGCGCGACGACTGCTCGGGTACGAACCCGAGTTCGGATGGCGGCCCGAGGTCTAGGCAGGCTCCGATGCGCTCCATAGCGATTCCATAGCGCGGGAGCGAGAAGATGGGGCGTGCTCTCCGCCATCCGTCCTGCTCGCTGGTCGCTGCAGCGCCGGCTCGTGGTCGGGATCGTCGTGCTGCTCGCTGTCGTCAGCGTCGTCATCGGCGGGGCCAGCGCGTTGGCGCTGCGCCAGAACCTCCTGAGCCGGCTCGACAAGCAGGTGGTGCAATCCGTCGGGTTCTCGACCAACGGCAGCTTCGGAGTGCCGACACCGGCGGATGGCAACGGCGACGGCGGTGGTCCGCGTCGCTTCGGGGGATTGATCATGGAGTACCGCGGCGGGGCTGCGGTGGGGATCGTCGTCGGCGAAGACGGCACGACCAGCGCCCTGACGGCACCGCAGGAGCTGGCGCTTCTCAACCTTCCGGGGCCGGACCGGCAACCGCAGACCGTCGATCTCGGCGGCTCGCAGGGCGCGTTCCGGGTCGCGACCGCGACGCTGCCGGACGGCACGCGGGTGATCGCCGGGCAATCCCTCGCGGAGGTCGACGCGACGACGAACAGCCTCCTGTTGATCTTCGGGCTGGTCACGCTGGCCGCGTTGATCGCCGCGGCTGTCGCCGGCACCGCCGTGGTGCGGGTCGCCCTGCGTCCGCTCGGCCGCGTGGCGGCCACCGCCACCCGCGTCTCGGAGCTCGAGCTGGCCAAGGGCGAGGTCAGCCTGGCCGAGCGGGTCCCGGATGCCGACACCGACATCCACACCGAGGTCGGCCAGGTGGGCGCGGCCCTCAATCGCCTGCTGGGACATGTCGAGGGGGCGCTGGTCGCCCGGCAGGCCAGTGAAGACAAGGTGCGCCAATTCGTGGCGGACGCCAGTCACGAGTTGCGCACGCCGCTGGCCTCGATCCGCGGCTACTCCGAGTTGACCAGGCGCGGCGGGCACACCCTGCCCGATGACGTCGTGCGCTCGCTGTCGCGGATCGAGTCGGAGTCGATCCGCATGACCTCCCTGGTCGAGGACCTGCTGCTGCTGGCCAGGCTGGACGCCGGACGCGAGCTGGTGCTCGGCGAGGTGGACCTGGTGCCCCTGGTGGTGGATGCCGTGAGCGATGCCCACGCGGCCGCCCCCGACCACGAGTGGCTGCTGAACGCTCCCGACGGCGCGGTCGTCGTGACGGGCGATGGCGGACGCCTGCACCAGGTCGTCGCGAACCTGCTGGCGAACGCCCGCGCCCACACGCCGGCCGGCACCCGGGTGACGACGACGCTCGCGGTCGACGGTGACGACGCGCTCATCACCGTGCAGGATGACGGGCCCGGCATCTCTCCCGGCCTGCTTCCGGTGCTGTTCGAGCGGTTCGCGCGCGGCGACGGATCGCGCTCTCGCGCCACCGGGAGCACCGGCCTCGGCCTCGCCATCGTCGCGGCCGTCGTCGAGGCACACGGCGGCACGGTGAGCGTGGAGAGCACCCCGGGCGACACGCGTTTCGTCGTGCGCATCCCGTTGCGCCTGCCGCCCCGCGCGCCGATCGGGTGATTGGATGGGCAGAGCCCCCTGATTCCCACCCGAGAGTCGAACCGCATGACCCGCACCTCCGCTCCCCGTCGCGCCGGCCGACTGCGCGCCCTGGGCGCGCTCGCCACCGCGATCGGACTCGCCGCAGGTGTCGTCGGGGCCGCGCTGGGGGGCGCGGGAGCGGCATCCGCGAGTCTGGGATCCGTTCCGCCCGAGGTCACCGCCTACGTCACGAGTGGCGCCATGGTCGCGCGCCTCAATGACGTGTACGGCCCGAACGCGTCCGGAACCGCGGGCATCAGGTTCGACGACACCACGAAAGCCGGGCCGATCAGTCGCGTCTACGAGTGGACCGCCGACCGGCTCGCCAATCGAGCGACCGATCATCCTGTGCAGCTCACCAACAACTGGGTGGTGCCGATCACGATCGGCGGGGCGTCGGTCGGGCTGGCCAGGATCTGGATCAATCCGCAGACCGTCGGCGCCGAGCTCGCCGACTTCACGCCCTCCGCTGCGCTCGGCACGGCACTGACCACGGTGCCGGCGACTGCCGCCCTGGTGCACGACACCGCCACCGGCGCGTGGCTGGCCCTGGACACCGGGACGATCACGCCGCTCATCGCCGGGAAGTCGGGCATCACCGGGCCCGTCCCGGTCGGCTCGCTGAAGCTCGCGCCGGCCGGCCCGGCACCGGCCGCGACGACGGAGCCGAACACCGGGCTCGCGCTCGCGATCGGCGTCGTCGGCCTGATCGTGCTCATCATCCTGGTCGCCCTGCTGCTGCCGCGCGGGCGCCGCGCGAGGGCGCGGGCGGCCGGCGCCGCGCCGTCCGCGGCAGAGCCAATTACCGCGACCGAACCGACCGTCGCGCCGGAGCAGCCCGCACCGAGTCCGCAGCCCATTCCCACACCCACTATTTCTCGGGCCGCTGCCGCGAAGGCCACGACAGCGAAGGTCGCGACCCCAAAGGCCGCCACCCCCAAGCCCGCGGGCCCGCGGCCGCCCGGACGCACCCCGACCACCGCTGCCGCAGCGAAGCCCGCCTCGTCGAAGCCGCCGGCGTCGCGTCCCGCCACCTCGGGCCCCGCGGCATCCAAGCCCCCCGCGGCGAAGCAGCCGCCTCGCCCGCGCCGGCCCAAGCCGCCGTCGGATTCCGGTTCCGACGCCTCCTCCTGAGCCGGTTTGCGGGGATCCGGATCGTCCCGTACTCTTGTCGAGGCCGTAGACCGCTGGTGTCCGCCGTGTTCGCAAGAACGCAGTGGTGCAAATCCCGCGCAGGTGTGTGAAGCAGTTCTTGAAGTGCCGTTGAGAAAACGGTTTCAGGTTTCCAGCTCCGTGCGCTCTGCGCCGGAGCTTTTGTGGTTAACAGACGCGTCACGTCGGCGGCCGCATCCATGAATATCAACCAGGAAAGAGCGCCATGGCGAACAAGGAAGCAACGGTCGCCGAGCTGACGGATTTGTTCCGCAACTCGAACGCGGTCGTGCTCACCGAGTACCGCGGCCTCACGGTGGCGCAGCTCAAGCAGCTGCGCGGCAACATCCGTGAGCACGCGAGCTATGCCGTGGTGAAGAACACGCTGACCAAGATCGCGGCGAACGGGGCGGGTATCACCGCGTTCGACGATGAGCTTGCCGGCCCGTCGGCCATCGCCTTCGTTCACGGTGACACCGTGACGGTCGCGAAGGCTCTGCGTGACTTCTCCAAGGCCAACCCTCTGCTCGTGGTGAAGGGCGGCTATTTCGATGGCGCGCCCCTGACCGCCGCAGAGGTGGGCAAGCTCGCCGACCTGGAGAGCCGTGAAGTGCTGCTGGCCAAGCTGGCCGGTCTCTTCAAGGCGCCCCTGTTCGGAGCTGCCTACCTGTTCAACGCACCGCTGTCGCAGGCCGTTCGCACGGTCGACGCGCTGCGCGCGAAGCAGGAATCCGCGAGCTGATCGCTCAACCGAGCGATCTCATCAACCACCACAACCACAAGCAACTAGGAGTAAGACATGGCCAAGCTCAGCACTGACGAGCTGCTCAACGCATTCAAGGAGCTGTCGCTCATCGAGCTCAGCGACTTCGTGAAGAAGTTCGAGGAGACCTTCGAGGTCACCGCCGCCGCGCCGGTCGCGGTTGCCGCGGCCCCCGCTGCCGGTGGCGGCGGCGCCGCTGCCGAAGAGGTCGAGGAGAAGGACTCCTTCGACGTCGTCATCGAGTCGGCGGGCGACAAGAAGATCCAGGTCATCAAGGAGGTGCGCACCCTCACCAGCCTCGGCCTCGGCGAGGCGAAGGCGCTCGTCGACGGCGCGCCGTCGACGGTGCTCGAGGGCGCCAACAAGGAGACCGCTGACAAGGCGAAGGCTGTCCTCGAAGAGGCCGGCGCCACCGTCACCCTCAAGTAATTCCCCGCGGCGCGAGCCGCTCGCGCGAAGGCGCCGTTTCCGGTCAGTCGGCCGGGGCGGCGCCTTCGTCGTCTGCGGCGTCCGGCACGTAGCGAGCCCGCGCCAGGTCGACGCGGAAGAAGTCGCCGGACCACTTCAGCGGTGTGTTCTCGGCCCGGTAGTACTCGAGGGCTCGCGCCTCGTGATCGGCCACGGCGTGCCCTGAGGCGCGCACCACCCGCCACCAGGGGACATCCGACCCGTAGTAGGCCATCACCTGGCCGACGCCGCGCGCGGCCCGTGATCCGATCGCGGCCGCCACGTCGCCGTAGCTCATGGCCATGCCCTCGGGAATGGATGCGACGACCTCGAGCACCCTCGACACGAAGTCGTCAGATGGCTGAGCCACTCGCTAGAGCTGCAAGGCGCCGACGTTGTCGCCGTACGGCGTCTGCCCGACGATCTCGAAGCCGACCGCCTTGAAGAACTCCTCGGGACCACCCGGTCCGGTGCCCCAGACCACCGTGGCCCGATCGAAGCCGCGAGCCCGCGCCTCGTCGGCGAAGGCCTGGATCGCGAACCGGCCGACTCCCATGCCCTGCGCGCCGTCCGCCACCTCGATGCGCCACACGGCGGCCCGCAGATACTCCTCGGGGGAGTCGGAGTCGAAGGTGCCCATGATGTAGCCGACCACCCGGTCGCCATCGAGCACCACGCGCGGCCACGATCCAGCCGGATCGAGTTTGTCTTCGGCATGCGTATAGGTCTGAGGCTCGATGAATGCCTCTTGCCCGGGCTTGAGCGTCAGGTTGTTCGCCGCGACGATGGTCTGCGCCGTCAACTCCTGCAGGGTGAGCTCCGCCATGCCAACAGGCTAACCTGCCGAACCGTCACATGCCGAAGTCTCTCGATATCAAGATAAAGCTGATGTCGAGTAGGCTGACTGCGGCGGCGTGTACGGCGCTGTCAGCCGCGCGCCGCAGGGGCGGCGGCGCGCGCAGGAAGGCAGAACAGTGATCAAGGTTGAAGGCACGGTCGTCGAGCTCGACGGCGACGAGATGACGCGCATCATCTGGCAGTTCATCAAGGACCGCCTGATCCACCCGTACCTCGACATCGACCTCGAGTACTACGACCTCGGCATCGAGAACCGGGATGCGACCAACGACCAGGTCACGATCGACGCGGCTCACGCCATCCAGAAGCACGGTGTCGGCGTGAAGTGCGCCACCATCACGCCCGACGAGGCCCGCGTCGAGGAGTTCGGCCTCAAGCAGATGTGGAAGAGCCCGAACGGCACGATCCGCAACATCCTGGGCGGCGTGATCTTCCGCGAGCCGATCATCATCAGCAACATCCCGCGTCTGGTGCCCGGCTGGAACAAGCCGATCATCGTCGGCCGCCATGCCTTCGGCGACCAGTACCGCGCCACCGACTTCCGCTTCGAGGGGCCGGGCACGCTGACCATCTCGTTTCAGCCCAAAGACGGAGGCGAGGCGCAGAGCTTCGAGGTCTTCCAGGCGCCGGGATCCGGCGTGGCGATGGCCATGTACAACCTGGATGCCAGCATCCGCGACTTCGCGCGCGCCTCGCTGAACTACGGGCTGGCCCGCAACTACCCGGTGTACCTCTCGACCAAGAACACGATCCTCAAGGCCTATGACGGCCGGTTCAAGGACATCTTCCAGGAGGTGTTCGACGCCGAGTTCAAGGCGGACTTCGACAAGGCCGGCCTCACCTACGAGCACCGCCTGATCGACGACATGGTCGCGTCGGCGCTCAAGTGGGAGGGCGGCTACGTCTGGGCCACCAAGAACTACGACGGCGACGTGCAGAGCGACACCGTGGCTCAGGGCTTCGGTTCGCTGGGTCTCATGACGAGCGTGCTCACCACCCCCGACGGCAAGATCGTCGAGGCGGAGGCCGCTCACGGCACGGTCACGCGCCACTACCGCCAGTACCAGCAGGGCAAGCCGACGTCGACCAACCCGATCGCGTCGATCTACGCCTGGACCCGCGGCCTGCAGCACCGCGGCAAGCTGGACGACAACCAGGCCCTCATCGACTTCGCCACCGCCCTCGAAGAGGTCGTGATCGAGACCGTCGAGAGCGGCAAGATGACCAAGGACCTCGCGGCCCTCGTCGGCCCGGATCAGCCCTGGCAGACCACCGAGGAGTTCCTCGCCTCGCTCGACGAGAACCTCCAAGTGAAGCTGGTTTAGCGGCCCGCTGCACCGAGGTCAGTCGTCGGCTCCAGCCGTCGACGACTGCAGCGCGACGTTGTCGAATCCGCGGACGGTTCCCACTCGTGGCACCGTCGTCACCAGCGTGACCTGTGCCCGGCTCAGCACGTGCAGGTCGCCTTGGGCGCGATCGACGAAAGCCACCGTGCCGAGCACGTTCCCGTCGTGCCCCATCGCCAGCGGCGCAAGGCAGTCCTTGGTGCTCCAGGCGAGCAGCAGGGTATCGGTCATCGGCGCACCGCAGTCGGCCAGATAGCCGACGATGTTCCGGTCGAAGCTGAGTCCACCGGGCAGCGCGATCAGGCGGGTCGGACCGTCGAGGATCGTGTTGTTCCGCACGACCACGTTGGATGCGCTGAGTTCGCGGAGGTCGATGGTCGAGCCGCCGAAGCAGCTCGCGCTCGGTGCCATGCAGCCCTGCATGAAGTTCGACTGGATCGTGATCCCTCGGATGCCCAGGCCGTTCCCGGCCGACAGGATGATCGCCGAGTTGCTGCAGTTGCGCAGGGTGTTCCGCACGATCACCACATCGGAGGTGTCGAATACCTGCACGCAGTCGACGTGTACCGTTCCCCCGGTTGTGGTGTAGCCGTCCACCGTGTTCGCTTCGAAGCGGATATCGCTGCCATCCTTGATCTGCACGGCGTCGATGTCGACGCCGCCGGTGAAGGTCGAGTTGCGCACGATGGAGTGGCTGGCGCGGAGAAAAGCGCCGGCACCGACCAGATGCAGCCCGTCGACGATCGTTCCGGTGGCCTCGGGATAGAGGTAGAGCGACCGGGTGATCACGATCCCGCCCGTCCAGGTGGCCCAGGGCACCTTGCTGACGAGGCTGGAGAAGCTGACGGAGGCTCCGACGGCGGGTCGCACGACCACCGGAGCCGTGGACGTGCCTCCGGGGCCGATCAGGGTGGAGGAGCCGAAGCAGCCGCTGAGCAGCAGGATCGTGCTCCCGGCGCCGGCCGCGGCCAGAGCGGTCGGCAGGGCGCACGGAGCGGACGTCGTGCAGGCGGACCCCGTACCGGTCGGGGAGGCCGTCAGCACCAGGGCGGCGGCTTCCGCTGGTGCGTCGGAGAGGAGCGCTCCCCCCAGGGTGAGTGCGGCGGCGATCGAGATCGCGAGGATGGATGAGCGGTGTGCGGGCATTGCGGTGTGCGGTCCAGATTCTCGTGCGGATTTTGTGCCGTCAGAACAGCACATCGGCAGCCGCGCATGCATCTCGGCAACGGCGTGTTGACCCGTATTGGGGGCATAGACAGGCCCGTCTACCATGGGTTGTGCCGCGTTAGAGGGGCGTCGAGTGCCTGCGAGAGCAGGTGAGGCTAGCCCGCGAACGGTCCGTTCAAGGCGGCCCATTGCAGCAGCATGATCGTCTTCCCGTCGACGATCTCGGTGCCGATTGCGGCGAGAGCCGCGTCGATGTCGAGTTCGACCAGCGCGATTCGCTCGCCCTCCTCGGCGAGTCCTCCGCCGTCGGAGCGATGGGTGCTCGCGTCGTACGGCGCCGCGAAGAAATGCACACGTTCGGTGACCGATCCCGGGCTCATATAGGCGTCGAAGACGTGCTGGATGTCGCCGAGCTCATGCCCGGTCTCTTCGATCGCCTCGCGTCGGATCGCCGTCTCGGCATCGTCAGCGTCGAGCAGTCCGGCGGCGGTCTCGAGAAGCATGCCGTCCGGATGCCCGTTGACGTATGCCGGGAACCGGAACTGCCGCGTCAGCAGCACCGTGCGCCGCGCAAGGTCGTAGAGCAGGATCGTGGCTCCGTTGCCGCGGTCGTAGGTCTCGGCCTGCTTCGTCCTCCAGCTGCCGTCGGACTGCCGCTCGTCGAAGCGCGTCGTGCGCAGCACGTGCCAGTTGGAGGCGAGCAGTTGCACCTCGCGGATCACCACGTCCGGGTTGCCGTCGAGGTCGAGGCCGGTGAGATGGAGTCCGACACGACCCCGCGCATCCGGTTCGTCGACGCCCTGGGTCATGCGGCCAGGCTACCGAAGACGCACGAACGGGCCCGGACGTGTGGTCCGAGCCCGTTCGAGGAGGGAGGGTCAGGCGGCGAGGTCCTCGACGGACTCGCTCGCGGTCACCGGGGCGGACTGCGCGGGGTCGGGCGACGCAACCGAGGTCTGGACCTCGACCTTGCGCGGCTTGGCCTTCTCGGTGACCGGCAGCACGACGCTCAGCACTCCGTTGTCGTAGCTCGCCGAGATGTGGGCGGTGTCGATG
>Ga0207639_10001428_pt1 | contig 16145 bp, 16 predicted proteins | sample KBSCornC32_FD_184299 | JGI IMG/M metagenome (GOLD analysis project Ga0207639, IMG submission 184299) | Corn rhizosphere microbial communities from Kellogg Biological Station, Michigan, USA - KBS Corn C3-2 (SPAdes) (version 2) | ecosystem: Host-associated > Plants > Roots > Rhizosphere > Soil ...
GCGACCGTGCCGCGATAGGCCCAGTTGCGCCCGCCGTCGGTCGAGACCGCGACCCCGATCGGGCTGCCGTGGATCCAGCCGACGCCTTCGCCGCCGAGGCGGGCCCGCCGGTTGGTATAGAACATCCACCATTCGTCCGTGCCCCGTCGATGGATGACGGTCGGGTCCGCCGCACCGTCGAAAATAGGGTCGGCGAAGATCGGCTTCGACACAAGCTGCTCCTGGACTGGCGACGCGGGGAGGGCGGCCCATCGGGCCGGGTTCGCGGGCTCCAGATGCCACAGCCGCATCGCGCTGACGAGCGCCGTTTGGCGAGGCGCGGAACGCTTCCCCGACCGGAGCCGCACCTTTTGCAGCGCCGCCGTTTTTGCAGCCGCCGGCCTTGCACTTCGCGCACTGTTGCATACGTATGTTTGCAAACATATGTTTGCATATGAAAATTGCGATGGAGTAATGGCAATGACGCTTCCCCAATCCACTGAGGTTTTGATCGTAGGCGCCGGCCCCACGGGCATGGCGCTCGCCAACGAGCTGGCGCGGCACGCGGTGCCGTTTGTCATCGTCGACGCGCGGCCGGCGGGTGCCAATACCTCGCGTGCCTGCGTCATCCACGCCCGGACGCTCGAGGTTCTCGAACCGCTCGGCGTCGTGCCGGCGCTGCTCGATCGGGGCGTGCGCGTGCCGGTGTTCCGCGTCCGCGATCGAGACCGGCCGCTGCTGACCATCGACTTCGCCGGCCTGCCGACGGCTTACCCCTTCACGCTGATGCTGCCGCAGTCCGAGACCGAGGAGATCCTGCTCGATCGCCTCACCGCACGCGGCGTCGAAATCCGGCGGCCGGCCAAGCTGGTGGCGGCCGAGCAGGCGGCGGGCGTCGTCGTTGCCCAGATCGAGGACGCCGAAGGTCGGCACCGCGTCGAGGCGCGCTACGTCGTTGCCTGCGACGGCATGCACAGCACGGTTCGCGAGCAGGTTGGCATCGCCTTCGAGGGCGGCAGCTATCCCGAGACCTTCGTACTCGCCGATGTCCGGATGGACTGGCCGCTCGACCGCGACGAGGTCAGCCTCTTCTTCTCGCCCGCCGGCCTCGTCGTCGTTGCCGCCATCCCGCACGGCCGCTTCCGCATCGTCGCGACCGTCGCCGACGCGGCGGCGGTCCCCACTATCGGCGACATCCAGGCGCTGCTCGACTCGCGCGGGCCGCAGGTCAAGCAGGCCCGGGTCGAGGAGGTCGTCTGGGCCTCGCGCTTCCACCTGCACCACCGCGTCGCGGCAACGCTGCGGCAGGGCAGGGTGCTGCTCGTCGGCGATGCCGCTCACGTGCACAGCCCCGCCGGCGGGCAGGGCATGAACACCGGCATCCAGGATGCGGTGTCGCTCGGGGCGGTTCTGCCGAAGGTGCTCGCCGGTGGCGCGGAGGCGCAGCTCGACGAGTGGGCCACGCAACGGCGCCACATCGCCGAGGGTGTTGTCGAGCTTGCCGACCGCATGACGCGTGCCGCCACCATCGAAAACAAGGCTGGACAAGAACTGCGCAACGCTGCCATCCAGCTCGCAGGGCACGTGCCCGGCATTCGCAAGGCGGTCGCCATGATGCTGTCCGAGCTGAACAATCGCGTCGCATGAGCGCCGAGCCGACACGCACACGCGCCGAGCGTTTCCCGCGCTCGGCGGAGACGCAGGCCCGCATCATCGCGGCGGCGCGGCCGCTCTTTGCCGAGCACGGCTACGCAGGAACGACCGTCCGCGCCGTCGCCGCTGCCGCCGGCATCCATCCCTCGATGGTGATGCGCTATTTCGACAGCAAGGAAGGCCTCTTTGCCGCCGCCGCCGAGTTCGACCTCCGGCTGCCCGATTTTTCGCAGATCCGGCACGCCGACCTCGGCGTCGCGCTGGTGCGCCAGTTCCTCGCGCGCTGGGAAGGAGCGGGGGCTGGCGATGAGCTCCGCGCCCTGCTCGGCGTCGCGGCGACCAACACCACGGCGCGCCAACGCCTCACCGAAATCTTCTCGGCGCAGATCGAGCCGATGGTCGATCGCATCACGTCAACGGCCAGAAGGCGGGAAACGTCCGCGCTCATCGTGACGCAGATGCTCGGCCTCGCCTTCACCCGCTACATCCTGCGCTTGCCAGCCATCGCCGAGCTGCCGCCTGCCGTTATCGAGCAGCGCATCGGGGCCACCATCCAGGCCTATATCGACGGCGCGAAAGCCGCCGGTAAGGCGGCGAAGCCGCGCTAGCTGGTGAACCTCACCGCGCCAATATGCGACAGATTGCGGTTGCGCTGCGCGTAGTCGATGCCGTAGCCGACCACGAACTTGTCGGGAATCTCGAAGCCGATCCAGCGCGCCTTGACGTCGACCTCGCGGCGCGACGGCTTGTCGAGGAGAGCGCAGACTTCCATGCGCTTCGGGTGGCGCGTCGCGAGGATGTCGAGCACGTGCTTGAGCGTATAGCCGGTATCGACAATGTCCTCGACCACCAGCACATCGCGGCCCTCGATCTCGCCGCGGAGGTCCTTGAGCACCCGCACCTCGCGGCTGGATTCGGTCGAATTGCCGTAGGAGGAGACCTCGATGAAGTCGATTTCAACCGGCAGGTCGAGCTCGCGCACGAGGTCGGCGATGAAGATGAAGGAGCCGCGCAACAGGCCGACCACCACCAGCTTGTCGGTACCGCGGTAAAAGTCCGAAATCTCGCGGGCCAGCGCCTCGACGCGCGCCGCGATCGACTTGGCCGAGATTATCTCCTCGACCACGTAATCCTTGCCTGACATATCCAAATTTCCCCCGCGCCGGCCTCTCCTAGCGCGCGCCGGAGCGTTTGCAAACCGGCCGGCGACTCGCGCGTGCCGCGTGACCGTTCGTGATGAAGGCGCGAAAGTGCAAGCGCATAAAAACTATGAAGAATTAGTTGCTGCCTCATTTGGGCCGATATTGGGGTTTCCTTTCCTTCACGTTCTCGTGGGGAGGGTGGGGCCGTGCGTCCGGCCGGTCTAGTGGAAGTACCCAATTGGCGGAAGCAATCCTGTCCAAGTCGCCGCACCCGATAGCGGTAGCGGCCGGCACACTTGTGCTGGTGTGCCTGATCGGCGCCTTCATGATGGTGCCGTCGATCGTCTGCATGCCCGGTCTTATCGGCGATGGCGCCTGCGCCGCAAAGCCGCTGGCGCCGGCCGTTGTCGCAAAACCCATGCCGGTAACGGCGCCTGAGCCTGCGGCGGCTACGGCTGTCGCCGTGGTGCCCGCAGCGGCTGCGCCCACGGCCCCGACAGCAGCGGCTGCCGTGACGGCTGCGATTGCACCGGCCAAGGCCGCGGCAACGCTCACCGGCAACAAGCTCATTTCGGCCAGCTTCGATCAGCTGCGCGGCACGCCGACCGCAACCGGCGGTGGCGGCAACGCGATGACCGCCCAGCAGGCCGTCGACAACGCGGTGGCGCTGGCCCCCAACCCGGCGCCCGTCGGTCCCAAGGCGCGGGTCGTCGCGACGACGGCAGTCCGTCCCGACGGCAGCCTCATCGGCGGCTCACCTGCGGCTGCCGGCGCCCCCGATGCCCTCGGCTTTGCCGCCGACACCGGCACCGTGCCGCTCGCGCCGGTGAATCCATCCAGCGACGACAGCGCGGCGACCGCTGCAGCCGCCGTCGCCGACCCCTCCGCGCCGGCCGCGAATGCCGCGCCCACCACGCAGGTGGCCTCCGCCGATACGGGGGCCGCGAACACCGCAACGACTGTAAGCGATGTGCCGGCCTCGCCCGTTCCCCTCGCGCCGCCGCCGACCCGTGTCGCGACCGCGGCGCCGACCGCAAAATCCACGGCAGCGGCTGCAAGCTCCGGCACGACCATGATCGTCGGCGGCAGCGGCGTCACCGTCCGCTCGGCGCCGCACACCAAGAGCGGGCCGCTGTTCAATCTCGCCGCCGGCCAGAAGGTCACCGTTGCCGAGCGCAGCCACAACTGGCTCCGCATCACCGACTCGCAGGGCCGCAGCGGCTGGGCCTACGCCTCGCTGTTCCGCGGCGGCAAGTCGAAATAGGGCAGGGGACGGCGGCGGCCGGGCGGGATACCGCCTCGGCCGCCACGACCCTCTTCCACGTCATCCACCTGTCATTTGCGCTTCCTAGAAAACCGGCGTTTTCGGGGAGCTTTTTCATGATCAGACTGCCTCTTGCCACGCGCGCCCTGCTCGGCGCCGCGCTGCTCGCCAGCGTGCTCGTTCCGGCGAGCGCCCTCGCTGATGTTTCGGTCACTGTCGGCGGCACCGCCTATGTGAGCCACGGCCTCGTCGGCATCGGCCGCATTCCAGCCAACACCCGCGACAAGTTCGGCGAAACCTTCGGCTCGGGCTCCGGCATGTCGATCGACCTCAAGAGCTGGGCGAAGGATGGCGACAGCTACAAGGGCGCACTCTGGCTGCTGCCCGATCGCGGCTACAACGCCGTCGGCACGGTCGACTACGTGCCGCGCGTCAATACCATCGACGTCATCCTCCACCCCGTCGCGCCCGGCCAGCCCGAGACCACCGGCGCGCAGCAGAGCGAAGTGCAGGCAACGCTGACGGATTCGCTGAAGCTTCACGACGACAAGGGCGCCGACACCACCGGCCTCGATCCCATGGATGGCGTCCGCGCTGCAGCCGGGTCGCTGCCGATGCTACCGCAGGCGCCCAACGGCAAGGTCGCGCTCGACAACGAGGCCATCGTCCGCCTCGCCGACGGCTCGATGCTGATCAGCGACGAATACGGCCCCAACATCTATCATTTCGGCGCCGACGGTAAGCTCATCTCGGCCACCCAGCCGCCTCAGGCGCTGGTCCCGATGCGCAACGGCAAGCCGGATTTTGCCTCGAACAATCCGGGTCCCGGCGAGACGGCGCCGACCCCCGCCGATCCGGATACCGGCCGGCAGAACAACCAGGGCCTCGAGGGCATGTCGATGACGCCCGACGGCAAGACGTTGATCGCCGTGCTGCAGTCCGCCACCCGCCAGGACGGCGGCGATTCCGGCAAGACGCGCGAAAACACCCGCGCCCTCGTCTATGACGCGACCGACGTCGATCACCTCAAGCTCGTGCACGAGTTCGTCGTGCCGCTGCCGGTCTTCAACGACGCCAATGGCAAGCGCACCATCGCCGCGCAGAGCGAGATCATCGCGCTCTCGCCGACCCGCTTCCTGATGCTGGCGCGAGACAGCGGCAACGGGCAGGGGCTCAAAGGCGACACTTCGCTCTACCGCAAGATCGATATCGTCGATGTCGCCGCCGCGACCGACATCGCTGGCACCGATTTCGACGGCCTCAAGCCGGTTGCCCCGAAAGGCGAGCTCGATGCCTCGGTGAAGCCCGCGACCGTGACGGATTTCATCGACCTCAACGACACCGCCGAGCTCGGCCGCTTCGGCCTCCACAACGGCGCGCCGAACGACAGGAACAACCTCTCGGAAAAGTGGGAAGCGATGAGCCTCGCCCCGGCGCTCGATACCGCCGCGCCCGACGACTGGTTCCTCTTCGTCGCCAACGACAACGATTTCCTCACCCAGGACGGTTTTCAGGTCGGCCAGGCCTATAAGGCCGAGGACGACGCCGACGTCGACACCATGTTCCAGGTCTATCGCGTCACGCTGCCGGGCTACGGCGTGAAATAGCCGGTCGGCGCGGCGTCGGGCGGTGAAACGAAAGGGCCGGCACAACGCCGGCCTTTTGCACATTGCGAGCCCGAGTTGCGACCTTGCCGCTACCCGCCGAAGTGATAGTTCAGCCGCGCAGTTACCACGTCGACGCCCTGGGTGATGCTGTCGACGCTCGCCGGACCGATGAACGGCAGCGGGCTGAAGGTACTCTGCGTATCCGGCATGAAGAGGTGGTCGTACTCGACGCCGAACGACCAATTCTCCGCGAAGCCATATTCGAGTCCGACGCCCACGATCCCGCCCCAGCGGCTCTCGTCTGCACCGTCGATAACCACGTTCGATGGCGTCGACACATGCTCGAAACGGTTGCTGGTCACCGCCGCGCCGCCCTTGAGGTAAAAGAGCACATTGCCGGCGGCAAATCCAGCCTGCGCGGTAAGCGCGCCAAAGGCATTGACGCGCGAGCGATCGGTGATCGCCGGGGAAAGCGTCCCCTCGTTCTGGCCCTGCAGGCTGGCCCAGTCGCCCTGCGCCTCGAGGCCCAGCACCCAGGCGCTCGATTGCCAGCGATAGCCGACCTGTCCGCCGGCCACGCCGCCGGTCGCGTCATGGCAACCCTGGTCGAAGCTGACGAGTCCCCCGAGCAGTTCGTCGGTCCAACAGCTGTGGCTCGATCCGGCGCCACCGTTCGCGCCGATATAAAACCCGCTCCAGTTATACATCGCATCGGCCGGTGCGGGTGGCGTCATGCTGCCGGCGAAGGCCGGCGCGGCGATACCCAAGGCGAGCGCGGCCGTCGCCGCGGCGAAAAATTGCTTCATCAAAGCCCCCAAAAAAGAACTAGCGCAGTGGTATCAGGCCATCGTCGAGGCGGCTGTCACCGCGTGGCCACAGTCTACCCCGCGACGAATACACAGCTCTTCTTGCAGTCATTTGACAGCAATAGCTTGCTGGTCGAAACGGCTGCCCTCGCCGGCGGCCAGCACGCCCGCGACGGCTTCCGCCGCCAGGCGCGCATCCCTGGCGATGTTGTTGATGCCGCCGCTCGTGTCGTGGTTATGGCCGACGAAGAACAGCGCCGGCTGGTCGGCGCTGGCGATGCGGTCACGGCGGAGCGCGTTGCCGTGGTGATCGCGGCGCGCCAGCGGCCCGAGCGGCTCGATGGCGGCCTGGTAGCCGGTCGCCAGCAGGATGGCGTCGTAGCCGCTGCGTGTACCATCCGTGAACACCACGCCATCGGCTTCGAGCCGCGCGATGCCGGGCCGCACCTTGATCCGTCCGCCCTTGATGGCATCGACGAGGTTGAAGCCGATGATCGGTATCTCATCGAGCGGCCCAAAGGCCGGGCGGGGCAGCGGGGAGGGCCCGCGCCTCAGCTCGATGCCGCGCCGAACGATTTCCGCAATACCGTCGCGCAGGGGTTTCGGCAGTTTTAGCAGCACGTAGCCGAGATACTGGATCGGCACGCCGAAGAGCGTGAGCGGCACCACGTTGGCGCCCGAACGCACCGCCACATCGACGTCGCGTCCGGCCTTCGCCAACTCCGCCGCAATCTCGCCGCCCGAGTTGCCCACCCCGACGACCAGCACCTTCTGGCCGGAGACATCGCCCGGCCGGTGGTAGGCGCTCGAGTGCAAAAGCCGCCCGCCAAACAGCTCCTGCCCGGGAAATTCCGGCACCCGCGGGCTCGCCACAATGCCGGTGGCGACGATTAGTGCGGCGGCGGTGAAGGGGCCCGCCGTCGTCGCGACCCGCCAGCTGTCGCCTTCGCGCGTGATTGCGGTGACGTCGATGCCGGTCCGCACGGGAAGGGCAAAATGCGCGGCGTAGCGCTCGAGATAGTCGATAACATCGCGACGCGAGGGGAACAGCGGTACCGATCGGGGAAACGCCATGCCGGGCAGCACCGAGAGGTGCCGGCCGCTATGCAGCCTCAGGGAATCGTAGAGCTGCCGCCACGTGGCGCCGACCTGCTCGCCCCGTTCCAGCACGACATGCTCGATGCCGCGCTGCTTGAGCTGCTGCGAGCTCGCGAGCCCCGATGGCCCGCCACCGATGACGATGACGGGCCAGTCGCGGCGGTCGGCGATGGGCTGATCGGTCGAGGCCATGAATCATCATATCACCGCCGCGCCAGATCGTCAGTTGCGGCGCAACGCGAGGGGCCGCCAACGCATCGCCTATTTGGATTTCGTCTTCAGCCAGTCGAGCATCTCAGCGATTTCCTTTTCCTGCGCGGCGATGACCCCCTGCGCCAGCTTGCGGGCAAACGGGTCCTTGCCGTGCTGCAGCTCGGCCTTGGCCATGTCGATGGCGCCCTGATGGTGGGGAATCATGCCGCAGACGAAGGCCACGTCGATGTCCTTGGCCATCATGCCCTCGTTCATGTGGGCGTTCATCGCGTCCATGCCCTGCATCATGTCCATGTGGGCCTTGTCCATCGGCCCCATCTCCATTGCCATGGGCGCCGCGCCCCTGTCGGCGGACTGGCAGATTGCCGGCAGCTCCCGGCCCGCCTCCGACGGGTCCTGCGCCTGGGCCCCCGTGGCGAACAGCATTGTCGCGACGGCGAAAAGCATGGCAGCGCGCTTCATGACTCAACTCCTGTATTTTGGGACGGGGAGGCTGGACCTTCCAACGATGGCAAGGTCAAGCGCCTAGGCGAAAGCGATAGCCGGGCTTGCACGAGAACAGTGGGCCGATTCAGCAGAAACTAGGCACTTTTGGTGCGCAGTTGACGGACCGATGAACCGGGCTAGAGTGCATAGATGGCCCGGATTGAAACGCTGCTGGAGCAGATCGAGCGGCACATCCAACAGGGTGAGGAAGCCGTCGAGCGGCAGACCGAATTGGTCACAAGACTGATCCAGGAAGACCGCGCATACGATTCGGCCCTCGCGCTGCTGCAGACGTTCAAGCAGGCCCTGCAACTGCATCGCGATCACCTCGAGCTTTACAAGAAGCAGAGCGACGAGAGCGAACCATAAGCCGCGAGTGCGATGCGGGGTCGCTGCGCGTTTGATCCGCCGTGAGTCTCCCGTAGCCCTCATGGTGAGCCTGTCGAACCACGAGGGCTGGGCACGGTGGATGCGGCCCATGGTTCGACAGGCTCACCATGAGGCAGTGGTTGTGGGTGGTCCGCGCCACACCCTCATACTGAGGTGCGAGGCGAAGCCCGAGCGTCGAAGGACCCGCGGCGACACACCTTACGTGGTTCGAGGCTCGCCTTACGGCTCGCACCTCACCATGAGGATGTTGTTGAGCCCGTCCCCGGGGTCATTCGCACCGCGACCCTCTCGTAGCCCTCATGGTGAGCCTGTCGAACCACGAGGGCTGGGCACAGTGCATGCGGCCCATGGTTCGACAAGCTCACCATGAGGCAGTGGTTGTGGGTCGTCCGCGGCCACACCCTCATCCTGAGGTGCGAGCGGAGCGAGCCTCGAAGGACCCTCGGCGATACACGGCGCGTGGTTCGAGGCTCGCCTTACGGCTCGCACCTCACCATGAGGATACCTCCCGTTCCCCACCCCCCGCCGTCATCCCGGCGAAAGCCGGGATCCGGTACTCGGTGAGTTAGCTGAAATACGCGACCGGCTGATGCAAGCTCGCCAACGCTGAGCCTACTGGATTCCGGCTTTCGCCGGAATGACATGGTGGTTGGGGAGCGGCCATGGGTTCCAGCAACACCCTCATCTTGAGGTGCGAGGGCAAGGCCCGAGCCTCGAAGGACCCTCGGCGATACACCGCACGTGGTTCGAGGCTCGCCTACGGGTCGCACCTCACCATGAGGATGTATTTAGCCGGCGCCGCACCTGGACGGTCATTCACACCGCCAACCCTCTCGTAGCCCTCATGGTGAGCCTGTCGAACCACGAGGGCCGGGCATAGCGCATGCGGTCCATGGTTCGACAAGCTCACCATGAGGCCGTGTTTTGGGCTCTCCGTCTCCCCCGCCGTCATCCCGGCGAAAGCCGGGATCCAGCGCGTATAACGAAGTCCGTGCTCGACATGTCCGGTCCATCGCTGGCTCCGAGGGGGCGGAGTTCGCGGATCGTCTGGTGCACTGGATTCCGGCCTTCGCCGGAATGACGCCGCGGCGGGGCGACGATAAGCCCTCTAGCAACGTCCTCATCCTGAGGTGCGAGCGTAGCGGGCCTCGAAGGACCCTCGGCGATACACCTCGCGTGGTTCGAGGCTCGCCTTCCGGCTCGCACCTCACCATGAGGACGTTGAGCGCGTCCCCGGGGTCATTCGCACCGCGAACCCCTCTCGTAGCCCTCATGGTGAGCCTGTCGAACCACGAGGGCCGGCACAGTAGATATGGCCCATGGTTCGACAAGCTCACCATGAGGCAGTGGTTGTGGATCAGCGCCCCCGATCCGCATGCTGAGGGGGACGGGCCCGGACCACGCGGCGGCCGCACCCACCAGCCACCCAAAACAAAACTTATCCCCGTCCCCTAGCGCCGCCTTATCTTCCCCCCATCCGCCGCGTGTCGCGCGATCATGACGAGTGAACCGGCGGCGGAGACTGGTGGCCGGGAGTCGTTCTGGCCCGAGTGGATGCGGATACCGTGATCCCGATGACAAAAGGATCGATCGGCCGCGGCGAGAACTGCAACTCTCGCCCAAATGCCTGATGATGCCGGCAGTGGCAAAATCAGGCAGGCCGGTTCCGGACTAGGTCTAAGGCCGGACATTGTAAGTCGCACGCCACGGGAGAGCCGGCCGCGTTGGCGAGGCCCTGTCTCACCTTCTTGCGGACTACCCGCTCCGGGATGGAGCCTCGCCAACGCCGCGACGCGGTTGACAACTTCCTATCGCAGGATTACTTAAGGACATGCTTAACAATCAAATGCCCCTCGATCTGATGTTCCAGGCGCTGGCCGATCCGACGCGGCGCGCCATCGTCGACCGGCTGAGCCGGGGCCCGGCGTCGGTGAGCGACCTCGCAAAGCCGCTGCCGATGTCGCTGCCGGCGGTGGTCCAGCACCTCCAGGTGCTCGAGCAGTCGGGCCTAGTCAAAACGCAGAAGGTCGGGCGGGTCAGGACGTGCACCATCGACAGCGGCGCGCTGAGCGTTGCCGAAACGTGGATCAACGAGCGGCGGCTGACTTGGGAGCACCGCTTCGACCGGCTCGGCGCGTTTCTCGACGCAGAAGACGCACAAGGAGGGACGGAAGGATGAGCGCCCCAAATCGAAACGTCACCCACGCCATGTTCGCCATCCAGCGAACCTTCCCGCAGAGCCCGGCCCGCGTTTTCCGCGCCTTCGCCGACCCGAAGGCCAAGGCAAAGTGGTTCCACGGCCCCGCCGAGGAATGGTCGCAGGAAACCTCGGAAATGGATTTCCGCATCGGCGGGCGCGAGCGAAGCGTCGGCCAGCTGCACAGCGACGCCATCCCGCACGTTTTCAACGCGATCTACCAGGACATCGTCGCCGATCAGCGGATCGTCTTCAGCTACGACATGGAGATCGGCGCCCAGCGGATTTCCGTTTCGCTGACCACCATCGAGCTCAGTCCCGAAGGGGAGGGCACCCGCATGCTCTTCACCGAGCAGGGCGCCTACCTCGACGGCTACGACGATGCCGGCGCGCGTGAGCGCGGCACCCGCGGCCTTCTCGACCAGCTGGCGCGGTCGCTCATGGACTGAGCGTCCGGCCCTCACTTCAATCAAACCATGGAGCCTAAAATGAGCGACCATTCCGTCGCGCACGGTACTTTTGTCATCGATCGGGAGTTTGCGCATCCCGTCGGCAAGGTTTTTGCCGCCTGGTCCGACCCCAAGCGGAAGTCGAAATGGTTCGGCGATCCCAACAATCCGCCAAAAGTTTTCGAGTTCAAGCCGGGCGGCCGGGAATCGAGCAGCGGCCAGATTCCGAATGGCCCGATGTTCGAGTTCGACGTCACCTACCAGGACATCGTCCCCGACAACCGCATCGTCTATTCCTACGACATGCACATGGACGGGCGGAAGATCTCGGTGTCGCTCGCGGCCATCGAGTTCGCGCCGACCAAGACGGGCACCAAGATCAGGATGACCGAGTACGGCCTCTTCCTCGACGGGCTCGACAACATGGAGCAGCGCAAGGCCGGAACGCTCAGCCTCATTGGCGCCCTCGGCGCCTACCTCGATAAAGCGTGACGGCGATGCGCAAGCTTTCCATCATGTCGCAGGTGTCGCTCGACGGCTTCTATTCGGGGCCGGGCGAGGGCTGGGAAACCATCGACTGGCATCGCGTCGACGACGAATGGAATGCGATATCGGTCACCGACCTCAAGGCCACCGGCACGCTGCTTTTCGGCCGCAAGACCTATGAGGGTTTTGCCGCCTTCTGGCCGACGATGCAGGGCGAAATCGCCGATCTGATCAACGGCATCGACAAGGCGGTGGTTTCGACGACGCTGAAGGAGCCGGGCTGGCATAACGCCCGCCTCCTCAACGGCAACCTCAAGGCCGATATCGCGGCGCTCAAGGCCGAGCCGGGCGGCCCGATCGCGGTCTATGGCAGCGGCGAGCTGGTGCAGTCGCTGACAGCGCTGGGTCTCGTCGACGAATATATCCTCGCCATCGTTCCGGTCGCGCTCGGCACCGGGCAGCCGCTGTTCGAGCCCAAGGCGGCGCGGCTCAACCTCGAGCTCGTCAGTGCCCGCGTGCTCAAGGCCTCGGGCGTGATTTTCGCAACCTATCGGCCTGCGTGAACGTCGCTGGCTCTAGCCCGGGAAGAATGGAGAGAAAAATGCGTAACGTCGTCATCGCCATGTACATGAGCCTCGATGGCTACATCGAGGGGCCGAACCATGAATTCACGGCGCCTGGGTTTTCGCCGGACCTCAAGACGAAATGGATCGACCGCAACCTCGAACGGGCGGACCTTCTGATGTATGGCCGCACCGCCTACGAGGGGATGGCGAAGTTCTGGACCTCGCCGGCCGCCCCCAAGGAAGAAGCGGCGACGCTCGCCGCCTTCGACAAGCTGGTGTTTTCGACCACGCTCGATCATGCCGACTGGGGCAGCGTGCGGATCATCCGGGACAATCTCGCCGACGAGATCGCCCGCGAGAAGGCTAAGCCCGGCAGGGACATTGTGCTGATCGGTGGTGGCGCCATCGCCAACGCCTTCCTCACGGCCGGGATCGTCGACGAGCTGAGCCTCTTGGTGAGCCCGCTGCTGCAGGGCGGCGGCAAGCGTCTGTTCGATGGCGGCTATCCGCGCGAGAAGCTGAAGTTTGTAAGCGCCGACCCGTTCGATAGCGGGGCCGTGTTGCTGACCTACAAGCGGGGCTGATGGCGGGCAGCCGCGTAGTGCCTCTCCCGCACTTCGTATTTAGGGACGACAAGGGGCTTGCTTCAAGAGGCCGGCGTGCGAGTAGAACCCACCTCCCCAAAACGCTGCAGGGAGCGACGCATGGCTGCCACCGAACGCCAGATCGAGACGCAATTCTATCACGGCACGAAAGCCGACCTCAAAATCGGCGACCTTCTTGCCCCCGGCTACAGCCCCAATTTCGGCCAGCACCCGAAGGCCTCCTGGGTCTATCTTTCAGCGACGCTCGACGCCGCGACCTGGGGCGCCGAGCTGGCGCGCGGCGAGGGCCGCGGCCGCATCTACATCGTCGAGCCGACCGGGCCAATCTTCGATGACCCCAATCTCACCGACAAGAAATTCCCCGGCAATCCGACCAAGTCCTACCGCTCGCAATTCCCGCTGCGGATCACCGGCGAGGTGGTCGACTGGCAGGGCCACTCGCCCGAGCAGCTCCAGGCGATGTGGGATGGGCTGGCGCGTCTGAAGCGGGAGGGGGCGCAGGTCATCGACTAGCGAAGCGCAAAAGAAGAGGGGCATGCCTCAAGCATGCCCCTCGCATTGCTGGCGGCGTTGGTCGGCTAGTTGCCGGTCGCGATCGATACGTCGACCCGCTCGCCGGCCTTGACGCTGAAGGCCTGCTCGACAGTCTTGCCGGTCGCGTCGGTCGTGGCGTCGGCCACGTAGTCGCCCTCGGGCAGGGTGGTCTGGAGCGAGGCGCTGTAGCCATAGCCGAACGCCGGCACCTTGCCCTCGATGTTCTTCTTGGTGCCGAACACCTCGATCTTCGATGCCCCAGGCGCGGTGATCGCCGCGACCCCGGCATTGATGACCGGATCGACGTCGGTCTGCTCGCCAACCTTGACGGTGAACGGCACCTCGACATGGGCCTGGTCCATAGTGACTTCCATCACGTAGTCCCCGGCGGGCAGCCAGCGCTTGGTGTCGGGCCCGTAATTGGTGCCGAAATCCTGGCGCGAGCCGTCGATCTTCTTCTTGGCGCCAGCGACCTGGAACACGATGCCGGTATCGCTGACGCTGTCCCCGCCCTCGGAATACGTGGCGTTGGCCGTGACGTGGCCCGCGCCGAAGAGGATGTCCTTCTCGACCGTCTCGCCGGCCTTGAGCGGAATACCCATTTCAACCGCGGCGGCGTCGAGCGACGCCTTGATCTTCTCGTCGCCGGCAGGAACGTGGATGGAGGTGTTGCCGTAAGTCGTCGTGCTGCCGTCGGGATAGTGGATGTCGACCGCGGCGCCGCTTTCGACCTCCATCCCGTCGGCCGGGCGCGGATGGAGCACGAGAAGGCCGGCGTTGAGGTTGAGCACAGGCTTGGCGACGGCATCAGCAGTCACGGTGACCTTCTGCGGCGCCGACTTGGCCTCCTCCCATCCGGCCTGCACGAAATAGGTGCCCGGCGCCAGCTTGAATGCCCCCGGCGCGCCGTACGTCGTATCGAGCGTTTCGCCCTGCGTGCCGTCGGGATTTGCCGCGAAGACGTCCCACCGTGGCGCGCTGTCCTTGATGTTGGGCCCGCCCTCGCTGAGCGTCACTTCGGGCGCCAAGGTCACCCCATCGGGTGCTGCGGCGGGAGCCGGCTCAGCCGCGGGCTCGGGAGCGGGCGCCGCCTCGGCGACCTGCGCCACGGTCTTGGCCAGCGCTTCGTCGAGCCCCTTGGCATCGCTCGCCTCGAAATACTGGCCGCCGGTGTTGTCGGCGAGACAAGCAACCTGCTTGCCTTCGCTCTCCGAGAGGCCGAAGCCCACGACGTCCACCTCGAGGTCGACGCCCGATTGCTTGAGCTCGGTGCCGAGCGCGCAGGGGTCGGCCTTGCACGTCTCGATGCCGTCGGTGATGAGGATCACCGTCGCCTTGTTCTCGGTATATTTGAGGTCCTCGGCCGCCTCCTTCACCGCGGCGGTCAGCGGCGTCATGCCTTTGGGGTTGATCCCGGCGGCGGCCGTATCGATGGCCTCCGCCGTGCCGGCAGCAGGCGGCACCATCAGTTCGATGTCGTTGCAGTCGCCCTTCGAGCGGTGCCCGTAGGCCATGAAGCCGAGCTCAAGGTCCTGCGGCGCGCCCTTGAGCACGCTGTCGAGCGTCTGGCGCGCGATCTCGATACGCGACTGGCCGCCGATCTGCGCCCACATCGAGCCCGAGGCGTCGAGGATGATGATGGCGCGGTCGGCTGCGAGCGCCGGCGCGGCAAAAAGGCAAAGCGCCGCGACGAGCGCCGCGGCAAAACGGGAAAAGTTCATCTGGGCAATCCCCCAATCGATAGGATGGGCGGATGCTGGGCGGATGCGGATGAACCACAGATGAACCGGCGCCCGCGGCGCCGATCACAAGTCGAACGGACGGTGCGGCTAGTAAAGCGCGCCGACCTTGACCGGCTGCTCGGCCTCGATGGCGACGGCATTGCGCAACGGGGCGCCAAACTGCGACTCGGCGATTTCGAAAACGTCGCCCTGCTCGGTCTTGATGCCGTCGGCAAAGCTCAGCGTCGCGGTGCCGAACATGTGGATGTGCACGTCGCCCGGGTTGCGGAAGATGTCGTACTTGAAGTGGTGGTACTCGAGGTTGGCGATGGTGTGGCTCATATTGTCCTCGCCCGAGAGGAACGGCTTCTCCCAGAGCACCTTGCCGCCGCGCAGGATCCGCGACATGCCCGAAATGTTGCGCGGCAGGTCGCCAACGCGCAGCTCCGGGCCGAACGAGCAGGCACGCAGCTTCGAATGTGCGAGATAGAGGTAGTTCACCCGCTCGGTCACGTGATCGGAGAACTCGTTGGCCAGCGCAAAGCCGAGCCGGCAGGGCTGGCCGTGCTGGTCGATGACATAGATGCCGGCGATCTCGGGCTCCTCGCCCGCGTCCTTGGCGAAGGCCGGCGAGGGGATCGCCTGGCCGGGCGCGGCGACGGCGAAGCCATTGCCCTTGTAGAACCACTCGGGCTGGACGCCGATCTGCCCGGGCGCGGGCTTGCCGCCTTCGAGGCCCATCCGGAACATCTTCATGGAATCGGTGAGGGTTTCCTCGGCGACTTCGGTCACCTTCTGGTGCATGGCGTCGCGGGTGGCGGCGGAACCGAGATGGGTAAGGCCGGTTCCGGTGACAAGGAGATGAGCCGGATCCGGATGGTCGATGGGCTTCAGCACCTGACCTTCGGCGAGAAGTTCGGCGGGATCGACCGCCGGCCCCTCCCCGGCG
>Ga0207639_10001429_pt1 | contig 16142 bp, 15 predicted proteins | sample KBSCornC32_FD_184299 | JGI IMG/M metagenome (GOLD analysis project Ga0207639, IMG submission 184299) | Corn rhizosphere microbial communities from Kellogg Biological Station, Michigan, USA - KBS Corn C3-2 (SPAdes) (version 2) | ecosystem: Host-associated > Plants > Roots > Rhizosphere > Soil ...
TCGGCGTCGAAGTGCACCGCCCCGGCGTCGGCCGGCTCATGAACGCGCTCGCCGATGCCGGCGTCGACAACGTGCGCCTGTACAACCACGATGCGGTCGAGGTGCTCGAGCACGAGATCGCGCCCGGCTCTCTCGCCGAAGTGCGCATCTACTTCCCCGATCCCTGGCACAAGAAGCGCCACAACAAGCGGCGCCTCGTGCAGCCGGATTTCCTCGCGCTGCTCGCGGGCCGCGTGGCGCCCGGCGGTCGCTTGCATTTGGCGACCGACTGGGCCGACTATGCCGAGCACATGCGGGACGTGCTCGCGGCCGCGCCGGACTGGCGCGTCGACGCGGGCCATGCCGATCCGGCCGTCCGCCCGCCGTGGCGCATCGAGACGCATTTCGAACGCCGCGGCCTGCGGCTCGGCCATGGCGTATGGGATTTCGTCCATGAACGAACCTGAGCGTGATTGAGCGGCAGCGGACAACGGCGGGTGCCGCCGACGGCGTGGACGCGCGAGCAGTCGTGACGGCGAGCGTGGCGCGGCGAATCCGCGGCGGTTCGTGCACGAACCGCGGCAGGATGCGCGGCCCCACGGACAACGAGTGATTTGCAGCCCCGAATGGATGCCGGCCTGACCCTCACCACCAACATGGCGCTCGTGTTCGCGCTGCTCGCGTTCACGGTGCTCATGCTGGTGCTCGAGTGGATCCGCGCCGACCTCGTCGCGCTGCTGGTGATCGTGGTGATCGGCATCACGCGCCTGCTGCCGGTCGACCAGTTGTTCGACGGCTTCGCCGGCAACGCGGTGATCTCGCTGATCGCCGTCATGATCATGGGTGCGGGGCTCGACCGTACCGGCGTGCTGAACAAGGCGGCGTCGTTCATCCTGCGCCTCGCCGGTGGCGTCGAATCGCGCGTGTCGTTGCTCGTCAACGCGATGGTCGGCGCGATGTCGTCGGTGATCCAGAGCCAGGCGCTGTCGGCGCTGTTCCTGCCCGTGGTCAGCCGCGTCAGCGCGCGCACCGGCCTGCCGCTGAAGCGGCTGCTGCTGCCGATGGCGTGCATGATCCTGTGCGGCACGAACACGACGATGATCTCCAACTCGCCGCTGATCCTGCTCAACGACCTCATCGTGAGCGCGAACCGCAACCTGCCGCCGGGCGCGCAGACGATCCAGACCTTCACGCTGTTCGCGATCGCGCCGGTCGGCGTGCCGCTGCTGCTCGGCGGCCTCGCCTACTTCGCGCTGTTCACGCGCCGCCTGCTGCCCGGCGACGAGGAACGCCAGAAGGTCACGCCGGGACGCACCGAGACCTACTTCGCCGAGACCTACGGCATCGACGGCGAGGTGTTCGAACTCACCGTGACGACCGACAGCCCGCTGGTCGGCATGAGCGTCGCCGAGGTCGAGCAGTTGCGCGGCGCGCCGCTCATCCTCGCGCTGAAGACCGGCAGCGAGGCGCGCCTCGCGCCGCCGGCGGACCAGATGATCTGGGTCGGCAGCGTGCTCGGCGTGCTCGGCAAGCGCGAGGCGGTCAACGATTTCGCCAACGTGCAGCTGTGCCAGGTGCAGTCGCGCCTTCGCAATTTCGCCGACCTGTTCAATCCCGCGCGCGCGGGCATTTCCGAAGTCGTGATCCCGCCCAACTCGACCTGGATCAAGAAGACCGTCGGCGAACTGCGCCTGCGCAAGACCTACGCGATCTCCGTGCTCGCGGTGAACCGCGGCGAGCAGGTGTTCCGCGAGGACGTGCGCCAGGTCGCGCTGCGCCCGGGCGACACGCTCGTGCTGCACAGCTTCTGGCGCGACCTCGCGCAGACGGCCGAGTCGCGCGACTTCGTCGTCGTCACGGACTACCCGAAGGAAGAGCACCGGCCGAGCAAGATCTGGCACGCGGCGATGTTCTTCGCGATCGCGATGGGGCTCGGCCTGTTCACCGACCTTCGCCTGTCGGTGGCGATGCTGGTCGGCGCGGTCGGCATGCTGCTGACCGGCGTGCTCGACATGGACGAGGCGTACGGCGCGATCAACTGGAAGACGATCTTCACGCTCGCCTGCCTGATCCCGCTCGGCGCCGCGATGGATTCGACCGGCGCCGCGGCGTGGATCGCCCAGGAAGTGCTGAAGTACCTCGGGGAATGGCCGCAGTGGGGCCTGCAGGCGGTCATCGCCGTGCTCACCCTGCTCGTCGCGCAGGTCGTGTCGAACGTCGGTGCGACGGTGATGATGGTGCCGATGGCGATCAACGTCGCGCTCGCGTCCGGCGGCAACCCGGCGCTGTACGCACTCGTCGTCGCGGTGTCGACCTCGAACGCGTTCATCCTGCCGAGCGCCAACCCGGTCATCACGATCGTCAGCGGCCCCGGTGGCTACCGCTCGCGCGACTTCCTGCGCGTCGGCGTGCCGTTGACCGTGCTCATGCTGGTGATCCTGCTCGTCAGCGTCAACCTCTGGTTCGGCCGCACCTGAGCCGCGCGTCGGTTCGCGCAATACCGGCAACCCGCAGTCGGCGTAAGATCCGGTTCGGAGATCACGCCCGCACGGACGCGCCCCACACTGGAGGTGCTGCCATGAACCGATTCGCTCTGGTTGTGCTCCTCGCTGCGCCCGCGATAAGCGGCACGGCGCTCGCCGACGGTTGCCGCGTGACCGGCACGGTCTACGATGCCGACGGACGCCCCCTGCGCTCGGCCGTATTGCGCCTGGTCGACATCGAGACGCGCCAGTCGGCGTTCAGCGCCGCCGACACGAAGGCCGGCTTCAGCTTCGACGCGGTCGCGCCGGCCGACATCGGCCGCTACCGCATCGACGTGCTCAGCGCACCGACGACCGTCACCGGCTCGCGCATCCCGACCCGCTCGATCCTCGGCACGACGCCGACGTTCGCGTGCGGCTCGGGCCAGCTCGCGCGCCAGGACGTGCGCGTACAGGCCGACTGAAGGGTCAGCGCAGGCGGACCGCGCCGTCGACGACCTCGACCGGCAGGCCGGCGAGGCCGTTGCTGCACGGCCCGCCGAGGCAGGCGCCGTCGACGACGCGGAACGTCGCGCCGTGCGCGGCGCAGACGAGGCGACCGTCGCTGACGAGGAATCGTCCGGGCGCGTAGTCGAGGCGACGACCCGCGTGCGGGCATTCGTTGTGGTAGGCGAACGCGCGCGCGCCCTGGCGCAGGACGATCAGCTCGAAACCGCCGGTCGAGCTGTCCACGTGCACCGCGATCGCGCCGCCGTCGTCGATGTCGTCGAGCCGGCACAGCGGCGCGGAGGAATCCATGGCATCCAGCACTTGTCGTGCCGGGCCGCTACCCCATATGTTCGGGAGACTGCGTGCCCAGCGGGGCGCGCATTCTGGCATACGAACCGCCGCCCGCGTCCGGCGGCCCACGCCGGGACGGCGATGGAACGTTCGATGCCCGATGTCGTTGCGCCGGCCGTGCCGGTGCGGCGGCTCGGACGGGGTCCCGGAGGGACGCGTCCGGATCCTTGCCTACGGAGTCGTACCCATGTTCCATGCCGGCCTGCGCCTCGTGAAATCCCGCCACCCTCTCGCGCGCCTGGCTGCCGCACTGATCGCGATCGTGCTCGTAGCCGCGCTGGTCGCGGTCGGCGTGTTCGCGTTCGCGGTGCTCGTCGTCGGCGGCGCGCTGTTCGCGCTCGTGCGTGCGGTGCGCACGCCGTCGCGACCGGCCGCGGCCGCCCCGCGCGCCGCGGCACCGGCAGGCGTCATCGAGGGCGAGTTCACCGTCGTCGACGACGGCCCCGCGCGCAAGCGCGCGCCGAGCGGCGCCTGACGCACCGCGATGGCTCCATGAAATAGCCACACGGCGGGCCTCGCTGCGACATCGGGCCCGCGGTATACCTACACTCCCGATCGGCTCGTCGCCGCCCTCTCCGCGCGGCGCCGCGCGATGCTGGCGGGACACGCGCTTCGGCATGCGCGTTGCCCGAATGCGTCCACGCCGCAACCCGTTCTCCCTGAAGACTGTTCGCCATGAACGATCTGTCCCGCAGCGGTCGCCTCGACGCATCCGCACCGACGCTGTTCGGTCCGCGCCTGCTCGTGCCGATCGCATTGCTGTCGCTGTACTTCGTCTGGGGATCCACCTACCTCGCGATCCGCGTCGCGGTGGCGAGCTGGCCGCCGTTCCTGATGGCGGCCGTGCGCTTCCTCTGCGCGGGGGGCGCGCTGTACGCGTTCTTGCGCTGGCGCGGCATGGCCGCGCCGACACGCCGCCAGTGGCTCAATTCGGCGGCGACCGGCGTCATGCTACTCGGCTTCGGCAACGGCCTCGTCTGCTACGCGGAACAGAGCGTCGCCTCCGGCCTCGCCGCGGTCGCGGTCGCGAGCATGCCGCTGTTCGCGGCGGTGTTCGGCGGCTTCTACGGCCAGTGGCCGCGCCGGCTCGAATGGCTCGGCCTCGGCGTCGGCTTCGCCGGCGTGATCCTGCTCAACCTCGGCGGCAGCATGGCCGGCTCGCCGGTCGGCGCGATCGCGCTCGTCGTCGCGGCCGGTTCGTGGGCGTTCGGCTCGGTCTGGAGCAAGCGCCGCGACATGCCGCCCGCGGCGATGAACACCGCGGCGCAGATGCTCACGGGCGGCGCCGTGCTGCTCGTGTTCGCGCTGCTGATCGGCGAGCGGCTGCCGGTTTCGCCGCCGCTGTCGGCGAACCTCGCGCTCGTCTACCTCGCGATCGCCGGCTCGCTGGTCGGTTTCAGCGCCTACCTCTACCTGCTCAACACGGTGCGCCCCGCGCTCGCGACGAGCTACGCCTACGTGAACCCGCCGGTCGCCGTGCTCGTCGGCGCACTGTTCGGTGGCGAAGCCGTGCACGGCTTCGACATCGTGGCGATGGCGGTGATTCTCGGCGGCGTGGGATTGATCGCGCTGGCGCGCGAGCGCGCTGCGTAGCGTTCGTCGCTCGCTTCGTTTTCCATCCACTCGCAGGGCTGCGAGTCGGTTGTCGCGAAAGAGCTTGCCGTGCTCAAGGGCAACGACGAACAGCGCACCGCCCCTCTCCCGCAAGCGGGAGAGGGGAAAGCGAGCAACGCGCGCCACCCAACGACACTGCGAACCACCCGGCGACCCGCTCGGACGAACCGGTTCGAACCTCAGAGTTCCCGCAACGCGGTCGTCACCGGCAACCGCGCCGCCCGCAGCGCCGGATACAAGCCGCCGATGAAACCGATCGCGAGCGCCCATTTGAGGCCGGTCCACAATACCGGTGGTGCGACGCTGAACTCGAACGTGAGCTGGCCGGTCGTGCCCGCGGCGAGTGTGGATGCCGTGTAGCCGTTGAAGACGAGCCAGGCGATGAGTCCGCCGAGCACGCCGCCGATCAGCGCGAGCAGCATCGTCTCGAGCATGATCGCGACGACGACGGGGAAGCCGCGGAAGCCGATCGCGCGCAGGGTCGCGATCTCCCGCGCGCGCGTCGCGACCGCGGCGAACATCGTGTTGAGCGCACCGAACACCGCACCGATCGCCATGATCGCGCCGACCACCATGCCGATCACGGTGATCACCTTCGACGTGCCTTCGGACTGCTTGCTGAAGTAGCTGACGGTCGTGTCGACGTCGACCTGCAGGCGCGGGTCGGAGACGAGCGCGGCCTTGAACGGCTCGAACGCTTCGGGACTGGTCAGGCGCGCGAACACCGAAGTCGAGCTGTTGGCGCCGTTCGGGCGGTAGGTCGGGCCGACCACGTCGGCGTCGCCCCACAGTTCCGACTCCATCGCGTCCTTCGACTCGAAGATGCCGACAACCTTCCAGGTCTGGTTGCCGAGCTTGATCTCGTGATCGACCTCGAGTCCGTCGAACTGGCGCTGCGCGCCCTTGCCGGCGACGAGTTCGCGCAGGCCCGGGGTGAACTTGCGGCCGGCGATGATCTTCGCGTTCGTGCGCAGCTTCCACGCCATCTCGCCGATGCCGCGCAGCTGCACGCTGCCGAAGTCCTCTTCGGGGTTGCCGCCCTTCATCGGCAGGTTCGCCGCGACGACGAGTTCGGGCGAAGCGATCGGCTTGCCCTGCTCGTCCTTGGCGATGCCCGGCGCCTGCGCGATGACGACCGCGGCGTCATGGCCGAGCACCGACGAGACCTCGGATGCGGATGCGCCGCGCAGCACGATCGCCATGTCGTCGCCGCCGGTGCGGCGCAGCGTCTCGCGGTAGCCGTTCGCCATCGCGAGCATCGCGACGAGCACGGCGACGACGCCGGCGATGCCGACGACGATGACCGCGGACGAGCCGAGCCGTTGGCGCAGCGTGCCGACGCCGATCGCGGTGACCGAGGCGGCCTGGCGGCCTCGCCGCGTCAGCAACATCCACAGGCCGAGCAGGACGACGATCAGCAGCAGGCCTTGCCACGGCAGCAGCAGGAAGGCGATCACGCCGGCGATGACGACGACGAAGGTGAACAGTCCAATCAGGAATTTCATGCGGTTCTCCTTCAGCGGCCGGCCAGTGCGTCGACGATGTTGAGGCGCATCGCGCGGAGCGCCGGCACCGCGCCGACGACGAAGCCGATCGCGACCGCGAGGGCGATGCCGAGCCCCCAGCTCTTCGCGCCGACGTGCGCGCCGTTGATCATGCCGCCGCTCATCGCCGGCAGCGCCGCGCCGATGATGCTGACGAGCGCGAGCCCGACGAGCCCGCCGAGCAGGAGCAGCATCACCGATTCGGCGAGCACCATGCCGAGCACCTTCCGGCTGGAGAAGCCGATCGTCTTCAGCACCGCGAGCTCGTTCGTGCGCTCGCGCACGGCCTGCATCATCGTGTTGCCGGTCAGCAGCACGAGCGTGAAGAACACCGCGCCCATGATCGAGGTGACGATGAGGCCGATGTCGGCCATCTGCTTGATCCAGTTCTTCGTCGCGGCCTGCTCGGTCTGCGTCTTCGTTTCGTGGTCGGAGTTGGCCGACAGCGCGTCGATCGCCTTGGCGACGCGATCGGACTGGTTGACGTCGCTCACGCGGCTCACGTACCAGCCCACCGCACCGCGGTTGTACGGCGTGGTCTCGTCGAAGGTCTTCCAGTGCAGCACGATCATCTGGCTCTGGAACGCCTTGTTGTCCTTCGACTTCATCGTGCCGACGATCTGGAAGCTCCAGTTCTTGCTGCCTTCCTTGTTCGGGAAGATCTGCGACTGCAACGGCAGGCGGTCACCGATCTTCCACTTGTACTTCTTCATGAGGATGTCGCCGACCAGCACGCCGTCCGCGGTCGCGTCGAACGCCTTGCGGTCGTTCGCATCGACTTCGACTTCGGGATAGACGTCGAGGTAGTTGTCGCTGACCGCGAACGTGAAGATCTGGTTGTGCGGGTCCTGGTAGGCACCGCCGAACCAGTTCGCGTGCGCGACGTCCTTGACGCCGGGTACCGCCGCGATCTGCTGCTGCAGGCTCTTCGGCAACGGCTGGATGAACGACAGCTTGGCGCCGGTCTGCAGGCGCTCGGCACCGTTCGCCGACTGGCCCGCCTCGGCGAACGAGACGCGCACCGCGTCGAGCAGGCCGAACAGCAGGAACGCCATGATGATCGACAGCAGGGTGAGGATCGTGCGGGTCTTGCGCCGGAACAGCGCCGCCCAGATCAGGTGCAGGTATTTCATCGCGGCCTCCGTCAGGCGTGCTGGGCCTGTTCGACGAGCGTGCCCTTGTCCAGATGCAGCGTGTGGCTCGCGTACTCGGCCGCCTTCGGATCGTGCGTGACCATGATGATGGTCTTGCCGTGCTGCCGGTTCAGCGTCTGCAGCAGGCCGAGCACGTCCTCGGCGGACTGGCGGTCGAGGTCGCCGGTCGGCTCGTCGCAGACGAGCAGGTCGGGATCGGAGACGATCGCGCGCGCGATCGCGACGCGCTGCTGCTGTCCACCCGACAGCTCCGTCGGCTTGTGGCTCGCGCGCTCGGCGAGGCCGACCAGCTGCAGCGCGATGCTCGCGTTGTTCTTGCGCTGCGCCGCCGACAGGTTGGTCAGCAGCAGCGGCAGTTCGACGTTCTTCTGCGCCGACAGCATCGGCAGCAGGTTGTAGAACTGGAAGATGAAGCCGACGTGCTCGGAGCGCCACTTCGCCAGCGCGCCTTCGCCGAGTCGGTCGATGCGCTCGCCGCCGACGCTGATGCTGCCGTCGGTGGGCGAATCGAGGCCGCCGATGAGGTTGAGCAGCGTGGTCTTGCCGGAACCGGACGGCCCCATCAGCGCGAGGAAGTCGCCCTTCGCGATGTCGAGTTCGATGTGGTGCAACACCTCGACCTTCTGCTTGCCGCGCTCGTACACCTTGCTGACGTTGCGGATCTCGACCAGGTTTGCCATGACGGTTGTCCTCGGTTTTTGCAGTCGTTCGTGTTGGTCGCGCCGGCTGCCCGGCGCACGATCGCGGGATGCGGCCCGCGCTACCGGCGGGTCGTGCCCGCCCCTGCTCGTTGCGTGCCGCGACGGCACGCCGTCCTGCTGGTTCGACGCTACTTCCTGACCGCGACGCGCGCGCCGTCGGCGAGTTCGGTCGTCGGTTCGCGCACGATGCGCGTGCCGACGCCGACGCCTTCGACGAGGCGCTGGTCGGCGTAGGTCTGGCCCGGCGTCACCGCGCGCATGCGCGCGCGGTCGCCGTCGAGCGCGAACACGACGCTCCTGCCGTCGCGCTGCACGATGCTCGCGGACGGCACGAGCACGCCCTTCGGCGGCTCCGCCGCGACGGCCTTCGGCTTGTTCGTGTCTTCGAGGAACGACACGCGCACGCCCATGTCGGGCACGATGCGCTCGTCCTTCCGCTCCATCGCGACGCGCACCTTCACGGTCGCCTTGCCACGATCGGCGGTCGGGATGATCGCGATCACGTGGCCGGGGATCTTCCATTCCGGATACGCGTCGAGGACCGCCTCTACCGGCTGCTTCGCAGTGACGCGGTTGATGTAGGACTCGTTGACGTCGACCTCGACCTCGAGTGATTCCATGTCGACGATCGTGCCGACGCCGGTGCGCGTGAAGCCACCGCCGGCCGACAGCGGCGAAACGATCTCGCCCGGCTGCGCCGCCTTCGCGATCACCACGCCGGCGAACGGCGCGCGGATCGTGCAGTAGTCGAGCTGCACCTGCGCACCGTCGACCGCGGCCTTGGCGACGTCGACCTGGCGCCGCTGCGACTCGACCAGCGCCGCCTGCGAATCGACCTGCGTGCGCGCGAGCTCCACCGCCTGCTTCGACACGAGTTTGCGGCCGACCAGTTCCTCCGCGCGCGCGACGTCGCGCTTGCTCTGCGCGAGCTGCGTGCCGAGCTGCACGAGCTGCGCCTGCGCCGCGCGATAGCCGGCCTCGGCCTGCGCGAGCTGCGCCTTCTGCGCGGTGTTCTCCAGGTGCGCGAGCACCTGGCCCGCCTCGACGCGCTCGCCTTCCTCGATGAGCACGTCGGTGAGGGTGCCGGTGATCTGCGCCGAGACGGTCGCCTGGCGCCGCGCGGTGACGTAGCCGGTCGCCTGCAGCACCGCGAGCGGGCCGGTGCCGGCCGCACTCGGTGCGTTCGCGGTCACCGCGTCCACCTCGATCGCCTTCGCGTCGTGCATGAACCACCAGCCACCGCCGACGGCGAGGCCGAGCACGAGCACGCCGGCGACGGCGCCGATCCACACGCCGGCGCCGCGACCCGCGCGCGGCGCCGGCGCGCTGCGATCGATGCGCAATTGTTGCAACAATTCCGATTTCTCCATGCCACACCGCTCCCGCGTGGACGCACAGCTCTCAAGTCTGCCATAGACTGGTGCCGGCACCGCAGCGGAACAAGCCGCGGCGGTCACGCGACGGAGATGACAGGTGTCACCAGCATCGGCCGGCTATTCCGGCAAACCGGTCTGGCAAAAACTCGGCCTCGCGGCGGAGCTGCGCGTGCTCGTGCGCGACGCGCCGTCCGACTACGCGGCGCTCGTCGGCCGCGCACCGGAACAGCTGCGCCTCGTCGGCGCCCGCGCGGCGTTCGACTTCGCGCACGTGTTCGTCACGACGCGGGCGCGGCTCGCCGCGGAACTCGCCGCACTCGACGCGCGCCTGCCCGACGAGGGGACGATCTGGGTGTCGTGGCCGAAGAAGGGTTCGGGCGTCGCCAGCGACGTGGTCGAGGACACCGTGCGCGAGGTCGCGCTGCCGCTCGGCCTCGTCGACGTCAAGGTCTGCGCAGTCGACGCGACCTGGTCCGGACTCAAGCTCGTGCGGCGGCGCGAGCGGCGCGGCACGCGTCGAGCGCTGCTATCCTGACGCGATCGCTGCCGCGGATCCCGCCATGACCTTCGCCATCGCCGCACCGTTCGTGCCGAGCCTGCCGGTCGCCGGCGACGACATGCGCTTCCCGATCCGGCGCATCTACTGCATCGGCCGCAACTACGCCGAGCACGCGAAGGAGATGGGTGCGAGCGTCGAACGCTCGCAGCCGATGTTCTTCATGAAGCCGGCCGACGTGATCGTCGCCGACGGCGCCGACATCGCCTATCCGCCGGCGACCGCCGACCTGCACCACGAAGTCGAGATGATCGTCGCGCTCGCGCGCGGCGGCCACGACATCCCGCGCGAACACGCGCTCGACTGCGTGTTCGGCTACGGCGTCGGCCTCGACCTCACGCGCCGCGACCTGCAGGCCGCGGCGAAGGCGAAGGGGCATCCGTGGGACGCGGCGAAGGGCTTCGACGCGTCCGCACCCGCGTCGGCGCTGCATCGCGTCGCCGACGTCGGCCATCCGCGCAGTGCGCGCCTCTCGCTCGAGGTCGACGGCGAGTTGCGCCAGCAGGCCGACATCGCCGACATGATCTTCGACGTCGCCGCGATCATCCACGAGTTGTCGCGGTTGTGGACGCTCGCGCCCGGCGACCTCCTCTACACGGGCACGCCGGCCGGCGTCGCCGCGTTGCGGCGCGGCGATCGCGTGGTCGCCATGCTCGACGGCATCGCACGGCTCGAAGGACGGATCGTGTGATGGCCGTGCCTTCGCGCGCACGCGTCGGCGCGTCGGCGCTCGCGCTGCTGCTCGCGGGCCTCGCGATACCCGCGCAGGCACAGTCGATCCGCGATGCGAACATCGCCGCCGGACGCATCCGCAGCGACCTGCCCGCCGGCGTCGGGGTGACGGGCCACTGGCTCGAGATCGCCTACGGCCAGCCCGGTGCCGAGGGCTGCCTGTGGGATTCGGCCGCGTCGTTCTCCGCCTGCCCGGCACGCGCGGGGTGGCCGGATCGCCCCGACGGCACGCCGGTCTGGGCCGGCGGACAACAGCGCAGCGAGGCCTGCGGCGGCTCGACCACGCGCGTCGGCGACTCGTGGGTCGGTTGCCTCGCCTACGACCAGAACCCGTATTTCGCGCTCGGCAATCCCGCCAGCGCGTACTGGGTGCTGGTCGCCAACGACGAGCCGAGCTTCGACCAGTGCAACGAAGGTCCGCCCGGCTCGTCGCACCGCGTCGCCAGCGCGAGCGCGCAGCCGCGCACGATGTTCAAGCTCGACGTGCTGTCGAACGCGCCTGCGCCGGGCAAGCGCCTGCGCTTCGCGGTCGACCTCGGCGACAAGGACTTCTTCTGCGCGCGCACCGGTCGCTACGAATACAGCATCCCTTTCCTCTCCGTCGGTGCGCAGGACGGGCGCGGCAACAGCGGTCCGGTCGGCTACGTGAACCGGCGCGGCTCGCCGCGCGGAACGATCGTGTTCGACGCCGCGATCAGCAGCCACGCCGCGATCGCCTGTCGCAGCGGCACGCAATCGATCTGCTCGCCGTCCTCGCTCGGCGTCCACGCGGGCCTCTATGCGTACGCAACCTGGGGCGGCGTGCCGCGCCTCGTCTTCATCGACCTGTACGGCTCGGGCGTGCTCGACTATTCGGGCGGCCCGCCCGGCGAGTCGAAATGGAACTGGCCGGTGCGCGACAGCTTCCAGTACCCCGGCGCGGACGTGCTGTTCTTCGTCGCCGGCGACTCGATGCTCACGTACTGCGGCATCGACGTCGCGCGCCTGCCGCTGCAGGGCACGCGCGTGCGCTACTCGATCGACCTCGGCAAGGTGTTCGCCTGCGCCGATGCGCGTGGCCTGCCGACCCAACCGATGCCCGACGGCGACATCGCGCTCGACGGCGTGCACTGGTACATCGAAGGTTCGGGCACGCAGGGTTCGCTCGGCCTCGACGTGTCGGCGATCGAGACCGCCGTGTTCGTCGACGGCTTCGACTGATCCGGCACGGCGACCCGCGGTCCACGCAGGCAAACATCTGTTGCAGCGCCACCAAGGCGACCGTGCAATCGAGGTAAAGTGCGCGCGCCGACGTATCGGCGCGACGTCCGACCCTGGAGGAAACCGCAATGGGCATGCTTTCCGAGTTCAAGGCCTTCGCAATGCGCGGCAACGTGATGGATCTCGCCGTCGGCGTGGTCATCGGTGCCGCGTTCGGCAAGATCGTCACCTCGCTGGTCGACCAGGTCATCATGCCGCCGATCGGCATGCTCATCGGCGGCGTCGACTTCTCCGCCTACAAATGGATCCTCCACCCCGCCGGCGCCGACGGCAAAGGCGAGGTCGCGCTGCAGTACGGCGCGTTCCTCAACACGATCATCCAGTTCGTCATCGTCGCGCTCGCGATCTTCCTCGTCGTCAAGATCATGAACCGCATGATCAAGAAGGAAGAGGCCGCGCCGGCGGCGCCGTCCGCGGAAGTCGTGCTGCTGACCGAGATCCGCGACCTGCTCAAGAAAGGCTGAACGCGTGCGCCGGCCGTCGCCGCGAGGGCGGCCGGCGCAAGCGGTTCCATCGTTTCCGTGACGTTTGGCCCGCTGCGCTCCGCCGCGGGCGGCGCATACTCCGGGTTTGCCCTCGATCGGAGTATCGCCATGCTTCGCCTGCGTCCGCTCGCCCTCGCCCTCCTGCTGCCGTGCGCGCCCGTGTTGGCGGCGAACAAGCCGACCGCGATCGCCGCGGCGGACCTCGAAACGGCCGCGCACCTGCGCGACCAGGCGCTGCAGGACGACACCGCGTACGACTTCGTCGCCGGCATCACCACCGAGATCGGCGCGCGCCTCGCCGGCGGGCCGAACGACGAGAAGGCACGCGAGTGGACGATCGCGAAGTTCCACGCGCTCGGCTTCGACAAGGTGTGGACCGAGCCCGTGACGTATCCGAAGTGGGTGCGCCGCAGCGAGCACGGCGAGATCCTCGCGCCGTACGCGCAGCCGCTCGCGCTCGTCGCGCTCGGCTATTCCGCCGCGACGCCTGCGGGCGGCCTCGAAGCCGAGGTCGTCGGCTTCCCGACGCTCGACGCCCTCAAGGCGGCCGATCCGGCGACTCTGCAGGGCAAGATCGTGTTTGTCGGCGCGCGCATGCAGGCCTACCGCGACGGCCACGACTACGGCATCGGCTCCGCGGTGCGCACCGGCGGCCCCGCGATCGCCTCGCACAAGGGTGCCGCGGCGTTCCTGCTGCGCTCGGCCGGCACCGACGGCAATCGCCTGCCGCACACCGGCGTCACCAACTTCACCGGCGCGACGCCGATTCCCGCGGCCGCGCTGTCGGCGCCCGACGCCGACCTGCTCGAACGCATGCTCGCGTCCGGCAAGCCGGTGACGATCCGCCTCGCGCTCGACTGCGGCATCGAAGGCCAGTACACCGGCGCCAACGTGATCGCCGAGCTGCGCGGCTCGAAGAAGCCCGACGAGTACTTCGTCATGGGCGGCCACCTCGATTCGTGGGATCCGGGCACCGGCGCGATCGACGACGCCGCCGGCGTCGCGATCGCCACGGGCGCGGCGAAGGTCATCGCGGGCCTGCCCAAGCGCCCCGCGCGCAGCATCCGCGTGGTCGCGTTCGCGAACGAGGAATCGGGCCTGTTCGGCGGCAAGTCCTACGCCGAAACGCACAAGGCGACGATCGGCAAGGCCGTGCTCGGCAGCGAATCGGACGCCGGGGCGGACCGCATCTGGAAGATCACCGCGAGCGTGAAGCCGGCCGCGCGCGACGCGATCGCGCAGATCGCCGCGGTGCTGCAGCCGCTCGGCATCGAGTACGACGCGAAGGAACCGGGCAACGGCGGCTCGGACCTGTCGGCCGTCCACGCGGTCGGCATGGCCGCGGTGTCGCTGCACCAGGACGCGACGCGCTACTTCGACTGGCACCACACCGCGAACGACACGCTCGACAAGATCGACCCGCAGCAGCTGCGCCAGAACGTCGCCGCGTACGCGGTCACCGCGTATCTCGCCGCGCAGGCCGACGGCGACTTCGGCTCGAAGCCGGGTGCATGGGCGAACGAGCACGAATGACGGCCACCGCCGGCGTCAGGCGCCGGCGAACGTCATCTTCAGCGCGAACGCGGCCGACATGAGCGCGAGCAACGCGGTCGACACCGCGAACCAGCCGCGCTCGACGCTGCGGTTCGCGGTCGCGTCGGCGAGCACGAGCGCGAGCGGGAACAAGCCGAACAGGTAACGCGCGAGCGACATCAGCGTGCCGGTCGCGAGCGGCGCGAGCAGGCCGAGCGCGAGGAACAGCGCGAGCGAAGGCTCGCGCCGGCGCCACAGCGCGACGCACGCGGCGATTCCGCCGAGCGCCGCGGCGAGGTTGAGGTAGCGGAAGTTCCAGTCCTCGATCGCGAGGCGCGGCTGCTGCAGCACGTCGACGAACGGCATCAGCGGCCAGGTCGGATGGCGTCCCCACGCGTGCTGGATGCCGCTGAACGCGAGCGCGTTGCCGGTCGCTGCATGCAGTTCGGCCATGAACGCGAGCAAGCCGAGCGGCGCGCAGGCGAGTGCGAGCCACGCCTCGCGTGGCAGCATGCGCCGGCGCGGCCACATCCAGAGCGCGAGCGCCGGCAGCAGGAAGAGACCGGCGAGGCGCGTCGCGCTCGCCAGCGCGAGCAGCACGGCGACCCAGCCCCAGCGCCCGCGCAGCGCGGCGAGGAACGCCCCGGCCGAGACGAGCAGGAACAGTGCCTCGCTCCACGGCAGCGCGCCGAAGTAGCTGACCGGGAACAACGCGAGCGCGAGCACCGCGCGTTCGGCCGCGGGCGGCTCGCGCCCGAGCGCGAGCGCGAGCCGGTGCAGCACGACGAGCGCGGCGAGGAACGCGAGGTTGGCGAGCAGCATGCCCGCCACGCGCACGTCGCCGATCACGTCGGCGAGCGCGCGCCAGAGCAGCGGATGCAACGGGAAGAACGCCCAGTTCGCCGGGCGCGTGGTGTCGAACGCGCGCTCCTCGTAGCCGTGCTCGACGATCGTCGCGTACCAGCCGCCGTCGTTGTAGAGCGCGAAGTCGCGCAGGGTGTGCGCGAGCTCGTGCGCACCGACCTGCGCGCTCGGCATCGCCAGCTGCTCGCGGCCGGGCGGATAGCCGAGCTGCAGCTGCGTGGCGAGCAGCCACACCGCGAAGATCACGCCGCGCGACAGCGCGAACGCGAACAGCGCGACGCGCAGCGAACGCAGCCAGCCGGCTTCGCCGAGGCTGCGCGCGTACGGCAGGGGCATCGCGAGCGCATTCATGGGCAGGTTCCGTGCTCGAACGCACTAGCGTGCGAGCCCGGTGTTGCGGAACGATGACGGCGGCGATCAGCCCGGGTGCGACTGGCGCCAGTATTCGCCGAGCAGCACGGCGACGCTCGCGGCGACGTTGAGGCTCTCGATCGCGCCGCTGCCCGGGATCGTCAGGCGCAGGTCGGCCGCGCCGATCATCGGCTCGCTCATGCCCTCGCCTTCCGCGCCGAGCACGAGCACGAGGCGCCGCGGCAACGTCGTCGCGTACAGCGGCGCGCCGTCGCGCGGCACGGTCGCGGCGAGCGCGTAGCCGCGCGCGTGCAGGTCGCGCAGCGCCTGCTGCGCGTCGTCGGCGTGCGCGAGCGGCACGACCTCCGCGGCGCCTTCGGCGACACGCGCGGCGGCACCGGACACGTCGAGGCCCGCGCGCGCGGGCACGATCACGCCGCCGACGCCGAAATGCGCCGCGCTGCGCAGCAGCGCGCCGAGGTTGTGCGGGTTGCCGACGCCGTCGAGCCAGAGCAGCAGCGATGCCGTCGGCGCGGGTGGCTGAGCATCGAGCAGCGCCGACAGGGTGATCGGCTCGGGCCGCAGCAGGTCGAAGCAGACGCCTTCGTGGTGGCGCGACGCGGTCAGGCGATCAAGGTCGTCGGCCTCGACCACGCGATAGCCGATGCGC
>Ga0207639_10001432_pt1 | contig 16114 bp, 15 predicted proteins | sample KBSCornC32_FD_184299 | JGI IMG/M metagenome (GOLD analysis project Ga0207639, IMG submission 184299) | Corn rhizosphere microbial communities from Kellogg Biological Station, Michigan, USA - KBS Corn C3-2 (SPAdes) (version 2) | ecosystem: Host-associated > Plants > Roots > Rhizosphere > Soil ...
GAGCAGGAGGCAGGCGCTGCCAGCGCCGAGCGCGAGGTGGTTGCCGACGACGCAGACGGTGTCCCAGATGCCCTGCGCGGTGATCGAGAACAGGAACAGCGAGACGCCGTTGAGCAGGAAGCCCGCCGCCCACAGGCGCGCACCGGCGCCCGGCTCGTGCCGGCGACCGACGTACACGAGCAGGCCCGCGAGCATGATCTGCATCAGGCCGCGGCTGAATGCGAGGGTGGGAATGTCGACCGGAAAGAGGGAGGAATCAGGCATGCAACCGGGACACCGGGCACCGGAAGCCGGGGCTTCCGTCGACGCCACTATGCCAGCTCGGTGGTGGCACCGGAACCCTGCGAGACCGTCGCGGGCCTTCCCTCACCCGCGCCTGCGGCGCGACCTCTCCCGCAAGCGGGACAGGTGTAATGCGCACGCGAGTGGATGGGATGCCTTTTCCTTCTCCCGCTCGCGGGAGAAGGTGCCGGAGGCGGATGAGGGGAAACGCGCGAAATCATCGCGCACCTTCCTCGCCCCCACCCATGGTGCGACCACGCTCGCCCGCGCGAGAGTCCGGTCGTCCACGGGCTCGTTCACCGCGCCGCGGGCGTCTCCGCGGCATATACGCGCTTGCCGCCGACCCAGGTCTGCAGCACGCGCGTCTTCCAGATCTCCGACGGCGCGACGGTGAAGTAGTCGCGGTCGACGAGGATGAAATCGGCGCGCTTGCCCGGTTCGAGCGTGCCGAGCGATTCGCTCGCGTGGCCGGCCCAGGCGGCGTCGAGGGTGAACGCGCGCAGCGCCTCGATGCGCGTCATCGCCTGCTCCGCGTGCCAGCCGTGCGGCGGATGGCCGTCGTGGTCCTGGCGCGTGACCGCCGAATACAGGCCGAAGAACGGGTTCGCCGATTCGACCGGGAAATCCGAGCCGCCGGCGATGCGCGTGCCCTGCTTGAGGAACGTGCGCCACGCGTACGCGCCGCGCAGGCGTTCGCGACCGACGCGGTCCTCGGCCATGTTCATGTCCGACGTCGCGTGCGTCGGCTGCATCGAGGCGACGAGGTCGAGCGCCTTGAAGCGCGGGATGTCGGCCGGCGCGACGACCTGCGCGTGCTCGATGCGGTTGCGCAGCGCGCGGGCGTCGGGGCGCTTCGCGTACACGCTCGCGAACGCATCGAGCACTTCGCGGTTGGCGCGATCGCCGATCGCGTGGATGCACACCTGGTAGCCCTTGCCGACCGCCTTGTCGATCATCGCGGTCATTTCGGCCGGCGCGTGGAACAGCAGGCCGGTGTTCGCGCGGTCGTCCGAGTACGGCGCCAGCAGGGCCGCGCCGCGACTGCCGAGCGCGCCGTCGGCATAGAGCTTGACCGCGCGCACGTCGAGGAAGCCGTCGCCGTAGCCGGTGAGCGGACCGTTCGCGGCGATCGTGTCGAAGTCGTCGCCGACGTCGCCGATCATCGCGTAGATGCGCGCGGTCAGCTTGTGCTCGTCGGCGTAGCGGCGGTACAGCGCGTAGGTACCCGCATCGATGCCGGGATCGTGCACGCCGGTGAGGCCGACGCGGGCCATCTCGGCGAGCGCGGCGTCGAGCATGCGCGCGGCCTCCGCTTCGGTCGGCGCGGGCACGTGCCGCTCGACGAGCGCCATCGCCGCGTCGACGAACACGCCGCTCGGGTCGCCTTGCGCGTCGCGCTCGATGCGCCCGCCCGGCGGGTCGGGCGTGTCGCGGGTGATGCCGGCGATGCGCAACGCGGCGGCATTCGCCCATGCCGCGTGGCCGTCGACTCGGTGCATCCAGGCCGGGCGATCGGCGACCGCGCGGTCGAGTTCCTGCGCGGTCGGGAAACGGCCGAGTTTCCACACGACCTGGTTCCAGCCACGGCCGATGACCCAGGCGTCGTCCGGGTGCTTCGCGGCGAACGCGCGCACGCGCGCGAGCGCCTCGTCGAGCGAGGACGAGCCGACCAGGTCCGCGCGCACCTTCATCTCGCCCAGGCCCATGACGTGGCCATGGGCGTCGATCAGGCCGGGCAGCAGCGCGTGGCCGCCGCCGTCGACGACCTCGGCCTTGCCCGCCTTGCGCACGAGCTCGGCGTGCGAACCGGTCGCGACGACCTTGCCGTCGGCGACCAGCATCGCCTCGAAGCGGCGCAGCTTGCCCGCGCCGTCGAGCGTGTAGCCGTCGACGTGGTCGACCAGCAGTTCGCCCGCCGCCACGGTCGCCGAGCCGAGGGCCATCGCCAGCGCGAGGGGGAGCGAATAGTGAAAAATGCGCATCGAAGTCCCCGCGGCGACTGGAATTCCGCAACGATAGCGGGTCCGGCACCTGCGCGGGTACCGCGCCCCGGCGCGACCGTTGCTTGCGCCCGGCGCGACGTCGGCGGCATCCTATGCCCGGACGGCGCCGGGACAGGGCCGCTGCCGCCCGCTGCGCGGGTCCTTCAGGGAGTTTGCACACCGCGCATGATCGAATTCGGACACAGCACCCACGTCGGCCTGCGCCGCGAGCACAACGAGGACACCTACTACGCCGACGCGGACCTCGGCCTGTGGCTCGTCGCCGACGGCATGGGCGGGCACGAGCACGGCGAGGTCGCGAGCGCGCTCGCGCGCGACACGCTCGTGCGCGAGGTGAGCAAGGGCACCGAACTCGTGCGCGCGATCCAGATCGCCGACGAGGAGATCATCCGCCACTCGACGCGCCGCTCCGAAGCGCTGCCGATGGGCACGACGATCGCCGCGATGCGCCTGTCCAAGGACGGCGGGTTCGAGGTCGCCTGGGTCGGCGACAGCCGCATCTACGTGTGGAACGACGGCCTCAAGCAGCTGTCGCAGGACCACTCCTACGTGCAGGAACTGATCGACCAGGGCGCGATCACGAGCGAGCAGGCGCGCAACCACCCGCACCGCAACGTCGTCACCCAGGCCCTCGGCGTCACCGACCCGCAGTCGCTGCGCGTGGCGAGCATGCGCGGCGAGCTGAACCCCGGCATGCAACTGCTCATCTGCAGCGACGGCCTCACCGAGGAGGTGAAGGACAGCGCGATCGCCGCGATCGTCGGCCGCACCGAGCTGTCGGCGCAGGAGTGCGTCGACCACCTCGTGCTCGCGGCGCTCGATGGGGGCGGGTCGGACAACGTTACGGTGATCCTCGTCCGCGCACGTTGAACGCGGCGACCACCATGACGTAGGGTGGGACGCAGCGGCACGACACGGCGCGGGCATGCAAAGGCGTTCGACCGCGAGTCCCACCATCGACCTGCGATCACGCCTCGTCGAACCCGGTGGGACTCGCGGCCACGCGCCTCGCCTTCATCGACCTTCCCGCGCCGCTGCGTCCCACCCTGCTCGCACCTACGCAGTGGCTGCGATCGACGCCGCTTCCGTTTCGAGGCGACGCCACACGCATGCCCCGCGGCTCGCCTTGTCGATCGCCGCGATGCGCGCCTCGTGCAGCACGATCTCGGCGTCGAGCGCGCGCAGCACGCGCGGGCGCGCGACGATGCGCAGTTCCGCCGCGACGCGGATTTCGCCGGGCGCGCTCTCGTCTCCGAAGCCGAGCGCACCCTGGCCCGAGGTCAGCGCTAGGTAGACGTCGGCGAGCAGGTTCGCGTCGAGCAGCGCGCCGTGCAGGCCGCGGTGGCTGTTGTCGACGTCGAGGCGCTTGCACAGCGCGTCGAGGCTGTTGCGCTGGCCGGGGAACTTCTCGCGCGCCAGGACGAGCGTGTCGAGCACCTGCGCGCGCGCGGCGATGCGCGGGTCTTCGACGCCCGCGCGCGCGAGTTCGGCGTCGAGGAAGCCGACGTCGAAGCTCGCGTTGTGCGCGATCAGTTCGGCGCCGTCGATGAAGTCGAGGAATTCGCGCGCGATCTCGCCGAAGCGCGGCTTGTCGAGCAGGAATTCGTCGGCGATGCCGGTGACCGCACGCGCGCCTTCGTCGATCTCGCGGTCGGGATTGAGGTAGGTGTGGAACTCGCGCCCGGTGCGCCGACGCTGCACGAGTTCGATGCAGCCGATCTCGATCACGCGGTGGCCGCGCTGCACTTCGAGGCCGGTGGTTTCGGTGTCGAGGATGACCTGTCTCACGCCCGTTCCTTGCGTCCTGCGACGACCAGCGCCGCTTCGCGGGCGAGCACGTCGACGCGTTCGTTCTCGTCGTGGCCGGCGTGGCCCTTGACCCAGTGCCAGCGTACCTCGTGCGAGGCGAGCGCGGCGGACAGGCGTTCCCACAGGTCACGGTTCTTCACCGGCTGCTTGTCGCTCGTGCGCCAGCCGTTCGCGCGCCAGCGCGCCATCCATTCCTCGACGCCGCGCTTGACGTACTGCGAGTCGGTCGTGAGGTCGACGGCGCACGGGCGCGTCAGCGCCTCGAGCCCGGCGATCGCGGCCATGAGTTCCATGCGGTTGTTGGTGGTCTGCGCCTCGCCACCGCTGAGTTCCTTCTCGCGGTCGCCGAAGCGCAACAATGCGCCCCAGCCGCCCGGCCCCGGATTGCCGAGGCAGGCGCCGTCGGTGAACAGTTCGACCGCCTGCTTCGCCGCACTCATGCGCGCACGCGCCGGCTCGGCACGGCGAGCGAGGGATGCGGCGTGACCGAGCGCAGCGGTCGCGGGCGCAGCGGCGTGAGCACCGCGCGCTGCTTCGACGCGAGCAGCATCCAGGCACCACGCAGTGGCGCTAGCAGGCGCGAGCCGTCGCCTCGCGGCGCGAGCGAAGGCCAGCACGCGCCGAGGGTCGCGCCGCTGCCCGGCGTGAGCTGCGCCTGCTGCAGCCGGCGGCGCAGCGTGTCGGAATGGCGCGCGTGCGGCAATGCGACGCCGCGCCGGGCCTGCCAATGCAGCCAGAGCATCCAGGGACTCCAAGGATTGAGGCCGAACCAGAGCAGCGTGCCGCCCGGCGCGAGCACGCGCGCGAGTTCGTCGACGAGCGCTTCCGGCGCGGCGAGCGCGTCGGCTGCGTGCTGCACGACGATGAACTGGAACACGTCGCTTTCGTAAGGGAGCGCGTCGCTCGTGCAGCGCGCGTCGCCGGCGAAACCGCCGTCCTCGACGTGCAGGCGCGTCGCGCGAAGGTGGCGCAGGTCGGCCGGCAGTGCACGGTTCGACGCGCTCGCCTGCATCAGCAACGCCGCGCCCGCGGGCTGGCGCAGCACGAGCGCGGGCACGCGCGCGAGTTCCTCGCGCAGCAGTGCCTCGAACTCGGGCAGGACGAACAGGTTGTCGGGACCGGTGATCACGCGGCAGGCAAACCCCAGGGTGGCGGCAGTCGCTTCGGCGACTCTCGTTCAAGGATCAAGGACTTGGTCGTCGATCCATCGCGGGTGGCCGCCAGCGCGACCACCCTTGCAGCTGTGCAGTGTAGCGCGACCCGCGCCGGCCTAATGATCGTTTAACGTCGCCGCCCGCAAGGCTGGCCTATAGTCCGGCGTTCATGACCCTGCTCGCCCTGCCCGCGCTCGCCGACAACTACATCTGGCTGCTCGCGCAGGGCGGCGATGCGCTCGTCGTCGACCCCGGCGAAGCGGCGCCGGTCGAGCGCGCGCTCGCCGAACACGGCCTGCGCCTGCGCGCGATCCTGCTCACGCACCACCACGACGATCACATCGGTGGCGCGCGCGAGCTCGCCGCGCGCCACGGCTGCCGCGTGTACGCACCGCGCGACGAACGCATCGAGCACGCGGACGCGCGCGTCGGCGGCGGCGACCATGTCGTGCTCGAACGGCCTGCGTTCGCGTTCGACGTGCTCGCGATCCCCGGGCACACGCTCAGCCACGTCGCCTACCACGGCGCGGGCGTGCTGTTCTGCGGCGACACGTTGTTCAGCGTCGGCTGCGGCCGTCTGTTCGAAGGCACGCCCGCGCAGATGCTCGCCTCGCTCGAGCGGCTCGCCGCGCTGCCGGGCGACACGCGCGTGTGCTGCGGCCACGAGTACACCCAGGCGAACTGCGCGTTCGCGCGCGGCATCGATCCGGCCAACGACGCGCTCGCCGCACGCGCGGCGCAGGTCGACGTGCAGCGCGCACGCGGCGAGCCGACCGTGCCGTCGACGCTCGCCGACGAGCGCGCGAGCAACCCGTTCCTGCGCATCGACGCGCCCGCGTTGCGCGACGCACTCGGCGACGGCGATCGCGTCGAGCGCTTCGCCGAACTGCGCCGGCGCAAGGACGCGTTCCGGATGCCCGCGCCGTGATCCGCCGCGACGCGCGCACCGCGCTGCTCGGCGGCGGCCTGCTCCTGCTCGCCGCGTGCGCGACTCCGCCGACGCGCGCGCCGCAGGTTCCGCCGCCCGCCGTGCCGACGCCGGAAACACCCGCATCGACACCCTCGCCAAGTCCGCCGCCGCCGCCGAGCACGAGCGCCGAAGAGCGCTCGACCTGGGGCCGCCTGCGCAGCCTGTTCGCGATGCAAGGCTGCGACTACAGCCCCGGCGTGCAGCGCTGGGCGAAGGCGTACACGCAGTCGCCGCGCGCGTTCGTCGCGAGCTGGAAGGAAGCGCTGCCGTTCCTCGGCCTCGTCGTCGACGAGCTGGAACAGCGTGGCCTGCCCGGCGAATTCGCGATGCTGCCGTACGTCGAGAGCACGTACCGGCCGATCCCCACGCGCGGCGACGTACCCGCGGGCATGTGGCAACTCGTGCCCGACACCGCACGCGAAGCCGGCCTCCTCGTGCGCAAGGACTACGACGGCCGCCTCGACGCGCTCGCGTCCACGCACGCCGCGCTCGACCTCATCGCCGACTACTACCGCGAGTTCTCCGACTGGCGCCTCGCCGACATGGCGTTCAACAGCGGCGAGTTCCGCGTCAAGAAGCTGCTCGGCGGCCGCGACGCGCGCGACCTCGAGGCCGGCGAGCTCGCGCAGTTCAAGTTCAACCGCATCACGCACGAACATCTCGATCGCCTGCTCGCGCTCGCGTGCATCGTCGAGGATCCCGCGCGCTTCCACGTCACCCTGCCAGAGCCCGGACCCGACACGCGCCTGCGCGTGACCGACCTCCCCATCGGCATGGACCTGCGCCTCGCCGCGCGCCTGTCCGGCGTGCCGCTCGACGACCTCAAGCGCTGGAACGCGGGCTATCGGCGCAACCGCATGCCCGACGGCGTGCCGCACCGGCTGCTGCTGCCCGAGACGCGCGTCGAGCGCTTCCTCGTCGCCTCGCAGGCGATGCCGCAGCCGCTCTGGAACGACTGGCGCGAGGAGCGCGCCGCGCGCACGAGCGGCATCGGCAGCTGGGCGAGCCAGCTCGGCGTGCCGGTCGGCGCGCTCGCCGCGGCGAACGCGATCGACGAGGACGCCACCGTGCTGCCGGCGACGCGCCTGCTGTTGCCGGGCCACGAAGCCGAACCCGTCGACGAGCCCGCGACCGCAGCGGGCACGCGCGTGCACGTGATCGCTTCCGGCGACACGCTGTCCGGCGTCGCGCACCGCTACGGCATCCCGCTGCGCCGCCTGCAGCAGCTCAATCCGCAGGCCGGCCGCACCCTGCACCTGGGCGACAAGCTCCGGCTCGACGCGGGCTGAGCGCCGCGCCGGCACCAGCAAGGACGTACGCGGACGTAGGGCGCCCGCTGCGGGAATGCGCGCTGTTAGAATCCATGCTTTCCGCTGCGACGATCTTGGAGAGCACATGGGTTTCCTGCACGGCAAGCGCGCCCTCGTCACGGGCATCCTCAGCCAGCGCTCGATCGCCTGGGGCATCGCCAACGCGATGCACCGCGAAGGCGCCCAGCTCGCCTTCACCTACGTCGAAGAGAAGCTCAAGGATCGCGTCGACGAAGCGGCGACCGCGTTCGGCTCGAACATCGTGCTCAAGTGCGACGTCACCAAGGACGCCGAGATCGAAGGCCTGTTCACCGACCTCGGCAAGCACTGGGACGGCTTCGACATCCTCATCCACTCGATCGGCTTCGCGCCGCGCGAAGCGCTCGCCGGCGAGTTCCTCGACGGCCTCACGCGCGAGAACTTCGCGATCGCGCACGACATCTCGAGCTACAGCCTCGCCGCGATGGCCAAGGCCGCGCGTCCGCTCATGAAGGGCCGCGGCGGCTCGATCCTCACGCTCACCTACCTCGGCGCCGAGCGCGCGCTCGCGAACTACAACGTGATGGGCCTGGCCAAGGCGAGCCTCGAGGCGAACGTGCGCTACCTCGCCTACAACCTCGGCCCGGAAGGCACGCGCGTGAACGCGATCTCGGCGGGCCCGATCAAGACGCTCGCCGCGTCCGGCATCGCCAACTTCCGCAAGATGCTCGACCACGTCGAGGAGAACGCGCCGCTGCGCCGCAGCGTCACGATCGAGGAAGTCGGCAACGCCGCCGCGTTCCTCTGCTCGGACCTCGCGTCGGGCATCACCGGCGAAGTCACCTACGTCGACGCGGGTTACAACACGCTCGGCATGACCGGCATCTGAGCCACGCGCGATGCATCGCCTGACGATCGTCGTCGCGATGCTCGTGCTGTTCGCGGCAGCGCCCGTGCGCGCTGCCGCACCCTCCTGGCGCACGCTCGGCTTCGTGCTGCTGCAACCCGAAGCCGCGCTGCGCGAGCGCGTTCCCGGCGGCGCGCAGGCGATGAGCGACTACATCGCATCGATCGACGCCGCGGCGACGAAAGCGCTCGCCGGGGTCGATCCGCCGCGCCCGACCTCGGGCTTCCTCGTACTCGCGGTGCGCCAGGGCGGACGCTCGAAGGCATGGCTCGACCTCTGGCCGAACCTGCCGCGCGCGAGCGAACCCGCGCTCGTCGACGCCGTGCAGGCGGTGAAACCGTTCGCTGTGAGCAAGGGCACGGTCGTGTTCGCACTGCGCGTGAGCGCGTGGGGCGGTGCCGACGAACCGGCCGCCGAAACCCGACGAGTGGACGCGCTACACGCGCGAAGGCGTCACCGACGCGGAGGCGATCGTCGCGCGACTGTGGCCCGACGACACGCCCGCCGGCGAAGCGCACGCGCGCTGACGTGGCCCGAAGGAGAGCGCGTAGCGCGGGTAGAACGGGCATCCATTCCACCAGCGATGCGGCGATACGTCGTCAGCGGTCGTCGTGCCGACGCGTCGGCAGGATGCCTTCCCGGACGATGTCGCACGCCACCCTGACGTCGCCGTCCATCGCGCGATCCCGCGCCATGAACGCGATGCGCTCGCGGACCTTCGCGTGCGCGGCGCGCACCGCGGCGCCGGCGTGGAAGTCGGCGGCTTCGGCGAGCGACTTCGCCAGCGCCTGCACTTCGGTTTCGAACTGCTTGCGCGCCGGGTGCGTCGTGTCGGGTGCGTTGGCGATCTTCGCGGCGAGCGCGCGCCAGTCGCCGCGCTGGGCGAGGCGGCGCGCGGCGTTGAGCATGTCCTGGCGGTAGTCGAGCGCCTGCGCCGCGGTGTACAGCTCGAGCGCGAGCACGTGCGCGAGGTCTTCGGTCATGTCGAGCACGTGGCGCGCTTCGTTCGCGCCCATCGAGACGTGGTCTTCCGCGTTCGCGCTGGTCGGCACCGAGTAGACGCTCGCCGGATGCGCGCGCGTGGCGAGGTCGTTGACGAGCGCGGCGGCGGTGTACTGCACGATCATGAAGCCGGAGTCGGTCGCGTCCTCGTTGCCGATCAGGAACGCCGGAAGGCCGTCGTTGGTGGCCGGGTCGACGAGCTTGTTGAGGCGTCGCTCGGAAATCGACGCGAGCACCGGGATCGCCGCCTTCACGTAGCTCATCGCGAGCGCGAGCGGCATGCCGTGGAAGTGGCCGGCCGAGATCACCTGCTCCTCGATCACGCGCGCATCCGGCGCGTCGGGGAAGATCAGCGGGTTGTCGGTGACCGCATTGAGCTCGATGTCGATCACGCGGCAGGCCTGCTCGTACGCGTCGCGCACGGCGCCGTGCACCTGCGGCATGCAGCGCAGGCAGTAGGCGTCCTGCGGCTGGTGCTTCTTGCCGCCCTTGAACGGCAGGAAGCGGCGGTAGAACGCCTCACGGCCGTGGCGCTGCGACGGCGGCACCCAGTCCCATGCGATGTCGAAACTCTGTTGCTGGTCCTGCGCATCGCTCCATGCGTCGGCCGACCAGCCGCGGAAACGCGGGACGAGGTGGTAGGCGATGTCGACGAGGGTCGAGCCGTCGAGCAGGTCGCGCACGTGGCGCGCGGTGCCGACCTGGCCCGGGTGCGGACGCAGCGCGTGCACTTCCTCGCGCAGCGCTCCGCTGCGACCGGCGAACGCGTCGAGCGTCATCGACGCCGCGAGGTCGGCGGTGTCGAGCAGGTCGCCGAGGCGCTCGAGTGCGAGCGCCGCGGTCGCGAGCATCTGCGTGGTGCCGTTGTTGAGCGCGAGGCCTTCCTTGAACGACAGCTTGATCGGCGCGAGTCCCGCACGCTCCAGCGCGCGCGCACCGGCCATGCGTTCGCCACCGAAGAACGCCTCGCCGCCGCCGAGCAGCACGATCGCGAGGTGCGACAGCGGCGCGAGATCGCCACTCGCGCCGACCGAACCCTTCTGCGGGATCACCGGGATCACGTCGCGGTTGAGCAGCGCGGCGAGCGCCTCGAGCGTCGACACCCGGATGCCGGAATGCCCGCGCATGAGCGTGTTGATGCGGATGCCGAGCATCGCGCGCACGACACCCGCGTCGAACGGTTCGCCGACGCAGACCGCGTGCGTGATCACGAGGTTGTGCTGCAGCTCCTCCAGCAACGTCTCGCTGCGCGGTTGCGGGTTGCCGCCCGGCAGTTCGTCGCGCACGCGATGCGCACCGAGCAGCTTGTCGGCGTTGCTGCCGAAGCCGGTGGTCACGCCGTAGATCGGCTCGCCGCAGCTGACCTTGTCGGCGAGGAAGTCCGCTGCGCGCTGCACGCGCACGAGCTGCGCACGGTCCAGTTCCACCTTCGCGCCGCGCGCGATCGCGGAGACGTGGTCGCGGGTAAGGCTGTTGCCGTCGAGGAGGATCGAGTTGGTCATGGGTCCCACATCCGGTATCAACTACGGACGTCGTTCCCGCGAAGCGGGAATCCATCGCTGGTCGTGCGGAAGACCGACATGGATGCCCGCGTTCGCGGGCAGGACGACGAAAGGGTGTGCATCAAGCCGCCGGGCTGCGCGCCATCACGGCGGCCTGCTCGATCTCCACGCGCAGCGCGTCGACGAGCTCCGCGCGCGCGACCTCGAACTGGTCCTGCTTGCGCAGGTCCTTCACGGTGACCGAGCCCTTGGCGATCTCGTCGGGACCGAGCACGAGCACGAAGCGGATGCCCGCGCGGTCGGCGTACTTGAACTGCTTGGCGAGCTTGCCGGGTTCGACCACGACTTCGGTGTTGATGCCGCCCGCGCGCAACTCGGTCGCGAGGGCGAGGTAGCGCGGCAACTCGGCGTCGTCCATCTGAGCGACGAGCGCCTGCACCGTGCTGCGGCCGCCCTTCAACAGGCCCGCTTCGCGCAGCTGCCAGTACAGGCGCGTCGCGCCGATCGAGATGCCGACGCCGGGCAGCTTCGACTTGGTGTAGTGGCTCGCGAGGTTCTCGTAGCGACCGCCCGAGCAGATCGAGCCGATCTGCGGATGCTCGTTGAGCGTCGTCTCGTAGACCGTGCCGGTGTAGTAGTCGAGGCCGCGCGCGATCGACAGGTTCAGCACGTAGTGCGATTCGGGCACGCCGAACGCCTTGATGAGGTTCAGCACCTCGACGAGTTCGGCGCGCCCCTGCTCGAGCGCCTCGCTGCCGGCACCGAGCGAAGCGAGCTTGGCGAGCGCGTCGGCCAGCGAGGTCGAACGGAACGCGACGAAGTCGAGCAGCTTCGCGACCGCATCGGCGGAAAGCCCGAACGCCTCGCCGGTGAGCGTCTCGCGCACGGCGTCGACGCCGCGCTTGTCGAGCTTGTCGACCTCGCGCAGCACCGCGGCCTGCTGCTCCGCATCGGCGAGGCCCAGGCCTTCGAGCCAGCCGCGCATGAGCTTGCGGTTGTTGATCTGGATCGTGAACGCGCCGATGTCGAGGTCGCGGAACACGTTGTAGATGACCGCAGGCAGCTCGGCGTCGTAGCGCACCGACAACGCGTCCTTGCCGATCACGTCGATGTCGCACTGGTAGAACTCGCGGAAGCGACCGCGCTGCGCGCGCTCGCCGCGATAGACGCGCTGGATCTGGTAGCGGCGGAACGGGAACACGAGGTCGTGCTCGTGCTCGGCGACGTAGCGCGCGAGCGGCACGGTGAGGTCGAAGCGCAGCGCGAGTTCCGGCACTTCGCCGTCCTTCGCCGCCTGCAGCGCACCGGTCGACTGCACGAAATACACCTGGCGCTCGGTCTCGCCGCCTTCCTTCGTGAGCAGCACGCTCGAGAACTCCATCACCGGCGTCTCGATCGGCAGAAAGCCGAAGCGCTCGAAGTTGCGGCGCACCGCATCGAGCATCGACTGGAAGGCGACCTGGTCGAGCGGCAGCAGCTCGAGCACGCCGGGCATGGTGCGGGCTTGCGTGACAGCCATGGAATCCTCGGTACGGCGGGGCGGCGACGCACGGCGTCGCGAAACGAATAGCGTAGCAGATGGCGGCTTTTCGCCGCGCGCGGGTGCGCAGGAATGTGCGCGGATGCGCGCAAGCGGGCCGCCCGCGCCCGCAGGCCGCACCGCTAGCATCGGGGCGACACCACGGAGGCCGCATGACCCTTCATCCCCTGCTGCTCGCACTCGGACTCGCCGCATCGACCGCGACCGTGCCCTATCCCGACGGTTACCGCGACTGGCACCACGTGTCGACGACGGTGATCCAGGCGGGCCACCCGTTCTACGCCGTGCTCGGCGGCATCAACCATACGTACGCGAACCCGCTCGCGCTCGAGGGATACCGCAGCGGCACGTTCCCCGACGGCGCCGTGCTCGTCTACGACACGCTCGAGGCGCGCGACGCCGACCACGCGCTCACCGAGGGCTCGCGCAAGATGCTCGGCGTGATGGTCAAGGACTCGACGCGCTACGCCGCGACTGCAGGCTGGGGTTTCGAGAATTTCGAGGCCGGCGACCGCTCGCGCGCGCTCGTCGGCGACAAGGCCGCGAGCGCCTGCCTCGCCTGCCACAGCAAGCCCGGCACGCGCGACCACGTCTACACGCGCCTGCGCGGCTGACCCGCCCGGATGAACGCAGCCGCACGCGGACGGTTGCGCCACGCGCGGACCCTCGTTTAGAATTCGCGGCCCCGCCACGGCGGGTCCCGAGTCGGGGTGTAGCTCAGCCTGGTAGAGCGCTACCTTCGGGAGGTAGAAGTCGCAAGTTCGAATCCTGTCACCCCGACCAACTCATTCAACGACTTAGGCCGCCCGCGAGGGCGGCCTATTTCGTTTGTGCGTTCGCCCAGCCGGGCGCAACCCGCGCATCCGTGCGACCGCATGCCCGCCTGCCCTTGCGCAATGCAGCCGCAAGGGTTAGCTACGACGATCAGCGTTTTTGGCGGGATCGGCGAGGCGCCGCGATGCGCGTACTGCTAGTGGAAGACGAACCCGAGCTGGCTGCAGCGCTGACCTGCGCGTTGCGACGCCACGACGTCGTGATCGACCGCGTCGATTCGCTCGCTTCGGCCGAGCGCGCGCTCGGCGACGACGTGCACGACGCGATGCTGCTCGACCGGCGGCTGCCGGACGGCGACGGCCTCGACCTCGTCGCGAAGCTGCGCGCACGCGGAATCGGGCTGCCGGTGATCGTGCTGACCGCCCGCGGCGAACTCGTCGATCGCGTCGCCGGCCTCGACGCCGGCGCCGACGACTACCTCGCCAAGCCGTTCGCGGTCGAAGAAGTGCTGGCGCGGCTGCGCGCGGTACTGCGCCGTCCCGGCACGGTCGTCGCCGACACGATCCGCGTCGGCCGCCTCGCCTTCGACCTCGCGCATCGCGAAGCGAACGTCGACGGCCGACGTCTCGACCTGCCGCGGCGCGAATTGCTCGTGCTCGAGACGCTGCTGCGCCGGCGCGGTCGCACGGTGCTGCGCGGAGCGCTGGAGGATGCCGTGTACGGTTTCGACGACGACGTGCAGTCGAATGCGCTCGACACGCACGTCTCGCGCCTGCGCAGCAAGCTCGCCCAGGCCGGCGCGGACGTGGCGATCCACGGCATCCGCGGCGTCGGATACCTGCTGCGCGAAGCGTCGGCATGACGCGCGGCACGCATTCGCTGCGCTGGCGCCTGGTCCGCCGCCTGATCGCGCTGCAGGCGGCCCTGCTCGGCCTCGTGCTCGCGCTGGTCGTCGGACTGCTGTGGGCGAGCGGCTCGCTGATGGCACTCGAATCGGAGGATGCGGTGTTCGACGCGCTGCGCGAAGCGGTCGTGCGCGACGCCGGCGGCGGACTCGCCGTGCGCGCGACGAGCGCGCTCGCCGCAGTCCGCGCGAGCGCACCCGACCTCTGGTTCGTCGTGAGGGACGCGCAGGGACACGCCGTGTCGGAGGGCGACGTGCCGCCCGAGTACGCCCGCATCGGCGGCGCGCTCGACGCCATCGGCCAGGCGCGCCTCGGCTGGAACCTCGGCGATCCCGCGCGCCCCACCGCGCACGTACGACGGATCGACACGCCGGCGGGAACGGTGCACGCGATGACCGGGCCGGGCGGCGCGATTCCGCTGCGACGCGTGGTGGTCGCGCTGCTGACCGTGCTGGCGACCCTGGTCCTGCCGGCCGGCCTCGTGATGGCGCTGGCGACGCTCGTCGCGACGCCGCTCGTGGTGCGGCGCGGCCTCGCCGGACTCGACCGCGCCGCCGCCGATGCCGCACGCGTCGACGTCGCCCGCCGCGGAACGCGCCTGTCGACGACCGATGTTCCCGTCGAAGCGATGCCGCTCGTCGATGCGGTGAACGATGCGCTCGACCGCCTCGACGAAGGCCATGCGCGCCAACGGCGTTTCCTCGCCGATGCAGCGCACGAACTGCGCACGCCGATCGCGATCCTGCAGACGCGCATCGAAGCCGGCGCGGCGAAGCCGCGCCTGCTCGAGGACGTCGCACGCCTGGCCAACCTCGCCGGGCAGTTGCTCGACCTGCAGCGCCTCGACGAGCGCGTCGAAGCGTTCAGCGCGATCGATCTCGCCGAGCTCGCGCGCGGCGTCGCCGCCGAAATGGCGCCGCTCGCGATCACCGCCGGCTACGGCATCGCAGTCGAAGTGGATGGGCCGGTCCGCGTCGACGGCGACCGCGCCGCGCTCGAACGCGCATTGACCAACCTCGTGCAGAACGCGATCCGGCACGGTGGCGGCCGCGGAACGATCGGCCTGCACGTGCATGCGGGCGGCACGCTGGACGTGACCGACGAAGGCGACGGCGTGCCGGCGGAACAGCGCGAGCGCATCTTCGAGCCGTTCCATCGCGCGCACCCGGATGCGCGCGGCGCGGGCCTCGGATTGCATCTCGTGCGGGAAACCCTGCGCCACCACGGCGGCCGCGTCGACGTCGTCGATGCCGCGTCCGGCGGCGCCTGCTTCAGGATGTCGTTCCCGCGACCGGAACCCGGCTGACGACACACGCGCAATGTTCGCTCAATGCGCATCGGGATGATGGGGGCATCTTCCATCGACCGCGTAGCACATGCCGACGAACGACCTGCTCCACTTCCTGCGCCGCTGGTTCGCCGACCCCGCCCGCATCGGCGCGATCGCGCCGTCGGGGCGCGCGCTGGTCCATCTGATGACGCGCGAGATCACGCCCGCGACGCGTCGCGTGATCGAACTCGGCGCGGGCACGGGCGTGTTCACGCGCGCCCTGCTCGCACGCGGCATCCACGAAGCGGATCTCGTGCTCGTCGAGCAGGATGCCGCGTTCGCGGCCTTGCTGCGCGAACGCTTTCCACGAGCGCAGGTGTTGCGGATGGACGCGGCGGGCCTCGGCGACTGGCTGCGCGCGCGACGCCTGCGCGCCGGCGCCGTCGTCAGCGGGCTGCCCCTGCTCAACTTCGCGCCGGCGCGCGTCGACGCCATCCTCGAGGGCGCATTCGACGGCCTGCGCGAGGACGGCGCGTTCTTCCAGTTCACCTACGGCGTGCGTTGCCCCGTGCCCGCGCACGCACTCGATCGCCTCGACCTGCGCAGCACGCGCATCGGCTTCGCCGTGCGCAACCTGCCGCCGGCGACGGTGCATCGCATTCGCCGGCGGTCGCCGGGCCATGCGGGGCGCGCATGATGCCGCCGCT
>Ga0207639_10001434_pt1 | contig 16078 bp, 16 predicted proteins | sample KBSCornC32_FD_184299 | JGI IMG/M metagenome (GOLD analysis project Ga0207639, IMG submission 184299) | Corn rhizosphere microbial communities from Kellogg Biological Station, Michigan, USA - KBS Corn C3-2 (SPAdes) (version 2) | ecosystem: Host-associated > Plants > Roots > Rhizosphere > Soil ...
AAGACGCGGTCGTTGCTTCCGGACACGACGAGCGCCGCCTTGCCCGGCCCTTTCACGGCGACGTCGGCCTGCGGCAACAACACCGCGCCGGTCGTCAGCGAGATGGTGCTGCAGGACAGGCCGGTCATGTCGATCGTGTCGCCACTGACCGCATTCGCCGCCGCGTAGCGCAGACTGCCGCTCGTGCCGCTGCCGGCGCTGGCGTCATCGCAGGTATCGACCGTCCAACTGGTCGCGGCAAAGGCGGCAGCGGGCGCGGTCAGGCAGAGGAGTGCTGCAAGGCACGCTGCCAGCGGTTTGCGGCGCACCGATGCGCGCGCGCGCGAAGGCGAATCGAACATGGGGCTCTCCCGAGACATGCCTCGCGGCTGCGTGCCGCGTGGTCGTCTCAGGATTACGCGAAAGCGCGCCGGAAATCCCAACGCCGGTCGGACGGGGGCGGACCCTTCCCGCTAGCGCGGGGATGCGAATTCCAGTGTTGCCGTCGCGCCGCCCTGAGGCCGCGGCGCGAGTGTCACGTTCCAGCCGTAGAGTTCGCACAAGCGCCGCACGATCGCGAGCCCGAGCCCGCCGCCCTTGCCGACCGAGGTGCCGCGCACGCCGCGTTCGAACAGTTTGTCGGCGTCCTCCGGCTTGATGCCCGGGCCGGTGTCCTCGATCGTGACGCGACCATGGCCGACCGTGACGATGACCTCTCCGGCCGCGGTGTACTTGAACGCATTGCCGATGAGGTTGCTGAGTGCGACCGCAACCACCGACGAAGGCGCAACCGTCGCCAGCGGCTGTTCGATCTCGACCCGCACCTCGACCGGCTTGTTCGCCACGTGCGGGCGCTGCGCGTCGACGACCTGCTCGACGACCTTGGCGACGTCGGTCGTTTCGCCGTCGGTCGGCGCCTGGCGTTCGCGCCGCGACAGCAGCAACAGGGCATCGATCAGCTCGCTCGACTGGCGCACCGCACGCTCGATCCGCTTGAGCCGCTCGCGCGGCTTGTCGCCGAGGTCGGTCGAGCCCTGCAGCAATTCGGTCGTGCTCGCGATCACCGCGAGCGGCGTGCGCAACTCGTGGCTGACATCAGCGTTGAACTCGCGATCGCGCTGGACCATTTCGGTCAGGCGCGTCGAATAGTCGTCGAGCGCCGCGGCAACCTGACCGACCTCGTCGTCGGCGAAATGCGATTTCAGCAATTCCGGGCGACCGCTGCGACTCATCGCGCGCACCCGCTGCGCCAGTTCGCTGACCGGGCTCATCACGCGCGAAGAGAGCCAGAAACCGATCAGCAGCGAGAAGATCGCGAACGCGAGCACGGAGGCGGCGAGCACGGTCAGCAGCTGACGCTCGCCGAGTTTCTGGGTGCTGATGTCGAAACGCAGGTAGGCCCAGAAATCCGCGTCCTTGTAGACGGCGAGCTTGTACGGCCGGATCTTGCCCTCGCGCCCGATGTCGTCGATGTCGTAGACGCCCTCGTCGTACTTCTGCCATGCCAGCGGCACCGTTGCACTGCGCCCGGCGCGCACGATCTGCAACTGGATCAGCGACATCGGGAACTGCGCGTCGGCCGAGAGGTTGTCGCGCTTGAAGTCGACGAAATGGCGCAACTCGCGCTCCAGCGTCGTGTTGACGAGCTGGTCCTCGAGGCGCGTGCGCATGTACACGGTCGCGAGCGCGAACAGCGCGGTCAGGCCGAGCCCGAACAGCGCGAAGGAAATGATGATGCGGGAGCGGAGCCTACGCCGGTAGCGCATCCGGATCGACCATGCGGTAGCCGATGCCGTGGCGCGTCTGGATCAACGCCTTCTCGAACGGTTTGTCGATCTGCGCGCGCAGGCCGTGGATGTGCACGCGCAACGAGTCGCTGTCGGGCAACTCCTCGCCCCACACGCGCGTCTCCAGCTCCTGCCGCGTGACGACCGAAGGCGCCGATTCCATCAGCGATTGCAGCAGCTTCAGCCCGATCGGGTTCAGCGTGATCTGCTTGCCGGCGCGGCTGATCGTCAGCGTATCGAGGTTGTACACGAGATCGGCGAGCTGCAGCACGCGACTCTTGCCGCCCTTGCCGCGGCGACCGAGCACGTCGAGGCGCACCGCGAGTTCCTGCAGCGCAAAGGGCTTGACCATGTAGTCATCGGCACCGGAATCGAAACCGGTCAGCTTCGCATCCAGCGTGTCGCGCGCGGTCAGCATCAATACCGGTGTCTGCCGCTTGGCTTCCTGGCGCAACTTGCGACAGACCTCGAGACCGTCCATGCCGGGCAGGCCGAGGTCGAGCACGATCACGTCGAAGTCGTTGACGACCGCGAGATGCAGGCCGGTGACGCCGTCGCCGGCGAAGTCGACCACGTGGCCCTTGTCGGCGAGGAAGTCGCCGATGTTTGCGGCGATGTCGCTGTTGTCTTCGATGACCAGAATTCGCATGGTGCCTACTTTAACGCCGGAGCCCGCCGATGCGGAGCACGACGGTGCGAAGGAAGTTCCACAACATGAGGCCCTGCCGAAGAATCGCAAGCGATCGGCCGGGTGTGCTCTCGATGGGGAGTGCGGCCATGGATGGCCGCTCTGGACTCGACCGCGAGCAGGAAAACCACACGCCGGGTCGATCGTTGCTCGAGGCAGCGATCACGGATGATCGCAAAAACAAAAGAAAATGGCCCAAGGAGGTGTCATTGGGGGAACACACCTCGCTTGGGCCAAAAAGCTACTGCCCCGATTACCGTACTCTGCCAGTCACCAGACCTGACTTAGGAGTGTCGAGCAGAACTACAGTGCCGGGGACTATAGACACGCCCTGATTAAGGGCTTGTTAAACGCCCCTGAGCATGCCGTTAACCGTTCAATATTCGTTGTTGCCGGCCTCAGTCGTTGTTGTAGACCTTCGCGAGCGTGCCTTCGCCGATGTCGCGGCAGATGCGCGAGCCGGTCGAAAGGATGCAGCGCTCGCCCGATGAACGCGATTTCGCGAACACGAACGTCTGCGTGTAGCGGACGCTGCCGTCGGCCGGCAGGGTCGCCGGATCGAAGCGCCACTGGCGCAGGGCCTTCTCGGCCGCGCGCTCAAACGCGTCCTCGGTGCCGTTGCCGGCGAAGCGGATATCCCGCACCGAACCGTCGCGGGCGATCGCGAAGCTCACCTCGACGCGGCTGTCCTCCTTGTGCGCGAAACTCGGGAAGCTCGGTGCCACCGTATGCGTCGCGACGGGCTTGCTCACGCGGACCGGGCTCGTCTCCGCCAGCGGAGGCTGCGACGCGGCGATCGAAGCGAGCACGGTCGGCTGTGCAGGTGCCGGAACGACCGCGGCCGGAGCCGCTGGCGTGGCCGCCACCGGTACGGGCTTGTCGGCAGCCGCGGCGATCACGTCGCGCGCAGGCGCAGTCGCCTCGAGCGGCGCTTTCACGGGCGTCGCCGCCGTCGGGACCGGCGTTGGCGTGGCCGGAACCACCACCGGCTTGAGGCGCAGGCGCGGCAGCGCGAACGCATCGAGCGCGGGAACAGTCGGCACCAGCAGTCCGCCGTTCAGGCCACCCAGCCACGAGATCGCGAGCCGAGGCGCCGTGAATGCGTTGCCGGCGGCACGCTCGATGCGCTGCGCTACGAGCAGCGACGCGCCGAGCGCGAACGCGACCAGCAACCAGCGACCCGATGCACGCGGCTCGACCGAGACACGCGGCGCGGGCATGCCGACGATGCGACGCACGCGTTCGAGAAGTTCACCGCCACTCGCAGCCAGCGCGAGCGAACCCGCCACGTGGCGCAGTTCCTCGAGCGACGCGAGCGTACGCGCGTATTCGCGCGGTTCGCCTGCCGTCAGCTCCAATACCAGTTCGTCGCAGCAAAGTTCGCGCTCGTTGCGCACTTCGCCGGAAATCCAGTGCACTACCGGGTGGTAGAACAGCAGCGTCTCGAGCAACGCCTGCGCGAGGTTGACGAGATGATCGTAGCGGCGCAGGTGACCGAGCTCATGCGCGAGGATCAGTTCCACCTGATGGCGCGGAAAACCGAGCGCGACCGCGGTCGGCAACAGCACGACCGGCTTCAACCAGCCGATCAGCATCGGCGTATCGATGCGCTCGGACACCAGCACCCGCACGCGACGCATGAATCCGAAACGGCGCGACAGGCTCTGCATCATCGCATCGAGATCTGCATGCGCGTGCGCCCAGCGTCGCGCGACCAGGCTCAGCGCGTGCCACTGCTGCAGGGTGCGCGCCGCCATCGCCAGCACGCCGGCGCCCCACAGCAACACCAGCCAGGGCAAGACCTGGTCGAGACCTGCGAAAACATCGAACGCCGTGGCAGGAGCCGTCGCCACGACACCGGCCGCGTCGAGTTGCACGGCGGCGATATCGGCTTCGAATTGCGGTCGCAGCGCGATCAGCGTCGCGAGTGGCCACAGCGCGAGCGCGGCAAGGGCGACGAGACCGGTGGCGTAGCGGGCCCGGCAATTCGCCTTCGGCAACAACGCACGCGCTGCCGCGAAAGCGATGCCCACCAGCGCGCCCTGCCACAGGAAATGCACCAACGTCCATCCCAACGCATGGATCCACGGCGTCAACATGTTCATGCCTGCGTCCCCTCGATCCGGTCGAGCAGGGCGCGGATTTCGTCAAGCTCCTCACGCGTCGCCTTCGGGCGACCACCGAGCGCCTGCAGCACGAGCTGCGAGGGAGAACCGTCGAACACGCGCTGCACGATGTCGACGACGAAACGCTTCTGCGTGCGTTCCTTGCTGACCGCGGGACGGAACACGTGGGCGCGCTCGGAGTCGTCACGCTGGACCAGGCCCTTGCCGTGCATGATCTGCAGCAGCTTCAGGGCCGTGGTGTATCCGGCGCCTTCTTCGCGATACAAGGCCTCGTGGACGTCGCGGACCGTGGACGGTCCGCGCTCCCACAACACATTGAGGATGCCGAGTTCGGCTTCCGTCGGCTTAGGGACGTTGTCGATCTTGGTCATGCCTGCTCCCCGAGTTTCCACGACATCGTACTCTTCCACGACATCCGCAACGCGTCTATTCAACCCCATTTCTTCTGTTTCGACACCTGCTGGCGATCGAGTTCCTGGCGATCTTCGCGCCGGCGTCCATCACGCTCGCTCGCGGTCTGGCAGGTCTTGACCGGGAGGTTCGAACCGATCGGGCGCTCGGACTTGCAGATCAGCCGCTCGCCGTCGCGCTTGCCGAGGATGGAGTTGATCTCCTCCTGGTCGACCAGCAGCTTCTTCTTCTCGTCGATGGTCATCTGATCCACCGACGCCTTCTGCTCGAACATCTTGGTCATTTCGTCGAGGCGCGCATTGACGACCCGACGCTCCTCGCCATTGGTCTCGGCGTAGCGGCCACCCGCGTCCATCTGCTTGCGGACCCACTCCGACACCGTCTGGAAGGAATCCTTGTCGCTCGCATTGACCGCGGGATTCGGCTTATCGGAGGCGCTGGCGACCTCGCACGACAGGACCAGCAACAGCAGCGCGCTAATGAAACGAAACTTCATGAGTCCAACTCCCCTTGAGAATTGATGACCGGATGGCGGAATCGGCCCATGCCCTCCGGGGCTCCCGGCGGAGACCTTTGGGCATGCTACGGCTGCGCTCTCGGCGTTGTCAACGATTCTCCTCGTACATCGCTTGTCGTCGATTCTCGCGCCTTGGCGCGACGCCGCGGGGGTTTGGGCGCCCTTGTCGGCCATCCGACGTGGCGCCCCATACGATTATTTACGTTTCCTGCCCTTTGGCGTGTTCGCCAGGCACTCGCGCACCAGGTAGTCGATGATCGCCCCGGCGACATCCACGCCGCTGGCCCCCTCGATCCCCTCCAGCCCGGGCGAGGAGTTGACTTCCAGCACGAGCGGCCCGCGCGCCGAGCGCAACAGGTCGACGCCGGCGACGCCGAGGCCCATCACGCGCGCGGCACGCACGGCGGTTTCGACCTCGAGCGCACTCAAGGTCACCGCGCTGGCGCTGCCGCCGCGATGGATGTTCGCGCGGAAGTCGCCCTCGGGCGCCTGCCGCCGCATCGCCGCGACGACCTCGTCGCCGACGACGAAACAGCGCAGGTCGGCGCCATCCGCCTCGCGGATGAACTCCTGCACGAGGAAGTTCGCGTACAGGCTGCGGAACGCCTCGATCATGCCGAGTGCGGAACCGCGTTTTTCGGCCAACATCACGCCCTGCCCCTGCGCGCCTTCATTGAGCTTGATCACGTGTGGCGCGTCGCCAAGCATGGTCAGCAGGTCGCGCGTGTCGTCCGGGTTGTCGCCGAACACGGTCACCGGCAGGTCGATGCCCTCGCGCGCCAGCAGTTGCAGCGAACGCAACTTGTCGCGCGCGCGCAGGATCGCGTCCGAACTGTTCGGCGTGTGCACGCCCATCATTTCGAACTGGCGCACGACCGCGGTGCCGTAGAACGTGATCGAGGCGCCGATGCGCGGGATCACCGCGTCGAATCCGCGCAGCGCCTTGCCCTTCCAGTGCATCTCGAACTTGCCGGCGGCGATGCGCATGTAGCAGCGCAGCGGATCGAACACGCGCACGGTGTGGCCGCGCGTGCGCGCGGCCTCGACGAGGCGCACTGTCGAGTACAGGCGGGTATTGCGCGACAGGATGGCGATCTTCATGCACGGATCCGGGGACTGGTGGTCCGCGGCGGGCGCGGACAGCTGTAGGACAAGGCTGGGTCGATGCGGAAGCGGCCGCCGAGCGCCGAACGTCCCAGCAGCAAGGGAAACAGCATCGCGCGCCGATCTGTCAGATTCATTTCCGTACTGAAACGTTGCCGTGCGATCTCGAGCTCCACGCCGATGAACCAGCGCTCGCTGCGATGGCCGCCGGAATCGGTGACGATGCGGCGATCGAGCACGGGCGCGGTGCAAGCCACCACCGCTCCGCCACGCCTGCGCAGGCGAACCTGGAAGCGCACGTGCGCGACGCCGCCCTGGTCGAACGTCTCGATCGCCTCGACGTGCAGCGACGAGGAGCGTGCACCGCTGTCGAGCTTGGCCTTGATGGCGCCGATGCCAAGCCCGGGCAGCGCGACCCATTCGCGCCAGCCGAGGCTGGCGCGACCGTCGGTGGCGTGGTCGGCGGACTGCGCGACGACAGCGGTGTCTGGGCTGGGCACTCGGGACACCTCTGGGAGAACGGTTGATGCGCAACCGCCGCGACGGCAGCGGGATCCGGAGCGACGGGCGGGACGCGCGGTCGCACCGGCAGAATGGAGCGGGTGAAGGGAATCGAACCCTCGTCAGTAGCTTGGGAAGCTACAGCTCTACCATTGAGCTACACCCGCGGACGACGCAGTGCGCAACGGCTCCGGCACAGGCAGCCGGGACCAGCACCCGGCGCGAAGCGTAGCGGTCGCCACCGGCGCGGACAAGACGGCTGTCGGAATCCTGAATGTCCGCCTGCGGACTCGCAAGAGATTGCAAGCAGCGTTCGGCGGAAAGTCATCATTCAGCCTGACTGCGTGGATACTGTGCACAGCCTGTCAGCCCCGGCGGCCGATGTACTGGGGATTCGGTCCCACCGCGACCGAGGCTGGCGTAGGCCCTTGGAGATCGATCGATGTACACGAAGCGTTTCTTTCCACGTGCGTGGTGCGCCGCCGCGCTGGCAACCGTGCTCGGCGCGTTTGCAGGCACAGCGATGGCCGACCCGCCGGATCGCGTCGCGCGCGTCGGATTCCTGCGCGGTGAAGTCAGCTTCCAGGCCGCCGGCGACGACCGCTGGGTCGAAGCTTCGCTGAATCGCCCGCTCGGCACGGGCGACAAGGTCTACACCGACCGCGATTCGCGCGTCGAACTGGAGATCGGCGCCGCCGCGGTCCGCCTGGACGAGCGCAGCACGTTCAACCTGCTGAACCTCGACGACCAGATCGCGCAGATGGAGCTCACCGAGGGCGTGCTGAACCTGCGGGTGCGCAGGCTCGACAGCGGCCAGAGCTACGAAATCGACACGCCGACGCTCGCGTTCGTGATCGGCCAGCCCGGCCAGTACCGCATCGACATCGACCCGCAGGGCAACTCGACGATGGTGACGGTGTTCGACGGTGGCGGCGACGTGTATGGCGAGAACAACGCCAGCTACAGCGTGCGCGGCGGCAGCTCGTACCGGTTCAACGACTCCGCCTTGCGCGACTACGAGGTGCTCGACCTGCCGCGCGCGGACGATTTCGACCGCTGGGTCGACTCGCGCGACACGCGCCACGAGCGCTCGGTATCGAGCCGCTACGTCGCCGACGACATGATCGGCTACGCCGACCTCGATGACAGCGGTTCCTGGAGCGACGAGCGCGAATACGGCAACGTCTGGTATCCGACCTCGGTCGCGTCCGGCTGGGCGCCGTATCGTTATGGCCACTGGTCGTGGATCGACCCGTGGGGCTGGACCTGGGTCGACAACGCTTCCTGGGGCTTTGCACCGTTCCACTACGGCCGCTGGGTGCAGGTACGCAATCGCTGGGGCTGGTGCCCGGGTCCGCGCCACGTGCGCGCGATCTATGCGCCGGCACTGGTCGCCTTCGTCGGCGGCGGCGGCTGGGGTGCCAGCGTCTCGATCGGCGGCGGTGGCCCGGTGGGCTGGTTCCCGCTCGGCCCGCGCGACGTCTACGTGCCGTGGTACCGCGCTTCGCGCGGCTACTTCAACAACGTCAACGTGCGCAACACGACCGTGATCAACAACACCTACATCACGAACGTGTACAACAACTACTCGAGTGGTCGACCGATCACGAACGCCAACTATGCGTATCGCAACAACGTGAACGCGGTGACGGCCGTGTCGCGCGACACGTTCATCGGCGCGCGCGCGGTCGGCGAGTCGCGCGTGCAGGTCAGCGCCGCCCAGTTGCGCGGCGCGCAAGTGGAAAGCCGCCTCGCGATCGCACCGACCCAGGCGAGCTTCGTCGGTGCCAACGCGCGCGTGCGCCAGGCGCCCCAGGCTGCTGCGCTCGACCGCCGCGTGATCGCGCGTACCGCACCGCCGCCGCAGCCGATCGCGACCGCGGCCCGCGTGCAGGCGATCCAGCGCAACAATGCGCAACCGCTTGCGCGCGGTGAACAGCGCGAAATCGCCACCCGTGGCGACGCAGGCGCGGCCGGCGCCGCCGCTACTCGCGCCCGCGTGCAGGTCGTCGGCCAGGGTGCCGAGCGCCCGCAGCCACTGCCGACGCGCGGCAACGCCGCGGCGCAGCGCGGCCCGGCGGGCGACATGCGCTCGCAGCCGGGGCAGGATCGTGGCCCGGTGGCACCGCGTGGCGACGCGCGTGTACAGCCGAATGTGGCGCCGCGTGGCGACGCGCGCGTGCAGCCGAACGTGGCACCGCGCGGCGACGCCCGCACGCAGCCGAGCAACGATCGCGGCGGCCTGCCGTCGTCGCGCTTCGCTCCGCACGGCGATCGTGGCAACCCGCAGCGCGAGGTGCGCGATGCACCCGCGATGCGCCAGGCGCAGCCGCAACGCGAAGTCCGCGAAACTCCGCAGACGCGCCAGGTGCAGCCGCAACGTGAGGTCCGCGAAGCTCCGCAGATGCGCCAGGCACAGCCGCAACGCGAGGTCCGCGAAGCTCCGCAGATGCGCCAGGTGCAGCCGCAACGCGAGATCCGCGAGGCACCGCAGACGCGTCAGGTGCAGCCGCAGCGCGAAGTTCGCGAGGCGCCGCAGATGCGCCAGGCACAGCCGCAGCGCGAGGTCCGTGAGGCCCCGCAGATGCGTCAGGTGCAGCCGCAACGCGAAGTCCGCGAGATGCCGCAACGCGAAGCCCCGCAGATGCGCCAGGCGCAGCCGCAACGCGAAGCCCCGCAGATGCGCCAGGCGCAGCCGCAGGTGCGCGAGGCGCCGCAGCGCGCCCAGCCGCAGGAACGCCAGCGTGACAACAACAAGGACAAGGACGATGACGACAAGCGCCGGCGCTAGTCGCCGGTGACACTCCCGGGACGCCGCGCCGCGCGCGCGGCGTCCATGGACGGCGGGGCAGGCACGATCCGCAGGCGGACACTCCCGTTTCCCTGTGGCCTACAATCCGCGCATGAAGATCCTCCTCAATGGCGAAGCACGAGAGATCCGCGCCTCGGCCTCGCTGACCGATCTGCTGGAGCAGGCCGGATACGGTGCGCGCCGCGTCGCGGTCGAGGTCAACCGCGAAATCGTCCCGCGCAGCCGCCACCCCGAGCATCGCCTTGCCGAAGGCGATCGCGTCGAGATCGTCCACGCGATCGGCGGCGGGTGAACCGGCGCGAACGCTTGGCGCATGCGCCGCGGATTTCGTGCGCACAGGCACCTCGAATGCGCGAAAATGACGCACTCGATCCCGCACGCGAAAGACCATGACCGCCCTCGCGCACTCCCCGCTCGCCAGCGCCGCCGACGCGCTCGTCATTGCCGGCAAGACCTACCATTCGCGCCTGCTCACCGGCACCGGCAAGTTCACCGACCTCGAACAGACGCGCAAGGCGACCGAGGCGGCCGGCGCGCAGATCGTTACGGTCGCGATCCGGCGCACGAATATCGGGCAGGATCCCGGGGCGCCGAACCTGCTCGACGTGCTGCCGCTCGACCGCTACACGATCCTGCCGAACACGGCCGGCTGCTATACCGCCGAGGACGCGGTGCGCACCTGCCGGCTCGCGCGTGAACTGCTCGACGGCCACACGCTGGTCAAGCTCGAGGTGCTCGGCGACCAGAAGACGCTGTATCCGGATGTCGTGCAGACGCTCGCCGCCGCGGAAACGCTGGTGCGCGACGGCTTCGACGTGATGGTCTACACCAGCGACGATCCGATCCTCGCCAGGCACCTCGAACAGATCGGCTGCGTCGCGGTGATGCCGCTCGCCGCGCCGATCGGCTCCGGACTCGGCATCCAGAATCGCTGGAACCTGCTCGAAATCGTCGAGAACGCGAAGGTGCCGATCATCGTCGATGCCGGTGTCGGGACCGCGTCCGATGCGTCGATCGCGATGGAACTCGGCTGCGACGGCGTGCTGATGAACACCGCGATCGCCGGCGCGAAGGATCCCGTCCTGATGGCGCACGCGATGAAGCTCGCGGTCGAGGCCGGACGCGCGGCGTTCCGCGCCGGGCGCATCCCGCGCAAGCGCTTCGCCTCCGCATCCAGCCCCGTCGAGGGGATGATCTGATCCCGTGCGATCGTCCGTGATCGCGAAGCGCGGACAACGGCCATCCTGTCCGCACTCCTGACCAACAGCCCACGCCACCACCTCCCGCATGGACGATTCCGGAAACCGAGAGCGCCGCATCCGCAGTTTCGTGCTGCGCCAGGGACGATTCACGCCCGCGCAGCAGCGCGCATTCGACCAGCACTGGAGCCGCTACGGCCTCGACTATGCCGGTGCCCCGCGCGATTTCGCGGCGAGCTTCGGCCGCAATGCCGCGCGCGTGCTCGAGATCGGCTTCGGCAACGGCGACCAGCTGTTGCACTCGGCGCAAGCCGAAGCCGAACGCGACTTCATCGGCATCGAGGTGCACCGACCCGGCGTCGGGCGCCTGATGAACGGCCTTGCCGCGGCCGCCGTCGGCAACGTCCGCCTGTACAACCATGATGCGGTCGACGTGCTCGATCGCGAGATCGCGCCGGCGTCGCTCGACGAGGTGCGCATCTATTTCCCCGACCCGTGGCACAAGAAGCGCCACAACAAGCGGCGCCTGGTGCAACCGGAATTCCTGGCACTGCTGGCGAGTCGCACCGCACCTGGCGGACGCTTGCATTTGGCGACCGACTGGGCCGACTATGCCGAGCATATCCGCGACGTGCTCGCGTCCGCGTCCCACTGGCGCACGGACCCGCGGCATGCCGATCCGGCCGTACGCCCGCCCTGGCGCATCGAGACCCATTTCGAACGTCGTGGCGTGCGCCTCGGCCATGGCGTATGGGACTTCGTCCATGAACGAATCTGAGCGCGGCTGATGCGCACCAGGCCATAACAAGAACCGCCCCGAATGGACGCCGGCCTGACCCTCACCACCAACATGGCGCTCGTGTTCGCGCTGCTCGCGTTCACCGTCGCGATGCTGGTGCTCGAATGGATCCGAGCCGATCTCGTCGCCCTGCTGGTCATCGTGGTCATCGGCATCACGCGCCTGCTGCCGGTCGACCAGCTGTTCGACGGCTTCGCCGGCAACGCGGTGATCTCGCTGATCGCGGTGATGATCATGGGCGCCGGGCTCGATCGCACCGGCGTGCTGAACAAGGCCGCCTCCTTCATCCTGCGCCTCGCCGGCGGCGTCGAGTCGCGCGTCTCGCTGCTGATCAACGCGATGGTCGGCGGCTTGTCCTCGGTGATCCAGAGCCAGGCGCTGTCGGCACTGTTCCTGCCCGTGGTCAGCCGCATCAGCGCGCGCACCGGCCTGCCGCTCAAGCGCCTGCTGCTGCCGATGGCGTGCATGATCCTGTGCGGCACCAACACCACGATGATCTCGAATTCGCCGCTGATCCTGCTCAATGACCTGATCGCGAGCGCGAACCGCAACCTGCCGCCGGGTGCGCAGACGATCCAGACCTTCACCCTGTTCGCGATCGCGCCGGTCGGCATCCCGTTGCTGCTCGGCGGTCTCGCCTACTTCGCGCTGTTCACGCGCCGCCTGCTGCCCGGCGACGAGGAGCGCCAGAAGGTCACGCCAGGACGTACCGAAACCTACTTCGCCGAGACCTACGGCATCGACGGCGAAGTGTTCGAGCTCAGCGTCACGACCGACAGCCCGCTGGTCGGCATGAGCGTGACCGAGGTCGAACAGTTGCGCGGCGCGCCGCTGATCCTCGCGCTGAAGACCGGTTCGGATGCGCGCCTCGCGCCGCCAGGTGACCAGATGATCTGGGTCGGCAGCGTGCTCGGCGTGCTCGGCAAGCGCGAGGCGGTCAACGATTTCGCGAACGTGCAGCTGTGCCAGGTGCAGTCGCGCCTGCGCAATTTCGCCGATCTGTTCAATCCTGCGCGTGCGGGCATCTCGGAAGTCGTGCTGCCGCCGAATTCGACCTGGATCAAGAAGACGGTCGGCGACTTGCGCGTGCGCAAGACCTACGCGATCTCCGTGCTCGCGGTGAACCGCGGCGACCAGGTGTTCCGCGAGGACGTGCGCCAGGTGGCGCTGCGCGCGGGCGACACGCTGGTGCTGCACAGCTTCTGGCGCGACCTCGCGCAGACCGCCGAGTCACGCGACTTCGTCGTCGTCACCGACTATCCGAAGGAAGAGCACCGGCCGAGCAAGATCTGGCACGCGGCCGCATTCTTCGGCCTCGCCATGGGCCTCGGCCTGTTCACCGACATCCGCCTGTCGATCGCGATGCTGGTCGGCGCACTCGGCATGCTGTTGTCCGGTGTGCTGGACATGGACGAGGCCTACGGCGCGATCAACTGGAAGACGATCTTCACCCTCGCCTGCCTGATCCCGCTCGGTTGGGCGATGGATTCGACCGGAGCCGCCGCATGGCTCGCGCAGGAAGTGCTGAAGTACCTCGGCGAATGGCCGCAGTGGGGCCTGCAGGCGGTCATCGCCGTGCTCTCCCTGCTGTTCGCGCAGGTCGTGTCGAACGTCGGTGCGACCGTGATGATGGTGCCGATGGCGATCAACGTCGCGCTCGCCTCGGGCGGAAACCCGGCGGTGTATGCGCTCGTCGTCGCGGTGTCGACCTCCAACGTGTTCATCATCCCGAGCGCGAACCCGGTCATCACGATCGTGTCCGGACCCGGCGGCTATCGCGCGCGCGACTTCCTGCGCGTGGGCATCCCGCTGACCCTGCTGATGCTCGCGATCATGCTGGTCAGCGTGAACCTCGTGTTCGGTCGCGGCGGTTGACGCAGCGCGTACGCTGGCACACCAATCGCGCAGGAACGGCGAACCCGCGACCCGCACACGGGAGTAGGATCTCCGGCAGGACCCCACCCCGCATGGAAGCCGCCATCCACGGAGGCGCCCCATGAACCGCGCAATCGTCGTCCTGATCCTTTCCCTGTCCGCAACCGGCGCATGCGCCGCCGACGGCTGCCGCGTCGCCGGCACCGCCTACGATGCCGCCGGCCGCCCGCTCGGTTCCGCGGTCGTGCGCCTGCTCGACCTCGATACGCAGCAGGCCTCGTTCAGCGCCGCCGACAAGCATGCGGCGTTCTCGTTCGACGGTGTCGCACCGTCCGACATCGGGCGCTACCGCATCGACGTGCTGAGCGCGCCCACGGTGGTCACCGGCACGCGCATCCCGACCCGCTCGATCCTCGGCATGTCGGCGAGCTTCGCCTGTGGTGCCGGCCAGGTCGCGCAGCAGGACGTGCGCGTGCAGGTCAATTGACGGCGCGCCGGCGCTTGCGCTCAGCGCAGGCGCACCTCGCGATCGACGACGCTGACCGGCATCGCCACCAGGCCATTGCTGCACGGCCCGCCGAGGCAGGCGCCGTTGTCGACGCGGAAGGTCGCACCGTGCGCGGCGCAGACGAGCCGACCTTCGCTGACGAGGAAGCGCCCCGGCGCGTAGTCGAGGCGTCGACCAGCGTGCGGGCATTCGTTGTGGTAAGCGAAGATGCTCTCGCCCTGGCGCAGCACGATCAGCTCGAAGCCGCCGGTCGCGCTGTCGACGTGCACGGCGATCGCGCCGCCGTCCGCTATGTCATCGAGCCGGCACAGCGGCGCGTAGTCGTTCATGCAACTTCCAGCACTTGTGGGGCCGCGCCGCCACCCCTATGGTGGAACGCTGCATCCGCCACACATTCTGGCATACGGAGACCCGCGTCATGTTCCACGCCGGCCTGTACAGGCTGAAGTCGCGCCATCCGCTCGCGCGGTTCGCAGCGATGGTGCTCGCGCTGATCGCCGTGGTCGCTCTGATCGCGATCGGCGTGTTCGCGATCGCCGTCCTCGCGCTCGGCGGCATCGTGTTCGCTCTCGTGCGCGCGCTGCGTTCCGCGCATGCGTCGAGCGTTCGTGCCGGCACCTCGCCGAACGCGGCGCCCGGCGTCATCGAAGGCGAATTCAGCGTCGTCAACGACGCGCGCGGGCGCGTGACGCATTCCTGAGCCGGTCGCGGATGGCTCCATCGAGCGGCCATGGATCGGGCCTCGCGCCGGTGCCGCCGGCGGTGCATGCTTGCAACCTGGCCGCACTCCCGTCCCGAATCCGATGAACCACCTTTCCCGCAGCGGCGCGCTCGATGCCGACGCACGTCCCGTCCTGTTCGGGCCGCGCCTGCTGGTGCCGATCGCCCTGCTTTCGCTGTATTTCGTATGGGGCTCGACGTACCTCGCGATCCGCATCGCGGTCGCGAGCTGGCCACCGTTCCTGATGGCCGCCGTGCGCTTCCTGTGCGCGGGCAGCGCGCTGTACGCGTTCCTGCGCTGGCGCGGCATGGCCGCGCCGACGCGGACGCAGTGGATCAATTCCGCGCTCACCGGCGTGATGCTGCTCGGCTTCGGCAATGGCCTGGTCTGCTTTGCCGAACAGAGCGTGGCCTCCGGCCTCGCCGCCGTCGCAGTCGCCAGCATGCCGCTGTTCGCCGCAGTGTTCGGCGGCCTCTACGGGCACTGGCCACGGCGCATGGAATGGCTCGGCCTCGGCGTCGGTTTCGCCGGCGTGATCCTGCTCAACCTCGGCGGCAGCATGGCGGGATCGCCGATCGGCGCGCTCGCCCTCGTCGTCGCGGCCGGCTCGTGGGCATTCGGTTCGGTGTGGAGCAAGCGCCGCGATATGCCGCCCGCGGCGATGAACACCGCGGCGCAGATGCTCACCGGCGGGTTGGTGCTGCTGGTGTTCGCGCTGCTCATCGGTGAACGCCTGCCGGTGTCGCCGCCGCTGTCGGCGAATCTCGCGCTGGTCTACCTCGCGATCGCCGGTTCGCTGGTCGGATTCAGCGCCTACCTGTACCTGCTCAACACGGTGCGCCCCGCGCTCGCGACGAGCTACGCCTACGTGAACCCGCCGGTCGCGGTGCTGGTCGGCGCGCTGTTCGGCGGCGAGGCAGTGCACGCGTTCGATCTCGTCGCGATGGCGGTCATCCTCGGGGGCGTCGCGCTGATCGCGCTCGCGCGCGAACGCGGCTGAGCGCGCGACGCTTGGCCTGATCCGCGAGCGCGCCAATAATGGCGTGTTCCC
>Ga0207639_10001440_pt1 | contig 16044 bp, 17 predicted proteins | sample KBSCornC32_FD_184299 | JGI IMG/M metagenome (GOLD analysis project Ga0207639, IMG submission 184299) | Corn rhizosphere microbial communities from Kellogg Biological Station, Michigan, USA - KBS Corn C3-2 (SPAdes) (version 2) | ecosystem: Host-associated > Plants > Roots > Rhizosphere > Soil ...
GCATTTCTCGCGCTTCGAAGACCCTGGCTTCGTCTATGAAGCGGCGCTCGCGAAAACCATCGGCCGCATGGTGCTGCGTCTCGCCGACACCGATCTGCCAGTCCAGAAAGCGTGGAACTTCGCGGCGACGATGTGCAGCTATGTGTCGGAACTGAAGAAGCTCGCCGACAAGAAGCGCGAAGACGCGGAGACGCAGGCGGGATTGCTGAAAGATCGCGTGTTCGCGCTCACCGCCGATCCGCAGAAATCGAGCGGAGATCCGACCGCACTGAAGACCGTCCCAAAGATCGACTTCACCGGGCTCGATGCCGCAACCGATCGTCTGAAGCTCAGCGCCAAGGCTTACGATGCCGCGTTCGCGGCGAATGCGGAGTCGATGCCGGCAGATCGTAAGGCGAAGCTGCGCGATCTGATGCGGACCATCGATCAGACCCTGGCGCCTGAGGTCGGTCTACCGGTACGCCCGTGGTTCAAAAACCTGATCTACGCACCCGGCCGCCTCACCGGCTATGGCGCGAAGACGATGCCCGGTGTGCGTGAAGCGCTCGAAGACGAACGCTTCGACGACGCGGTCACCTACGCAAAGCACACCGCCGACGCCATCAACGCCTATAGCGACCGTCTCGACCAGGCGACGGCAGTGTTGAACGGGAAGTAGCCGTCCCCACCCTCACCATGGCCGGCTTGACCCGGCCACCCAGTGCGCTCGCGTCTGCGAGCGCAAGAGAGTCACTTGTGCGGCGCGCGGACGCGCGCCTGCTGGATGGCCGCCTCAAGGGCGGCCATGGTGAAAATTTGGGCCTCTAGAAATTATCTTTGCGCCGCCGAGTTTCTCCAAACACATCGACGTCGCTTGCGCTTTCCATCGCGAGGGATTTGCGCAGCTCTGGCGAGTTCGGGCGGAGGAAGGGGTTCGTCTTCTTCTCCAGTCCCATCGTTGATGGAATCGTCGGCTTGGCGGCGGCACGCGCGGCATCGACGTCTTTCATACGCGCGACGAGATCGGTGTTGTGTGGCTCAAGCGTGAGCGCAAAGCGGCCGTTGCTTTGCGTGTACTCATGGCCGCAGAAGATGCGCGTCGAATCCGGCAGAGTCATCAGCTTCGATAGGCTCGACCACATCATCGCCGGCGTGCCTTCGAACAGGCGGCCGCAACCCATCGCGAACAGTGTGTCGCCGGTGAAGGCGGCATCGTCCATGACGAAAGCGATGTGCGAACTCGTATGCGCGGGAATCTCCATCACGCGGACGGCGCGCGATCCGAATTTCCAGCCGATGCTTTCATCGACGCCGGTATCGAGCCCCGCGAAACGTTCGCGGTCTTTGCCCGGCCCCACGATCTCGGCGCCGAACTTCTCCTTCAGCGGAACATTGCCGCCGGTGTGATCGAAATGGTGATGGGTGTTGAGGATGTGCGTGAGTTTCCAACCCTTCGCCGCCAGCGCCTTTTCGACCGGCCCCGGTTCCGACGGATCGACCACGGCGCAAAGCCCCGCATCGGCATCGCGGACCAGATAGGCATAATTGTCGCTAAGGCATGGAACCAGTTCGATTTCGAGCGCGCTCACGTGTGTCTCCTGATGGGACACGGACCCTAGCAGCCCCGGCCCTGCCGTTGAACTGCGTCCCGCACAGGTTTACGTCCTAATCATGCAGCTCGACGCGCGCGAACTGGCCGAGTTCTACGAGACGCCGATGGGTCAGGTCGCGCGGCGCATGATCCTGCGCCGCATCCGGATGCTGTGGCCCGCGGCGCATGGCCAGCGCGTGCTCGGTTACGGTTTTGCGACGCCATATCTGCGCTCCTTCCAGAGCGAGACCGAACGCGTCACCGCGGTGATGCCGGCGCAGCAGGGCGTGGTGCCGTGGCCGGAGGGCAAGCCGCTCGCCGCACTTGCCGAAGAAGATGCCCTGCCCTTTCCCGATGCGATGTTCGACCGGATTCTCGTCGTGCATGGCCTTGAGGGCGCCGACGCGCTTAGGCCTCTGATGCGCCAACTATGGCGCGTGCTCGCGCCGGAAGGCCGCATCCTCATCGTCGCGCCAAACCGCACCAGTCTCTGGGCACAGCTTGAGCGCTCGCCGTTCGGACATGGCCGCCCGTTTTCACGCGGCGAACTCGACCGCATCCTGAAAAGCGCGATGTTCGAACCCGTGAGCTGGGACTGCACCTTGCACCACCCGCCGCTCAAGGGCCGCCGCCTTATCCGCACCGGCGCGACATGGGAGCATGTCGGACGCCGCGCCTGGCCGCGCCTTGCCGGCGTGCATCTGGTCGAAGCGACGAAGTCGCTCTACGCCCCGGTGCCTATTACAAAAAAGAAAGTCCCCGAACCGGTGCTCGCTCGCGCGTAGGGTTTCGTTTCGCGCATGGGACTCATGCAGATGCAATTCGTTTTGTGCACTACCGCGCAACACAAGGCTTCGCGCGCGCTTCATCACAAACGTTTCAAGAAGCTCACACAGGTATAATCTTCCCGCCCTTTCAATGTCAGAATTCGGACCTACGTGCTCCTTCACGGTGTGATGCCGCGAACCCCAAGGAGGAGTACCCCCATGCGTACAACGACAGCTCTTGCTCTCGCATTTTCTCTCGCCGCCGTTTCGACGGCCGCGCTCGCACAGGATGACAGCGCCAGTTGTGCGACCACCGGCAAGCAGGTCACAGCAGCGCTCGCCGGCAACGACAACGATGCCGCGCGTCAGGAAAAGAAGATGGGCCTCGAGTTCTGCAATGCCGGCTATTATCGCCAGGGCATGGCGCACTACACAAAGGCGCTGGAATTGCTGGGCGCGAAGAACTAACGCGGCTTCAGCTGGAAGATCGCCCCTTCGGCGAAGATGTTGGGACCCCACGCGTCCGGCCGCATCGGACGCGTGCGTCCCTTTCCATCGAGTGCCTGCGCGCTTTCAATGATCGCGCCCGTTTCCTTCGCCAGCGCGACGAAATCGGCGATGGTGCAGAGATGGATGTTCGGCGTGTCGTGCCACGAATAGCCGAGCGCCTGTGTCTGCGGCATGCGGCCGTTGAACAGCAGGTTTAAACGCACGCGCCAGTGCCCGAAATTGGGCAGCGACACGATAGTGCGCTTGCCGATGCGGAGTAGATGCTCGAGCACCTTGCTCGGATCGTAGGTCGCCTGGATCGTCTGGCTGAGGATGACGATGTCGAACACCTGCGAGGGATATTCGTGCAGGTCGGTATCGGCATCGCCCTGGATCACGGAGAGCCCACGCGCGACACAGACATTCACATTGTGTTGTGAAAGTTCGAGCCCGCGGCCATCGACATTCTTTGTGATTTTGAGATGTTCGAGCAGTTGCCCATCGCCGCAGCCGACATCGAGCACACGCGCGCCGCGCGGGATCATCTCGGCGATGGCCGCAAGATCGGGACGCAAACTCATGCGAGTCCCCGGCTCTGCGCCACGGAACTCAAAAAGCCGCGCGCAGTCGCGAACAATTCCGGTTCCTCGAGCAGAAAGGAGTCGTGGCCCTTGTCCGACACGATCTCGACAAAACTAACCGTGGCACCCGCCGCGTTGAGCGCATGCGCGATGCGTTTGTTCTCGACCGTCGGGAAAAGCCAATCGCTGGTGAACGACGCAATGCAGAACTTCGTCTTTGTGCCGCGGAAGGCTTCGGCCAGCACACCGCCGTAATCCGCCGCGAGATCGAAGTAATCCATCGCGCGCGTGATGTAGAGATAGGAGTTCGCATCGAAGCGGTCGACGAAGGTCGAGCCCTGATGATGCAGATAGGACTCCACCTGGAAATCTGGCGCGAACTGAAATGACCTCTCCGCGCGGTTCTGCAGATTGCGGCCGAACTTCCGTTGCAGCGCAGGCTCCGACAGATAGGTGATGTGCGCGGCCATGCGCGCGACCGACAAACCTTTCGAAGGTTGCGTGCCCTCGCTTTGATAGGCGCCGCCGCGCCAGTCGGGATCGGCCATGATCGCCTGACGCCCGACTTCGTGGAACGCAATGTTCTGTGCCGAGTGTCGCGCCGCCGTCGCCATCGGCATCGCGCTGAAAACACGCTCCGGATAGGACGCCGCCCATTGCAGCACCTGCATCCCGCCCATCGATCCGCCGGTGACACAGAGCAATTGCTCGATGCCCAGCGCGTCGAGCAGCGCTGCCTGCGCGCGCACCATGTCGCGAATGGTGACAAGCGGGAACGAGAGCCCATAGGGTTTTCCGGTTGCGGGATCGATATCCGGTGGCCCGCTCGTGCCCATGCAGCCGCCAATCACATTGGTGCAGATGACGAAGAAGCGGTCGGTATCGATCGGTTTGCCCGGACCAACCATGGTCAGCCACCAGCCGGGCTTGCCGGTGATCGGATTGTCGCTGGCCGCGAACTGGTCGCCGGTCAGCGCATGACAGATGAGCACCGCGTTCGAACGCTCGGCGTTCAGCGTGCCGTAGGTCATGTAGGCAATCTTCCACGGCGCGAGCCCGCGCCCGGCATCGAGCGCCAGCGCGGTGTCGAACGTCATCGCCTTCCCGACATCAGCGCCGGGCGCCGTCGTGGGGCGAAGGAAGTTCGGGCTTGTCGTCTCGGCCATGAAGCGGTTTGCCAACAAAACTGCGTGGAAAGGTGTGCTAAGACCGGGGGTTCCCCCTGTCAACGAAATGCATTAGTCCAAACGCGTCATGAACCTGAAACCCAATCCCGGCATTCTCGAGATCACGCCCTATGTCGGCGGGCGCGCGGAGGCGCATGGCGTCGCTGAGCCCATAAAACTGTCATCGAACGAAAGCGCGCTGGGGCCGAGCAAAGCGGCCATCGAAGCGTTCCGTCAGGCTTCGGGAAGCCTGGAATTCTATCCCGAAGGCGGCGCGACCGTTCTGCGCGACACCATCGCGAAGACCTATGGCCTCGACGTTTCGCGCATCGTCTGCGGCAATGGCTCCGACGAACTCCTGACCATGCTCGCCAGTGCCTATGTGAAGCCGGGCGACGAAGTGCTGTTCAGCGCACACGGGTTCATTCTTTATCGCATCATCGCGCATTCGCATGGCGCGGTGCCGGTGGCGGTGCCGGAGAAGAACCTGCACACCGATATCGATGCGATGCTGGCGGCGGTGACGCCGAAGACGCGCATCGTCTATCTCGCCAACCCGAACAACCCGACCGGCTCTTATCTCAGCCACGATGAGGTGCGCAGACTTCACGCTGGGTTGCGCAACGATATCCTTCTGGTGCTCGACGCGGCGTACGCCGAATATGTAAAGCGCAACGACTATGAAGCCGGGATCGAGCTGGTCGCGAATTATCCCAATGTGGTGATGACGCGTACGTTCTCGAAAGTGTATGGCCTCGCGGGCGCGCGCGTCGGCTGGGCCTATTGCCCGGCGGCGATTGCCGATGTGCTGAATCGCATCCGCGGACCGTTCAACGTGAACACACCGGCCCAACGCGCCGCCGCCGCCGCGATCCGCGACCGCGCGCATGTCGAGGAGTCTCTCGCGCACAACGACAAATGGCTGACGTGGTTGATCGAGAACCTCCGTGTGCTTGGCCTGAAGATTGATGACAGCGTCGGCAATTTCGCGCTGATCCAGTTCCGAGATGCGAAGCAGGCGGCAGATGCCGACCACTTCCTTACCTCGCGCGGTCTCATATTGCGTGGCGTGGCGGCATACGGCCTGCCGCATTGCCTGCGCCTAACCGTCGGCAGCGAAGACGCTAACCGCCGTGTTGTCGATGCGCTGCGGGAATTCGTGAAAACACAATGAGCGACGCAAAACCTATCTTTGAGAAAGTCGCCCTGATCGGCATCGGCCTGATCGGCTCGTCTATCGCGCACGGCATCCGTCGCGCGAAGTTGGCGGGTCATATTGCGGGCTGCGCGCACACGCCGGAGATTCTGGAACGTGCAAAGAAGGTCGGGTTTGCGGACACGCTGCACGTGAGCGCGGCAGAATGCGTGCGCGATGCAGACCTCGTCATCCTCGCCGCCCCTGTTGGCGCGTTCGCGGAGATCGCGCAGGAGATCGGGCCTGCGTTGAAGCAGGGCGCGATCGTGAGCGATGTTGGATCGGTCAAGTCCGCTGTGGTCCGCGATGTCGGACCGCATGTGCCGAAGGGCGTCCACTTCATTCCGGCGCATCCGATTGCGGGCACCGAGCAATCCGGCCCAGAAGCGGGCTTTGCGGAGCTGTTCGACGGCCGCTGGTGCCTCCTGACCCCGCCGGAAAACACCGATCCGGCTGCGCTCGAAAAGCTGCGCAATTTCTGGACGGGGCTCGGCAGCAAGGTCGAAGTGATGGACGCGGCGCATCACGATCTGGTGCTGGCCATCACCAGCCATGTGCCGCATTTGATCGCCTACAACATTGTCGGCACCGCGGACGATCTCGCCACCGTCACGCAGAGCGAAGTGATCAAATTCTCCGCCGGTGGTTTCCGCGACTTCACGCGTATCGCCGCCTCCGATCCGACAATGTGGCGCGACGTGTTCCTGAACAACAAGGACGCTGTGCTGGAAGTGCTCGGCCGTTTCAGCGAAGATTTGAGCGCGTTGCAGCGCGCGATCCGATGGGGCGATGGCGATGCGCTGTTCAACCTTTTCACGCGCACGCGTGCCATCCGCCGCAGCATCATCGACGCCGGCCAGGATTCCGCAGCGCCGAACTTCGGCCGCAACCCCGAACACAAAAGCTAGTAGAGCGGCGTCGCGGTTCCGATGGGATCGTCGCCAAGATACATCACGCTGTCCTGAACGCCGAACACCGCGCCCATGCGGCCGCCTTCATTGCTGCCTGCTTTGGATGCGCGGTCGCGTAGCGCCGCAGCGAAACCATCAGGCGCCATCGGCATGTTGCGCGCGAGCCATCCGGGCATGCCAGTCACCTTGAAGTCGATGATACCTTCCGGCCGGTGCCCGTCATCGAGCGACAGCGCGCCTTTGCCGACGAGATCGGGACCATTCATCCAGTTGAACTCCAGCGGCTCCGCGCGGAGACGTCCCGGCTTGTTGCGCCAGGCTTCGACCGCCGTACGCCAATCGCTCTTGCCTGCGCGCAAGGGATCGAAGGCATCGGCCTGCGAGACACTTCCCTGAAGCGCGACGAGTTTCAGTTCGTCGCCAAACGCACCGCGCAAGCGCGGCGAGAGATGAACACCGTTACCGCTGGCGAAGACGTCGAGAGACTTTCCATCCGCGGCATGGCGAATATGAAACTCGATCTGCGCGGCGGTCAGCGCGGGCGAACCGAAAGCGATCAGTTCGAGATCGAACCGCGAGAGGCCGCCGGCATTGCGGATCGCGCTGGCATGCAGACTTCCGGCGTCAAAGGGCAGAATATGCTCGTGCCCTTCCGTGTCCTTCCAGGCGAAGCTCTCATTACCTCCCGCTTCGAAGATCGTCTTGTCGGCCCCGTAGGTGAGCGCATGAAGCGCGAACTTCTCCGTGCGCCAGACGAACGGGCCGTGGCCGGTTTCGACCGAGACGCGGAAATCGGTGAACACAACATCGAGGTTGAACGGAAAGCCGCCGATCGTGCGCGCGCCATAGCGCACGGTAACGCCAGGCATCGCTTCATGCGTCTGCATCGCGTCGAGGCGTTTTCCGAGCGCGTCCGTGGCGCGCCACCAATAGACGCCGGTCGCCGCGCCGATGAGCAGGAGCAGCGCGAACGGCGCGTAGAGGAAGAACCGGCTGGAGTAGTTCATGCGGCTATCTTAGCCGCATTTCGAATAGCCGCAGGAGACGCAGGAGTCGCACCCCTCGAGCCGCACAAAGCTCGGGCTGCTGCAGCGCGGGCAATAGCGTGCCGGCGCGCCCTCCGCCGCCATTGCCACGGCGCGGCGCTCTTCCTTGGGCAGGGTGGCGTCGCGCGGCGCCATGAAGCCGATGGCGACCAGATGAGTCTCGATCACATCGCCGATGGCGGCGAGCAGCGACGGCACATAGCGACCGCTCATCCATTGCCCGCCGCGCGGATCGAACACCGCTTTCATCTCATCGACCACGAACGACACGTCGCCGCCGCGCCGGAAGACCGCCGAGATCATGCGCGTGAGCGCGAGCGTCCAGGCATAGGCCTCCATGTTCTTGGAGTTGATGAAGACCTCGAATGGGCGGCGGCGGCCGTCTTTCTCGATGTCGTTGATGGTGATGTAGAAGGCGTGATCGCTGTCCAGCCATTTGATCTTGTAGGTCTGGCCGAGAAGGATGTCGGGCCGGTCAAGCGGCCGCGTCATATAGACCACGCCGCCCGCGCGTGCTGGTTGCTCTGGAATGGCGAGCGGCAGCAACGGCTGGTCGGCGCGCTCTAGCGGAGCAGGCGTTGGATTCTCCACCAGCACCGATCCCGTCACGGCGTTCGGGCGATAGGTCGTGCAGCCCTTGCAGCCCATCTCGTAGGCCGAGAGATAGACATCCTTGAATCCGTCGAACGAAATCTCGGCCGGCAGATTGATCGTCTTGGAGATCGAGCTGTCGATGTATTTCTGTGCCGACGCCTGCACGCGCAGATGATCGTCGGGCGACAGCGTCTGTGCATTGACGAAATAGTCGGGCAACGCGGCGTCACCGAAGCGAGCGCGGAAAGTGCGATAGGCGTAATCCTCGACAGCTTCTTCGGTGCGAGAGCCATCGGGTTGCAGCACGCGGCGTTTGTAAGAGTAGGCAAATACCGGCTCGATCCCGCTCGACACATTGCCGGCGAAGAGCGAGATCGTGCCCGTCGGCGCGATGGAAGTGACCAGCGCGTTGCGGATGCCGTGCGCGGCGATGGCGTCACGAATCTCCTGTGGCAGCGCACGGATATGCGGACGCGCGAGATATTCGGACCGGTCGTAGAGCGGGAACGCGCCTTTCTCTTTCGCGAGTTCCGCCGACGCCGCGTAAGCCGCATGGCTCAGGGTCGAAAGCCAGGTCTCGATCAGCACGAGGCTTTCCGAAGACCCATAGCGCGAACGGCAGAAGATCAACGCATCGGCAAGGCCGGTGACACCGAGACCGATGCGGCGCTTCGCCTGCGCCTCCGCGCGCTGCTCATCCAGCGGGAAACGCGACACGTCGATGGCGTTGTCCATCATCCGGATCGCGGCCTTCGTCAGCGCCGCCAGTTCGTCGAGATCGAGATGCGCGTCGTCGCCGAACGCATTCTTTACAAGCTTCGCCAGATTGATTGAGCCCAGCAGACACGCGCCATAAGGCGGCAACGGCTGCTCGCCACACGGATTTGTCGCGCGGATGGTTTCGCAATAAGCGAGATTGTTCTGTTCGTTGATGCGGTCGATGAAGATCACGCCGGGTTCCGCGTATTCATACGTCGCGCGCATGATGCGGTCCCACAGATCTCGCGCGCGCAATGTCTTGTAGACGTGACCGTCGAATTTCAGATCCCACGGCGCATCGGCGCTGACCGCGGCCATGAACGCGTCGCTCACCAGAACCGAGAGATTGAAATTGGTGAGGCGGCCTTCGCGCTGTTTCGCGGCGATGAAGTCTTCGATGTCGGGATGATCGATCGCCAATGTCGCCATCATTGCGCCGCGGCGCGAACCCGCGCTCATGATCGTGCGGCACATCGCGTCCCACACATCCATGAACGAGACGGGGCCGGACGCATCCGCGCCGACGCCTTTCACCGGCGCACCTTTCGGACGCAAGGTCGAGAAGTCGTAGCCGATGCCGCCACCCTGTTGCAGCGTCAGCGCCGCTTCGCGCAGGCCGGAGAAAATCCCGTCCATCGAATCCGGGATCGTGCCCATGACGAAGCAGTTGAAGAGCGTGACGCTGCGATCCGTGCCCGCACCGGCGATGATGCGGCCGGCGGGCAGGAAGCGGTGACCGGCGAGCGCCTGCGCGAAGTCGAGCGCATGGTCGCGACGGTCTTCAGGCTTCTCCGCCTGCGCCAGCGCGAGCGCGACGCGCGCCCAGGTGGACTCCACATCGGCGTCCACGGGCGTGCCGTCCGGCGCTTTCAGCCGGTATTTCATGTCCCAGATCTGGCGGGAAATGTCGGTCATGCAGCCTCGTTGCCGCCCAACCCGAGCGGTTGCGAGACGTATATCCAACAGGGGTTAAAGTCAAGGAATGTTCTACAAACGTTCTTGACGCGCTCAGTCCGTATTTCGAGAGCCCGTCACCAGAAAGTGTTCAGTTTCACTATCGTGAGCCGAGCTAATGCCCCGGCCTAAATCATAAAGGTAGAGCGTGGCGGGAAACGGCAATGACTGAACCCAGGCCACAGCGTCTGCAAGTGAGATCTCTTCACGCTGATCATAGACAATATCGTCCAGTAGCTCCTCAGTTTGATCGGAGTCATGAACGCTATTGTCATGCCAAGTTGGCTCCATAATTGCCGTGATCATTTTCCAACGATACGGATGCTTTCGGTGATCGATTATATTCCAAATCATTGAATTACCTTCCTACGCCAGCTGACGTTAATGCGTCTCTTCCGCGTGATCTGGCAACACGATCCACATGAGGCCGCAGATGGACATCAGCACGAGGCCGACGATCTGAATCCAGAAGATCGCGCCTGGCGTCGAAGAAGAACAATTGGCGTCGCACACCTGCTTGAACTGCGCGGACCACGCCGTCACCGCCAGAATGGCGACCTGATCGATCAGCACGAAGAACCCCATGCCGACGAGAAAGAGCAGCGTTTTCTGCCAGCGTTTCATGTCCCCTCCGGCAGATCACCCCATCGCCATGCCGCGAGAACGGAGTGATCCGCTATTTCGACGTCCACACAAATCCGTGCCGGACATTGTTGCTGTCTATATAGGCGCCCAGAACCTCGCCTGCATCGTTGACACTCTGCACAAAAGTGCCTTGCACCGCACCCGTGCCCGCCCCGGGGGCATCAATCAGTTTGATCTTGCCTTTCGGCGTGCGAACGAAGCCATGATAGGCCGAGTTGCTGTCGACATAATAACCGCCGATCAGCCCCTTGGTGTTGATCGCGTAGGCGACGGTACCTTCGCCGGCATCAGTGCCCGCGCCGTCCACATCGAAATAGCTAAACGTTCCATCGGCAGTCCGGACGAAAGCATGGGAGGCACCATTAGCGTCGGTGTCATAACCGCAGATCGTATTCCGGTCGTTGATGCCCGATGGCGTCGTACCCGTCGCGTCCGGAACATCGAAAATCGCGACCTTTCCATTCTTGCCGCGGAAGAAGCCATGAGCATTGTAGTCGTTGTCGAGGATGTATCCGGTAAGCGCACCGCTCGCGTTCAGGCTTCCAACATAGGTTCCCTGATCGCTCTGCGTCCCGGCTCCGGCAACATCGAGAACCGTGAGATTTCCGTCGACCGTACGAATGAAGCCGTGGATCGCGTTGTTGTCGTCGCCGAAATAACCAGCCACAGTTCCACTGTCATTGATGAGTATGGGATCAGTGCCGTAGAAGCCGCCGGCACCCGGTGCATCGAATATCGTGAACTGACCGGACGGGTCGCGATAGAAGCCATGAGAAAAGGCATCTTCGACCGAAAAGAAATAGCCCGTGATAGCGCCGTCGGTATTGATACCGAAAGGCACCGTATCGTCGCCCTTACCGACAGTAAACGTCGTGAACTGACCATCAGGTGTGCGAATAAAGCCGCGGCTCAAACGCCTGTGCGAATAATAGCCGGTCGATACGCCCGCCGCATTAAGGCCAAACGGAAGCGTGCCGTAACCGCTTTCCTGCCTGCTACCCGGAACATCGAACGTGACAATCTGCGCCTTTGCGGCAGCGTCTGACGCAAGCGCGATCAAGCTCAGACCAGAACAGAGGACGGCTCCACAAATATTGAAGAGCATCGACCTCGGGAATCGCGTGGCGGAAAGCATACGCACCTCTATCTTGTTCAGCGAGAAAATAGCGCAATAACAACCTGGCCAAAAGCGGCGGCCCAGAATTTCAAAGTTCCACTTGTCAGAACGGCGCGGACTAAGAGGCGTTACGCTGGGTGCGGCCTTCTGCAATCAGCGTTACGGTCGCGGTCTCGATGCGTTCCTGCAGCACCTTCATGAATTCGCGCGAGCGCAAACCCGGCGGAATAGGCTCAAGGAATTCCAGCACGATATTGCCGGAGCGTTTGATAAAGCCGGTCCAGAACAAGCCCGAGTTCAGCGCCGCCGGCACGCATGGCACGCCGAGCTGCGAATAGAGTGCGGCGACGCCGGGCTTATAATCCGGCGCGGCATCGGGCTTCTTTCGCGTGCCTTCGGGGAAAATCAGGATCGAGCGTCCGGCGTCGAGCGCGCGTTTCGCCGACGCGGTCATCTTGCGCAAGGTGCTCGCGCCGCCGCCGCGGTCGATGGCGATCGATCCGGCCTTGGTGATGTACCAGCCGTAGAACGGAATGAATTGCAGCCCGCGCTTCAACACCACCGCCGGATCGTCGAGCACGAGATAGAGCGCCATCGTATCCCACATGCTCATGTGCTTGGCGGCAACCAGCACGCCGTCGCGCGGCACGGTCCCCCGCACTTCAAAGCGCACACCGGCAATGACACGCAGGCCCCAGAAATTGATCGCGCTCCAGCGGCGCGACATCCACACCGTCACCTGGCGCGGCAAAATCAGCGCTGGCAGAAAGACGACGCAGATCACCACGGAGACGAGCGCGAACCACAGGAAGAAAAGAGCTGAGCGCAGGACGGTCACGGAAAGACTTTAGCGAGACGCGGTGTGAGCCTTGCTGTCATGCCGTTTCTGGTCAAGGGGCGGCTCGGAGCGATCCACGGCGTTGAACACCGTGCTGGCGAGATATTTGGCGTATTCGCTGTGCAGGACATGCAGTGCACGCGGGTCATGCCACCAGCCGGAAAGGTCGATGTCCTCCGGCTCGACAGCATAGGGCTCCAGCGTCACGCCTGGCATCGCCGCCTGGAATTCCGTGAGACTCCGCGGCATGTGATAGCGCGCGGTGACGACGATCAGGCTTTTGAATTTGTGCGCGCGCGCCCAGGTGGCAGCTTCCTGCGCATTGCCGCGCGTGTTCTCCGCCGAATAGCCCATATCGGCGCAGCAATCGAAACGCTTGCCGCCGTGGCTGAGCTTTTTCAATTCGGCCTTTGTCGTCTGCGGATGCACGCCGCTGATCAGCAGCCGCTGGCCGTCGTGGCTCTCGAGCAGGTTCACCGCGGCGGACACGCGCTCATCGCCGCCGGTCAGTGCGACGATGCCTTGCGCGGGTTTGAGGCCGGCCTTCGGCGTCGGCAAATTCGTGACGAAGATCACGAAGCCGATGACGTAAAGCAGAACCAGTCCTGCAACGATTTTCGAGACGGTGCGCATGTGCGCTCAGTGTACCGCGAAAAGTGGTAAATTTCTGTCAGTAAATCTCGCGCAGCACCGCGAGCACGGAAAGCCTTGCCGTGCCTAGCGCAATCAGGCCCGAGACCGCGGGAACTGCGAGCAGCCACGGCAATTCCGTAACCTTGAGCGTGATCGGCGGAAGGAACGGAACGGCCTCGATGCCTGCGAATTCCAGACCACCTGCAAGCAGAAAAAACACGCCCGCAAGCGCAGCACCCAACGCCGATGCGCCCAGTGCGGAGCGAAAATAGTGACGCTCAAACGCACGCGCGATGAAGTTCGATTGTGCACCCATCTGATGCAAGAGCTCGACCATCTCGTGATGCGCTTCGAGACCCGCGCGCGTCGCGAACGACACCGCCGCTGCCGTCGCGATCGCGATCAGCAGAAGGATTCCATATGCCGACCAGGTGATCGCGTCGGCCAAGCCTTTGAGCCGCGAGATCCAGCGCGCGTGATCGTCGAGCAGGGAATCCGGCGCAGCCTGTTTCAGTTGCGCACCGAGCGTCGGGAGATCGACCTCCGCGCCCGGCGCAATCTTCGCGTCGATCAAACGAGGCAGCGGCAACTCGGCGACCAACGCGTCGGCGCCAAGCCAAGGCTGCACCAGCGCCAGTGTCTGTTCCTGTGTTAGGGGCGCCGCGTGCGCGATGCCCGGTGTCGCGCGCAGCACCAGCAACGCCGCGTCGACTTCCTGTTCCAGGCTTTCGGTGGCGCCCTTCGCAGGCGGAAGGATCTGGATCGTAAGCCTGTCCGACAATCCCGCACGCCAGCCGAGCGCTGTGCGCTCCGCGATCAGCGAGGCACCGAGCGCCAGCGCCGCCAGAAACGCCATCACCGCGATCACCACATCGAGCGGCGCAGCACCCTTGTCGCGCGGCAGGATAGCGCTTGGGCTTTCGCGCGAGGCCATCAGGCGGCACTCCGCATTTCGATCAGACGTCCGTCGACCAGCCGCATCTCGCGCGCACGCGCGCCTTCGATCAGCGCGCGATCGTGCGTGGCGATCAGCACAGTGGTGCCGAGGCGGTTCAACTCGACGAACAGACGAATGAGACGCTGACCGATTTCGGCGTCGACGTTGCCGGTGGGCTCGTCGGCGATGAGAAGATCGGGCCGCGCCACAACCGCGCGCGCAATCGCCACGCGTTGCTGTTCGCCACCGGACAGAGTCGGCGGTCTCGCCTTCATGCGGTCGCCGAGACCGACCCATGACATCAGTTCTTCCACATCCTGCGCATAATCGGCGGGCCGGTTCCCCGCGAGGCGCAGCGGCAGCGCGACATTGTCGAACGCCGAAAGATGATCGAGCAGACGGAAATCCTGAAACACCACGCCGATGCGGCGGCGCAGCGCCGGGAACTCAGCGCGTTTCGTCACACTGAGATCGCGTCCGAACAGCGTCACCAGCCCGCGCGATGGCGGCTGCGTCATGTTGATGAGCTTGAGCAGCGTGGTCTTTCCCGCACCGGAAAGCCCGGTGAGAAAGGTGAACGAACCGGCCTCGAGCGTAAACGTCACGTCGCGCAGCACTTCCGGCCCCGCGCCGTAGCGCATCCCAACGTTCTCGAAGCGAACCATGATTCGAACATAGCTGTGCGCGCGTCCGGTTTCGAGCCTTGCTTGGGCTCGCCGCTTGCGCCATTTTCGCGTCGATGATCCTGACCTGTCCGCAGTGTTCGACGCGCTACAATGCCGATGCGGCCAAGTTTCAGCCGTCCGGCCGCAATGTGCGCTGCGCGAAATGCGGCCATCTCTGGCATCAGGATCCGCCGCCCGCCGAGATCGATGCCGCGTCCGACATCGCGGTGATCGACGACAGCCCCCCGCCCCCTCCATCGCCGCCGCCAGCACCCGAGCCCATGCCCGCGCGACCCGCGGCGTTCGCGCCGAACCCCGTGATCTCGCGCGAGACTGTGCGGATGGTGGAAGCGCCGGCGAAGCCGAAATCGAAACTCCCGGGACAACTGGCTGTCATGGCCGGATGGGCCGGCCTGATCGTGCTCATCCTGCTGGTGGGCTGGACCGCGATGACGTTCCGCCAGCAGATCGCGACCGTGTGGCCGCAATCGGCGTCGGTCTATTCCGCGCTCGGCATGAAGATGAAAGCCACCGGCATCGACATTCAGGATGTGAGCTTTCAGCGCAGCAACGAAGGCGGGCAGAGTGTCCTGAGCGTCAACGGCACGATCACCAACCCGACCGCGCATGAATTGCCGGTGCCGCAAATCCGGGTCGCCCTGATCGATGACGACCGGCATGAGCTGTATCACTGGATGTACACGCCGACGGTGTTGACGCTGAAGGCCGGTGAGAGTTCGAAATTCACGACGCGCATCAACGATCCGCCGCCGGGCGCGCGCCGTTTCGAACTGCGCTTCGCGAAAGCCGGCGAGTGAACAGCGAGCCGGAGATTCTTTTCTCCGAATCCGAAATCGCAAAGCGTGTGGCGGCCCTCGCCAAAGAACTCGCACCGCTCAAGCCTGAGATCGTCGTTCCCGTCTTAAGCGGCGCGTTCGTGTTCGCGGCCGATCTGATGCGCGCGCTGGCACGTGAAGGCCTGTCGCTGCCGATGGAATTCCTGTGGCTGCGGTCTTATCGCGCGCAGAAAGCCGGTGAGATGGCGGTGATCGCTGGCCCAAGCGAGGCCGTGCGCGGCAAACGGGTTCTGCTGCTCGACGGCGTGCTGGATCGCGGCAACACCATCGTCAAGGCGCGTGCCTTGCTGAAAGACGCGGACGCCGCTTCGGTCATCACC
>Ga0207639_10001446_pt1 | contig 15984 bp, 13 predicted proteins | sample KBSCornC32_FD_184299 | JGI IMG/M metagenome (GOLD analysis project Ga0207639, IMG submission 184299) | Corn rhizosphere microbial communities from Kellogg Biological Station, Michigan, USA - KBS Corn C3-2 (SPAdes) (version 2) | ecosystem: Host-associated > Plants > Roots > Rhizosphere > Soil ...
ATTTAAGATTATTATATAATGTCTGATCGAAACTTGCGAACGCTGCATCAAACGACCTACTCAAATCTTTGGCGCCCACATTGATCGATAGCGCATCTCCAAATGCCTGGCCGATCGAACCGAGAACGGTAGAAGCAGCTATTTGAGTAAGCGCTCCATCATCTCGAGCAAGATAATTTCCTAACGCGCTTCCTGCTAGACGACCGAATTGACCTCCAGCATCAGAAATTCTCGACGTCTTTCCAGTTTGGGTGTCAACGACATAAAATGATCCATCCAAGCCTTTTAGTATTTTATTCTCCGGAATATTGGAAAATATTCCGGGAAATTTCAACTTCATTACATTCAAATTCATTTTGCTTAATCGCTGAAGGTCACCATTTTCGTCCTTGAAATAGGGCTGACTATGATCTGCCCTGGGGGAAACTGATGGATCGGTCTGTCGTGCTAGTAGCTGACTTATAGCTTCAATTTTCTCAGCAGGAGTATTGTACTTCCCATCTCCCCACTTAGGACCGTACTGGCGATTGGCAATCAATCTGGATGAGCCCTCGGCCCGATGCCCCACCTCGTGCAAAACCACGTCGGACAAGGTCAATAAATGGGGATTGCCTCCGCTATCTTTATAGTACACTTTTTCTTCACTAAGCAGTTTTGCAAATTCTGGATGAATAAGTACCCTATTATAGTCGCTGTCAAATCCAGCTAAATCCGTTGAAGTTGTTAGGACAACCAAGATATCTCCGTTTCTGCGATACGGAAGACCTTCTGCTGTATATTCTGTATTTGAATTGTCATTTAGAAAGCGTCTATTAAAACGCCATTCATCGACCCCTTTGCGGATGTCTTTCAAAATGCTCTGAGTAGCGCGGTTCCAACGAGTTCCCGACGCGCGAGTATCTATCGAAGCGGCGTGTCCGATCTGTGCGTCAACGTAAGATCTAGTAGCCTGTGGAACTAGAGAACCCCCACCATTGGGACTATAGATATAGTTCACAATCGATATCGGCATTTTACGCTCCTGATCCCTCGAGAACAATATTTATTTTTTCGACTTCATAGTAATAATTTTCAGATTTGAATAATGAAAAAGATATTATACTTCCGGACTTGACTACATACTGTACGATACCAGGACGGAAATTCACGTAATTATGGATCGTGGGCGAGTACGCTAAGTTCCATGATTCCCGTTGATAGTCTAAGCAGACAGGCGTCGAGCAACTTGCCCCCCCAAAGGATTCCGATATGATTCCGTCTTTTTCCGATTTTTCAATTTTTCGGGATATGAACGAGTTTTTATCAAAGTACGACTTTGGCAAGTCTAAGCAATATACTTCTCTTCCGTCGAAGACAAACGGACACTTTCTGAATTTTTCGATTGGCGATATGCTGACTAAAACAGAGTGTAGCCCCTCGGATTTGCCGTTAGATACCTCGGCATTTTCGCTACATCCAGATAATGGGAAACCCATCATGCCAATGCAGAGCGATACTCTTATAGTTATAGAAGTATGTCGCATTCTATCTCTCTCTAGATGCTTCGTCTAACCGCGTCGTGATAGGTGATAGGAGATATTGGATGAGACGTCTCCGTGCTGTCTTGATTTCTGCCGCAACAGCCATGCCCGGAGAGAGGACAATGCGTCTCGAGCGGTCATGGGTTGTGTCGGCCTGCAGGCGCACTCTCAAGTTGTAGATAAGGCCGAGCTTTTCATCATCGATTGCGTCCCCCGACACACTTTCCACCACCCCTTCGACAGTACCGTAGTCAGTGAAAGGGAACGCATCGATCTTTACGCGCACCGCCTGGCCTACGCGGACGAAACCAGTGTCCTTGTTTGCTATTTTGGCATCGACGACCAACCGGCTTCCCTCAGGCACTATTACCATCAGCGCTTGCGCGGGCTCGACCACACCGCCAAGGGTGTGGACCGCCAGTTGCTGGACGGTTCCGTTCACCGGGCTTCGCAGGGCCATAAGGCGATTGCGAAGGTCGGTCTTAGCAATCTCACTTTGGCGTAGATGGCTGTTGTCTTCAGCGTCTGCGAGATCCTTAACCGTGGTACGCGCTAGTTCCGAGCGAAGCTGCCCTAATTGAGCGTCAATGCCTGCAATGGCCGCCTGCGCCTTGGCGGCTGCGGCGCTTTGCACATCGATATTGCGGACGCGCTCGATACGCTGCTCTTCCAACTCATAGAGACGCAGACGCGGATAATAGCCCTTCTCGACGAGGCCTCGACGGCCATCGATTTGCTTGTCTAGGAGCGGCAGCGTTTCCTGCAGTTTTCGGCGCTCGGACGAGGCTGCGTCATGTTCAGCTTGATGCTCGCCACGTTGGCGCTCGAGGATCGCCATGCGCGCCTCATATTCCTGTATCTGGGTGGTTATGAGGTTTCGTTGTATCTTCGCGGTATCCGCAGCTATTCCGTCGGGTGCCGTGAAGTGGGCCGGTTTGCCGGCGAGGTAAGCCAGCAATGCCTGACTGCGCGCATGATCGATCCGGGCCGCCATTAGTCCCGTTCGCGCCTGCGCGTCATCCGCACCAGCGGCGGTCGGATCCAGCTCGATGAGCAGCTGGCCGGCTTTAACCCTCTGGCCGTCACGGACATGAATGGCTCTTACTACGCCCAACTCGGTGGGCTGGATGATCTTAACCCGGTCCGCCGGGATGATCCGTCCCGGCGCAACCACTACGACGTCCAGCTTTCCGACGAATGACCAGATCAGCGCCATGAAAACGCCGACGATCAACACCCACAACCCAGTTCGTCCAAAGGGTGACGCCGGCGTCTCGATCACCTCCAAGGCCGCCGGCAGGAAATCGGTTTGGACTCGGCGCTGACGGCTTTTCTCTCGCTCCGCGTCGAGTGACCAGGCAGAACTGATGACCTGCCAATGGCGGGCCAGATTAGCGATCATGCCAGAACCATCCTCTTAGGCATGTTCCAGCCCCATCTGCTTGCGATATAATTGAGCATAGCGTCCGTTTCGTGTCAGCAGTTCTTGATGGGTCCCCACTTCGGAAATCAAGCCGCTCTCGATAGTCATAATCCGGTCGGCCTGCCGCACTGCCGAAAGTCTGTGTGCGACAATGATGACGGTTCGGCCTTCGGCAATGCTCTTGAGATTGCCCTGGATGATTTCCTCGGATTCCGCGTCCAGCGCGGAGGTGGCCTCGTCGAGGATGAGGATCCTGGGATTGTTGATAAGGGCGCGGGCGATCGCGATACGCTGGCGCTGCCCACCGGAGAGGTTGCGCCCACGTTCTTCCAACTGGGTGTCATAGCCATAGGGTAGCTGCAGGATAAATTCATGAGCCCCGGCCAAGTTAGCCGCCTCGATTACCGCCTCCATAGAAGCAAGCGGGTTGCCCAGAGCGATATTGTCGCGGACGCTCCGATTTAGCAGTTCGTTTTCTTGAAGAACAACACCCACCTGTCGCCTGAGCCAGGCAGGGTCAACCAGCATGAGATCGACGCCATCGACGAGCACACGACCGGTCGTCGGCACATGAAGCCGTTGGATCAGGCTGGTGAAGGTCGACTTGCCCGATCCAGACGGGCCAACCACACCTATCATCTCCCCCGCCCCAATCGAAAAATCGATGCCCTGAAGGACGTCGGGCAGATCCGGGCCATACCGAAAGCGCACCCGATCGAAATGAATATCGCCCCTGATTGCTGGCAAGGTAGCGCGATTGGGGTCGTGTTCAGGCTCGGGTTTGGCGTTCAGCACATCGCCGAGGCGCTCGATTGAAATTTTCATCTGCTGAACATCTTGCGCAAGTTGGGCCAAGCGGAGGATGGGCGTGGCCACTCGCCCCGCCAGCATGTTGAAAGCCACAAGCCCACCCACCGTCAGATGGCTTCCGATGACCTGCTTGGCGCCAACGTAGAGGATAAGGACCGTGGTAAGTTTGGAGACAAGCTGCACTGCCCCTGAACCCCATACCGCAATCCTAGCCACTGAAAAGCCCGTCTGGACATAGGCTGCAAGCTTGCGCTCCCAGTCACCCCTCATGCGCGGTTCCACCGCCATCGCCTTCAGGGTACGCACCATGCCCACGCTTTCGACAAGGAAGGACTGGCTGTCGGCGCCGCGATTGAATTTTTCATCGAGCCGCTTGCGTAATGTCGGCACGACGAGAAAGGTGATCAGTGCATAGACGGGGAAAGAGAGGGCCACAATCAGCGTCAAAAGCGGAGAATAGAGATACATCACGCCCAGAAATACGACCGTGAAGAGGAGATCGAGACCGACCCCCAGTGCCGGCCCGGTCAAGAATTCGCGGATGGTGTCAAGCTCGCGAACGCGCGCCACGGTATCGCCGACGCGGCGTGTTTCGAAATAGGCGAGAGGCAGATTGAGCATATGGCGGTAGAGGGCCGCGCCAAGTTCCGCATCGACACGGGATGTCGTGTGGCTGAGCAGCCATTGCCGCCCGCTAGAAAGCAGCGTCTCCCAAACGAAGACCACGGCGAGACCCGTAGCTAAGACGTCGAGGGTGGTCAGGGTGCCGTGAACCAGAACTTTGTCGATGATGAGCTGGAAGAAGATCGGAGAAATGAGCCCCACGATCTGGATGACGAACGAGGCAGCGACCACCTGCAGCAGCGGCCGGCGATATTTAACGAGAAAAGGCAGGAACCATGTAACGTCGAAGCGGCGGCGCGAGCCAGCCAAGGCTTCGCGCGTGGTCATCAGGACAAGCGTGCCTGACCAATGGTCAAGAAGCTCGTCGAGTGACCAGACCTGGGGTTCGGTCGTCTCGTGGGTCTGTACCAATGCCTGCCAGATGGCCGGACCATTGTCCGGACCTGGCTTCTCCCCCATGCGTGCGATGACGAAGAAGGTCCCATTTCGCGCATGGGCTATAGCGGGCCAGGGAAAGTGCGGCAGATCTTGTGGTTTGGGCGTAATCGATCGCGCCTTAACACCGACCCTCTTGGCCGAGCGCAATATATCATTGACTGAGAAGGGCCTTGAACCGGCGCCTCGTTCATGAAGGATTTGATCTGGATCGGCTGGAATCTGAAGAAATGCCAGCATTTGCAGCATGGCGAGCAAGCCGGAATCGATACCCGGATGGCGCTCGCCAATGTCTATATTACCCATGTTCCCCCACTTTTACGCCAGCAAAGACTGGCACTCCCCTCTCTCAGCACGGCTCGTTATTCGCGATCATTCGCGAGGATGGCCGCCGCTGGAGCGAGCCATGGTTCGAAGTTCTTCCAATGCTCCACTGCACTGGAGGTGATAGGTTGTCGCACTTGCTCCGAACTGGGCGTCCGGACCGGACGCCTGTTCTCTTCTGGTCGCAGACAGGCGGAATCAAACGGCAGATTGAGAAAAGCAAGAAGGCGCGCAATCTCCTCTTGGGGATTAGTCACGAGACTTTCATATTGAAGCTGGCAGATGCCACCAACGTCGGCCGCCCCGAACCGCGCCATAACTCCCGTATAGGCCCGATAGTAATGGGCTATGTCTTCGAGATCGTAGCTATACTCCTGCCCATGGGCAAAAAGCTGCTTGTAGAGCGAGAAGCATGTCGCCATCCCCCCTCGCCGGACATCAATGATCTTGGCCTCAGGCAGGATGGCGCGAATGAGTCCGATATGCGCAAAATTTGCGGGCAGCTTGTCCACAAAATGGGGGCGCCGAAGCCGGCGATGAAGTAAGCTGTGGCTCAAATATTCAGAGCCTAAAGCGCGGCGCTGATCGAGGGACAGCGATTGGACGCGGTCAGCAAGACGTAGGGATCGATCGAACCGTGTATTGCTCATGAGCCGGTGCGCGATGCCTTCCATGTAGGGAATCTCCATCGTGCCTTCGACCATGGGATGGCTCGCCAGAACCTGCTCTACCAGCGTGGACCCGGAGCGTGGCATGCCAACGACGAAAATGGGAGCGGAGTCCGAGCCGCCTCCCTGGCCAGATGTTTCCACAAGGCTGGGAACGAAGCCCTTGGTCAGATGGTCCAGAAGGCGCTGGTGGCGTTCGGCGCTATATTTGACACGACTGCGCTTAAGCGCATTGCCTTGCGCATAGGACTCAAAGGAGCGCTCGAACTTGCCTTCATCCTCCAAAGCCTTCCCGACCGCGAAAAGCAATGGAATACGGGATTGTATGTCGAGATCTCCGCCAGCCGCCAGCTCCGCCATACGGTCGAGATGGCTTTTCTCGAACCGGTACGTCTTCAGATTGGCAAGTTCCCACCAAGCCTCGCCACAATCCTCTTTCAGACCAATGGCGCGGTGATAGGCACGGATGCTTTCCTGTGTTCGGCCCACCATGCGAAGCGTATGCCCCATGTCGAGCCACGTTCTCGGACGGTCGCCTTTTTCCACAGCGAGACCGGTTTGGAGCGCCAATGCTTCGGCATAGTCGCCGACGGTGCTGGCGAGCGTCGCCTTGAGGCCGCGAATGGGTGCATCGTCGGGGAAGAGGTGCAGCAATGTGTCGGCTTGTTCGAGTGCTTCCCCAAATCTGGCTTGGCGGAACAAGGCCATGGTGAGCCCGAAGCGGGAATTTCGATCGGTCGCCACATAGTCGAGGCATTTGCGAAAATCGCCCTCGGCTGCTTCGAAGCGCCGAGTTTGCAAGCTAAGTTCACCGCGCAGGCGAAGGCCCGCGACATCGTTTGACCGCTCCCGGAGACGGACCTCAAGCAACGACGAAGCGCCTTGAAAGTCCCCATCGCGAAGCCGACCGATGATTTTCAAAAGCGCTGGTTCGGCAAGAGATGCGGTGAGAGATCTCGCATAAGCCCGAGGAGCCCTTTCCCGGTCGCCATGTGCGCGCAGCACGTCACCGAGTGCAGCCCAGCGCAAGGACGAAGCAGGCTCAGCCCCAGCCGCTACGAAAGCTGCTCTTATGGCCGTTTCAGGATCGACGGGGGCAACAACGTCATTACCGTCATTGCCTGCCGCTTCTAAAAGAGTGGCTTCTGACAATTCCACGACGACTTTCCTCTAAAACTCATGTCAACTCGCCGCGCCTTACGAAGGAAGGTCAGTTTAAGTCGGTGCTCAATCCATTTCGTCCTCGGGGACAATAGGATGTTGAGGTGTCGGAGATGACTGCAAGGCGAGCAACCTCGTGTTCATTTCGGATTTCGGCAATTTCTTGATCTGTTTCCAGTCGGCACTTGGAAGGCCGAGATGAATGTATCCCTTGCTCTTCATGCAACTGAGATAGGTGACCTTGTAGGCTCGGCCCTGCTCAATTCCGCGAGCGAACCCATTTGCAGCAGCCGCACCTGTCGCTCCCGCCACGGTGCCCTGCGTTACCGGGTTATAGGGATTCGGGGCTCCGGGGTTCTTGAAAGCTACGCTGGCAGCAGCCAGGCACTCGCCCTGTTCGGCTTCTAATGTTTCGGCTGCCACACCAGCCTTGTACGGATAGGGCTTGGGGCCAGCATAAGCGGCCACCGGAACGACGCTAATCGCAATCGCTGCCGCTAATTTCTTCATGCCCAACTTCCCCCTGAGGAAACCGGCTATCATGGCGCAAGTCGCTCCTGCAAATGATTTTCCTCAAAGTTCTATATAATTTTCATCCACTTCGGTACCATCAGTGGGTGCCTTATGCGGGGGCAGGCGCTCGCCCCCGCTTGCCTCCAACTCAGATCACCGACCAAATATGGCGTATCCGGATATAATGGATGCGAGCTGGACCGAAGCAAAACGGCGAAATGCGGGTGCGGTGAAGTGATCTCCATTGATACCGCCGGTGAGCGGCAGGTTCGTACGCGTAAGCCGTCCCAGCGAACGCGCGCGCATACCCGGCATTAAACCTACATCCATCTGGATGCACCTATTTGCGGCCGTAGCAGGGCTTGTGAGAGTAACGCATGTGCATGCCGCGGCGACTGAATCGAGGACCGGGTGCTTGATGAGCTAAATGCAGCCCGGACGTCGCTTGGAACCTATGAGGCTCACCTGCGCGAATATCCGAAGGGCACATTCCTGCCGGTGGTGCAAAGCACGGCGTGAAGATTAGCGCCGTCTTCTCCCCAATACGCGGGAGTCATCAGGAGAGGGAGGTGCCCGCCAACCTTCCTGCTCGCCTCAGGTCACCCAGTTCGTCCGAATGAGCTTTTTGTAGTTTATAGTAGCTGCTCCGAAGCTCCCTGAGCGTGAGACCGTGATAGAGCCATCTGGCGCTGAACATCTCATTCGCAGTCCACCTTCTGCTACGCGGCATCCCGCTGTTGAGGATCTCGGCCAGAACCCCGAACGCGCAGGCCGATCGCCCGTCCGCAGTTACGGTTAGCGGCTGGCTTCCACGACCGTTCATCTCGGACGTTACCAGCAAACAGTCTCGCAACGTCCGCATGGCATCATAGAGCGGTGCCTCTTGCGCGCTCATCGGCCCAAAGCAGCGCACCTTGAGCGTCTCGGGATCGAAGACCAGATCATCGGGATGAGGGTAGAGCGGCGGCGGCTCTGTCCCGCGGGTTCGGTGGCTTTCCAGGATCCGACGATGATGCGCCGCGATCTCGCGCCACTCGTCATACCGGGCCCGCCGATCCTCAAGATCGATACGATGGAGTTCCCTCGACAAGTCGAAGAGATATTTGCGCTCCAACCGACTCTTGGTGGCATTGTTGAGGGCGCTTTTCACCAGCGCAGCGAGGAAGCTGACCTGCTGGCTCTTGCCGCCTTCCGTGAGCGTTACGAGCCTGCTCATCTCGTTCGAGAAGATGCTGTCGATGGAATCTGCACCCGTGGGCGCGGGGGACGAAGCCTTCTTGGGACGGCCCTTGGGATTGCCGGACTCGCCCTTACGAAACTGGCTCTGCCTGGGCGGCTTGCGATAGCCGACCTCATAATCCTTTTCGTTGCTCATGCCCGCTCCCCTTCCAGCGACGCGGCTTGAGCATCTGACCAGCTTATCCCATCGCTTGCCCTCAGCGCCGTTTTGCCGCTGCGTTTCTGCCAGCGCTGCACAATGGTATCGCAATAGAGCGGATCATATTCGATCAGCCGGGCCTTGCGCCCGGTCATCTCGGCCGCGATCAGGGTCGAGCCCGAACCGCCAAAACAGTCCAGCACGATCTCGCCGCGCCGCGTGCAGTCCTTGAGCGCATCCGCGATCAACGCTACGGGCTTGACCGTCGGATGCATGGCAAGCGCCTCATCGCGACTGCGGCCCATGCTGGACATGCCGGCATATTCCCAGACGTTGGTGCGGTATCGACCGGTCTCGCCCAGCCCGAAACTGTTGGTGTGCGCTGCCTTGCCCTTTTTGAAGACGAAGATCAGTTCATGGCGGGAACGGTAGAAGTTGCCCATGCCGCCATTGCTCTTCACCCACACGATGAGATTCTTGAACTCGTCGAACAGCTGATTGCCGGCAGCAAGCAGCTCGCCCATGTGCCGCCAGTCCATGCAGACAAAGGCGATCGCCCCGTCCTTCAGCGCCTCGGCCGACGGCTGCATCGCTTCCACCAGAAAGCGGGTGAACGTTTCCTGCGACATCTCGCCGCTCGCGAAGGCGAACTCCCGGTGCGTCTGCTTACCAAGCCCGGAGACATGCCCATCGATCGGCACATTATAGGGTGGGTCGGTGAACAGGAGATGCGCCTGCTCGCCTCCCATGAGGAGCGCGCAGGCACCATGATCCCGCGCATCCGCGCAGATCAGCCGATGCTTGTCCATGATCCAGACATCGCCCGATTGCGTGACGGGAATTCCTTCCGCAACGGGAACATCCTCGTCCTCCTCAGCATCCGGCGCATCGCCGATGATGATCTGGTCGATCTCGGCAATGGAGAAGCCGGTCAGGTTGAGGTCGAACTCCAGCTCCGCCAGTTCGCCCAGCTCAAGACGCAGCAGATTCTCGTCCCAGCCGGCGTTGAGCGCCAGCTTGTTGTCGGCGATGATATAGGCGCGCTGCTCCGCTTTGCTCAGATGGCTGAGGCAGATGGTCGGAACCTGCCCCCATCCCAGCAGCTTTGCTGCCTCCACCCGGCCGTGGCCTGCAAGAATATCGCAGCTCTCATTGATCAGCACGGGATTGGTGAAGCCGAAGCGTTCGATGCTTCGCGCGATCTGCTTGAGTTGCGCCTTGGAATGCGTACGCGCATTGCGGGCATGAGGCCTCAAGGCCGAGATCGGAAGAGACAGTATCTTATCGGTAATGACGGCAGCAAGCGCCGGCTGAAACTGGACCATATAAGCACCTAGACAAGTCAACATGCGATGCAACAGCGCACCACAACTATCAAAAACTATAGGTTCATGAAGTGTTCTTGTCACTACTCTTCTTGCATAGGGGAAACGGATGGGAAACAACTTGACCTTTTTTGGATAAGTCGCAAGGGGTTGTCCGCGAAGCTGCGGGCCCAAGGCGCATCCCGCTCGATAGAGCGCCCAACGAGCGACGGACCGGACGATGACCGCCAGACTATGCCATCAGGGTGATCCCGCCATCAGCGAGGGTGACCCGTACTATCGCCTGTACCTCAGCGCGAGCACCAGCTTGGCTCGGATCAAGGGAGGCAAGTCCTGCGGGTTCGTCGAAGCGATCAAACCCGCAGCACTGGGCCTGGCGGGGGAGATTGGCGAAGCCCTTGATGCCTGGTCGGAGCGCTACGCGCGCATCGCCAGGGTTTTGCCTTATGGCTATTACCCCGAAGATTGTGCAGACTTCGATGTGGAACGCTTCAATCGCGATGCTCTCGAACTCGCGTCCGCCGTCGTCGCGCAACTCGACGATCGATGGATCCTGGTCGTCACCCTTCTCCAGCGGAAGAAAAGGATATATCTCTCCCTTCTGATGGACATGGTCTCGGGTCGCGCTGAGTCAAGGAAGGGCGAATGGGGCGACGGCACACCGATTCTCGGCAACACGGCCAATTCGGACGAGGCCTTTCCCGGCAAATGGGTGCGGGTGGCGATCCAAGACTATTCCGCCGGGATATTCGACGTCACCGGTGCCGAGAATGGCATGGAGGCACTGCCCATCGACGCGGAGGTCGCGAAACGCCTGGGAGATGCTCTGAAAAATCTATGTGATCGCTGGACCGAGGTCGGCGATGTCGTTGACGGCCTTGGGGACGAACCCATGTTCAGTGCCGAACGCGCCCTGCTCGCGGCGGAGGGACTGAGGCTCGCTCTGGAGTTGAAGGCGGCATTGCCCGATAGATGGACGGTGGTCTACTTCGACATCGAAGCCGCCGCGCGTCGGGCATGGCTGCCCGCTTTCGAGTATCGCGTGTAGCCGCGCAGGCGTGAGGACGAGCGAACGCGCATCCCGCAAAGCAAAGGATCGTGCGCTGTAACAAGAGTTTCATCCCTCAGCGGGTTGGGACCATCCCATCATAGAGCGATCCTATCCCACTCTCATCCCGCAACCGCCTTTCGCCGTCCCACCTGACTCGTCGTTTAGAGCGCCAGGTTCCATGTTCCGGTAGCCATCGCGGGATCAAGCCGGCGAGCAATGCTCGAAAACCGCATCTCGGCACAGCAATCGAATGCCAAATCGCTGTTCACGTCGAATAATATCCCTGTTTCTCGTGCAGTGAATTTGCCCGGTGACCTGTTGAATTATGGGGAGTTTTGCGCTGGAAATCGCCGTCAGGCGCCCACGCATTTGGATGTTTTCCCTGTTTCGTGCATGAAGGCCGAGAGACAGGTCGACCTAGCACTGCATGCACCTCCAGCGGTTTTTCTCCCTAGTTTTCGCTATGTTGGGCTGCGCAGCCCGACAGGCACGACGTGGGAGTTTCTGAAACAGCTGTTGAACGCCGTGCCTTGCCGGGCTTAAACTCCTAACTCCGGCCGCTGGTACGGGGAGCCGGACGGGCGTCTTGCCGGGCTTCGAGGACATGGGGTTTTGCCTCCAGAAAAGGCCGGGGATCGACGGCCGCACCGTTCACCCGCACCTCGAAATGGAGATGCGTTCCCGTCGAACGGCCGGTCGAGCCCATCCGCGCAATCTGCTGGCCCCGCGTCACCACCTGCCCAACGCGCGCGCCGAAGCCGGCAAGATGCGCATAGCGGGTCATGATGCCATGGCCATGGTCGATCTCGACACAATTGCCGTAGCCGCTTTTCTGCCCGACGAAAGCGACCTTGCCGTCCGACGCGGCGAGGATCGGCTGGCCGTAGCCGCCGGGAAAGTCGATGCCGGCATGAAAGGCGGCGAGACCGTTGAAGGGATCGCGGCGGTAGCCATAGGAACTGGTTTCCATCGGCGCCATCGTCGGTCGGCCCGAGGGCAGCACGGTCAAGGCGGATTCCATCGCCGCGAGCCGGTCCAGCAGAGTGTCGAGCGCGCGCAGCCTGCCGTCGCTCGCGACTTTGGCGACCTGCATACCGGCGAGCGCCGTCGCGGGGATGAAGGGGCCGCCCCGGCCGCCGCCGATCTGCGCGGGATTGAGGCCAAGCTTGCGGATCGCCGCCTCGACCTTCACCAGCCGCTGCGTCGCGGCTTTGCCGAGCGCCGTGGCGAAATGCTCCTGACGATCGCGCAGCGCGGTGAAGCGGGCAGCGCCATTCAATGCCAGCGGACGTGAATCCGGCTTGTCGCCCTGACCCAGAACACGCGACCGGTCGATACCGGGCTTGTCGGCGTCTTCACCGAAATGCGTCTGCATCATCCGGTCGAGCGCGTCCTGTCGCCGCTCCAGTTCGCGCGCCATGCCGTCGACCGACCGGCGATCGGCGCTGGCCCGCGCCGCTTCGCGGCTGACGGCGGCACGCTGCGCGTCGATCCGGATTTGCGCGGCGCTTACGGATTGCTGCCGCCAGAGCAGGCCGCCCGTCGCCAGCATCCCGGCACCCGCCGTCATGGCGAGGAGAGAGGCCACCATGACCTGCATGCGCGTCGTCACCCGGACGAAGCGAATTGCGCCGCCGCCGGCGCGCACGAAAATTTCACGCTCCGGCACCCAGGCGCGCAACCGCGCCAGGGCACCGCATTCGATGCTTTGTTTTTGCACTATACGACCCGAGGTTCTGTTTTTTTAGTTCCGACTACTTGGCTGGCACCCTAACAGAACCGACGCGTCGCGCCGACTCTACGGGTCGCGCGTCGGGACGACTCGAAATGTTACCAAGATGAATCGAATAATTCGCGTTGGAGCACAGGAATAATTTTTACTGTTGCCTGAAAGTCGCAGCGACTCGGCAGCGGATCAGTCCGCCGGTGATTCCAGCGCGAAGGCGTTCACCCGCTGCGACACCAATATTGCCGATCCGAAGATGGTCATGAAACTGATGTCGGTCGCATCGCGCCCCGTGGCGATCCGCACGAAATGCTCCTCCGGCGCCATGCGCGCGGCATCGACGAGATGCCAGGCGCCGTCGAGGAACACTTCCACCACCGCATGGAAATCCTGCGGATCGAGGCCGGGGGCGTAGACCGACACGGCGCGCGCCGGAATGCCCGCGGCCCGCGCAAAGGCGATCATCAGATGGGCATAGTCACGGCACACGCCGCGCCGCGACAGGAAGGTATCTACCGCCGTCGTCTCCGCCGTACTGGCGCCCGGCATGTAGGCGAGGTGATCGCACAGCCAGTCCCCCATCGTCTGGACCTGCGTTCCGTCGCCCGCCGTGCCAAAGGTGTCGAACACGAACTGTCCGAGCCGGTCCGATTCGCAATAGCGGCTGGGAAAGAGATAGGGGATGGCCTCCGCCGGCAGCTCGGTGCGCGGCCCGGCGATCTTGCCGGCGAGGGAGGTGGGCGCGCGCTCCACGTCCACCTCCGCCACATAATCGACGGTCACCCGCCCGTCGCCCTGGAACCAGGTGCGCGATCCGCCGTCGATCGGGTCGATGGCGGGGCGGAGCGGCCCGGCGCCGGAAACGATGAGATTGTCGCTCACCAGCACCTGGTCGGCCATGGGGATCGCCTGCACGGCCAGCAATATGTCGGCGGCGCCGGGCAGGTCATAGGTCATCAGGACTTCGATCCGACAGCGCATGGAACAGGGTCTTTCGTGAGAGTGTCTCGCGGCGGGCGGCGATTCGGCGAATGGCCCACCAAACACGGGATCGGAATCGTCGTTGCACGTCCCGGAGGCGACCGGCAGGCTATTTTTGACGATTGTCCATTATGCATCCGAAACCGGGAACGAGCCGGGCGGTGCGATGCGCGAGCAGCGGAACCGACGCATCGACGCCCGTTCCATCGGCCCGGTCCGCGATAGTGACCAGGCCCATCCCCTCCAGCGCCCGGAAATCCTTGCGGCAACTGGCGAGGGCGCGGCCCTCCACCTGCCGGCAGGAGCAGGCGACGCGCGCGCCGAAGCCCGCGGCGATCCAGGCCCGACGCTGCCAGCCCGACCAGTTCCATGCACCAAAGGCGACGATCAGGATTGCCGCCGCCAGAGCCACGAGCCGCCAGTCCACACGCCGGATCATTCGTTTCCCTCAGATGGACGGGGTGTTTCCCTGTCGAGCGCCACCCTCTAAAGACCTGCCGATGAAGTTCAAACCGCTTTTGCGCGATGGGGCCGCAGGACTGATGCTGCTGCTCGCCGGTTGCACGTCCGCCCCCGAGGCGCAGGCGCCCGCCCTGTACGCAGGCGACGCGGTCGTGAGCGGCACGGCGCTGCGTGAACTGGCCGAACCGCTGTTCGCCGACGATGCCGGTGATACGATGGGGGAGACCCGCGCCCTGCTGGTCCTGCATGACGGCAGGATCGTCGCGGAACGCTACGCCGCCGGCTTCGGACCGGAGGACCGGCATCTCAGCTGGTCGGTCGCCAAGACGGTGACCGCGTTGCTGATCGGGGTCATGGTGTCCGACGGCCGGCTCAGCCTCGACGATCCCGTGCCCGTGCCGGCGTGGCAGCATGGCGCCGACCCGCGCGGCGCGATCACCCTGCGCCAGATGCTCAACATGGCGTCGGGCATCATGCACAAGGAACAGGAAGGCCCCCTCGAACAGACCGACGCGCTGCGGATGCTCGTGGGCGACGGCGCGTCCGACATGGCGCGCTATGCGGAGAGCAAGCCGCTCGCCCATGCGCCCGGCGCGGCCTTTCAGTATAACAGCGCGACGACGCTGATCCTCGCCGACATGATGACCCGCCTCCTCACCAACAGCGATGATCCGCGCGTGCGCCGCGACGCGATGACCCGGTTCATCCAGCAACGCTTCGCGGAGCCCGTCGGCATCGGCAGCCTGGTGCCAGAATATGACGCCCGTGGCACCCTGATCGCCGGCGCCTTCATGCACATGACCGCACGCGATTATGCGAAGATCGGTGAACTGATCCGGCATCGCGGGCTGGCGCGGGGGCGGCAGATCGTTTCCCAGCGATGGATCAAGTTCATGACCACGCCATCCCCGCACCGGGAGGGCTATGGCGGGCATCTCTGGCTCAACCGGCCGGGCGCGGAGCGGCATCTGTTCGTCGGCGAGGCGCCGCGCGACGTGGTTGCCGCTGTCGGCCTGCGCGGCCAATATGTCATCGTCGCGCCGGCACAGCGGCTGACCATCGTGCGGCTGGGCGTCACCAGCGACAAGCAGATGCCCGCGCTGCGCGATGCGTTGGCACGGATTATCCGCCGCTATTCCAAAGGGTAAAGCGGGCTTATTCGACCAGATCGTCGATCATCGCGCGCCCCCGCGCGCTCGACCAGTCCATTGCGCCCGCGACGCGCGCCACTTCCTTGCCCTCGCGATCATAGAGGACGGTGGTGGGGAGCAGGCCGGTGGCGAAATGGAAGCCGAGCTGATTCTCCGGGTCGCGCCACGCGCCCAGATGCGGCAGCTTGTTCTTCGCGAAGAAGGCGGTGATCGCGCCCTGTTCGCCGCTGTCCTGCGAGACGGTCAGGACCGCGAGTCCCTTCGCCTTGTAGGTTTCGGCGATCGCATCGAGCATCGGCATCTCCGCGACGCACGGCCCGCACCAGGTCGCCCAGAGATTGACGAGCACCGGCTTGCCCTTGAAGCTCGCCAGCGTCACGTCCTTGCCGGCGGGGTCGCTGAAGACGACATCGGGCGCGTCCTTGCCCGCAT
>Ga0207639_10001447_pt1 | contig 15977 bp, 14 predicted proteins | sample KBSCornC32_FD_184299 | JGI IMG/M metagenome (GOLD analysis project Ga0207639, IMG submission 184299) | Corn rhizosphere microbial communities from Kellogg Biological Station, Michigan, USA - KBS Corn C3-2 (SPAdes) (version 2) | ecosystem: Host-associated > Plants > Roots > Rhizosphere > Soil ...
TTCCCTTATCATTCGCCTTTTATTCGCTTAAATTCAAGTCCCACTTTGTCACATTTATGCATCTCATGTAAGTGGTAGACTTTCTCTGCCGGAGGGCTCTACAAGTTTCTCCGAGCCTTTCAGCCGCAACTTGTGTTCGATCCAAGGCGGGATTTAGTGCGGGTGCGGGGGCGTGATTATGCATAACTTACTTCACTGGGTTTCTTCTTACGCGAGCGTTCTGGCCATCCTGATCACCCTGGGCGTGGCGGTTCTTCTCGTTTGCTGCCTGGAGTGCACCAACTGCCCGAACCGCGAAAAAGATGATATTTTCAGCCGGCACGAGGTTTAGCTCAAGTCGAACGAGCTGCTCCCGGGGGATTATTTTTGCCAGTATCCTAATTTCTTTTGCATAGGAACTCCCGCCCTTCCTGTACCGCTCGCAATTTCATCGTGATGACTTCTTATTGTGCCGCACCCTTCAAATACTGCTCGAAGTGCGCCAGAATCCGCGAGTACAGGTGCGTCCGCACCTCAACGCCCGAGATTGAATGCGTCTTGCGGGGATAAATCTGCAGGTCGTAGGGAATCTTCGCATCGATCAACTTCTGGATGAACTGCACCGTATTTTCGATATGCACGTTATCGTCGCCGGTGCCATGCGCCAAAAGGATATACCCTTTCAACGTCGTCGCCGAATTCACGACCGAGAAATCTTTGTATCCTTCCGGAAACTCGCTCGGCCTGCTTAGGTAGCGCTCGGTGTATATCGAATCGTAGTTGCGCCAGTCGGTCACCGGGGCTACCGCGACGCCCGCTTTGAAACGATCGGAATGCGTCAGCGCATACAACGTGAACGTGCCGCCCCAACTCCAGCCCCACCATCCGATCCGCTTCGCATCGAGCTGCGGATACATAGCGAGCACTGCATCCAACACCGTAAGCTGATCTTCAAACTGCACCGGGCCGAAGTTGCGATAAGCCGCCTGGGCAAATTCTCGGCCCCGGCCGCCCATACCGCGATTGTCCGCATGCAGCACTGCAAACCCGTGCTGAGTGAGCAACTCGTCAAACAGTAGACCATCGCTCCAGATATTCAGCACCGTATGTACCGCAGGACCTCCATATGGATTCACAATGAGAGGTACCGCGGCCACGCTATCGCTGTTCTCGGGCAGCAGCAGAGTTGCATACAGAGTCGTCCCATCGTGCGCTTTTAGCTCCAGCTGCTTCGGAGGATGCAGGCCATAGGCGTCGATAGCGTGGGACACCCAAAACGCAGTGCATTTCGTTCCTACTCCGCAAAGCTCCGCAGAAGGGGGCTCCATCCGGGATGAGTACCTATCCGTAAAACTGCCCCCCACTGGCGTGAATATCGCACTGTGATTGCCTGCTCCCGTTGTCAGCTGCTTTCGCTCCCCATCAAAACCGACCTGCCATATCTGCTGGTCGAGCGGCGAGCTTTCATTTGAGGCGTAGTAGACTGCTTTACGATCAGGATCAACTCTGTACACCTCGCCGACTTCGAAATCTCCTTTGGTCAACTGCCTGTCGAGCGTCGCAGTTGTCGTGCCGGTTCTTCCCTCGTCGTATTTGTAGAGATAGAGATGGTTGTGGCCATCGGTCCAGTTCGTAAGCACGATACAGCCATGCGCGACGTATACGTCGTAGTTTGCGTCGACAAACTTCTCATCGTTGAGCTCAAGAACGCTGTGGGCCGTGCCGATGCCCGGCTCCGCGAAATAGATGCGCCTGTGTTTTTGATCCCTGCTCAGGGTCTCAACCCACAACGTTGTGCGATCAACCCATCCAAAGCGCGGTATGTAGTCCTGGCCCTGCTGGACCGGAACATGCACCCACGAGACCTTGCCCCCTTTAGAACTCACCACACCAATGCGCACGTCCGGATTCAAATCGCCTGGTTGCGGATACCGCTGCTTCTCCACCGAAGCATGCACTGGAATCCAATCGGTAATCGGATATTCGGGCACGCTCTCTTCCATCATCTGCAGGAATGCCAGGTTCTTCGAATCCGGCGACCAAAAGTAATTGCTCTTGGTATCTAGTTCCTCCGCATATACCCAATCCACTTCGCCGTTAAGAATTCCGGGATTCGGCGACGACGCCACGCTCACCGTGGGCGTTCCCGACTGGCGCAGCGGAACAACAGCCAGTCCGTGATTGCGAATAAATGAAATGAATTCGCCGTTGGGAGAAAACTTGGGATCGTCCCCCGACCCCTCCCCGGAACGTCCCACGGCGATGCCCGTTCCATTGCTCAAATCGTAGATCCATAAGCTGCCGTTCGAATCAAACAGCAGGTGCTTTGAATCCGGTGCCCATATGTAGTTCGCCATCCCGTAGCGCTCACGGTGATCGCGATCTTGTTCCGATAGACTGCCACCCGCCAACGCCGCGATCTTGGCGCGGCTGACCAGAACGTGAGTCTTTTTCAGGGCCGGATCCAGATCGATTAGCTCGCCATTATCGAGATACGTCAGATGCTGTCCATTAGGAGACCAGACAATCCCGCTCGGCGGCTTGGGAACCACGCCGCCATGCGCAAATATGCCTTCCACCGTTAGCGGCTTTGCGTTTTCCCGTGCCGGATTGGCCTTGGCGCTTTCCTGAGCCGAATTCACGGCAGCAATGCACAACAATGCGACCAATGCCGTCACTCGGCCAATCCAACGATTCTTCAAAACGAGTTTCCTCCGGCGGGCCCGGTCGAGAAACCTGAGAGGATGGGTCGCGCGCCAGCAATCCAGTGTAAACGAGCAATAATATCCTCTGAACAGACTGCTGCTCCATGCTTACGCTTGCATTCGTGGCAGTATAGTTCCATAGAGTGCAAAGGGATCTTGCATGAGCTGGGCGACACCAGACGAGCGGCGAAATCTCGGACAGTCGAGGCGCAAGCAGTTAGGCCGCAATCAAAACGATCAGCTCAACGTCAAGGCTCGCAAGGCTACGCCACTCTCCTTGCTTCAGCGAGCCGAACGAGGCCGCATTCCTGCATTGTTGAAGCTGAAGCATCGACTGATGGCCGATTCCCCCTTTGGCTATTTTCGCGGCGCGGCTCCGGTCATGGCCGCCGATCTCGCCGTGATCCCCAATACCGGCATCGAAGCGCAATTATGCGGCGACGCGCACGTGCGCAATCTTGGTGCCTTTGCCGCGCCTGACGGTCGGCTGGTCTTCGACATCAACGATTTTGATGAGACCATTCGCGGCCCCTTCGAATGGGACTTGAAACGAATGGCCACTTCCCTTGTCCTGGCCGCGCGAGAATCCCGGCATAAAGAAGCGTCTGCACGCCAGGCCGTGGAGCAGTGCATCCTCCGCTACAGCGAACAGATGCGCACTTTCGCCCGAATTCCGCTGCTCGAAGTTGGCCGATTTCAAGTGCATCGTCTTGGCAACGTGCAACCTGTTCATCAGGCCCTGCTGAAAGCTGAACGAGCAACTCCCATGCACACCCTGGCCCAGTTCACCGAACCTACTCCCGGCAAGCCGGGAGGCCCAAGACGTTTCAAGGAAATCCAGCCTTTCTTGTGGAGGATCACCGGTTCGAAAGCTGAGAAGGTGCTCGAAGCACTCGGCCCTTATCAGGAGATGCTCGAGCCGCAGCGCAGGCACCTGCTTTCCCTCTACCGACCGATTGATGTGGCTTTCAAGGTAGTGGGCACCGGTTCGGTCGGACTGCGCGACTATTGCATTTACTTCGAAGGCAACGGCCCCGGCGATCCACTCTTTCTGCAAATCAAGGAAGAGGGCGCGTCAGCCTACTCGCCCTACCTACCCCACTTGCATCCTGCGACTCAAAACGGTCAGCGCGTAGTGAACGGCCAGCGCGCGATGCAGGTGCAATCCGATCCCTTTCTCGGCTGGACAAATATCGGCGCCCGTCAATTCCTGGTGAGACAACTCAACGATCACAAAGGTTCTATCGATCTCACCGACCTGGCCGGCAGCGGTCTCATGGCCTTCGGTGAAGTCTGCGGGGAATTGCTGGCACGCGGGCATGCGCGCTCCGGCGATCCGCTCGTCATCACCGGCTATATCGGCAACGGCCAGGCCTTTGCAGAATCTCTCGCCAGATTCGGCACCCTCTATGCCGACGAGACTGAAAAAGATTGGCAAGCGCTTCGCCGTTCCGGCATAGTCGAAACAAAGCCGAGATGACAGCATCTTCGGCCTCGCGTTATGAGTGAAGAATGCGCGTCGACTATGGTTTGTTCGAAACCGGAGTCACCAGCAGGACAAGAAGCGGGACTAAGTCCCCTGAGGTACTAAATGAAGAACATCAATCGACGCCAGTTCGCCCGAGGCATCGCGACTGCCGCACTTGCGACCGCTGTCACTCGAGCTGAAACTTCGGGCAATTCGGTGGACGGCGTCTCACCATTCCCGCTCTCCATCATGCTTTGGACTGTCTGGACTGATCTGCCCTTCGAACAACGCCTGGCGAAGGTTGCGGAGGCCGGCTACACAAACGTCGAACTGGTCGGTGAATACGAAAAATGGGACGATGCTGCTTTTGACCGAGCTAATTCCGCGCGCAAAGGGTTAGGAATTCGCTTTGATGCAACCGCGGGGTTGCATAATGGAGTCAGCAATCCTGCGCTTCGCGATGCCTTTATCGCCGAATTCAAGCAAAGTCTGACACCAATGCAAAAGCTCGGCTGCCCAGCCATGATCGTGCTTTCCGGCAACGTTGTGCCCGGACTGCCGCGGGAACAGCAGCATCAAAGCTGTATCGAGGGATTAAAAAGAGCGGTCGAACTTATCGATGGCAACCAGATCGACGGTCAGCCCGTGCGCCTTCTGCTTGAGTGCATCGATCCTGAAGAGAATCCGCACTACTTCCTGCAGTCCGCAGCGGAAGCGATCGAGATCGTTCGCGCCGTCAACCACCCCCAGGTGCAGTTCCTCTACGATCTTTTCCACGAACAGATCGCCGAGGGCAACCTGATCGAGAAGCTCGAGAAGCACATAGACATCATCGGCCTGATTCATATCGCCGATGTTCCCGGCCGACATGAACCGGGAACCGGCGAAATCAACTACACCAATATTTATCGCAAGCTTGCAGAATTGAAGTACCGACACATGGTCGCGATGGAGTTTCATCCCACAGGTGACGCCACCAATTCGTTGCGGGCTGCAAAACAGCACGTATCAAGCGCTGCATCATGAGCTCTGATTCATCTACGACTTCGGCATTTCAAAAATCGCCGGATCGATTGTCTTGTTTAGTTCGACCTTCTTCACCGTGACGGTAAGAGCGAATTGTCCACCCAAGTCAATGTCCATCGAATAAGGAACCAAAAAGCCTGCGTCGGTCTTCCTATAATCAGAAAGCTTCGTCGTGATGTCCACGTCCTGATCCTGCATCTTCCCCTTCGTCTTGACCGAAGTCACCAGAAATGAGGTAGCGTCAATCAAGTAAGTCGATTCGACATTCTCTTTCGACGTGAGCTTGATCTTCCAGGCATTGCCCTCTTTACCGAACAGCTCGATCTTGTTGCCCTTGGCAGCATAGTCATAAAGCGGCCCACCTACATTGATCTGCCCTTTTCCCGCGTTGTAGATATCCTCCGGCATGGGAGTGGGGCTCGCGGCTCCCGCCATGGGATTGATGCTCCACCCGCCTTTATCCGTAAAACACTGCACAATCTTTGTGCCATTGAAGTCCGTCTCATTCTTGAAACCGACACCGTCCACGACCGTGGTTGTGCTGGGATTATCGCCGCCCATCATCGCAATCGAACTCTCCGTATACACCGACTTTACTTTGCTGATCGCGTCCTGACCGCCAATCGCAGCCACGTACTTGCTCACTATCTCCTCTGCCGTCGGCGCGGGTTCGGCTGCCGTTGTGGGTGGTGTAGTCTGGGCATTCATTGAAACTGCATACGTCATCGTCGCAAGCATCAGAAAACCGTGGATGATCTTTTTCATGTGTATCGTTTCGCCTTTCGCGTGCCTATAAGCACGCTCGATTATGCGGCACCAGTGTAGCCCAAGTGCGCGATCCATGCGCGCCGCCGACTCGCTTTCTCTTCCCGCCTCAACTTCCCGAGTGAATCATCGATCTGCACTGAAAACGCCGAAATCAAAGCTGCTCTTCACCCCACCGGAACCAGCTTGTTATCGGATTGCTGCAGCCGCTGCTCATTAAGCAATTGCATCGAAGACGGCGAAGGATCAAGATGCAGCGTGTCTTCGCTCGAGTACAGGCGAACCAGATCGTTGACCTGATCAAATGTGATGACGAAATGTTGCAGGGGCGTTGAGCCGATGTTCACGAGCGGGAACGCCGGATTGATCTCCACAAATGCCTGCTTGAATGTATATTTGCCTAGCCTTACATCCGTCTGCAGTCGCGCTGCTTTGATCTCAAACTTCGTGGAGACCGACTCGCCGCTGGCGAAAGCCGCTGGCATTTCCTGGAATTTAAGTTCTCCGGAGTTTTTCTGAGGTACGCTAAGCCCGGTCCCGCCCGAATCAATTTGTGCCTCCAAATCCTGCTCACCTATCTGGAGGGAAACGATGGGGACCCCATCCGGCATCCGGAATGGCAGTACCGTGCCACCTGAACCAGGCACGATTTCTCCGGGTACCAGCGTCATCCGGCGTCCCGGAAAGTCCAGCGTCATCAGGTAGTCTTCGAAAAGAGTGAACCCAAGTACTCCTTGGCAGTTCGCATCCCCATATAGGTTGTGGACGACAGCCTCGACGTCTGAAAATTCCACACCGGCGATCTTCAAAGAATCAATCCAGGCGGTCTCGGAGCGCTGTTCTCCGAGACCACTTGGGTCCGTCAAATGCGCATGCCCCACAACCGGCAGCTGTAGTTCTTCGACCAGCGCTGGCGTAATCATCGCTTGGCCTCCCGTTCCTGTATCCACCATGAACCGGAAAGGGCCACGGCCGTTCAACATCACGACTACGTAAGGCTTGTCGTGAATAAGTTCCAGTGGGGCGGAGTAGACCTCTGATTGAGCTTTATGAGAAGGCGACCCTGGAGTCTGACCGCTGGCACTCCACACCACACAACACAGAAGTGAAGCAAAGCCACATCGCACGGGACCGAATGCGAACTTGCCCGGGGAAGGCATGGCGTTCTCCTTTCGCGCGGAGGTTTGCGCGATCTGTGGAAGGAACGCTCCAATTCTACTTGTATTCTTCCCGGCAGGTTACTCTAAGTGCTGCCTCGGATGGGCGAAGTGCGGGACGGCCCCGCTCTACAATGGACCGGTATGCCGACCACCGTCCGCTCGCACGCAAAGATAAACCTTGGCCTGTATATCGGCGCACCCCGCGCGGACGGTTTTCATTCCCTTGTCACCGTTTACCAGACGCTCGAACTTCATGACCTGGTGACTGTTTCAGCCCGAAAAGCATCCGACAACCTCATTCGGCTCACGTCCAACGACCGCCGAGTACCGATCGATAACCGCAACACCGCATGGAAGATGATTTCCCTCGCACTCGAAGATCTCGGCACGCCGGCCGAGGTCGCCGTCCATATCGAAAAGCGCCTTCCGGTGCAGGGCGGACTCGGTGCTGGTTCAGCGAACGCAGTGGCCGCTCTGGTGGCGCTTGAGGCGGAACTGGGGATTGAAGCGAGCGCATTTTCGCATTTCCTTGTCGGAGAATCGAACCAAGGTGCCCCCTGGAAGCCCGTAGCCTCAAAAGGCGTGGAGGAACTGCTAGTCCAGATTGGCACGGATCTCGGGGACAGTTGGCCCACCCGACAGCTCAAATTGGCCGAAAAAGTAGGCTCCGACGTGCCCTTATTTCTTGTCGGAGGTGCGGTGCTGGGCAGGGATCGCGGACAAAACGTCTTCCCCCTTGCAGATTTTGAACCAGTATGGTGCGTGGTCGCCATGCCTGCCGTTGGCGTCTCTACCCCCCAGGCCTTCCGCGATTGGGACGCGCTCTGTGCCGAGCAGGGTTTGACCGCAGAGACGAGCGACGATAGACTAGAAGAGTTGAGCCGCGCCTATGCCAGCGCCTTTGAAGGAGCGATCCCCGAAGGTCAGCATGGATCAGGCTCCTCCGGTGTCCCTGGTTTGGCTGGGGACCTGGCCGGACCAAAAGAGTCCGCGCTTGTCCGCACCGGGATCAGTAGCTGGATCCAGAACGACTTCGAACGGGTCGTCTTTCCCCAGCATCCCTCCCTTGCAGAAATCAAGCGCCTTCTTGCGGCCGCCGGTACTCCGGAGGCAGCCATCCATGCTTCGCTATCCGGGTCTGGTTCAGCGCTTTTCGGGTTGTACCTGACCCGCGAAGATGCACAGGCAGCGCAAAGCAGGCTGACTGCGGCGGGCGTTCAGGGCCAGATCACGCGCACCCTGCCGCGCTCGGAGTATTGGGCTAATATGCTTGTGCAGCAGGAAGGTTGACAGCCCGGCTGGGCGGGAGAGAGACTCGCCACGGCTGCCAATCAGGACATTCGGAAAACGCCGAATTCTCTTGGAAGTTGGGCGATCGTCTAATGGTAGGACAGTGCCCTTTGGAGGCACTTGTCTAGGTTCGAATCCTAGTCGCCCAGCCAGTTTTTGAGTACGACCGGAATGCAGCCAAAGCCAACCAGCTTGGAGGTACCTCGGAGATGGAAGTGGGATCGGTGACAGAAGCGTTGGAAGACAAACAGACAACCGGTGCGGGCGATGCAAGCAGGCAATCCGGCCCCGGCCAGACCTCGGACGCAAAGACCAAGGATGGCAAACCGGCTCCCGAACGCAAACGGACCCGCAATCTGAGCGAGGACCGGCGTTTCAAACTCTTTAGCGGCACCGCAAACCGTCCTCTCTCAGAAGAGATCGGCCGTCACATCGGCGTTCCCGTTGGTGAGGTCAAGCTGCAGCGCTTTGCTGATGGCGAAGTCTACTTCCAGCTGCTCGAGAACGTCCGCGGTGTCGACGTCTTTGTCGTCCAACCGACCTGCTATCCCGTGGACCAGAATCTGATGGAACTGCTGGTAATGATCGATGCACTCAAGCGCGCCTCGGCCGCTCGCATCACAGCTGTCGTTCCTTATTACGGATATGCGCGCCAAGATCGCAAAGATCGTCCCCGCGTTGCTATAAGTGCCAAACTCATCGCTGATCTGCTGACAACTGCCGGGGCCCATCGTGCGCTCTTCGTCGACTTGCACGCAGCGCAGATACAGGGCTTCTTTAACATTCCCGTTGACCATATGTTTGCCAGCCCGGTGCTGGTTAGCCACTTCCGCTCCCTCGCTCTGCCGAACCTCACCGTGGTTTCTCCGGATGCAGGCGGTGTAGAACGTGCGCGGCACTTTGCGCAAAAGATGGGCGCGCCACTGGCCATCGTGGACAAGCGCCGCACAGATATCAATGTCGCTGAGGTCATGAACGTGGTCGGCGATGTGGCCGGCAAAACCGCCCTAATCATCGACGACATCATCGACACCGCCGGGACGCTCGTAAAGACCGTCGATGCCCTATACGCGAACGGCGCAGCAGCGGTTTATGCCTGCGCCAGCCATGCCGTGCTTTCCGGCCCGGCCGTCGACAGAATCGCCAGCTCACGCCTGGAACAGGTGGTCGTCACCAACACCATCCCTCTGCGCGAAGCGGCCCAGAAGTTACCCAAGATTAAGGTGCTCTCCATCGCTGGCCTGTTAGGTGCAGCCATTGAGAGCATTCACATGGAGACCAGCGTCAGTACGTTGTTCTCGTAGAAGTGATCAGTGGTGAGTGACCAGTGATCAGAACATCAACAAGCTGAGTAGGCTTTAACCGGTTGTCGTCGTCAAGTTTTCCACTGACCACTGACCACTGTTCACTGTCCACTGGCACTCACAAAGGGAGCGGCACTCAAAACGCCCGTGCCCGAATACAGAAAAGAGAGATTCGAATGCCTGAAGTAGTCGTAGCCAAGCCCCGTGAGGGCAAGTTCAACAAGAATGCGGCTCGCCGCGTCCGTGTCGCTGGAAAAATTCCTGCCGTCCTCTATGGTGCAGGGCAGGACGCCGTCGCCGTTGAAGTCGATCCCAAGCAGATATCGCGGATCCTCTTTTCCGAGACCGGCCAGAACACGATTTTTGATATCGAAGTCGCTGGAATTCCGCCAGCGAAAGCCATGATCGTCGATTCCCAACGCGAGCCGATCAAGGACAAGTTGATCCATATCGACATGAAGCGCATCGCGCTCGACAGGGTTCTCCGCGTCAGCGTCCGCGTTAAGCTGCTGGGCATCCCGGTCGGTGTCAAAACCGAAGGCGGCATTCTCGACCAGGTTCTCCGCGAAGTCGAAATCGAGTGCCTTCCTGCCGACATTCCTAATCACATCGATGTTGATGTCAGCGAACTCGCCATGCATGGCGTTCTCCGTGTCAGCGATTTGCCGCACTCTGAAAAGATCAAGTACCTGAACAACGAAGATGCCACCGTGGCGCACGTCGTAAGCATTCGCGAAGAAGTTGTTGCTGCTCCTGCCGAGGGCGAATTGCCTGTGGCCGGCGAGGCCGGTGCAACACCTGGCGAACCCGAAGTGGCCAAGAAGGGCAAGGGCGAACCTGCCGCGGCAGAAGGCGCTGCCAAGGCTCCCGCTGCCGGAGGCAAGAAGTAAGCCTCGGTGGAAGAAGCAAGCGATTCCGGAGTTCGGACCGGGCCCTTCCTTGTTGTGGGGCTCGGCAATCCCGGACTTGAGTATTTGGGGACGCCGCATAACGCGGGGTTCATGGCTATCGACCGTATCGCCGAACAAGAGGGCGTTATGGTGCAGAACCGGCGCTGCCGGGCCGTTACCGCTACCTGCCGTCTGGCAGGGCGCGAAACGATCCTGGCCAAGCCGGAGACATTTATGAATCTCAGTGGGCTATCACTGGCCGCTCTGATTCGGGAGTTCGAGGTGGACCCGGCAAAGGACCTGCTCGTGATCTACGACGAGCTGGATCTGGTGCTGGGGACATTCAAGATCAGGGAGCGCGGTTCGCCCGCGGGACACAACGGAGCCCGCAGCGTAACCAGTGCCCTGGGCAGCCAGGAGTGGCTGCGATTGCGTATCGGCGTGGGTCCGGATTTGCCGCCAGAAGCCATTGTGGCAGGCAGCAAACGGCCGGGCAGGGATTACCTCCTCTCTCCGATGCGCAAGGCGGACTTGGCCAAACTCGATGAGGTGCTGGATAAGGTGGCAACGGCCACACGGCGCATCATTGCGGAAGGTCCGGGCCCGGCAATGAACGAATTTAACCGCAAGGAACAGTGATCAGAGATCAGTGTTCCGTGGTCAGAGTCAAACAGCTATGACCAGCAGTTTGCGGTGGCAAGAGATTCAGGAACACTGGTCAGCAGCTTTTCTGATCACTGTGCACTGACAACTGATCACTGCCGCACGGGCGGCGGAAAAGGAATACGGATGTCTCGTTTATATGAGGTTATGTTCATCGTTCGGCCCGATGTGGCCGAAGAAGACGTCGACAAGCTGATCGCGGGCTTCACCACCAACGTCACCAACGGCGGCGGCGTGGTCAAGAACGTCGACAAGATGGGTCGCCGCAAACTCGCCTACCTCGTTCGCAAGTTCAACGACGGTAATTACATCCTGATGACCATCGAGGCCGGCGGGCCAGTGGTACTGGAACTCGAGCGTCGTCTTCGCGTCTCTGAACCGATCATCAAGTTCATCACTGTGCGCATCGACGAGGAAGAAAAGCGCCTGGCGAAGGTAAAGGCTCTTCGCGGTACGCGCCGCAAGGTCAGCGCCGAAACGCCAGCTGCCGCCTCCCATGCGCCCGCTCCTGCTGCCGCTCCGGTTGCTGAGGCTCCCGAAAGCGTCGCGGCCAGCGCGTAAGATTCGTCCGGATTTTCGCTGCCCGTCGTGCCCACATGGACCGCTGACAGCAGATCGACACTGCTTGTCTGTCTTCGCATGAGGAACAGAAAGCTAACTGAATGAAGAGGAAATGAAATGGCTGACGAAAACGTAAAAGCGCCCGAAGCGAGCGCACCAGCACCACAAAGTGAACGCCCGTCCGGTGGGCCCGGCGGCCCCGGAGGGGGTCCTGGTGGCCGTCCCGGCGGCCGTCCCGGTGGATCAGGCGGACCCGGCGGACGCGGCAAGTTCTTCCGTCGCAAGAAGGTCTGCAAGTTCTGCACGGAGAAGATTGACGCCATTCCCTACCGGGATGTCCGTCTGCTGCAAGGATTTGTTGCTGAGCGCGGCAAGATTGTGCCCCGTCGTCTCACTGGCGTCTGCACTACGCACCAGCGTCGCTTGACGAAGGCTATCAAGCAGGCACGGAACATTGCCCTGCTGCCTTTCGCAACAAGGCACTAATGCAGCCGCTAAGGCATCTTGATTACGAATGATGCTTTAGTTGTAGGAATGAAACAATTTCACTGGCGACGTTCGCGCAAGAGTCGCGATAGAATCTGGCGCGGCGCAACTCAATTTGAGCCGCCAGTGTCTAACACAACGGACGGACGGCATGATGTCTGGCCGCCCGTAAATCTGGAGAGTTTCAAAATGGAAGTCATTCTGAAAGAAGACGTAGCCAACCTCGGCCACCGCGGCGATGTCGTGAAGGTGGCGGACGGCTACGGCCGCAATTTCCTGCTCCCGCGCAAGCTGGCTCTACAGGCAACACTGGCCAACAAGGCAGTCATTGAACAGATGAAAGAAGCTGCGGCGCGCCGCTCCGCCACTGAAAAGGTTCAGGCACAGGAACTGGTTGCCAAACTCGAGACCGTCAGTCTCAGTTTCACCCGCAAGTCGGGCGAAAACGGCCAGCTCTTTGGCTCTGTCACCTCAGCCGACATCGCAAGTGAACTCGCAGCCAAGGGCTATGAAGTGGATCGGCGCAAGATTCAGCTCAACGAACCGATCAAGAGCCTGGGCGACTTTACCATCTCCGTCAAGCTTCACCGCGAGGTCACTGCTCATCTCAGCGTCCACGTTGCGGCCGATGCTTCGCAAGAGGTTGCCGAGCCCGTCCCCGCTCCCGCAGTCGCCGACTAACAACTCGCGACTTCTGACCAGGCCGCCTCCCCGTCAAAAGGGAGGCGCGGTGGTGTATCCAGCCGCTTCGCTGCCTGTCACATGCTCTGTTATTCATCCGGCCCTTGCATGATTCAGCGAAGCTCGATTCTTTCCCCGCCAAAATTCCGCCAGCAGCAACGGTTTAGTTTCCCTTCTTCGTCTCCGGCGCCGGCGTTTCAATCCGCGGCAGCATCTCCGCGCGGGTAGCGGCGTTATAGGCAAACCATGCTTCGATCATGGCTCCCTGCATCACATCGCCCTTCTGCACGCGGTCATACAGATCCATGTTGGAGTGGTGCGTGCGCGAGCCATACTCCAGCGGATCCTGCATGAACCCGATGCCATCGAGGCCTATCCACGAGAAACTGGTCGAGTCCGTGCCACCGGGCTCTCTCGTTGGTCCTGAAGTTAACCCGACCACCGACTCGATTCCGAGGTCTTTGATCGGCATGATCCACGACTCGAAGATCGCGGCAAGCTGCGCATTCCCCAGCGCCGACACTGCCCGGAACTTGCCTGAGCCCGAGTCGTCGTTGAAGTAAACATCGAGTTTGTCGTACTCCGGAGTCTTCTTCATCGTGTCGCGTGGAGCGAAGTGCTGTTGCACATAAGCCAGCGAACCATAGAGCCCTTCTTCTTCGCCGCCCCACAACGCCACCCGGACCGTGCGTGCCATCGGCTTGTGCATTGCGGCCAGAATCCGCACCGCCTCCATCGCCACGGCCGAGCCGGTGCCATTGTCGGTCGCTCCTGTGCCGCCCTGCCAGCTGTCGAAGTGGCCGCCTACCATGACGACCTCATCTGACTTGCTTGTGCCGGGAATCTCGCCGACCACGTTGAAGCCCATCAAATCATCCCTCTGGTATTCGGTTTCAATGTCGAACGTCAGTTTCGGTGTGATGCCGTGCTCGAGCAGCCGGCAGATGCGGTTATATTGCTCCGGCGTGATGGCAGCCATCGGCGCTCCGACCGGGTCTTTCGGATCCTGCGATCCGCCGTAGGATGCAAAAATCGTGCCACCATCCCCGTTGTAGCCCGGCGTCAATGCGACGGCTACCCCTTCTTGCTTCAGGAAAGCGTTCACCTGGTTGCGCAGTACGCGACCGCTCGGCGCCGCCGTGGAAAGCGTCGATGGTGTGTACTCTCCCGGTCGCGGCGGTACGGTCCCTGCGCGCATCGGAAAGAAGAACCCCATATGCGACGGGTCCGGAGTCTTAGTGCGCTCTTGGACTTCCGCGTCCGTCAGCCGCTTCGCCTCCGCCTCCGTATGCAGCGTCAGTTCGCGTGGGTCAAAGATCAGCACGATCTTCCCCTTCAACTTGCCTTTGTATTTCGAAAAGTCTTCCTGCGAGTGCAGCGGCGCCAGCACTGCTTCAGCGGTTATCGAACCATTGGTCCCCGGAGTCCATGCCAGCGGAAACCCGATCAGCGAGGCATACGCCGGCGTCTCCAGCGCGCCATAGTATTTTTTGATCTGCCAGCCGTCGCCGAATGGTCCCCACTTCTCCAGATGCACATTTTGCAACCCCCATTCCTTCATCCGATTCATCGCCCACTCCGCCGCCGCTCGATGATTGCGGCTATTGTTGACGCGCGGGCCATAAACCTCGGAGATGTAAAAGAGATTTTCCATGACCTGCGAATGCTGAAAAGCCTCATTCTTGATCTGAGTCAGAGCCGCGAGGTCAATCTTGTCAGCGTCCTGTCCTTGAAGCGAAGCGGCTGAACTGAGGAAGATAGCCATCGAGCAAGCAGTGGCAGCAGCCAGCCTGGAGCGAAGCATGTTCACGATGTTTCTCCTTTTTCAAAAATGAAATTTCTTTTCGACGGTGCAAGCGGAAGGGTTTCGATTCAAAGGAGCTGGCTCGTCAACTCTTTACGTTCGAGATGTGACAAAACTATTTAATTTACGCTTACATTGCAACCGGAACTCGTCGCTGGACAGGTGGAGGCCCGCGATCACGGAGATCGGCCTCGCCAGCATGGCTGTTTTCCAAAGTTGAGATATTGGCCAAACCAGATTCGTGCTATCTGAAGATATCTTTTTCCGTCATGCCACCACTCTGCTTGATTAGCTTCTTCAAAGCCTTCGTAAACTTTGCCTGAAATCCCGATCCCTCGGGAATCAAGGTCCACGAAAACAACATCCGCGCTCGCGTCGAGGGCGTCGAGGGATCAGCGTTGTTTTCCGTGTCGTAGCAGATCCGGGCTCGCTTGCCTGCTATGGCATTCACGGTCAGCCGAGCCAGCGGTGAACGCGTTTGCATGGAGTCGCTGGCGTCGTACACGTCCCACACGATCGTGTTGGCATCGAGAGCGCTCAGGAAAATATCGCAATGTCCGTCCGGTTGCTTGATCGTAAGCACAGTAGCCGTAGGATCAATCGAAATCTCGAGGTTGTCGTTTACCTGGTCTGCGGGACTGTATGCCAGCATCGCGCCGTGTATGTAATCGAACAGTTCAGCCGAGGTGGGCTCGTGAGGCGGAGGCGCCTTCTTCTTGTGCGAGTCGGTTTGTGCATCGCAGGAATGCGCAGCCATCGCCAGCACGGCAGCACAAACAGCGCCCGCGAGCAACGTGCCCGCCCTTCTCTCGACCTGAATCATGAGGCTTGCGTTTCATCATAGGGCAGACCGCGTCTGATTCGACCTAGTCACCTACCAACCTGACTCCAATCCGTAACCTTGACTTTTTCGCTTGCAATGCACCGTTGCCAGACATTCCCGTTTGACGCCTTCCGGCTCGCGCCTTGGCGCTTTGGTAGCATTGCTCCCACTTGCACGCAGAAAATTCTGCCTATTCATGCAGTCGCAACTCGGCCGAAGTCATTTAGATACAACGCTGTTGTCGCCTACCTCTCTCCCGAGCCGTCCCGCTTACTGGTGTGCAGGGGCAACGCCGCACCCCCCGTCTTCATCTTTATGCCATGAAAGTGGAGGATCTTACTTACCTATGAAAAACTTAAAGTGGTTTGCACC
>Ga0207639_10001451_pt1 | contig 15959 bp, 15 predicted proteins | sample KBSCornC32_FD_184299 | JGI IMG/M metagenome (GOLD analysis project Ga0207639, IMG submission 184299) | Corn rhizosphere microbial communities from Kellogg Biological Station, Michigan, USA - KBS Corn C3-2 (SPAdes) (version 2) | ecosystem: Host-associated > Plants > Roots > Rhizosphere > Soil ...
GATCCATCACGCGTCACCGCTTCCGCCCGGCGCCGAAGTGCTGGAGACGCCCGCCGGAACCATCCACTGACGTAGGTGCGCGATGCTTTTCGCTGACCGCAGTCGCGCCATCGCGCCAGCACGCTACCGCGCTCCGCGTTGGCTTCCGGGCGGCCACGCGCAGACCATCTATGCATCGCTGCTCGCGCGGCGGCCCGCGGTGCAGTTCCGACGCACCGAGTGGACCACGCCAGACGGCGATTTCATCGATCTGGACTGGCTCGATGGCCCCGCCGATGCCCCGCTGGTTGTCCTGTTCCACGGCCTCGAAGGAAGCTCGCGCAGCCACTACGCGGCGAGCTTGATGGGTATGGTGCGCGCATACGGATGGCGCGGGGTCGTGCCGCATTTCCGTGGCTGCAGCGGACGCCCCAATCGCCTGCCACGCGCCTACCACTCGGGTGACTTCGAGGAGATTCACTGGATTCTCGAGCGCCTTTCTGCGCACGCGCATCCGGCGCCGCTGTTCGCGGTCGGCGTCTCGCTCGGCGGCAATGCGTTGCTCAAATGGCTCGCGCAGCAAGGCGCGGCCGCGGCGGCGACGCTCCGAGGCGCAGCGGCGGTCTCCGCACCGGTCGATCTCCAAGCCGCAGGGCACGGGCTCGGGCGTGGGCTGAACCGGTTGTATACGTGGCACTTCCTGCAGACTCTCAAGCCGAAGAGCATGCAGAAGTTGTCGCAACACCCGGGACTCTATGACGCCCAGGCCGTACTGCGAGCACGCAATCTGTACGAGTTCGATCATCTCGTCACCGCTCCGCTGCACGGATTCTCGAGCGCAGACGATTACTGGACGCGCGCCAGCAGCAAGCCCGACCTCGGCCGCATCCAGGTACCTACGCTACTGCTGCATGCACGCAATGATCCGTTCCTGCCCGGCCGCTTCCTGCCCGAGAGCGCCGACGTCTCGCCCTGCGTGACGCTGGACTACCAAGAGACCGGAGGTCATGCGGGGTTTGTCACCGGACCGTTCCCGGGACGGCTCGATTGGTTGCCGCAACGGCTCCTTGCATTCTTCGAACATGCCGACCATCGGTCCGTAAATCACGAGGCGCGTGCAAACATGGGATAATCGAACGTCTCGATTACGAGTCTCCATGCCTACCGCTCCCTCAGAAATCTTCAAGGCCTACGACATTCGCGGCGTCGTAGGCAAGACCCTGACCTCCGAAGTTTGTGAATTGATCGGCCGCGCCATCGGCGCGCAGGCGCGCGCGCTCGATCGGCCGCGTGTCGCGATCGGCCGCGATGGCCGGTTGTCCGGACCCGATCTCGCCCAGGCGTTGACGCGCGGCTTGCGCGCCAGCGGCATCGATGTGATCGATGTCGGGCTGGTGGCGACACCGATGCTCTATTTCGCTACGTATCACCTCGATACCGGCTCCGGCGTCATGATCACCGGCAGCCACAACCCTCCCGACTACAACGGCCTCAAGATGATGCTCGCCGGCGACACGCTCGCAGGCGAGGCCATCCAGCAGCTGAAGCGACGCATCGAGACGGCCGATTTCGTCTCGGGTAACGGAGGCTACAGTCAGGTCGACGTGTCCGAGGCGTACTTCACGCGCATCACCTCGGACGTGAAGCTCAAGCGGCCCATCAAGATCATCGTGGACTGCGGCAACGGCGTGCCCGGTGCTTTTGCACCCGAGCTATATCGGCGTCTCGGCTGCACTGTGCGCGAGCTGTTCTGCGAAGTCGACGGCAATTTTCCCAATCATCATCCGGATCCATCCCAGCCCGAGAATCTCGAAGATATGATTGCGGCGCTCGCGAACGGCGACGAAGAGCTCGGGCTCGCGTTCGACGGCGACGGCGACCGTCTCGGCGTCGTGACCAAGGCCGGCAAGATCATCTATCCGGATCGCCAGCTGATGCTGTTCGCAGCGGACGTCCTGCGCCGCAATGCCGGCGCCACGATCATCTTCGATGTCAAATCCACGCGCAACCTGTTCGCATGGGTGCGCAGCCACGGTGGCGAGCCGCTGTTGTGGAAGACCGGGCACTCGCTGATCAAGGCCAAGATGAAGGAGACCGGCGCGTTGCTGGCCGGTGAGATGAGCGGCCACATGTTCTTCAAGGAGCGCTGGTACGGCTTCGACGACGGTCTTTACGGCGGCGCTCGTCTGCTCGAGTACCTGAGCAATGCGCCGGATCTCGACGCCGAGTTCAGCAAGCTGCCTGATTCGGTCAGCACACCGGAGCTGCAGATCAAGCTGAAGGAAGGCGAGAGCTATGCGCTCATCGAGCGGCTGCGCAAGTCGGCGCATTTCGAAGGCGCCCGTGAAGTCATCACGCTCGATGGTCTGCGCGTGGAATATGCCGACGGGTTTGGTCTTGCGCGATCGTCGAATACCACACCGGTGGTCGTGCTGCGCTTCGAGGGCAACGATGCCGCCGCGCTGAGACGCATCCAGGATGATTTCCGCCGCGTGCTCAACGCAGCACTGCCGGGTGCGGCTCTGCCGTTCTAGGCTTACGCCATGACCAACGCGCCGACCCAGGAGCTGTTCCTCGGTCGCCAACCGATCCTCGATCGCAGCCAGAGCATTGCGGCCTATGAGCTGCTATTTCGCTCGGGCCACTTCGAAGGTGCCACCTTCGAGGACGACGTCTTCGCCAGCACCACCGTGATCAACCATGCGTTCACCGAGCTCGGCGTCGAGGCAGTGCTCGGCAAGCATCCCGGCTTCATCAACCTCAGCACCGCCTTGCTGATGAGCGACGTGATCGAGCTTCTGCCGCGAGGCAAGGTGGTGCTCGAGATCCTCGAGACCGTCAAGGTGAGCGACGCCTTGATCAACCGCTGCTCCGAGTTGAAAGCGCGCGGCTACGTCCTCGCGCTCGACGACTTCGTCGGTCACGAGCGCGAGTTCACGCCGTTGCTCGACCTGGTCGACATCGTAAAGGTCGACGTGAATCGACTCACCCCGCAGGCGCTGGAGCATGTCACGCGGCGCCTGCAACATGAGAATCGGCGGCTGCTTGCAGAGAAGGTCGACAGCCGCGAGCAGGCCGATCGCTGTCTCGAGCTTGGCTACGAGCTGTTCCAGGGCTACTACTTTGCGCGTCCGTCGGTGATCACCGGACGGCGGCTGTCGCGCGCGGAAGACGCATTGACGAGGCTGCTGCGGCAGCTGCTGGGTGGCGAGAAGGTAGGCACGGACGCGGTGCTGCAGGAGCATCCCGAGCTGCATGACACGCTGTCGCAACTTGCGCAGCTGGTTACGGCCGGCGACGCGTTCGGCGCCCCGACCGTGAGGCGGCCGCAGCGATGGCTGCCATTATTGCTGTACATGGTCAGCGGCGCCCCGGGAGCTGCAGTGCCGAGTCCGCTGCTGATTCTGGCCGCGACGCGCGGCAAACTGATGGAATTGCTCGCGCGCGCCCTGCGTCCTGGCGACCGCGAGTTCCAGGAGCGCGCATTCCTCACCGGCACGCTGTCTCTCGTCAACGCGCTGCTGGCGGCCCCGCTATCGGAGATCCTTGGACCTCTGCCCGTGGCGGAAGACGTACGCGCCGCGCTGCTGACACGTGACGGGGAGCTCGGCGCGCTGCTGGCGCTGGTCGAAGCGCTGGAGGCGTCCGATCTCGCCGTCATCGAGCGGGCGCTCGGTAACGTAAATGGCCTGGATCATAGCCGCGTGATCGGACTGCAGGTGGAGGCCATGCGCTGGGCCGATACGATCGGGGAGCCGGGGTAGACCGCCAAACCAAATCTTGAACCACGGAGACACGCAGGGCAGGGAGAAAACCCTGAACAGAGAGCTCTCTCGATTCAAGTCTTGTCTTCGTGTTCTCCGTGCTCTCTATAGTCTCTGTGGTTGAAAATTCGACTCTACTGATCGTTCTAACGAGTCCAGCGCACGTCGATCGCCTCGCTGCTGCCGAGTGCGCGGCGCAACAGCATGATCAACGCATCGTCCGCGCCGGCCTCTTCGAGCAGATCGATGGTCTCGAGGTCGAGGTAGTAATCCTGGTCCGCGTCGTCCTCTTCCTCGAGCTGACCGACGAGGAATTCGAGCTGGTCATCCGAGATCTCGCCGATGAGCGCCCCGGTCTCTGCGTTGATCAGCTTGGCCATCGATACTCCGCGAAATTGATGATGCGACCGCGCGCCTGGAGCTCCTACTGCTGAGCTTCCAGAATCTTCTTCAGATTGGCGAGGCCCGCCTTGTAGGCGTTGTTGAGAAACTCCAGCGCGGTCTTGTCGTCCTGCCCCGCAGGCGGATTATCGGTCCAATACGCCAAACGCTTGAATGTTCCGCGCCATTCCACGATCGATGTCCCATCACCCGCGTCTTTGACAGTGAGCACTGAATAATAGTCGCTCGCGCCTACGGCACCGTCAACGTAGGTGTAAGCCATGCGCCGGTTCAACGGGTCATAGTCGAGCAACTTTTCAGTAACCTGGGTGCCGTTGCTACGCCGGCGCAGCAGGCGAATCGCACCGGTCTCGTTGCGGTTGTGCAAAACCAGGCGGCTCGACTCGGTGCCGGGCGACCAGCGCTGAATGCCACCGAAATCGCCTGCCATCGCCCAAACCACGTCGGGCGGCGCCTTGATAGCAATGGTGTGGAAGATGCTGAGTTCCTGCGCGTCAGCCAGCACGGCGCTCGCATAACCGAGTGCGAGTACGGCCAGTATCGAGAGCAAATACTTTCTCATGCTGCGTTCCTCCTCTGTTCAGGACGGCACGCGCCTTGGCTGCGATCGGCTATTGCGCGCCGCTCTCCACGATCTTTTTGAGATTCTCGAGCCCAGCTCGATAACCCGCGTTGAGTGCTTTGCTGATTGCCTCCTCGGCCGGACCGGCAGGGTCGTCGGTCCAGTACTCCAGTCGCTTGAAGCGCGCCTTCCACTCGACGAGCGACTTGCCGTCTCCAGCGTTCTTGACCTGCAAGACGGCGAAGTAGTCGCTCGACATGACCTGTCCATCGGCATACGTATACTCGAGCCGGTGGTTCAGAGCGTCGTAGTCGAGCAGCTTCTCGGTCACCTTGGTTCCGTTGCGGCGCGTGAGCTGGCGAATGCAGCCGACCACGTTGTTCTTGCCGAGCACGAGCCGCGCAGACTCGGCCGGCGGATACCACTTCGGCAAACCGACGAAGTCACCGGCGACAGACCACACCGCGTCCGGCGGCGCGTCGATCGTTATGGTCTGGACGATGCTCTGTTCAGGCGCATCGGCCAGCGCGACGCACAGATACGACGATGACAGCAAACTGCACAACACAGCCACAACCTTGCCCATCTTGGCTCCCTTAGTTTTTTGACATCCCCCACGATGCCAGGTTATTCGAATCGCTTTGTTCGACTCTCGTTTATTCAACCTGCCACGCTCATGCCACGCGTTGCTTGACCCACCCGGCTACGCTTTCGAGCGCCTGCGGCAACTTGCTCGGCTCCGTTCCGCCCGCCTGCGCCATATCGGGCCGGCCACCACCTTTACCGCCGACCTGCTGCGCGACGAAGTTGACCAGCTCGCCGGCCTTGACCTTGCCGGTCAAGTCACTAGTCACGCCCGCGATCAAGGTCACTTTGCCCGCGTCCACCGAGCCGAGCACGATCGCCGCACTGCCGAGCTTGTCCTTCAGCTTGTCCATCGTCTCGCGCAGGCTCTTCGCGTCGGCGCCGTCGAGCGTCGCTGCCAGTACGCGCGCGTTGCCCACAGCCACGGCCTGATCGGCCAGATCGTCACCTTGGTTGGACGCCAGCTTCGACTTGAGGCGTGCAAGCTCTTTCTCGAGCGACTTCACGTTGTCCATGATCTGATGCAACCGCGCACCGACCTCACCGGGCTGCACTTTCAGCATGTCGGCGACGCCTTCGACCTGCGCGTTCTGCTGCTGCACCCATTCGAGCGCTCCGTTCGCGGTCACGGCTTCGACGCGCCGGATGCCGGCCGCAACACCGGCCTGCGCCACGATCTTGAAGAAGCCGATGTCGCCGGTCCTGCGCACGTGCGTACCGCCGCACAGCTCGGTCGAGAACTCGCCCATGCCGATGACGCGAACGTCATCGCCGTATTTTTCGCCGAACAACGCCATTGCGCCGGCCTTGATTGCCTCGTCGTACTTCATCAGGCGCGGCTCGACGGGATGGTTCTGACGAATCTCGTCGTTGACCAGCTTCTCGACCTCGCGGATTTCCTCGGGCGACAGCGGCGCGTTGTGCGAGAAGTCGAAGCGCGTCTTCCACGGATCGACCAGCGAGCCTTTCTGCTGCACATGGCGGCCCAGCACTCTGCGCAACGCCTCGTGCATCAAGTGCGTCGCCGAATGATTGTAGGCCGCCCGTGCGCGCAGATCCGCGTCGACCTGGGCGGTAACGACATCGCCGACCGCGAGGCGTCCGGCCTTCAACGCACCCTTGTGGCCGAATACCTCGGCCTGGATCTTCTGCGTGTCGTGTACTTCGAACGTGCCGTGACCGGACGTGAGCATGCCCGCATCACCCACTTGCCCACCCGACTCCGCGTAGAACGGCGTGCGGTCCAGCACGACGACAGCCTCGTCGCCAGCCTCGATCTGCGCGACCGAGGAACCTTCCTTGTAGATCGCCAGAACGCGCCCCTCCAGCTTGAGCGTGTCATAGCCATGGAACTCGGTCGCCTTGCCCTTGTATTCGACACCCGCCTGCATGTGGAACTTCGATGCCGCACGCGCACGTTCGCGCTGTTGCTGCATCTCCGCCTCGAAGCCGGCGAAGTCCACCTGCAGTCCGCGCTCGCGTGCGATATCCGCTGTCAGGTCGACCGGAAAGCCGAACGTGTCGTAGAGCTTGAACACGGTTTCGCCATCGAGCATGCGATCTTCGCGATGCAACGCCCCCTCGAGCACTTCCATGCCGTGCTCGAGCGTCTCGGCGAAGCGCTCCTCTTCCTGCTTCAGCACCGCGGCAATGCGGCCCTTCGCGGCCGGCAGCTCGGGATAGGCCTCGCCCATGACGCGCGACAAGTCTTCGACCAGCAGATGGAAGAACGGCTGCTTCTGTCCGAGCTTGTAGCCGTGGCGGATCGCGCGCCGGATGATCCGGCGCAGCACGTAGCCCCGGCCCTCGTTGCCAGGAATCACGCCATCGCAAATCAAGAAGCTGCACGCGCGAATGTGGTCGGCGATCACCTTGAGCGAATTGCTCTCGAGATCCTTCGCGCCGGTTACTCGCGCAGCGGCTTTGATGAGATCCTGGAACAGGTCGATCTCGTAGTTGCTGTGCACACCCTGCAGGACCGCGGCGATGCGCTCGAGCCCCATGCCCGTATCCACCGACGGCTTCGGCAGCGGGTGCAGCGTGCCGGCCTCGTCGCGGTTGAACTGCATGAAGACGAGATTCCAGATTTCGATGTAACGGTCGCCATCGGCGTCGGGTGAACCCGGAGGCCCGCCCTCGATGCCCGGTCCGTGGTCCCAGAACACCTCCGTGCACGGACCGCACGGGCCGGTCTCGCCCATCTGCCAGAAGTTGTCGCTCTGGAATTTCGGACCGCCGGGCTTGTCGCCGATACGCGCGACGCGCTCGCGTGGAACCTTGATCTCCTTGGTCCAGATGTCGTAGGCCTCGTCGTCCGTGTGGTAGACGGTTACCCACATGCGGTCGGGATCGAGCCCGTATTCCTTGGTCAGCAACTCCCACGCGAAACGGATCGCGTCGCGCTTGAAGTAGTCGCCGAAGCTGAAGTTGCCGAGCATCTCGAAGAACGTGTGGTGGCGTGCGGTATAGCCCACGTTTTCGAGGTCGTTGTGCTTGCCCCCGGCGCGCACGCATTTCTGCGAAGTCGTCGCGCGCACGTAAGGGCGCTTGTCCAGTCCCAGGAACACATCCTTGAACTGCACCATGCCTGCGTTGGTGAACAGCAGCGTGGGGTCGTTGCCGGGAACGAGCGGGCTCGAGGCGACGATGGTGTGGCCGTTGCGCTCGAAGTATTTCAGGAACCGCGTGCGGATCTCGCTGCTTTTCATCGGTGAACCTTAAGACATGGCATCAAAAACTGGAATGCGCGCAGTCACTCTTCAACGCCGCCCAGCACCCGTCGAATCACATCGGGATCGAACCCGCGCTGCTCGAGGAAGCGCGCCTGCCGCGCCCGCTCACGCAGGTCCTCGGGCAGCTTGCCGAAGCGCCTGCGCCATACGGCGCGAGCGCTCGCCAGTTCGCTGGTCCGAACGCGGTCGCGCGCCTGAGTGGCCACTTCGGCGCTCACCCCCTTGTCGCGCAACTGCTGCAACACTTTGCGGCCGCCATAACGTCCAGCGGCTGCACGAACCAGTTGGTCCGCCAGCCGCTCTTCCGAGAGCCATCCTGCAGCCTGAAGCTGGTCGAGCAGCGCTTCGAGTTCTCCGTCGACGCTTGCGTGCGGTCCGAGCTTGCGCTCGAGCTCGAGCCTCGAATGCTCGCGGCGCGCCAGCAAGCGCAATGCCCGAGCCCGCAAGGACGGCTGCTGCCCGGCCCTGCGATTGCCACGAGCCGCGGAAGGGCCGGGCTTGGCCGATGCCGCAGCCGCCTCAGCGCTGCGGGCGCCCCGCGTCGTCTTCAGTCCTCCTCGGCCATGACCGGCGTCTCGTCCTTGACGCCCGCGGCGGCTCGGATCTTCGCTTCGATCTCGGCCGACATGTCCCGATGCTCCTTGAGAAACTCGCGGACGTTGTCCTTGCCCTGGCCGATGCGATCGCTGCCATAGCTGTACCACGCCCCCGACTTCTCGATCACCTTGTACAGCACGCCCATGTCGATCATCTCGCCTTCGCGCGAGATGCCCTCACCGTACAGGATATCGAAGTCGGCCTGCCGGAACGGCGGCGCCACCTTGTTCTTGACGACCTTGACGCGCGTTTCGCTGCCGATGACCTCGTCGCCCTTCTTGATCGCTCCGATGCGACGGATGTCGAGCCGCACCGACGCGTAGAACTTGAGCGCATTGCCGCCGGTAGTGGTCTCCGGGTTACCGAACATGACGCCGATCTTCATGCGGATCTGGTTGATGAAGATCACCAGCGTGTTCGACCGCTTGATGTTGGCCGTCAGCTTGCGCAGCGCCTGCGACATCAGCCGTGCCTGCAGACCCATTTGCGGCTCGCCCATTTCGCCTTCGATTTCGGCCTTGGGCGTCAGCGCGGCGACCGAGTCGACCACGACCACATCAACCGATCCCGACCGCACCAGCATGTCGGCAATTTCCAGCGCCTGCTCGCCGTTGTCGGGCTGCGAGATCAGCAGCTCCTCGACATTGACGCCGAGCTTGCGGGCGTACTGGGCATCGAGCGCATGCTCGGCGTCGATGAACGCGGCCGTGCCGCCCAGCTTCTGCATCTGGGCGATGACCGACAGGGTGAGCGTGGTCTTGCCGGAAGACTCCGGACCGTAGATCTCCACGACGCGGCCGCGCGGCAGGCCGCCGACCCCGAGCGCGATGTCCAAGCCGAGAGAGCCGGTCGACACCACCTGGATGTCTTGCGACACCTCGTGCTCGCCCAGGCGCATGATCGAACCCTTCCCGAACTGCTTTTCGATCTGGGACAGGGCCGCCTGCAGGGCTTTGCGCTTGTTGTCGTCCATGATGTTGACGAGTTCCTTTTCGATGAGCATCGTATTCTCCCATAAAGAGCATGAAATAGCGGCCCCGCACGACGCGCGACGGCGATCGCGAGCAGCCGCGGACGGATGTTCCGGCCTGGATCATCGGGCACGAACCGGCTCACGAGGTGAGCCAGGCAGCAGGGACAGTCCACCCCCCGGTCTTCTCGATCTCACCGGCATCAAGCTGGAGGCCTGTCGGGCCGATATAGGCGGCATGCTGCTCAATCCCGCACCGACCCGTATCGGAGGCCGTTTCCAGGTCATCAGCACGCTCGGAACCGGGGGACAGGGCGAGGTCCATCTGGCCCAAGACACCCAGCTCAGGCGGCGTGTCGCCATCAAGACGCTGACCTTGCGCTCGGTGCAGTCCAGCCAGCGCGAGGCTCGCATCAAAGCGCTGCTGGACGAGGCGCTGATCGTCGGGCAGCTCGCCCACCCCAATATCGTGACGCTGTACGACGCCGGCCAGGAAGGCGAGCGCCCCTGGCTGGTGTTCGAGTACGTGGAAGGCAAGCCGCTGTCGGCGCTGATCAAGGAAGCCGGCAAGCTGCCAGTCGCGCGCGCCGTGGACATTGCGATTCAGGTGCTAAAGGCGGTGGGCTTCGCACACAGCAAGGGTGTCGTGCATCGGGACCTGAAACCCGCCAACGTGATGATCACGGCCACCGAGACTGCGCGCGTGATGGATTTCGGCATCGCACAGCTCACTCAGGTCAAGCCGGAACCGGACACCACGTTCGTCGGCACGCCAGCCTATATGGCGCCGGAATACATCGCGGGCGACCGCTACGGCGCAAAATCCGACCTGTTCGCCGTCGGCATGCTGCTCTACGAGATGCTCACCGGTAAACCGGCCGTGACCGGCCAGAACCCCTACGAGATCATGCACAAAGTGGCGCATGAGCCGTTCGTGCCGCCGTCGCAGAGCAATCCCGAAATCGACGAGCGGCTCGACGACCTGGTGCTCAAAGCGCTGGCCAAAGACCCGGCGGGCCGTTTCGAGACCGCCGCAGCCATGGAAGACGCGCTGTACCGGTATCTCAGCCCCGAGCCGGCGGCAGCGGCCGCAGACTCGAAGGGAACCCTCGAGTTCCTGTTACGGCGCATGCGCTACAAGAGTGACTTCCCGGCGCTCTCTTCGACCCTGGGAGCGGTCAACCGCACGGCGGCCTCCGACACCGAGCGGGTTGCGCAGCTCTCCGGCTGCATCCTCAAGGATTTCGCGCTGACCAACAAGCTGCTGAAGCTGGTCAATTCGGCGCACTACAAGCAGTTCGGCAACATCTCCACCGTGTCGCGCGCCGTGGTCATCATGGGCTTCGACAACGTGCGCAACGTCGCGGTCACGCTGATGTTGTTCAAGCATCTGCAGAACAAAGCACAGGCCGCTCAGCTGAAGGACGAGATCCTGGCCACGTACTTCAGCGGCCTGATCGCACGTGAGCTGACGGCGAAGGCTGGCATCAAGGACGCCGAGGAAGCCTTCATCTGCTCGATGTTCCATAAGCTCGGCCGACTGCTGACTGCGTTTTATTTCCACGAGGAATGGCTGGAGATCCAGAAGCGCTGCAACGCCGGCAACCTCGGCGAGGAAGAAGCGTCCGCGCAAGTGCTGGGCATCTGCTACGAGGATCTCGGGCTCGGTGTGGCCGAGGCTTGGCACTTTCCCGATCGCCTCACGACCACGCTGCGGCGCGTGAGCGACGACAAGACGCACAAGCCGCAGACCGAGGAGCAAAGGCTGCGCATGTTGTCGGAGCTCGCCACCGGCGTCACGGACGCCGTGCGAGAGACCGATTCCGCCCGGCGACGCGCTCGGCTGAGCGGCTTGGTGGCGCGGTTCGGCGACAGCCTCGGTGTGACCGAAACCATGCTGACCAACGCAACGCAGTCCGCTGCGCAAGCACTGTCGCACGACCCGGGGCTGCTCAACTTCAGGCCGTCGCAAAGCCCGGTGTTCACGGCAATTCAGGAGTGGGCCAAGCCCGCGAAGGGGCAGGCGGCATCCGACGTCGAGGCCGACGCGCTCGACACACTGCTGTCGCAGGCGACGCTGCAGGATACCCTGCCGCTGGCAGCCAAGGGCCAGGAAGCCGCGGCGCCGAGCGATGCGTCCGCGATTCTGACCGCCGGTATCCAGGACATCACGAATACCCTGGTCGGCAGCTACGAGCTGAACGACCTGCTACGCATCATCCTCGAGACGATGTATCGCGGCATGGGCTTCACGCGCGTGCTGTTGTGCGTCCGCGACCCGGCAGCCAACGCGCTGCGCGGGCGCTTCGGGTTCGGCCAGGACGTCGATCAGATCATCAAGCGCGGCTTCAGCGTTCCACTCACACCGACGCGTGATGCGTTCTATGCCTCGATCAGCCAGGGCGCCGACGTGTGCATCGAAGACGTGAACGCCGAGGCGATTCGCGACCACATACCGGCGTGGTACCGGAAGCTGGTGTCGGCGCGGTCTCTGGTGCTGTTCCCGATTCTGATCAACAAGAAGGCGGTCGGGTTGTTCTACGCCGACTCGGACAACGCCAACGGTATTCGCTTCGAGACGAGCGAGCTCAGCCTGCTCAAGACGCTGCGCAATCAAGCCCTGCTGGCGATCAAGACGCACGGCTGAACAACGTGAAGGGTGAAGGGTTCGATATGCGGGAACGAGAAAGTTCCCGTTCGTGCTGAGCCCTTCGACTACGCTCAGGACAGACTCTGCGACGGAGTCGCAGAGTCGAAGCACCCGGAGGCCGTGAGCCCTTCGACTCTGCAGCTGCGCTGCGACGCTCAGGACGAACGGAGCTGGCCGCGCAGAGAGGGCCAAGGCGAGGGAACACCATCCTCCATCCTGAACTCTCTAATACCACCCGCGCCTCAGCCCTGCGCCAGCTTCAGCACTCCCTGCAAAACCTCCACTACCGACTGCCGCCGCACTGCTTCGCGATCGCCCGCATAGTGACGCGTCACCGCAGTCGGCTCTGCACCGCTGAAGCCCCACGCTAGGCATACCGTGCCTACCGGCTTCGCTGGCGTGCCGCCGGTCGGACCGGCTACGCCCGACACTGCTACAGCGACATGCCCGTGACTGTTCGCGAGGGCGCCGGCGACCATTTCAAGCACGGTTGGCTCTGACACTGCGCCGTATGCCTCCAGCGTCGCAGCTTTGACGCCGAGCATCTCCTGCTTGGCCACGTTCGTGTAGGTGATGAAGCCGCGCTCGAACCATTCGGAGCTGCCGGACACCATCGTCACGGCCTCGCCTACCCAGCCGCCGGTGCACGACTCCGCCGTGACCAGCATCCAGCCCTTGGCTTTCAGCGCCTGGCCGACCTGCACGGCCAGGTCAAACAATCGAGAATCCAATCCAGTCTCCGAGAGCCGGTGCGAGCAGCTTGAACAACGTCAGGCACACGAGCGTGAAGAACGCGGCCGCTAGATCGTCGGCCATCACTCCGAGGCCGCCACGCAGGCTTTTCTCGACCGTGGCGATCGGTCCCGGCTTGTAGATATCGAACAACCGGAACAGCACAAACGCCGCAGCCTGCCACCACGGCGTCGCGGGCGTGAAGAACAGCACGATCAGAAAAGCGGCTGTTTCGTCCCACACGATTGCTTTGTGGTCCTCGACGCCGAGATCGCGGCCGGTCCGACCGCACACCCACACGCCGCCGACGACGATGAGCGCGAGCAGCAGCAGGAACTGATTCGAATTCAGATGCCGACTCAGCACCCAGAACAGCGGGAGCGCGACAAGCGTACCGAATGTACCCGGTCCCACCGGCACGAGGCCCGAGCCGAAGCCGAGCGCGAAGAAATGCGCCGGGTGGCTCAGCAGAAAGCGCAGATTCGGCCGCGCCGCCACTCTACCGAAAGTGATCAAACCCGGTCTCCGGCAGCACGAGCGGTTTGCCGCCCTTGTCCAATACGATCACGCCGTCGCCGGCTTCGACGTGGCCGACGCGTGTCAGAGCCAGGCCCAGCTTCGCGCCGAGCTGACCGAGCACTTTGCGCGCACTGGATGGCGCCGTGAACGCAAGCTCGTAGTCGTCTCCTCCGGCTAACGCACACTGCTGCACGACCGGATGCTGTCGGTTCGGCCCCGCCGCCGAAGACAACGGCACCGACTCCCATTCGATCACTGCACGCACGCCGGAAGCTTCTGCAACGTGCCCTACGTCCGCTACGAGGCCGTCCGAAATGTCGATCGCACCGGTCGCAACGCCGAGCAAAGCCTGACCGAGAGCGACGCGCGGCTGCGGAAGATCGAGACGCTTGAGTGCGTGATCGCGGTCGTGCGCGCGCAGCTCGAAGGCGCCGTGCAGATGCGCCAGTCCGATCGCTGCATCGCCGAGCGTGCCCGATACCCAGAGATCGTCGCCGGCGCGCGCGCCCGAACGTTGCAACGCCTTGCCTGCTGCAACCTCGCCCATGATCTGCACGCAGATCGCAAGCGGTCCGCGCGTAGTGTCGCCGCCGATCAAATCGACATCGTGAACGCGCGCGAGCTCGAGAAAGCCAAGCGAGAAGCGCTCGAGCCAGTCCGCATCGGCCTGCGGCAGGGCCAGCGATAGAGTGACCCATCCGGGGCGCGCGCCCATGGCGGCAAGATCCGACAGGTTCACCGCGAGGGATTTGTGGCCGATGCCATAGGGCTCCGCGTTCTCGAAGAAATGGCGGCCCGCGATCAGCAGGTCGGTCGACACCGCGAGCTCGAATCCGGGCGTGACCGCGATCAGCGCAGCGTCGTCCCCGCCGGCGAGCACCGTATGAGTGGTGCGCGGCGTGAAGAAACGCCGGATCAGCTCGAATTCAGTCAAGATCGCGCGAGCGCCTCGATCAGCTCTTGGGCAGAGCCTTCAGCAGCGCCTGATACTCCTCTTCCTTCATTGTGAAGCTGTGCTCGGACTTCGGAAACTCGCCCTTGCGCACGTCTTCCTGAAAATCGGTCAAGGCCTTGCCGATGATCTCCCAGCAGTTCGCGTAGCGCTTCACGAACTTCGGCGTGAAGCGGTCGAACAGACCGACCATGTCGTGCAGCACGAGGTTCTGGCCGTCACACTGCGCTCCGGCGCCGATGCCGATGGTGGGAATCTGCAGGCGCTCGGTGATGATCTGCGCGACGCGGTCGGGAATCGCTTCCAGCACGATAGCAAAGCAGCCGGCCTTCTCCATCGCCAGCGCGTCCTTCAGCAACTGCGCGCCGGCCGCTGCGTCCTTGCCTTGCACCTTGAACCCGCCGATCTTAGAGACCAGCTGCGGCGTCAGCCCGATGTGGGCCATCACCGGAATGCCCGAGCGCACGACAGCCGCGGCGATCTCGGCAAAGTCCTCGCCCCCCTCGATCTTGACCACATCGGTGCCGCCTTCCTTGATCATGCGCATCGAGTTGTTGATCGCGTCTGCTGCCGACGCATGGTAGGCGCCGAGCGGCAGATCGCCGACGACGATCGAGCGCTTGACTGCGCGCGTGATGGCCTTGGCGTGGTGGATCATCTCGTCCATCGTGACGGGCACCGTGCCGGAGTAGCCTAGAGCGGTCATTCCGAGTGAATCGCCGACCAGAATACAGTCGACGCCGGAGCGATCCACGAGTTGCGCGGTGGGATAGTCCACCGCGGTGACTTGGAAGATCTTCTCGCCACGATCGACCTTGGCCTGCAGGTCGAAGATCGTCAGCTTCTTTACGGGCGCTGCTTCAGCCATTTTGATTGTCTCCTCACACCGTTAAACCGATTAACCGCGGAGACACTTGAGAGCACGGAGCACATCAAAACTCCGACAGCTGCTGGCCGCTCTGTCACACCCAGCATCGCTTCCCAAGGCGACGCCTCCGCGATGTACGGCGGGTAGTCCTTACCAGCTTCTGCTTTCCACCGTGCTCTCCGTATCTGCGTTGTTCAATTTCTCTTGGCCTCGCCCGGCCGCACCTGCGCCGCCAGCTTGTCGAGCACGCCATTCACATACTTGTGCCCATCGGTTCCGCCATAGGATTTGGCGAGCTCGACCGCTTCGTTGATCGCCACACGGTACGGCACATCGGACATGAACATCAGTTCGTAGGCGCCGATCAGAAGCAGTGCATGCTCGACCGGACTCAGCTGCTGCGCGGGACGATCAAGGAAAGGCTGCAGTGCCGCCTGCAGATCGGCAGCTCGCTCCAGAACGCCGCGCGTCAGCACTTCGAAGTAAGCCTTCTCGGTGCGCGCGGAGTCATTCTTGTACTAGGCCTGCTCGCACAGTGAATCCGCGGAATCGCCGTTCAGCAGCCACTGATACAGCGACTGCAACGCCAGCTCGCGCGAGCGCCGCCGGCTGCCTTTGATGACGCGGTCCTTGCCTTTCGCCGGCGC
>Ga0207639_10001452_pt1 | contig 15956 bp, 11 predicted proteins | sample KBSCornC32_FD_184299 | JGI IMG/M metagenome (GOLD analysis project Ga0207639, IMG submission 184299) | Corn rhizosphere microbial communities from Kellogg Biological Station, Michigan, USA - KBS Corn C3-2 (SPAdes) (version 2) | ecosystem: Host-associated > Plants > Roots > Rhizosphere > Soil ...
CATCTTGGCGGTGTAGGAGATCGAAACCTTGAGCGCTACGTCGGCGGGCGCCTCCACGAAGAGCTTGCCGAAGGCGGCCGCGCCGAATTGCCATTCATGGCGGCCGACGACTTGCCCGGTGTAGTCGCTGAGCGCCTCGCGCAGCAGGGCACGGGAAGCGATGAAAGCGGTGCGCCGGTCGCGATTGCTGATCCGCATCGCCCGCTCTTGCTCTTCGTTGGGCAGCGAGGCCAGCAATTCGAGCTCGCGGGCGGCGCAGGCCGTGAGGGAAGCGAAATGGATGCGCACACCCGGCAGGCTCTTGGGCTCCATCACCGGACGGGCGGCAACGGCGGCAAGACGGGAGCCAAGCGTCGAGAGCGGGGACATATTCATTTCGAGCCTCATGGTGTCGCGGAATGTTCGATCCGATGACGTGACCCTACCCCCTCCCGCATGGACCTATTCGGAACGCACGGTTCAATTTCCATTCAGCGAAATCCGCCGCCCAAAATCCCGTCAGGCGCCTCCTGCCGCCGGCGACTCCGTCGCGATGAACAGCAGCCGCGAGGCCGGGCCGATGCGCAGGTGCTCGCGAACGGGGCCGGCGAAGGGCCCGGCAAGCGCCGCCATCAGCCCCGCAACACCTGCGGCCCCGCTCGGGCCGGTCTCGACCCCCGCCGCCTTGAGCAGCGCCACGGCCTCGATCGCCCATTTGTCCTCGATGGCAAGGCAGCAGCTGACCCCGGCCTCAAGGTTGGGGAAGGCGGTCAGCGAAACCGTGCCGCACTGCAGCACCGCCATGGCCGTGACCTGATCGGCCGAGACCGTCTTGGGTTCGCCCGAGGCAATCGCCGCCATGATGCAGGCCGCGCCCTCCGGCTCGACCACGGCAACCCGCGGCGAGCGGCCGGCGCGCGTCACCCGCGCCCAGCTCGTCGTCGCCGAGGCGAGGCCACCGACGCCCGCCTGTACGCCCACGGCATCGATCCGGTCGTCGCCCGCTATCTGCTCTTCGATCTCGGCATGCGCGGTGGTGTAGCCGGCCGTCACCAGCCTCGGCACGACATCGGACGCTGCCCGAGCGGTGTCGCTGATGAGCAGGGTGCCGGGCTGCGACGAGTCCGCCAGCGCCGCGTCGACCGCCGCATCGTATGGGCCATCGAGAACGACAAGCTCCGCGCCCTCCGACTCGATGGCGCGGCGCCGCGGACCCGCCACGAAATCCGGAATGTAGATGCGCGCTTTGAGCCCGAACCAGCTCGCGACCCGGGCGACGGCGCGGCCATGGTTGCCGTCGGTCGCGGCGAGCAGCGTCAGCGGCGCCGCTGGGGCCGCCCAGGCGCGCATCGCTTCCGGCGTGAGCGGGCCGTCGCCGATCGGGCCCAGCCGGTCGCGCAACGCCGCATAGGTCGCCCACGAAGCCCCAAGCACCTTGAACGACGGCAGCCCGAAACGCGACGTCTCGTTCTTGACGACGACCTTTTCGACGCCGAGCCGCCGCGCTAGCTCGGGCGCGTCGACGAGCGGCGTCACCGCGTAGCCCGGCAGCCGCCGGTGAAAGTAGATGGGCCGGTCGCCGCTCGACTGCTCGGGGGGCGCGACCGGATCGTTGAGCAGGACGCGCATCACGCCACCGCCTTCACGGCAACAGGAGCCACGGCGGCAGCCGCGGCCTTGCGCGCACCGGCAGAGCGGGCCGGATTGCCGCGCCAGGTCTCGTCGTCGTCGATGATCTCGCCCTTCATCACGAAGGCGTTCTGCTCGATGGCGACGAAATCCCCCATGGTGATGTCGTAGTGAAGGTTCGATGCGCAGCCGAGCGTGCAGCCCTGCCCCATCTTAACCCGTCCCGACTTGAACACCGTCTCCTCCAGCGAATGCGGCTGGATCACGCAGAAGGAGTTGAGCGTCGAGTAGTCGCCGATGGTGATCAGCGTGTACTCGTCGAAATAGGCGCCGTCGTCGAACACCTTCTTGCCAAGGTGCACGCCCTCCATCTTGGAAATGATGTTCTTGAACGGCGTGCCCGAGAAGATCGGCGCCACGAACCAGAGGCCGGTGAGCTTCCAGTTCCGCTCGTGGAACCAGAAATAGGGGTCGCGCAGCGGCACGATCTTGGGCTCGAGCTGGCCGAACTTGAGCACGCCGCGTTCGACCACCCACATCCAGGCCATGCCGGCAAGAAAGCCGACGGCCGAGATGACATACACCGCCCACAGACCAAACTCCGGATACTGCGCGTACATCAGCAGACCGAACGAAGCCTCCATGAACACGAGGAACCAGTTGCTCAGCAGGTAAAGGACAGCGGTCACGAAGTTGTGCCGGTTCTTCTTGTGGAGCTGTCGGATGCGTGTCTCGTCGTCGACCTGCGACATCTCGAGGTCGCGCGAGGTGGCGCGGGGAATCTCGAACGGCGGCGAACCGAGGAGTCCGGTATGCTCGCGGATCGGTCCGTCGATCGGCGCCAGCGCCTTGGTGGCGATCAGCACGTTCTCTCCGACATGGATATCGGGCGGGATGTGGAGATAGTTGCCGAGGTAGTTCTTGTCGGCGATCTTGACGAGGCCGAGCTTGAACGAGGAGGCGCACATCGTCTCGTTGATCATCTTGAGGCCGCCCGAGATGATCGTGCCGCTGCCGATGTCGCAGAGGAACGGGTTCTCGTGCCGCTGCGCCAGCCCGAAGTTCGAGCCGGTGTTGGTGACCGTGTTGAGCTTGTAGCCGACCCAGCGGACGTAGTGGACGATGGCCGAGCTGTCGCCGAACAGCCGGTTGAAGAACACCGAGTTCGAGATGACGATGATCGACTGGTGGATGAAGTAGTGGAAGCCGTAGGCGACGTAGGTCTTGTTCGGCTTGAGGAAGAGGTTGAGCAGCCGCGGCACGATGCCGATGGCCAGGAGGCCAACCAGCAGGGCGCCGAAGAAGCCGCCGAGCGACAGGTAGACCATGCGCCACGTCCGCCAAAACAGACGCACGCTCGGGTTCTCGAAGGCAATCGCCCAGCGCCCGACATAGTGCCAGAGGTAGGGGAACACGGCGTAGGCGATGAGCACACCAATGGTCACCGTGATCATGCCGCCGAGCAGCACGATCAGCGAATAGGTCCAGCGGCGCGTTGCCGAGCAATCCATCGGCTCGATGTCGCAATAGTTGGCGGTGGTTTCGATCGCGGGCGTGCCGTGGAAATGCTTGCCGCGCGCGACCCGCTGCCCCTCCTGGAGCGATGAGGCGTGGGCGAGCTGGGTGTCGTCTTCCATCACCGTGTTGATGTCGAGCGCCGCCGCCTCGCCGACCGAGACGTTGTTGCCGATGGTGATCGGCCCGGTGAAGATGTAGCCCGAGCGCGCCTTATAACCCTGGAACACCGTCTCGCGGGCGATGATGGAGTTATCGCCGACGGTGATCAGGTCCGAGCAGACCGGGACGAGCGGCGACTGAATCACCGAATTGACGCCGACCTTGGCGCCGAGGAGCCGCATATAGAGGTTGCGGAGCGGTCCTTCGACGAGGCCCATGGGCGAGGTGCGGATCGAGGCCTTCACCGCCCAGAAGCGGAAATACCGGAGGCTCCAGACCGGGATAGCCTCGGCCTTGAAGCGGCCCATGAAGATCCATTTCACGGCGATCGGGATGGCGCTGAACACCACATACGTTGCGATGAGGAACGCCATGACGCGGAGGAACGTCTGCGGATAGTCGGGCATCGCCGCATACGACCAGAGGATGCCCCAGACCAGCACCGTGAGGCCCACCACGCCACCGATGACGAACCAGGCAAGCTGCAGCGCGCCGCAGAGCCAGTAGTCGAAGTCCGAAGCGTAGTGGAAATTCTCGCGGTTGGAGACGGGCGGCGGCATGTCCGAGGTTTCGGCCAGCATCGTCTCGAGATGCACCGCGAGCTTTTCGATCGTCGGGTTGAGGTAGATGTCGCGCATCGACACCGCGGGGATGTTGAGCTCCTTGCGGATCTCGGCGCCGAACCGCGCCATCAGCAGCGAATGCGCGCCGAGGTCCTGGAAGAAATTGTCGGTGACCGACGCCTTGTCGATCTTCATCACCGAGGTCAGCGCCGCGACCAGCGCCGTCTCCGTGGCGTTGCGCGGCCCGACGAACGCCGTCGATGACACCGAAAAGCGCGGCCCCTTCGGCGCCGGCAAGGCGCGACGATCGGCCTTGTTGTTGGTCGTCATCGGGATCGCCGCGACCTCCTCGAGGTAGCCTGGGATCATGTAGGGCGGCAGCTGCCGTTTCAGCGTCTCGGCGGCCTCGGCCATCGAGACTTCCGGCATGCCCGCCTTGCGCGTGTAGTACGCAACGAGCTCGGTCGTCCCCGGCTCGGTCTCGTAGGGGTTGACCACCGCCTGCGACACCTGCGGCAACTGCGCCAGCACCGCCTCGATCTCGCCGAGCTCGATGCGGTAGCCGCGGAGCTTCACCTGCGTATCGATACGGCCCTGGAAGTCGATCTCGCCGTCCGGCCGGATGCGGCCGAGGTCGCCGGTGCGATAGATGCGATGCGGCGGGTTGTTGGGGAGGTCGAGGAAGTCCGGGATGAACTTCTTGGCCGTCAGATCCTCGCGGTTGAGGTAACCCTCGGCAAGGCAGATGCCGGCGATACCGATCTCTCCGGTTTCCCCATCCGCCAACTCGCGCGGCTCGTTTTCGTCGAGGATCACCACCATGTACGTCGGCAGCGGCGTGCCGATGGTGACGGGATTTTCCGGCGTCAGCACCCGCAGCGTCGAGCTCACCGAGCATTCGGTCGGCCCATAGGCGTTGAGGATGCGCCGGCCCTCGCGATGCCATTTGACGACGAGGTTGTGCGGCACCGCTTCGCCCGAGAGCAGGATGATGCGAACGAGCGGCAGCTCTTCCTCGATCGTCGCCCAGAGCGTCGGCACGCAGGGCAGCACGGTGACATGCTGCTGCGACAGGAACGCGTGGAGGTCAGCGCCGAAGAGATTGGCGCCCGACTTGCCAGCGATCAGCGTCGCGCCGTTGACGAGCGGCGTCCACAGGTCCTCGACGTGGAAATCGAAGGCAAGCGTCATACCCTGGTAGCAGCGGTCGTCCTGGCTATAGCCATAGATCTCGCCCGCCACCTTGACGAAGTTGCAGATGCCGGCGTGCTTGAGCACCACGCCCTTGGGCTTTCCGGTCGTGCCCGAGGTGTAGATGATATAAAAGAGCTGGTCGGCATCCGGCGACGGCTTTTCCGCGCCATCTAGCCGGTGGTCCGGCAGCGCATCGAGCTCCGGCGCCGCCCGGTCGAGGTAAATCTTCTCGACGGCGTAATCCGCAAGCTTCTCCGCGTACCGCGACACCGAGCAGAGCGTCTTGATGCCCGCGTCTTCGATGATGTAGGCGACGCGGTCAGCCGGAAAGCTCGGATCGAGCGGCACATAGGCCGCGCCCATCTTCATCAGCCCGAGCAGTGCCACATGACCGTTGATGGTCTTGTCGAAGAGCACGCCGATGCGATCGCCTGCCTTGATGCCTTTGCTCAGGAAAAACCGCGCCGCCTGGTTGGCGCGCGCATCAAGCTGCCGGAACGTCAGGCTCACATCTTCGGTGACCACCGCGAGGTGATTTTCCGGAACGCTGTCGCAGCGCTGCTCGAAGTAGTGGTCGAGACGTTCGCCCGGCTTCCAGCGAACAGTGTTGTCGACGTCTTTCCTGACGAGCATTTGCTCTCCCCGCAGTTCGTATCACGACAGCTGCAGGGGACGTTTCCGCCCTCCGATCCTTGGATCGGCCGAAGGCACCCGTCCCCCACAAATCCTAGTGCGTGCGGATAGACAGTGGAAAGCACTTTCCTCGACACGACGGCAAGCAAACTAGCCAACGTTTGCTGTCGGCTCGCCGAGCGATCCATTCAGACATCGTTCAGACTGCCGGTCACGTCGAGCTGGCCGAAAATATTCAAACAAAACAGGCAGTTCAGCTTCGGTTCAGTGCGAAGGGCGCATCTCTATGTCCAACACGCCGGGATGGCCCAGGCGGTAGACGCAAAACCAGATCGAGGCTGAAATGACCTTCCACTCCCGCATCCAGGACACCGCAGTCTTCCAGCGCCGTGAATCGGAAGCGCGCGGGTATTGCCGCTCCTTCGACATCGTCTTCAAGTCGGCCTCCGGCTCGACGATGGTCCGCGAGGACGGCCGCAGCTACATCGATTTCCTCGCCGGTTGCGCCTCGCTCAACTACGGCCACAGCGACCCCGACATGAAGGCGGCGCTGATCAAGCACATCGAGGAAGACGGGCTGGCCCAGGGCCTCGACCTCTTCACGACCAGCAAGCGCGCGTTCCTGCGCACCTTTGAGCGGCTGATCCTCGAGCCGCGTGACCTCGACTACAAGATCCAGTTCTGCGGCCCGACCGGCACCAACGCGGTGGAAGCCGCCATGAAGCTGGCCCGCAAGGTCACCAAGCGCACCAACATCATCGCCTTCACCAACGGCTACCATGGTGTGTCGCTGGGCGCCCTCGCCGCGACCGGCAACAAGAAGAACCGCATGGGCCCCGAGCAGCCGCGTGGCGGCGTCTCCCGCGCCCCGTTCGATGGCTACTACGGCGAAGGCATCGACACCGCCATGATGCTCGAGAAGATGCTGTCCGACCCCTCGAGCGGCATCGACGAGCCCGCCGCGATCCTGCTCGAATGCGTGCAGGGCGAAGGTGGCCTCAACGCGGCGTCCGCCGAGTGGGTGCAGAAGATTGCCCGCATCGCCAAGAAGCACGGCGCTCTGCTGATCGTCGACGAAATCCAGACGGGCTGCGGCCGCACCGGCACCTTCTTCAGCTTCGAGGCGCTCGGCATCGTCCCTGACCTGGTGACGCTCTCGAAGTCGATCTCGGGTTTTGGCCTGCCGATGGCGCTGCTGCTGATCAAGCCGGAGTTCGACATCTGGAAGCCGGCCGAACACAACGGCACGTTCCGCGGCAACAACCATGCCTTCGTCACGGCCCGCGTCGCGATCGAAAAATTCTGGAGCGACGAAAGCTTCATGGGCGACATCGCCGTCCGGGCCGCGCTGGTCAACACCCGGCTGCGCGACATCCAGGCGATCGTCCCGGGCTCCAAGCTCAAGGGCCGCGGCATGATGCAGGGTATCGATGTCGGCACCGGCGAGCTGGCCGAAGAGATCTGCCAGAAGTGCTTCGCCGAGGGCCTCATCGTCGAGACCTCGGGCGCCCACCACCAGGTGATCAAGATCCTGGCCGCGCTGACCATCCCGATGGAGCAGCTCGCCAAGGGCCTCGACATCATCGAGGCGGCGGCGCGTGAGGTCGTGACGACCGAAACGGAAACCGTCGCCGCCTGATACTGCCTTCTTCCTTCCTCCCTTACCTCAGCCAAACTCATCCCCGCGCAAGCGGGGATTTTTCTTTGCGCCCATGCTAATCAGCCCCCCGGGCGGCGGCGTTGCGCCGCCAGCGTCAGGAGGCATGGGAATGTTCGGCGAAGTCGAAGGCACGGGCTTTGAGGTTGTGGACGATCGGTTCAAGGCCTGCTTCGTCGGCCACGCCCGGGTCGAGCGGCTCTGGACCGGCGCCCGCTGGTCGGAAGGTCCCGCCTGGTTTGCGGCCGGCCGCTACCTCGTCTGGTCCGACATCCCCAACAACCGCATGCTGCGCTGGGACGAGACGGATGGCTCGGTCTCCGTCTTCCGCGCACCCTCGAACAATTCGAACGGCAATACCGTCGATCGCGAAGGGCGGCTCGTCACCTGCGAGCACCTGGCGCGGCGCGTGACCCGCACCGAGCACGATGGCTCGATCACCGTCATCGCCGACCGCTTCGAGGGCAAGCGCTTCAACTCCCCCAACGACGTGGTGGTGAAGTCGAACGGCTCGATCTGGTTCACCGACCCGAGCTACGGCATCATGACCGACTACGAGGGCGACCGCGCCGACCCCGAGCTCGCCGGCCGCCACGTTTATCGGGTCGATCCGCAAAGCCGCGCGATCGCGCAGGTGACGAACGACTTCGAGCAGCCGAACGGCCTCGCCTTCTCGCCCGACGAGCGCCAGCTCTTTATCGTCGATTCCGGCCGCGGCCACATCCGCCGCTTTGACGTCGGCGCGGACAGCAAGCTCTCCGGTGGCGACGTCTTCGCCTCGGGCGGCGGCTTCGACGGCTTCCGTTTCGATCGGCAGGGGCGCCTCTGGACCAGCGCCCCGGGCGGCGTCGCCTGCTACGCCCCCGACGGCACGCTGATCGGCCGCATCCGCATCCCCGAAATCGTCGCCAACGTCACCTTCGGCGGCCCCAAGCGCAACCGCCTCTTCATCTGCGGCCAGACCTCGCTCTACGCCGCCTATGTGACCGCCAACGCAGCAGTCTAAACGCCCGCAAGGCTTAGCCATTTTTTCCTTCGGGGCGGCGTTTCGTCGCGGCCCTGTTGGAGGGCGGGAACCCTCTGCATGCGCGGGACTTTCTAGCTCCTGAGGGAGCGCGCATGCCACAGGTCTTCGGTCCGAGAGCCAACGGGCTGTTGCTCTTTATTCTTGTCGGACTGGTGTTCGCCGGCGGCGTTGCCGCGGTGGTCGGCATTGTCGTGCTGCGATCGGACTGGAACCGCGCGACCTTCTTTGCCGTAGCCCAGCCCGTGCCCTTCTCCCACGCCCACCACGTCGGCGAGCTCGGGCTCGACTGCCGCTATTGCCATACGGGCGTCGAAACCTCGGCCAGCGCCGGCCTTCCGGCGACCGAAGTCTGCATGACCTGCCACAGCCAGCTCTTCACCGACCAGAAGATGCTCGAGCCGGTGCGCGAGAGTTTTGCGAGCGGCATCCCGATCGTCTGGAACCGGGTCAATGACGTGCCCGACTATGTCTATTTCAACCACGCCGTGCATGTGAACCACGGCGTGCCGTGCGAGGCCTGCCACGGCCGCGTCGACGAGATGCCGCTCACCTGGCGGCAAAAGCCGCTGACCATGGAGTGGTGCCTTTCCTGCCACCGCGATCCGGCGCCAAACCTGCGGCCGCTCAACGCCGTCTTCGCCATGAACTGGTCGCCCAAGGGCGATCCGCGCCAGCAGGGCGAAGCGCTGATCAACCTCATGCATATCGACCCAAAAAACCTGACGGATTGCTATGTCTGCCACCGATGACGCGGGGCCGAACCGTCGCGACGTGCTGAAGCTGATGGGCGCGAGCCTGGCGCTCGCCGGGCTTACGGCGTGTCATCCGGCGCGCCAGATCGTGCCCTATGTGCGCCAGCCCGAGGACGTCATCCCCGGCCGCAAGAGCTACTACGCGACCACCCTCGCAATCGACGGATTTGGTTTTGGCGTGCTGGCCGAAAGCCACGAGGGCCGGCCGACCAAGATCGAGGGCAACCCGCACCATCCAGCTTCACTCGGGGCCGCCGATGCGATCCTCCAGGCCAGCGTGCTTGGCCTCTACGATCCCAACCGCGCGCAGACGCCAACCCGCGATGGCGTACCCGCCGGCTACGACGCGTTTCTCGCCGAAGTCGCAACGCTGCGCGGCAGCCTGGCCAAGGATTGGGGCCGCAGCCTTGCGGTGTTGATCGGCCCCGAAACATCGCCGACACTGGCGTCGCAACTTGCCGCCTTGCGCGCGCAGTTTCCCGAAATGCAGCTCTACCGGCACGCCCCGCTCGCAACGCCGGAGGCCGATGCCGCAAGTCAGGCGGTGTTCGGGCGCGCCAGCTCCCCGCTCTACCATTTCGACCGGGCGAAGGTGATCCTGTCGCTCGACGGCGACTTCCTTGGCGAAGGCGGCGGCAAGCTCGCCTACGCACGCCAGTTTGCCGATGCCCGGCGGGTCACCGGCACCAGTTCGTCGATGAGCCGGCTCTACGCCTTCGCCTCGACCCCGACGCTCACCAGTGCCAAGGCAGACCACAGCCGGCGGCTCCGGGCATCGGCAATGGGCACCGTCCTGACGGCAATTGCCGATCGGCTCGACGGGCGCCCAACGAACAGCGATCCGATGGAGTCAAAGCTTCTCGATGCCATCGCGATCGATCTCCGGCAGGCAGGACCGAACGCCCTGGTCATCGCCGGATCGCGGCTTGATACGGCGACGCAGGCGGCGGCCCATCGGCTCAACGCGCGTCTCGGCGCTGTTGGCCACACCATAGACTTGCTGCCGCCGCTCGGGATTGCCAGCGACGCGCCCGACCTCCATGCGCTCGCTGATGCGATCGGCGCCGGCAAAGTCGATGCCCTGCTGATCCTCGGGCACGACCCCGTCTTCACCGCCCCCGGCGATGTCGATCTCGCCGCAGCAGTGAAGCGCGTCGGCTTCAGTGCCTATTGGGGGCCGTATGCTGACGGCACGGCCAATGCCTGCCGCTGGCACATCCCAGCCGCGCATGCCCTCGAAGGCTGGAGCGATGCCCTGGGTTTCGACGGCACGCCGTCGATCGTCCAACCGCTGATCGAACCGCTACACGGTGGCCGCACGATGCACGACGTGCTCGTCGCCTTCCTCGGTGAGCTCGACAAGAACGGCCGCGATCTCGTGCGAGCGCGGTGGTCCACCCTCGACGACCAATCCTGGGCGCAAGCGCTGAAGTCGGGCGTGATTGACGCGCCCAAGCCAACTTTTCTCATGCCCTCGGTCACCGCGACGAACGCAACGCCAACATCGCCAAGCAGCGCGCCTTCGCTCGAGCTCAACCTCGTCCCCGATCTCTATTTCCGCGACGGCGCATTCGCGCCAAACACCTGGCTTGCCGAGCTGCCGCGGCCGCTGAGCCGCATGGTCTGGGGCAACGCCGTCGAGATGTCCCCCGCCACGGCGAAACGGCTCATGGTCGACACAGGCGACGTCGTCGAAATCACCATCGGCAGCCGCAGCATCGAGCTGCCAGTCGCCATCGAGCCCAACCAGGCCGACGACACGCTGACCGTGCCGCTCGGCTATGGCCGCCTCGCCGGCGGCGCGCCGGTTGTCGGCACCAGCGCCTACGGGCTCCGCAAACAAAATGCAGCCTGGCAGTTGCCCGTCACCGGTGTCCGCAAGACCGGCGCGCGCCAGAAACCCATCACCATCCACGGCAATTTCGACACCGAAGGCCGCGACATCATCCGCACCGCGGCCCTGGCCGATTTCGCCAAGGATCCCGCGGTGCTGGCCCGCAACAAGCAGCCCGAACCGGCCCCGGACGATCGCCTCTTCCCAGCCTGGGACAACCCTGAGGAGGCGTGGGGCATGGTCATCGACACGGGCTCGTGCATCGGCTGCATGGCGTGCGTCAGTGCCTGCCAGGCCGAGAACAATTCGCCTGTCGTCGGCCCCGAGCAGGTGGCGCTCGGCCGCGAAATGCATTGGCTGCGCGTCGACCGCTACGAGACCGGCGACGCCGACGCGCCGCAAACGCACTTCCAGCCCGTCCCCTGCATGCAGTGCGAAAACGCGCCGTGCGAGGAAGTGTGCCCGGTCAACGCCACCGTCCACACCCACGACGGCCTCAACGCGCAGGTCTATAACCGCTGCGTCGGCACCCGCTATTGCTCTCAGAACTGCCCCTACAAAGTCCGCCGCTTTAACTGGCTGCAGTACCAGGATTTTTCCGAGGACTCTCCGCTCTCCGCGCTGATGAACCCAAATGTCACCGTGCGTGAGCGCGGCGTCATGGAAAAGTGCACCTATTGCGTGCAGCGCATCTCGGCCGCTCGCATCGATGCGCAGGACGGGAACCGGCCGATCCGCGATGGCGAGGTGGTGACCGCCTGCCAGCAGACCTGCCCGACGCATGCCATCACCTTCGGCAACCTCAACGATCCCAGGAGCGCCGTACGCCGCGCCAAGGCCGAGCCACACAATTACGTGCTGCTCGCCGAGCTCAATACGCGGCCGCGCACCTCCTACCTCGCCGACATTCGCAATTCGAATGGCGATGCCGATGGCTAGCGATATCCGTGCCGATGGCGAGGCCGCAGGCCTCATCGAAGGTCGCCCGAGCTATGGCGACCTCTCCCGCGAGATTGCCGGCGTCTCGCTCGGCACGCGCCGGCCGCGCTTCTTCTGGCTCGGCTTTGCGTTCTTCTTCCTGCTGGCGCTGCTGTTCCTCTTCAGCGTCACCTGGCTCCTCGCCATCGGCATCGGCACGCTCGGCCTCAACATCCCGCTCGCCTGGGGCGTACCGATCACCAACACCGTCTGGTGGATCGGCATCGGCCACGCCGGCACGCTGATCTCGGCGATCCTCCTGCTGCTCCGGCAGAAGTGGCGCAACTCGATCAACCGCTTCGCCGAGGCGATGACGCTGTTCGCAGCGAGCATCGCCGGGTTGTTCCCGATCCTCCACCTCGGCCGCCCGTGGTTCGCCTATTGGCTGCTGCCGCTGCCGGTGACGCACATGCCCTGGCCGCAGTGGCGCAGCCCCCTGACCTGGGATTTTTTCGCCATCGCGACTTACCTCACGGTGTCGCTCGTCTTCTGGTACATGGGCCTCATCCCCGACCTCGCGACCTTCCGCGACCGCGCCAAAAGCCGCGGCCAGCAGATCGTCTATGGTGTCCTCGCCCTTGGTTGGCGCGGCTCGGTCTTCCACTGGGCGCGCTATGAGGAAGCGTATTACCTCGTCGCGGCACTGGCGACGCCGCTCGTCGTTTCGGTGCACTCGGTGATTTCGCTCGATTTCACCGTGGCGATCACGCCCGGCTACCACTCGACGATCTTCCCGCCCTACTTCGTCGCCGGCGCGCTCTATTCCGGCTTCGCCATGGTGCTGACCATCGCGGTGCCGCTGCGCTCCGCCTTCCGGCTCGAGAACGTCATCACCGAAAAGCACCTCGACAACGGCGCCAAGGTGATGCTCGCCTCGGGCGCCATCGTCGCCTACGCCTATGTCAACGAGGCCTTCTACGCCTGGTATTCGGGCGACGAGGTGCATCGCTACGCCATGTGGGCCCGCGCCTTCGGCCCCTATGCGCCGACCTTCTGGGTGATGATCGCCGCCAACATCGGCAGCCTCGTCCCGCTGAGTTTTGGGGCCGTGCGCCGCCGCCCGTGGGTCCTCTTCGCCATCGCGCTCGTCATCAATCTCGGCATGTGGCTCGAGCGGTACATCATCGTGGTGTCGAGCCTGGCCCGCGACTACCTGCCCTCGACGTGGGACACGACAACCCCGACCTGGACCGATTACGGCCTGATCTTCGGCTCTATCGGGCTCTTCTTCGCGCTGATGTTCCTCCTCGTTCGCCTGCTGCCGCTCATCACCATCTACGAGGTCGCCGAGCTCGCGCACGAGGAAGAGGCGGAGGCGGCGCCGTGAGCGACCAGCAGGAGCAGCACGGCCTCCTCGCCGTTTTCGATGAACCGGAAGCGCTCGAACGAGCCGTCGAGCGACTGCGCGGTCGCGGCTTTACCGCACTCGATGCCTTCACGCCGTTTCCCGTCGAGGGGCTGGCCGAAAAGCTCGGCTATCGCCGCTCGCGGGTGCCGCTCCTCGTGCTGATCGGCGGCATCGTGGGTTTCGCCTCCGTGTTCTGGCTCGAAGCCTGGTCGGTGCTGGTCAACTACCCGATCAATGTCGGCGGGCGGCCGCTTTTCTCCTGGCCGGCCTTCATCATCCCGGCCTTCGAGGGCGGCATTTTGGGCGGCTCGCTCTGCGGCCTCTTCGGCATGCTGGCGCTCAACCGGCTGCCAAAGCTCTACCACCCGGTATTCAACGCCCCGAGCTTTTCGCTCGCCCGCGACGACCGGTTCGCTCTCCTCGTGATGAGCCACGATCCGCTCTACGACCGGACGAAGCTGCGGCGTCTCTTTCGCGACCTCGGCGCGCGGGCCATTGAAGAGGTGGCGCCATGAGAGCACTAGCGCTCATGCTGGTGCTGCTGCTCGCCGGCTGCAGCCAGAAGATGGAGGCGCAGCCGCGGCAGAACCCGCTCGCCGCGACGCCGCTCAGCGATACCCAGAGCAGCGCGCGGACGCCACCGGCCGGTACCGTCGCGACCGACGCCGACGTGGGCCTGGTGCCGGCGGACAATCCCCACGCGGTGACCATGGCGCTGCTGCAGCGTGGCCAGCAGCGCTTCGAGATTTTCTGCGCGCCTTGCCACGGCAAGGCCGGCGACGGCCAGGGCATGATCCCGGCGCACGGTTTTCCGCACCCGCCCGACTACGCGACGCCGGCGCTGCTGCACGCCTCCGAGCGTCATTTCTACGACGTCATCACCAACGGCTACGGCGTGATGTTCCCCTATGGCGACCGCGTCCCGCCGGCAGACCGCTGGGCCATCGCCGCCTACATCCGCGTGCTGCAATACGCCCGCAATGCGCCGGTCGCCGACCTGCCTCCCGATCTCGAGACGAAGCTCGAGGAGCAAAAGCCATGAAGCGGGCCGCCATCGCCGGATTGGTCGGCCTAGCGCTTTGCGTGCTTGCCGCAGTATTGGCGCCCGCCGCCATGGCGCAGGCCTGGCTGACGATCGCGCTCCTGGCGCTCGGCTTCCCGCTCGGCGCGCTGACCATCCTGATGATCGACAATCTCACCGGCGGGCGTTGGGGCGAGGGCATCCGTCCGCAGCTTCTGGCGATGTCCGGCACGCTGCCGGTCGCGCTGGCGCTGTTCCTGCCGCTCTTCCCCGCGCTGCCGGCGTTGTTTCCGTGGGTGGGCGATCCCACGCACCTGTCGGTCACCGCCCAGCAGAAGCTCGCCTACCTCAACGTTCCCGGCCTCGCACTGCGGTTCGCCATCTGCGCGGCGCTCTGGCTGGCGCTGGCCGTCGTGCTCGGCGTCTGGAACGGGGGCCGGCCGTGGCGTGGCGCGAACGCCCTCGTCAGCGGACTCGGCCTTGGGGTGCACAGCCTCGTCTTCACCGTGTTCGCCACCGACTGGATGGAGGCGCTCGAGCCGGATTTCTACTCCACCATCTACCCCATGCTGGTCGCGAGCGAACAAGTCGTGCTGGCCCTCGCCGCCATCATGCTGATCGCCGCCCGCGCCGAGACGCAGCCCGGCGGCGCGCCAAAAGCAACACTTGGCGAAGACCTCGCAAGGCTCCTTGTCTCCGCCGTCTTCTTCTGGGGCTACCTCGCTTTCATGCAGTGGATCGTCATCTGGTCGGGCGACCTGCCGGACGAGATCGGCTGGTATCTCGAGCGCTTCAACAATGGCTGGCAATGGGCGCTCTGGGGCGTCGTCATCCTCGGCTTCGCCGTGCCATTCGCCGGCTTCGTCGGTCCCCGCGGCAAGCGCGATCCGAAATGGCGCACGGCCATCGTGATCGCGACGCTCGCCGGGCAAGTGCTCGAAGGCATCTGGCGGATCGTCCCGGCGTTTCCGTTCTCCTTCCTGACGCTTGCGCTGCTGGTTCCCTCTGCACTGGCCATCGGCGGGCTAGGCTTGGCCGCCATGGCGTGGCTCGCCGACCGTCAGCGCCCCGCACAAGGCGAGGAGGGTGCGCATGTCGCCCGCTGATACGGCCACCACGTCGGTCGAGCTGCGCGACGTCCATCCGGGCCGCATCTACTTCTGGGGCGCCGTGCTGCTGGCGATCCTAGTGGTGTCGCTTACCGGCCTTTGGCTGGTCTTCCACCAGGCCTCCGGCCCAGGCATCGGCTTCATGCGCCCCGATCCGGCCGCCGACCTTGCTGCCTTTGAGGGGGCGGAGGCGAAGAAGCTCAACACCCTCGCCTGGATCGATCGCAAGGCCGGCATCGCGCGCATCCCCGTCGACGACGCCATGGAGCTGATTGCCCGGCGCGGCACGCTGCCGGAATGGCCGCAAGCGCAATCGGCGGATCAGGAGTGCTCGTTCCTCGAAGGCGCCGTGCCGCGCTCGCCCGCCGCCATCCGCTGCGCCGCCGGCTGGAGCCAGTGGCTGGGGAAGGCGCCGTGAGCGGGATCTTCTGGGCCACCCCCCACCCATCCTCCCCCGCAAGGGGGGAGGTGCCGGCCGTGCCTTATGCTCGGATGTGCACAAAACGCCGACCGTACACCCTCCCCCTTGCGGGGAGGGTTGGGGAGGGGGTCGCC
>Ga0207639_10001457_pt1 | contig 15932 bp, 8 predicted proteins | sample KBSCornC32_FD_184299 | JGI IMG/M metagenome (GOLD analysis project Ga0207639, IMG submission 184299) | Corn rhizosphere microbial communities from Kellogg Biological Station, Michigan, USA - KBS Corn C3-2 (SPAdes) (version 2) | ecosystem: Host-associated > Plants > Roots > Rhizosphere > Soil ...
TCTGGTCGCGCAGACGGCCTTCGTCACCGGAAAAGACGCAGCGCGCCGTGGCCAGCATCAGCGCGCGATCGGGCGCTGTCAGATGCTCGATACGCCACGCGAACATGCGCCCGCGGCCCTGGCCGCCGCGTGCCTCGGCGCCTGATTCGATCAGGTAGAGAATGTGTTCCTGCAGTTCCTGACGGTAGCCGGAAAGCTCCTCGTTCCAGATCAGCAGGTCGGCATCCAGCCCGCTCTTCTGCCAGAAGCCGTGCGCCTGGATCAGGTGCCGCACCAGGTCGATCTGACTGGCGTTCGCGACGCGCGCCAGCACGATCGGCAGGTCGCCGGAAATGCCGTGCTTCCACAAGGCCGATTGCGGCGGCAGGGCAATGTCCGAAACATTGCGCGCCGCGGGTGGCCCGTACAGCAGCGTGCTGGCGACGTGGTCGTAGCGTTGCCCCTCGGCGGCGCTCATGTTGAGTTGTTGCAGCGTCACCTGTTCGTGGGTCCAGGCCAATTGGAACACGCGCTGGTGCAGGTGACGCTCGCGATACTTGCGAGCCAGGGCCAGCACGGCGTTGCGATCGGCCGCGACGCCGGTCAGCACGTCGATGCCGGCGGTGTGGCCGGGCAGGATGCGGATGCGCCGCGTCAGCGAAACGATCGGATCGAGCACCGCGCCGGTGCGGCCCTCGGCCTGCGCAGCGCCGGTGAGCGCGCGCGGTGACGCAAGGCTGCCGAGGCGTCCGATGAACACCTCGCGGTCGGTTTCGAAGGTGCCTTCACCGACGATGCCGCCGCGCGTGGTCATCTGGTGCAGCAGCCACGGATGGTGTTCGTCCGGGCTGCGCGGGCGGCGCGAGACCAGCAGCGCGTCGAGTTCCGGCACCGCTTCGGTTTCGAGGAACAATTTGCTGAACACCGGATGCGAGGCGTCGGCTTCGGGCGGCGCCAGCACCGGTTCGGCATAGCTGATGATGTCGAGGGTGCGCGTCTTGCCGGTGCGGTTGGTTACCCGCACCCGGCGCAACTCGAGGTCGTCCTCGGCCGAAACCGCGATGAGCATTTCGGTGGCGATGCCGAAATCGTTGCGGTGGAATTCCGCGCGCGCCTGCGAGAACGTCGCGCGGCAACTGCCGTCGGCGTCGCCGAGGGGCTGGTAGGTCGCCGACCAGGCCTTGCCGGAATCGGCGTCGCGCAGATACACGAAGGTGCCTTCGTCGTCGCGGGTCGCATCGGCGCGCCAACGCGTGACGGCGAGATTGCGCCAGCGGCTGTAGCCTGCGCCGGTCTGGGTCAGCATCACGTGGTAGTTGCCGTTGGACAGCAGGTGCGCTTCCGGCAGCGGCGAATCCATGCGGGTGATTTCGCGAATTTCCGGATGCGCGCGCGCGCGCGTTTCGCGCGGTTGTTCGACGTCCAGTCGGGCCGGGTGGCGCGGCCGCGTCTCGGGCACCCTTTCGCGCAGCAGCAGGTCGTAGGCGCTGAACATCGGCTCGCGCATGAAGCGGCGTTGCATCGGCTGGCGGTTGAGCAGCGAGGACAGCGCCAGGAAACTCATGCCGTGGTGGTGCGCCATCCAGCTTTTCACCAGCGCGAAATCCTGGCCTTCGCTGACACGCCCGGCCGTGAAGTCGAGCGCTTCGTAGAAACCGAAGCGGGACAGTGCGCCCAGTCCGGCGAGGCGTTCCAGGTTGTCGCAGGCGGCGGACGGCTCCACCATCAGTGCCATCAGCGTGGCGTAGGGCGCGATCACCAGATCCTCGCCGAGGCCGCGTTTCAGGCCCAGGCCCGGCACGCCGAACGCGCGGTATTGATAGGTGAGGTGGGCGTCGGTCGCGTTGTAGGCTGATTCGGATACGCCCCACGGCACCTGCTGCTGCGCGCCGTAGCGGATCTGGCGCGCGACCGCGGCGCCGCAGGTGTCGTCCAGCAGGGTGCTGCGGAATGCGGGCATCAACAGGCTCGGCATCAGGTACTCGAACATCGAGCCGCTCCACGACACCAGCGCCGGGCGCCCGGCCGCGATGGTGAGCAGCCGGCCCAGCTTGAACCAGTGCGAGGGCGGCACCTGTCCCTGCGCGATCGCGACGTAGCTGAGGATGCGCGCTTCGGATGCCAGCAGGTCGTAACGGGCCGCGTCGCGCTTGTCGCGTTCGACGTCGTAGCCGATCGCGAATTGTTCGCGCTGCTTGTCCCACAGGAAGGACAGGTCCATGGTCGCGCGTTCGCGGCAGGCCGCGGTCAACGCTTGCGCGTCATCATGGCGGCGGTTCAAGGTGGCACCGGTTTCGCGCAGCGCCGCGCAAAGGTCCGGCGCGCCGTCGCTGCCGGGCGCTTCCAGCCGCGACACGATTTCGGCGGCCAACGCGCGTGCGCGCGAACGCAGCGGGTTGTGTTCCAGTTCCACCAGCAACGCGCGCGCCGCAGGATCGTCGCTGCCGGAATCGCCGAGCGCCAGCCACGGCGCCAACTCGTCCAGCTCCTCGCTTGCCGCGGAGGCCTGCTGCGCCAAGGCATTTGTCCAATCCGCGAATTCCCCCACGATGCCATTGTCGGCATTCAGCGATGCCAGCCGCCCGGCTTCGGTGTCGATGCGCGCCAGCAGGCCGTGCAGCACCGGCAGGTTGTCGGCATTGCCGATGGCGTCCGCGATCAGCGTGTCGAGTTTGTTCAAGGTCGCCGCCAGCGCGAGGTTGGCGTGCGGGTCTTGCGCCTGGACGTTGACCAGCTCGGCGTCCAACAGTTGCGCCGTGTCGCGCAAGCCCCCGGCCAGTGTGCGCGACACCAGCGGCTCGTCGTCGCTGTGTTCCAGCGCGCTGGCCAGTACCAGCAGGCACGCCATCAGGTTACCGCTGTCGACGCTGGATACGTAACGTGGCGGCAGCGGTTCCAGCGTGAGCGTGTCATACCAGTTGTAGAAGTGGCCGCGATGGCGCGACAGCTTGTGCAGTGTGTCCAGCGTCGCGGCGGTGCGCTGGAGCAACGCGCCATACGTGATGTAACCGAAATCGCAGGCGGTCAGGTTGGCGAGCAATGCCATGCCGATGTTGGTGGGCGAGGTGCGGTGCGCGACCTGTTCGACCGGGAAGATCTGGCAGTTGTCCGGTGGCAGCCAGTTTTCATCCGCGTTCACGAAGGTTTCGAACCAGTGCCACACCCGCCGCGCGATGCCGTGCAGGAACGCGCGCTGGGTGGTGTCCAGCGGCAGCGGCGGACGGGGCGGCGTCAGGCTGATCGACCAGGCGATGCCGGGCGCCGCGAACCACAGCACCAGAAATGGCAGCGCCGCGGCCATCGATCCCGGCGCATGCACGCCGATCACCACCCCGACCACGATCGCCGTGGTCGGCGCCACCCACATCAGGCGCAGGTAACCGGCGAGGCTGTTGGCCGCACCGCGCACGGCGTCGGTCATCGGCGTCCACTCGAGCAGATGTTTGCGCGTGAACAGCAGGCGCCCGGCGCTGCGGCCGATCGCATCGATGTTCAGCATGGCTTCGAACGGCAGCGTCGCGATCGCGAACAGCTCGCGCAGCAGCACGTCGCGGATGCCGCGCCAGGTGTTGCGCCAGCGCCGCGGCGGCACGCGCGACCACGCGTTGCGCAGCACCTGCACCAGCGCAGTCAGGAAAGTCGGCCCGAGCAGGAACGCGACCAGCACCAGCGTCCAGTAGACGGGCACGTCATTGAGCACCCAGCTGCGCAACAGCAGCACCAGCATTGCGAGCGGCACCAACCCGCGCCGCAGATTGTCCAGGATCTTCCAGCGATGGTGTGCCTTCAGCATGTTGCGCAGGCCGCGCCGGCGCGGCCCCGGCACGATCGGAAACAGCCACTGAACGATCTGCCAGTCGCCACGCGTCCAGCGGTGGCGGCGGCGCACATCGACGCTGTAGCGGTTGGGCTGGTGCTCGACCAACTCGATGTCGCTGACCAGCCCGGTGCGCGCGTAGGAACCTTCCAGCAGGTCGTGCGACAGGATCAGGTCGTTGGGAAAACGCGTGCCCACCGAGCGGCTGAAGGCGTCGATGTCGTAGATGCCCTTGCCGACGAACGAAGCTTCGCCAAACAGGTCCTGGTAAACGTCGGAGACGGCGCGCGTGTACGGATCGAGTCCGGTGGCATCGCTGAACAGCCGCGCGAAACGACTCGGGCGCGTGCTTTCGTAGGTCACCGAAATGCGTGGCTGCAGCAGCCCGAAACCGGCGATCACGCGGCGCGAGCCCTTGCTGAACCATGGCCGGTTCAACGGATGCGCCATGGTTTCGACAAGCTTGCGTCCCGCTTCGGGCGGCAACTGGGAGTCGGCGTCCAGCGTGATCACATAGCGCGTCGTCTGCAGCGCATCGATGTCACCCACGACCACGCCGAAGGCGCGCTCGGGGCGCGTGCCGCGCAACACGCGGTTGAGGTCGCCCAGTTTGCCGCGCTTGCGTTCGAAGCCCATCCACACCGACTGGCGCGGGTTCCACTCGCGCGGCCGGTGGAACAGATGAAAGCGCGTGCTGCCAGGCAACGGGTGCCTGGCGTTGAGCCTGTCGATGCCGGCGGTCGCGGCTTCCAGCAACGCCGGATCGCCGGGCATGTCGCGCTCGGGTGCATCCGGAAAATCGGTGAGCAGCGCGTAATGCAGGTTGCGGTCGCGATTGCCGAGGTAACGGATTTCCAGCGCATCGAGCTGTTCCGCCAGGCCCTGCGTGCTGCCCAGCAACCACGGCACCACCACCAGCGTGCGGCATTCGTCGGGAATGCCGCCGGAAAACGACATGCGCGGCAGCAGGCGCGCCGGCACCAGCATGCCCAGAAACCAGTTCACCAGTGTGACGGCGGGTTGGCTGGCGGCGACGAACACCGCGATCAGCAACACGAAATCGATCGCCAGTGGCATCGACGAGAAATACCAATGGCGGCCGCCCGCGACCAATGCGGTCACCAGCAGACTGACCAGCAGGATGCTCCCCAGGTAGGTCATCGATGGCCAGTGCCGCAAACGTTCCGCGATTCGGTACTCGGCTGGCGCACGCGCACCCAGCGCGTGCGCGAAGGTCGCGAGTCCCGCGCCGATCAGGAAATAGCCGACGTGGCGGCGGCGCGGATCGGTGCCGGAGGCGCAATCGAGTCGCGCCAGCTCCAGCGCGCGCTGCGCGACATCGGCCTCGCCGCGGCCGCTGCGTTTCGCGAGCACCTCCACGGCGTACCGGTAACGGCCGCGGGTGGCGAAGTCCATGCCGGCATACGCGCCGGCCGGATCCTCGCCAAGGATGCGGTCGACCTTGCCGACGCGTTCCAGCAATTCGGACCAGTTGTAGTCACTGGCGCGGCGCAGGCTGTTGATGCGATTGGCGATGGAAACCTGATCCGCGGCCTGCGCACGCGATTCCTCGTCGATCACCCGCGCCACGCTGGTGCCGCGTTGTTCGAGCTGCTGCTCTGCGAAGGTGAGCGCGAGTTTCAGCGATGGATGCTTGCCTTCCAGCAGCCGGTAGAACTCGGCGGCGAAGGCCGGCGATGCGAACACGTCGGTGCGCGCCATTTCGGCGACGCCCAGCAGCATGTCGTTGGGCGCGCGCGTGGCCACGCCGATCAGGCGCTCGGCCCACGCCTCGGCGTTCGAATAAGCCTGCATGCGGCAGGTGATCGCGGCGGCGTCGCTGGCCAGTCCTTCGATCAGCGCCACCCGCACCAGTACCGGCAGCGTCCATAGTTCGACCAGGTCGAAGGTCGCGTGCGCCTGGTAATCGTCGAGGTAACGTTCGACCGCGTCGGGTTCGACGTTGCCGTCCCCTTGCGCAATGCAGGCGCGCAAGGCTCGCAACATGCGCGGCACGACCTGACCATCGGGCGCGTTGCGCGGCAGCCGCTTCCAGACGTTCGGCGGCAATGCCTCGCGGATCTCGCGGATCTCGTTGCGGATCAGGTAGACATTGTCGATCAGCCATTCCGCCGCGGGCTCGACGCGGCGATTGTCGATTGCGGCGGTGCGCGCGACCGCGTAGGCGTGCTGCAACGTGCGGTCATGCGCAACGAGCGCCTTGTCGAGATCAAACGCCGCGGCCTGGCTCAGGCTGTCGTGCCCGCGTGCAAGCACAGTGGCCGGAATCGGTGCTGCCGCGGCGTTGTCCGCTTCGCGCGGGGCACCGTGGATGCGGTTGCGCGCGGCGAGGCGCGCGCTGCGCCTCATCCCGAGACGGCGGATCCATGCTTGCGGGCGGCGGTTGCGTGGCAATTAGGGCCCGCCAATGCTATGCCAAGCGAGCCGCGTTGCTTCCGCAGCGGTTGCCGGACGAGGTGCGTGCCGCGGCGCCATGGTGGTGCCATGGCCAAGGTGCGCACCGAAGCATGGCGGCCGCTGCGGAGCAACCCTCCGGGCCGGGGCCATTTGCCCACATGGCTGTGTCATCGCTCGTCGATGTATCGACATACATCCTCCTCGCTCTTCCCTGCCCTGCGGGCAAATGGCCCCGGCGCGGCCGTTTGGCACAGCGTAAACAGACCCTGGTGCGGTCACTCTTCTGCGGTCACTCGTCGGGCGGAATCTTCGATGTTAGCGAAACGGTTGTGACCGCGCCGTTCATGAATGGCCAGCCGAACGGGCTCAGGGGCGGTCGCGCAGCACCAGCAGGTGCCCGTCCGGATTGCGCAGCAACGCAACCGTCGCACCGCCGATGAAGCCGCTGGCGATGATGGCATCCGTGAAGTCACCATCCGTGAGCGCACCGAGCAGCATATCGACATTCTCCGCCTGCCAGACCAGACGGTCGGCCGCGATGTCTGTCAGCCGGGTCGATGCGTTTCCGCGGCCGCGCGGATGGCGGTAGCCCAGCAGTTCCAGGTGCGGCGTGTGCATCATGGCTTGGAGCGCGATCACGTCCACCGCGACATCGGCGAGATCGTCGAGACGGTCCTGTTCCGTGCCGCGGTTCACGCCGCGCGCGGCGACGCGCAGCCCCAGTAATTCGTAAAACAGGATGCAGCGATCGACGCCGCCCACGCTGATCGCGCTGTGGTCGATGCCCAGCGTTGGGCCATCCGTACGCGCCGATTGCCAGGCGGGATCGCCCGTGCGGTCGGGAAACGCGATCAATTCCAGCGGATGCCCGTCGGGATCGCGGAACTTGAACGCGGTGACCGAGCCCGTGGATGGCGGCAGCGTTTGCGGACTGTCCTGCGTGATCGGCGTGGCGCCGTGCTTCATCACGCGATCGTATGCAGCACCCATGTCATCGACCACGATCGCGCAATGCTGGAAGCACAAGTCGTTCGATGCGCCGTCTTTCGGGTACGGCGTGGCGTTCGGAAACTCGGTGAGCACGAGCGTCTGCGCGCCCAGCGAAAGGTACGCGCAGCACGGCGCCGAGTCGCACAAGCCCGGCAGCAAGGTCCATGCAGGCGGTGCGGCGTCCGAAGCGTGCACGCGAAAGCCCAGTGCGTCGTGATGGAACGCGAGCGCGCGGTCGAGGTCCGCCGTGTTGCGTTCGACCCGCAGCAACCGCTGGATGCCGTGGCTCATGGCCGCTGCGCACCGCGCCGGTTGACCCAGATCGCGTACAGCGCTTGCGATGCGCACAGGAACAAGCGGCTGCAGTGGCGGTCGCCGAAGCACAGGTTCGAAACCGTGCACGGCACCTTGATGCGCCCGAGCAGCGTGCCGTCGGGCGCGATGCAGTGCACGCCGTCGCCGACGGCGGCCCATGCATTCCCGTCTTCGTCGCAACGAATGCCGTCGGCGTGGCCGGTCGTGCTCGCGTGGAAGTCGCGGCCGTTGCGCAGCGATTTGCCGTCCTCGCCGAGGTCATACACGCGGATGCAGCGTTTCGAATCGGGTTCGAATTGCACGCCGGTGTCGGTGACGTACAGACGTTTTTCGCCGGGCGAAAAGCACAGGCCGTTCGGACCCGCAATGTCGCCGATCATCACGTCCAGAGATCCATCGCGCGGATCGAAACGATAGAGGTTGGCGGGGAGTTCGGATGCACGTTTGCCCCCTTCGTAATCGGTCTGGATGCCGTAGGGCGGATCGGAAAACCAGATCGTGCCGTCGGATTTCACCACCACGTCGTTGGGCGAATTGAGCCGCTTGCCGTCGAACCGATCGACCAGCGAGGTGATGCTGCCGTCGAGTTCGGTGCGGACGATCGCACGGCCGGCGTGCAGGCAACCGACCAGACGACCTTCGCGGTCGCGCGCGTGGCCGTTCGCGAAACGCGACGGTTGCCGGAACACCGACACGCCGCCCGACGCCGTCCAGCGCATGATCCGGTCGTTCGGGATGTCGCTGAACAACAGGCATTGCATATCGGCGAACCACACCGGGCCTTCCAGCCAGCGGAATCCGTCGGCCAGTTTTTCCAGCGGCGCGTTCGGCAGCACCATCGAGCGAAAGCGAGGGTCGAGAATTTCGTAGTCGCTCACGGCGCATCGTCCATTTGCACGAGCATCAATACGGCTGGTTCTTCGCCTACCGTGCCGGAACGGTGGCCCTTGTGACCCTGCGCGTCGGCGACGCAACGCTGGTCGCCGCCGAACGAGACTTCGCCAGCACCCATTTCCACGCGCGTGCCGTCCATCGTCTCCACGAACCAGCGGCCCGACAGCGGCACGATCCATTGCGGCGAGGGATTCTCGTGCCAGTCGCCGGTCCAGCCAACGGGCAGCACGCTGAAGATCGCGCGCGCAGGCTTTTGCTCCAGCACGGCATTCCATTGTGGTGCCGCGCCGCCCATGCTCTGGCGCTTGAAGTCGTGCAGCGTGCGGCGTTCCTGACGACTGACGCCATCATCATCAGCCCACACGTGCCAGTAGGTGAGTGCGGGTATGTCAGTGCCCATTTGCGTCGCTCCTGCTCCAACCGGGCACTGCCGAAGGCGGTGCGGTGCCGACGGGTGTGTACACCGCGGTGGACGACAATGGCCGCCGCGCGACCACGCCCGCGGGCGCGAGCTGCGTCGCAAACACCACCAGCAGCAAGCCGCCGACCAAGCCGAAATTTTTGAGGAAATCCCAGAAGTGGCTGCGCGCGACGCTGTTGCCGGATTTCCAGAAGTCGTCGTAACGCCAGAAGGAGTGATACAGGATCGCGGTGACCACGCAGAACAACGCCAGCACGAATGCGGCGATGCGGTCGTGCCAGCCGAACACGATGCAGAACGGCGCGACGGCTTCGACGACGATCGCCGCGACCAGCAACGGCGGCCCGCTCCATCGCGGCAGGAACGAGGAATCCGCCTGCGCGATGGCGTCCTTCCAGAACACGATCTTGTCCAGCGCGCTGAAGGGGAACAGCACGACCAGGCATACGCGGATCACGATCGGGATGAGATAAAGATTCAGCCACATGGCGTGCTCCTTGTTTTCACCCCCTTCCAACGGAAGGGGGTCGCGCCGAAGGCGCGAGGGGATGTTGTTCGCTCCACGATACGGAAAGCCATCCCCCTCGTCCCGCTGCGCGGGCGTTCGCTTCGCTCCGCCTTCCTGCGGAAGGGAGAGGAAAAGCGCAAAGGGCCTCGCTTCGTCCACCCCTTCGGTACGAAGGGCGGAACGAAGCGAACGCGCGCGTAGCGCGAGCGCGCCGCCGCGGAGGGATGTCATCATTTCATCCGCTCCGCGATCCGGTCGGCGACGCGCAGCGCATTGGCGATGATGGTGAGCGTGGGGTTCACCGCCCCGATCGAAGGAAAGAAGCTCGCGTCGGCGACGTACAGGTTGTCGAGTTCGTGCGCCTTGCAATCGAGGTCCAGCACCGAGGTTTTCGGATCGGTGCCGAAGCGCGCGGTGCCGGCCTGATGCGCGGTGCCACCGATCGGAATGTTCTTGCCGAGGTATTGCGTCCGGCGCAGCGTGTGCGGATGCGCGCCTATCGGTTCGAGCAGTGATTCCAGTTTTCGCTTCAGTCGCTCGTGTGCCTGCATGTTGTTGTCGATCTGCTCCACCACCACGCGCTCGCCGTCGTAGCGGATGCGGTTTTCGGGCCGCGGCAGGTCTTCGCTCGACAGCCAGAAGTCCAGCGAATGACGGGCGATGTACTCGAATGGCTTTTCCGGCAGCCATGTGAGCCAGTCAGGCAGTGCCTCGCCGCGCAGCGTGTCGGCGTGCGACTTGCCGGTCATCTGGATCAAGCCCAGCGGGAATTCCCAATCGTCCGCGCCGAAGTAGAAATCGCTGACGCCGACGGTCTTCTGGAAAATCGTGTCATTGGGTTCGCGCGTGATCGCCAACAGCACCGACTGGTTGTGGCGGATGTAGTTGCGCCCGACCTGGTCGGAACCGTTGGCGAGTCCGTTCGGATGTTTGTCGTTGGCCGAGCGCAGCAGCAACAGCGCGGACGAAAGCGCGCCGCAGGCGACCACCACGATGTCGGCGGAATACGTTTCCTTCGCACCATCGCGTTCCACCTGCACGGTGCTTACGGTGCGACCGCTGGCGTCGGTATCGAGCCCTGAAACATACGCGCCGGTCAGCAACGTGACATTCGGATGCGCGGCAAGCACCGGTTCGATGCACATCACTTCCGCGTCGGCCTTGCCGTTGGTGGGGCACGGATAGCCATCGAACGCACCGCAGCGGATGCACGCGCTGTGGCGCAGCACCCGGCCATCCTGTTCGTCCAGCAGGATCCCGAGCGGCATGTGGAAGGGATGCAGGCCTTGCTTGACGAACGTGTCGGACAGTTGCTGCATGCGTGGTTCGTGCGACACGGGCGGGTACGCGTAAGGCGCGCTGCGAGGCGGTTCGGTCGGGTCTTCGCCTGCCTGCCCGTGCACGTGGTACAGCCGCTCGGCCTCGATGTAGTACGGCTCGAACGTGTCGTACTTCAGCGGCCACTCCGGTGAAATGCCATCGGCGTGACGGATTTCTCCGAAGTCGCGTTCGCGCAGGCGGAACAGCGCCGCGCCGTACATCTTGGAATTGCCGCCCACGAAATAATGCAGGCCCGGCTGGAACGCCTTGCCGGTCTTGTCGTACCAGGTCTCGTTGGCCTGATAGGCATTGTCGATGAAGACCGACTTTGCGCTCCAGTTGGCGGGCGAGCGTTCCAGGAAGTCGCCGCGCTCGAGGATCAGGATCTTCTTGCCGGATGACGCCAGGCGGTGCGCGAGTGTCGCGCCACCGGGCCCGGAGCCGATCACGATGAGATCGTAGTGGTCGGGCATGCTCCTTGCCTTCGGTGCCGCGCAGCGGCGAAGCTGCGGTTGTACACGAGCGGACGTTTAGCCCAAGTCAACGCGGGCGGAATTTGGAGCAACATCGCGAGACGGCTATACTCGCCCGGATATATGGCGTCCGCGGGGGCCCGGGGACACCGTTCGACTTTCAACCGGAGTTCGCAAGTGAGCACGCATCTCACCCCATCCGATCGTACCTTCATGAAGCACTTCGCGATCATGATCGCCATGCTCGCGGGCACTGCGGTGGTGCTCATCATCATCGGCACGTTCGTGTGGGCGTCACTGCCGAAGGAAAGCAACCAGCGGGAAGTGCAGCGTGCGGGCGAACGCATCACGCCGGTTGCGGCGGTGTATGCGGGTGATACCGGACGTGCCGCGATGGAGGCCGCCAAGGCCGCCGCGGACAAGGCTGCGGCGTCGCAAGTAGCTTACGGCGGAACGACCGACGGCAAGACGATCTTCGACCACCTGTGCACCACGTGTCATTCGACCGGCGCCGCAGGCGCGCCCAAGGTCACCGACAAGTCCGCGTGGGCGCCGCGCATCAAGGAAGGCATCGCGACGCTCGTGAAGCACGCGATCGATGGCTACACCGGTCCTGACGGCAACCACATGCCGGCCAAGGGCGGCAACCCCGCGCTCACCGATGCGCAGGTCGAGGCCACCGTGAAGTGGATGGTCTCGCAAGTGAAATGACGACAGGATGTCGTCATCCGTCCAGTACAGCACGTGGCGCGTAGCCCGGATGAAGCGAAGCGGAATCCGGGATCATTGGCGAGGTCACCCGGATTTACCCGCGCCATCCTTGGCGCTTGCCCTTCGGGCCGCCTTCGGCGTTCGCGTTTGCAATCCTGCAAACGCAGTCGGCACTGCGTGCCTGCGTCCGGGCTACAACAGTTCTCCTTTCACCCCGCAATGTACCGTTGCAACTGATCGATCTCGGTCGCCTGGTCGTTGATGACGGCCTTGACCAGATCGCCGATCGAGACGATGCCCACCAGCGTGCCATTCTCCAGCACCGGAAGATGGCGCACGCGCAATTCGGTGCATAGCCGCATGCATTCGTCCACCGTCGTGGCCGGCGAAACGCAGGTCGGCGCGGGGGTCATGATGTCGGACACCGGCGTCTCGCGCGAAGAATGGCCTTTCAGGATGACCTTGCGCGCGTAGTCGCGCTCGGTGACGATGCCCGCCAGCGCGTCACCGCGCAGCACCAGCAGCGCGCCGACGCCGCGTTCGGCCATCATGCGGATCGCATCCAGCACCGGCGCTTCCGGCGCGATGCTGTAGATCGCGCTGCCCTTGTCTTCCAGTAGATGCCTGACCTGTCGCATGACGTTCTCCTCAGGATCGCGGAAGGTTCTTCGATTTTAGCGCCTGCGGTAGCGCCGTTGCGGATCATCCACGCGCGGTTTGGGCGGGTGTTCATCCAGCACGTACGCAACCCCACCCAACTGGCGCATCTGTTGCTCGATCCATGCCGCGCGCCGCCGGACGTAGGGCGAGGGCCGGTCGGCGTGCCAGCCGCGCGGATTGGGCAGCACCGCGGCCAGCAGCGCCGCCTGGTGCGACGTCAGTCGCGATGCGGGTTCGCGGAAATACGCCTGCGCCGCGGCCTCGGCGCCATAGATGCCGTCGCCCAGTTCCGCGATGTTGGCGTACACCTCGAGCACCCTGCGCTTGGGCCAGGTGATGTCGATCAGCACCGTGAAGTACGCCTCCAGCCCCTTGCGGAAAAACCCGCCGCCATTCCACAGGAACAGGTTGCGCGCGGTCTGCTGGGTGATGGTGCTGGCGCCGCGCAGACGACCACCGGCTTCGGCGACGTCGATCGCGGATTTGATGGATGCGATGTCGAAGCCGTGGTTGAACGGAAACGTCTGGTCCTCGCCCGCGACCATTGCCAGCGGCGCCACGGGCGCGATTTTCGTCCACGGCATCCAGTGGTAGTGAACCGTGAAACCGCGGGTGCCACGCCACGCCTGCGACAGCTTGCGTTCCAGCATGTAGGCACTGGTGACGGGCGGCACGAAACGCAGGATCACGACCGGCAGCCAGGTTGCGGCGATGAATGCCAGCACCAGCCACCCGAGCCATTTCAACCAGCGGCGCGCGCGCGCGCGGCGCGATTGCGCGCCGGAACGCGCAGGGGGTGCGGCGATCATGCCGAAGCGTCGGGCACTGCGTGGCCGGCCCAGGTTTCGAACGGTTGCGCGGGCGAGTACAGGAAGCCCTGCGCAAGCCGGCAGCCCATCTCCAGCAGCAGGTCGCGTTGTTCGATCGTCTCGACGCCTTCGGCGATCACCTGCATCGACAACAGCTTCGCCATCGCCAGGATCGAGCGGATCACGGCGTCGCTGCCGCCTTCGCTGTGGCTCGACAGGCCGCGGACGAACGACTGGTCGATCTTAAGCGCGTGCACCGGGTACTGGTGCAAGTACGACAACGAGGAATAGCCGGTGCCGAAATCGTCCAGCGAAATGCGGATGCCGGCGTTGCACAGCACCTGCAGCGTGCGCTTGGCCTCTGGTGGGTTGTCCAGCATCGCGCGCTCGGTGATTTCCAGGCGGATGCGCGAGGGCGACACACCGTGGTCGGCCAGCAACTGCAGCAGGCGCCGGTCGAGATCCGGATTGCGGAAATGGCGCGCAGACAGGTTGATGCCGACGAACGCGTCGCTGTTCGCGGCCAGGTCGTTGGCCTGCCTGCACACTTGTGCAAAGATTTGCCAGTCGATGATTTCCGACGCCCCGGTATCTTCGGCGATGCCGAGGAACTCGCCCGGCAGCAGCAGACCGCGGTTGGGGTGTTGCCAGCGCATCAGCGCTTCGTAACCGATGGTTGTGCCGTCCCGCATGTCCACCACCGGCTGGTAGAACGGCACGAATTCCTCGCGCGTGATGCCGCGGCGCAGGTCGTTCTCGATCTCCAGCAGCGACACCGCCTGCTGGCGAAGCCCCTCGTCGAACACCGCGTAACGGTGGCGGCCGTCGGCCTTGGCGCGATACATCGCCGAATCGGCATCGCGCAACAATTCTTCCGGATGCCGGTAGTGCTCGGCCGCCAACGTGATGCCGATCGAGGTCGAGGTGAACAGTTCCTTCGCGGCCAGCCGGAACGGCGCATTGAGGTCGTCGATGATGCGCTTGGCGACGCGGCAGGCCTTGTCCGCGTCCGCCACGCCTTCCAGCAGCACGCCGAATTCGTCGCCGCCAAGCCGCGCGACCACGTCCTCGGATTTGACGCAGGAACGGATGCGGCTGCCGGCCTGGAACAGCAGGTCGTCGCCGATCAGGTGCCCGACCGAATCGTTGATCACCTTGAAGCGGTCGAGGTCCATGAACAGCACCGCGAAGCCTTTCGACGGGTCTGCGTGGAAGCGTTCCAGCGCACGCTCGAGCCGCTGCATCAGCAGGCTGCGGTTGGGCAGGCCGGTCAGTGAATCGTGCAGGGTTTCGTATTTCAGGCGCGCTTCGATGCGTTCGCGCTCGGCGATTTGAGCGCGCAGGTCGCGATTGGCCAGCGCCAGCGCGCGGGTGCGCTCGCCGACGCGGTGCTCGAGATTGGAATACGCGCGCCGCAGCGACTCGGTGGCGCGCACGCGTTCCAGTGCGTTGGCGATGTGGTAGGAAACGAAGGTCAGCAGTTCCTGGTCACGCAGCGTGTAGTGGTGTTCGGGCGAATAACTCTGCACCGCCAGCGCGCCGACGGTGTGCTCGGCGCAAACCAGCGGCACGCCGAGCCAGCACAGCGAGTCGGCGCCGGATTGGGCCACCTCACCCTCGGCACGCAGCTTTGCGATCTCGGGCGCATTCGCGAGCATGGCCGTGCCATTCCGCAACACGTATTCGGTGAGACCGTTGGCGAGCTTGCGCGGCTGCCGTTGGCGGTCGCGTTCATCCACCGAATAGGGGAACGTCAATTCGGTGCCGTCCTCGGACAGCAGCGCGATGTAGAAATTGCGCGCGTACAACAACCCGCCCACGACGCGGTGCACGGCGGCGTAGAAGTTGTCGATGCTGTCGGTGGTGCTGGCCAGTTCCGCGATGCGGAACAGCGCCGCCTGCAGCCGTTCGCCGCGCTGGCGTTCCAGCACCTGTTTTTGCAGGACGCGATTGGCATCACGCAGTGCCTCGGTACGCTCGCTGACGCGGTGCTCCAGCTCGGCGTGCGCCAGGCGCCGTTCCAGCGCGGTCTGGATGTGCTGCGCCACGTAGATCGACAGCGTCTTGTCCTGCTCGTCGTAATGATGCGTCTCGTCATAGCTCTGCATCACCACGCACCCGACCACTTCGCTGCCGCGCAGCAGCGGCACGCCGAGCCAGTCCACGCAATCGGCGCCGGTGGCGTGGAACGGGCCATGGACCTGGGACTCGATTGCGGACAGCGAACCCATCAATGGCTTGCCGTCGCGGATCACGTACCACGTCGGCCCGTGCAGGATCGCCTCCATCGGCAAGTCACTGTCCGGCGACGGAGGCTCGGGGTCGACCGTATCGGCGTAGTACGGAAACCGCACGCTGTCGCGCTTGGCGTCATACAACGCGATGTAGAAGTTCTCCGCGTACATCAGGCTGCCGACGATCTTGTGCAGCGCCTGGAACATCGGCGTGAGGTTGGAACCCACCGCGCTGGCCTGGTCGGCGATGGCATATAACGCGCGCTGCAGGAGTTCCGCGCGCGCAAGCTGCTTCACCGAATCGCTCAACTGGTTCCTGTGCGCGAGTGCGCGGACGCGCGCGTCGATCATCTCCGCCGCCGTTTCGATCAGCACGCGTGCAT
>Ga0207639_10001458_pt1 | contig 15924 bp, 8 predicted proteins | sample KBSCornC32_FD_184299 | JGI IMG/M metagenome (GOLD analysis project Ga0207639, IMG submission 184299) | Corn rhizosphere microbial communities from Kellogg Biological Station, Michigan, USA - KBS Corn C3-2 (SPAdes) (version 2) | ecosystem: Host-associated > Plants > Roots > Rhizosphere > Soil ...
TGTGACGCCCAAGGGTGGGCGCTACTGGCGGATGAACTACCGCTATCTCGGCAAGCAGAAGACCCTCGCCTCGGCCTGTGGCCTGACACGGGGGCCCGCGATGCACGCGAACGACGCGACGCCGCCCACAAGCTGCTGACGCGAGGAGAACGCCCGGCCGAGCGGGTCAAGCTGGACCGGATCGCGGCGACGGTGGCGGCGTCCAACAACTTCAAGGCGGTCGCTTACGAATGGCTGGCCCACGCCGAACGAGGCCATTCGGGGTGAACTGACCTTAGCCGAGTTGGCGGCGAAGCACGGCATTCATCACAGGATGATCGGGGCGTGGATACCCCCCGCCATGCGCATCCTTTAAGCCGTTCAGGGCGTGCTTGTGATCGCTTCGAACGTCTGGCCGAAAGAGACCGGATGTCCCGCGCCAGCCTATATTGATCGACGACGATATGGGGGAGATCGCGTGATGCTTGAATAACGTCTCGCGACGTGGCACAGGCGATCTACTCAGACAATTTCCGAGGGCGAGGATGAACATCATACCCTATTTCGGCCCTGCGGCCTTGGCGTTGACAGCGCTTCAAGCGGTGCCCGCCATGGCAGATACGCCCCGCAGCGGGCTTTCCGCGACCGGCCAGATTGCGGACTCCGTCGTTTCTGCCCAGCCGGGTTTTCGGTTCGTCCGACTGACGAACGGTGTGCAATATCAGCTCGACGGGACCGTGAAGACGGTCCTGTTCTATGCCCCCGACATTGTCCGCGTGAACGCCAGCCTGGGACATTCCTACTGGAACCAGCCCAGTCTCGTCGTGCTTGGCCCGCCCGCAACAACAGGATTTTCGATCAAGGAAACTGCCGCCGCGCTGACGATGAGCGGCGAAAAGCTGCGCGTGATGATCGACAAGAGCGATGGCGCCATCAGCTTCTTCGATGCCTTCGGCAAACTGCTGACGCGGGAAAAGGCCGGCGCGCCGCAGTCAGTGAGTCCCAGGACCATTTCCGGCGCACCGACCTATGAAGTGGAGAACCGCTTCACGCTGAAGCCCGATGAGGCGATTTACGGGTTCGGTTTCACCGACGATGAACAGGTCAACCGGCGGGGCAAGGACCTGCTGCTGGTCCAGACCAATATCGGCATCATCATTCCGGTCATGATGTCGACAGAAGGCTATGGCGTTTTGTGGGACACCTATTCGCAGATGCGCTTTTCCGACGGTGCCGACGGCGCGAAGCTGTGGGCCGAGGACGCGCCAGGCGGCGTCGATTATTATCTGATGGCGGGCGGCAACATGGATGCGGTGGTCGGCGCCTATCGCCGCCTGACCGGGAAGGCTCCGATGTATCCCAAGCAGGCTTTCGGCCTGTTCATGTCGAAGGAACGCTATCCCACCCAGGACCGGCTGATCGAAGTGGCGCGCAACTTTCGACGCGAGGGGTTCCCGCTCGACTACATCGTCCAGGACTGGCAATATTGGGGCAGTGACAAGGATGGCAGCTGGTCGGGCATGATCTGGGATCGCGAGCGCTATCCCGATCCGCAGGCGATGACCAAGACGTTGCACGACCTCAACCTGAAGCTGATGATCTCCATCTGGCCATCGGTGGGCAACGACACCGCCCTGGCCCATGAACTCGACCAGTCGGGCCTGCGCTTCGCCCCGCTGCACTGGATATCCAAGAAGGCGCGGGTCTACGACGCCTACAGCGCCAAGGGCCGCGAGATCTATTTCAAATATGTGAAGTCGGGTCTGCTCGACAAGGGCGTGGATGCGCTGTGGATGGACGGCACCGAGGTCGAGGTGACATCGGCGATGTGGGATCCCCAGGAGAATGTGCGCGATATCAAGGCACTTGGCCGCAACGCGATGGGAGATTTTTCGCGCTACCTGAACCCCTACACATTGCTGACGACCGAGGGGGTGTATGACGGCCAGCGCGCGACGAGCAACAAGCGCGTGCTTACGCTGACCCGGTCCGCCTGGGCAGGCGCGCAACGGACGGGCGCCTCATCCTGGTCGGGCGACACGATCGCGAGTTGGGCAACGTTCAGGAAGCAGATCGCGGGCGGCGTCAACGTGACGGTTACCGGCAACCCTTACTGGACGCAGGATACCGGCGGCTTCTTCGTGGACGACTTTCCCGGCGGGGAGAATAATCCGGCCTATCGCGAACTGTTCGCCCGATGGTTCCAATATGCGGCGTTCAATCCGCTGATGCGGGTCCACGGCACCAGCATCGAGCGCGAGCCCTATATCTTCAAGGACAAGGATCCGGCGATGTATCAGTCGCTGCTGAACGCCGTCCATCTGCGATATCGACTGCTGCCGTACATCTACAGCCTGAGCGCGCAGGTCACCTCCGACGGCTATACCCTGATGCGTCCGCTCCAGATGGATTTCGCCGCGGACAAGGCCACCTACGACATCAACGACAGTTTCATGTTCGGCTCGTCGATGCTTGTCCATCCGGTCAGCCGGCCAATGTACAATCTGGTGCAACCGCCGGCTGAAACCGTGCCGGCCACTGTCCTGCGCACGGCCGATGGCCGGCCGGGCCTTTCGGTGCAATATTTCCAGGGCGACGATCTTGCCACGCCGGCGGGACCGAAGCTGGTCGACACGAAGATGGATTATAACTGGCCGGGACCGCCGCTGGCGGACATGCCGGCCGGGCTGAAATCGCTCAACGACTTTTCGGCGCGCTGGGAGGGGGAACTGATCGCCCCCGAAGAGGGCGAATATGAAATCGGCGTGGCGGGCGACGATGGCTACCGCCTGTTCCTGGACGGCGAGAAGGTCGTCGAGGACTGGAAGGAATCGGGCGCCCGCTATGCCTCGACCAGGCGCACGCTGCAGAAGGGGCAGCGGGTGGCGGTGCGGATCGAATATTACCAGGCCGGCGGCGGCCGGAGCCTGCGCTTCGGCTGGCGCACGCCGACCGAGCTCAAGGCGCTTGCTGCGGCCACGCCGTCGCACGACCTGAAGATGACGACCTACCTGCCCCAGGGCGGGGATTGGTATGATTTCTGGAACAACCAGCGCCTGCAAGGCGGGCGGACCGTTGAACGGGACGCATCGCTGGACATCCTGCCGCTCTACGTCAGGGCCGGTTCGATCATCCCCATGGGTCCGGTCGTGCAATATGCCACGGAGAAACCCGACGCACCGCTGGAAATCCGGGTCTATCCCGGCGCCGACGGCACGTTCACGATATACGAAGACGACAACGAGACCTACGCCTATGAACGCGGCCAGTCCGCGCGCTATAAGCTGCGGTGGGATGATGCCCGACGCACGCTGTCGATCGGTGCGCGGCAGGGCAGCTTCCCGGGCATGGTCCGGCAGCGCCAGCTGAACGTCGTGGTCATCGGCAACGGGCATGGCGGCGGCATCACCGCCGCTCCGGCAACGCGCTCGATCAGCTATGACGGCCGCGCCACGGTGCTGCGCTTCGACAACTGACAACTGATCCGTGTTTCAACGGGATGAATGGACATGACCCTCAAGAAGCTGATGGCGACCTTCGGCGGGCTGGCGCTCGCCGCGAGCCCGGCCCTGGCGCAGAAGTTTCCTGATCTGGCCCCTACGCCACCGATGGGATGGAACAGTTGGAACCACCATGGCTGCAACATCGATGAAACCCTGATCCGCAGGACCGCCGACGCCATGGTCGCCAACGGAATGCGCGATGCGGGCTATGCCTATGTGAACATCGACGATTGCTGGCAAGGTGAACGGGACAGGAACGGCTTCATCCAGGCCGATCCTGTGCGTTTCCCCTCCGGCATGAAGGCTCTGGCGGATTATGTCCACGCCCGCGGCCTGAAGTTCGGCCTTTATTCCGACGCGGGAGCGAAGACCTGCGGCGGCCGCCCCGGCAGTCAGGGGCATGAATATCAGGACGCTCTGCAATATGCCCGCTGGGGGGTCGATTATCTGAAATATGACTGGTGCAACACCGGCGCCGGTCCTGATCAGCGCAACCCGCGCGAGGCCTATGCCACGATGCGCGATGCCCTGTACCGCGCCGGTCGCCCGGTGGTTTTCTCGATCTGCGAATGGGGCGACAACAAGCCGTGGGAATGGGCGCAGAATGTCGGCCACCTTTGGCGCACCACCGGCGACATCACCAATTGCTGGTCGTGCCAGGTCAGTCATGGCAGTTGGAGCAGCCTTGGCGTGCTCGAGATTCTCGACAAGCAGGCGGCACTGCGCAAGGCCGCTGGCCCCGGACACTGGAACGACCCCGACATGATGGAGGTCGGCAATCTTCCCAGCCTGTCGGAAAACCGATCGCATTTCGCGCTGTGGGCGATGCTGGCGGCCCCCCTGATCGCGGGAACCGATATTGTCGGGATGAAGCCCGAGATCGCCAAGATCCTGACCAATCCGCGCATCGTCGCCATCGATCAGGACGCACTGGGCATTCAGGGCTTCCCCTGGTTCAAGACGCCGGAAGTCGAAATCTGGGCCCGCCCGCTTTCGGGCGATCGTTGGGCGGTGGCCATTCTCAATCGCACGTCCACGGCGCGTACCCATGCCATCGACTGGAAGGCGGAGCCATTGGCCGACGACCATTCGCAGCGTTCGGCCAAGCTTGGCGGACGGACGATGCGGATCGTCGATGCCTGGACCGGCGCGGTGCGCGGCGACACTGCGGCTGAACTGAAAGTCACATTGGCGCCGCGCGACACTGCGATATTCATGCTCGAACCGTCCAGCTAGCTCCAAGGACGGCACTGGACAGGATCTTGCCTATTCTTCCTCAGCGGGCGGCATATTCCATGACCGTCATGAGCGGCGCGACCCATATGGTTTTCGAATTTGCCTTCAGATAGGCGAGTAGCTGCGCATGCGCTTCGGCGTTCACCTTGAGATAGTCGCCACCCACGCCGTGAAATCCGATTATCAGCAGCCCCCCTGTGCGCTCGGCCTGGTGGACTGCGGCGATCATGTCGGTGCCACTGGCCTTTTCATCGAACCAGATGCACGGCAGGTCCATCGGATCCAGTTCCCTTTTGTCCGACGACCCGGCGCTGCGGGTATAGCGGACGAGGCCGCTGGCACGAAGCGCGGGAAGATAGTCCACGCCCCCCGCCAGATGTTGTCCGCAGGGCGTTGCCAGGCCGTGCCGGAGCTTTCCGTCGATCGCCGTCAGCATGCTGTTCATCGTGCGGATTTCGGCGATCATCATTTCCACGTCATAGGAGTCGCTGGTGTCGAGCCTGCGCGCGGGGGGATAGCTGGCCTGCGGACAGGCATGGCGAACCGTATGGTTGCCAAGCTCGTGCCCTTCGGCAGCGGCAGCCCGCCATCGTTCGACCTGCTCCGGACGGATCTGGCTGCCGATCAGGAAGAATGTGCCCTTGAGGGCCACCGCATCCAGCGCGGGCAAGGCGATTTCAAGTTGCGAGGCAAGCGAGTCGTCGTAGGTCAGGACCACGGCGGTCTTCCTGCCGCCGGGCCAGGGGCCAGCGTCAACCTGCGCCTGAGCCTGCGCAGCGAAAAGGCACGCGCCTGCCAGAAACGACCCGACCCGCAAAAGAGCCTGTCCTGTCCGCATTGAAATCCTCCCAACAGATCACCTCTCGGCGATAACGAACCTTGTCCGGCCCCAGCGCTACGGAGCGCGTTGACCGCTACGGCGCTTACCTTATACTCATACAAAATTGAACAGCCAGGGAGGAATTATGACCGACACCATCGCCATGACCAATGCCCGAAAGATCGACGCGTGAAGCTGGGCCGCCGTACATTCATGGGCGCCGGCGCTGCCCTTGCAATGGCCCCGACCCTTGCACAGGCCGCCAAGTCCCGCACGTCCGAAGCGGTGGAACTCTGGCCCGACCTGCCCCCCGGTTACAACCCCGCAATGCCCATCGAGCACCGGATCGACGATCAGGCGCGTAATCCAGCCAAACCCGATCGCTGGATACGCGGCATCGCCCGACCGACCATAGAGATATGGCGTCCATCCCGGCCAAATGGCGCCGCGGTGCTGCTGGTGCCGGGCGGCTCATATGCTTTCCTGTCCTATGACAATGAAGGCGTCAGCCAGGCGGAATGGCTCAACGCCCTGGGCGTTACCGCTTTCATCCTCTCCTACCGCCTTCCGGGCGAAGGCTGGCATGATCGGGGCCTCGTGCCCTTGCAGGATGCGCAGCGCGCCATGCGCATCATCCGCCACAATGCAAGCCGCTTCGGTATTGATCCAGGCCGCGTCGGCGTGCTGGGTTTTTCCGCCGGCGGTCACCTTGCAGGCTCGCTGGCGACCCGGTTCGACGAGGCCATCTATGCCCCCGTCGATGCCGCCGACAGGTTGCCGGCGCGACCAGATGTGGCCGGACTGATCTATCCCGTCATCAGCCTCGATTCCGATTTCACCCACGCCGGCTCGCGCGACAACCTTCTGGGCGCGGGGGCGTCCCCCGCAGCTTTGGCCGCGGCCTCCGTCAACCGGCGCGTGACAGCCGATACGCCGCCCGTTTTCCTGCTCAGCACGATCGACGACGACGCCGTTCCCTCGGCGAACAGTCTGGCCATGTATGACGCGATGCGGGCCGCCAGGCGGCCCGTGACGCTACATGTCTTCGAAGCAGGTGGGCATGGTTTCGGCGTCCGCCTGCCCCCCTCCCAGCCAGCCTCCATCTGGCCCAAGCTGTTCACGGCTTTTGCCGCCAGCCACGGCCTGATCCCAGCATCTTCGACATAACCCTGCCCGGAAAAGGCAGGCCAGCCCACAATCGACAAGGGAACTATCGCCCGATGGAACGTCGTGAATTTCTGGCCTCGATCGGCTGCGTGGCTGCCTCGGCCCCGCTCGCGAAGGCCGGTGCGCGGATCCCCGCCGAGCCGGCCGGTCTCCAACTGCCGATGCCGCCCCCGCGCGCCACGATGTCCCTGCCCCCCGAGCCGGAAGAACCCGGACGCCTGCTGCTGGACCGGGCCTGGCAGTTTCACCAGGGCGATATCCCCTTTCCCGCGATAAAAGGCCATGGCTGGAGCTATGCCAATGCCAAGGCGGGTCAGGCTCAGGGCGCCGCAGCGGTCAATTTCGACGATTCGGACTGGCCGCTTGTCAACCTGCCGCACGACTGGGCTGTCGACATGCCGTTCGACCGCGATGCCAACCCCTCGCAAGGCTATCGCCAACGCGGCTATGCCTGGTACCGGCGGGCGGTGCGGCTCGACCCGGCGGATCGCGGCAAATATCTTGAACTGCAATTTGGCGCAATCGCGACAAATGCCACGATCTGGATCAACGGATCGGTCGCAGCCCACAATTGGAGCGGGTATAATTCCATCTATATCGACCTGACCCCGACCGCGCGTTTCGGCGATGATCTCAATATCATCGCGATCCGGGTCGACGCGGAAAAGATGGAAGGCTGGTGGTATGAAGGGGCGGGCCTTTACCGCCACGCCTGGCTTGCCACGCGACCGCCGGTCCATATCCGGACCGACGGCGTCCATGCCGATCCCCGGCGCGGCATCGATGGTCGATGGACCGTGCCAGTCACCGCTTCGCTGGCCAGCATTCTCAAGACCGAGGCCATAGCGACGCTTAACGCGGTGCTGAGCGATGCCAAGGGTCGCACCGTCGCCAAGGGCACGGTCGAAACCAAGGTCCCTCCGCTAGGCAGCGCCGAGGCGAAACTCGAACTGGCGGTCCCCTCTCCTCGCCTCTGGTCCGTCGATGATCCCAATCTCTACACCCTGCGGCTTTCCCTTGCGGGTCCGACGGATGTGGAGGACCAGCGCGTGCTGCGGATCGGATTCCGCACCTTCCGTTTCGATGCCGACAAGGGCTTCTTCCTGAATGACCAGCCGCTCAAGATCAAAGGAAGCTGCAATCACCAGGACCATGCCGGGGTCGGGGTCGCGATGCCCGATGCGCTGTGGGAATGGAGGATCCGCAGGCTGAAGGACATGGGTTCCAATGCGATCCGTTGTTCGCACAATGCACCGCCGGTCGAGCTGCTCGACGCCTGCGACCGGCTTGGCATGCTGGTCATGAACGAGAACCGCAATTTCAACACCAGCCCAGACTATATCGAACAGTTGCGATGGCTGGTGCGACGCGATCGCAACCGGCCCAGCGTGATCATGTGGTCGGTGTTCAACGAAGAGCCGATGCAGGGCAGCGAGGCCGGATATGAAATGGTCCGCCGGATGGCCAGCGAGGTCAAGGCGCTCGACCCCAGCCGTCCGGTTACCGCGGCCATGAACGCCGGCCTGTTCACACCGCATAATGTCAGCCAAGCGGTCGACGTGGTGGGCTTCAATTACCAGCCCGGCCTGTATGACCGTTTCCATGCGGCGCATCCGGACTTACCGATCACCAGTTCGGAAGACACCAGCGCCTTCATGACGCGCGGCGCCTTCCAGAATGATCCTGACCATCATGTCTTCGCATCCTATGACGATGAGCGTTCCAGCTGGGGCAATACGCATCGCGAGGCATGGAAGGCGGTCGCGACGAGGCCGTTCGTGGCGGGAGCTTTCGTCTGGACCGGCTTCGATTATCGGGGCGAGCCCACCCCCTATGAATGGCCTTCAGCGTCCTCTTTTTTCGGGATCATGGATCTGTGCGGCTTTCCCAAGACCGCATATTGGCTGCACAGGGCCCAATGGGTCGACGACCGGCCGCTGCTCGACCTTGCCCCCCACTGGAACTGGGCCGGGCGCGAAGGCGAGCCGATCACAGTAATAGCCATGACCAATGTCGAACGCGTCGCCCTGTTCCTCAATGCGCGGCCGCTCGGCGAAAAGGCCGTCGATCGCTTCGAAATGCCGCGCTGGCAGGTTCCCTGGGCGCCAGGCCGCCTTGAAGCGGTGGGCTATCGCGGCGGAAGGCGGGTAGCCCACGCCCTTGTCGAGACCACCGGCGCACCCGTTGCCCTGCGCCTTACGCCGGACCGAACCGTCATGGCGGGCGACGGCGAGGATGCGCAGCCGATCACCGTCGATGCGGTCGATGCCCGCGGCCGCCATGTTCCGACGGCGCAACTTCCTGTCCAATTCGCGATCTCGGGCGGCGCGATCATCGGTCTGGGCAATGGCGATCCGAACAGCCACGAGCCCGAAAAGGGCGATAGCCGCAAGTTGTTCAACGGGCTTGCACAGGTCATCGTGCGCGCCGATTCCGGAGCGGGCCCGCTTCGCCTGACTGCCCAGGCGGAGGGCCTCAGAACCGGACAGGTGAGCATCGCGCGCGTCGCAACCACCCCGCGCGCACAGGTTGCCCCAACCCCTTCGGTGCAGACGCTTGAAGGCTGGCGGCAATCCCCGGCATCCCCGGACAAGCCGGATCCGATGCGGAAACCGATAGATTCCGACATGAACAGCTGGCTATGGCTCGGCACGGGCCAGATCGAAGCAGCGCAGGGCGAAGGCAACTGGATCTCGCTGCGCGCCACCTTCGTCGCCCGACGCCGCGTACAGGCCAATGGCGGAATATTGCGCTTCGGCGGGATTGTCGGGCGCGCGGAAATCTGGCTGGACGGGCGCAAGGTCGCGGAGAAGCCTGACTTCGCGGAGGCTCCGCTGGCCGTGGCAGTGCCCGCCAGCAGCGAGGAACATGTCGTCACGCTGCTGGTAGAAAGCCGACCGGGCCTGATAGGCGGCCTGTCGCAACCGGCGACAGTTGGCGCGCGATGATGCCGCCTGCGCGGTGGCGGACTTGGAATATTTTCAAGGTGACCGTTTACGGTCAACGGCTTCGAAAATGCGGCATCAGAAGACCAGAGCATTTCCACTCATAGTGGAAATGCTCTGGCCCGGCGGTCGGCGCTCGTCCCCGCTGGACGAACGCCGACCGCAGTGCATGGGCGAGTTCAGTCGATCGCGACCACCGCAACAGCCTTTGCAGGCAGATCGAAAACAAGTTTGCCGTTCACCATGCGCCCGGAATAGGCGACCGGCTTTACGGTTTCAGGCTTGTCGAAGCTGTTGTGCGAATCCATTGCCGCGCCCTTCAACACCCGGCCCTGCCCCTTGCCGGTGAGATTGGTGGTGACCCGTGCCGACTTGTTCGGATCGAGATTGACCAGCGCCAGCCACATCTTGCCGTTTGCATCCTTCGCCGCGGAAGCGTCGACCATCGGCAGATCGACATTACCCAGCACATAATGGGGGCCGCTTACCGTCGCAGGGAACGGGATCGCTCCTTGGAATGGAAGATAAAGGTCGAACAGATGATAGGTCGGCGTCAGGGTCATCCGGCCCTTGTCCGTCAGGATCATCGCCTGCAACACGTTCACCATCTGGGCGATATTGGCCATCTTCACACGTTCGGTATGACGATGGAAGATGTTGAGCGTCAGCGCCGCCACCTCAGCATCGCGAATCGTGTTCTGCTGGTAGAGGAAGCCCGGCGTCGATCCCGGCTCCTGATCGTACCAGGTGCCCCACTCGTCAACCACCAGGGCAACGCGCTTCTTCGGATCATGCTTGTCCATGATGGCTTCGTGCTTCGCAATCATGCCATCCAGAGCCATGGCGTTGCGCAAGGTCACGGCCCATTCCCGTTCGGTGAAGCCGGTCGCCTGACCCTTCTTCGCCCAGTCTCCCGGGATCGTATAATAATGGAGGCCGATCCCATCGAAGATCTTGCCGGCCCGTTCCATCATGACATCGGTCCAGTTGAAATCATCAGCGCTACCGCCACTCGCCACGCGGAAGGTTCCGGGTGCGTGAAGGCGCGCATAGGAACCGAACTGGCGGCTCAAGTCCGCGGCAAATTCAGCACGCATTTCTCCGCCGCAGCCCCAGCTTTCATTGCCGACGCCGATATACTTCACTGTCCAGGGCTTGTCCCGGCCATTGGCGCGGCGCTCCCTGGCAAGAGTGGAGGTTCCGCCGGCGGTCATATATTCCATCCACTGCGCGGTGTCGCGCGGCGTGGCAGAACCCATGTTCGCGGCAACATAGGCATCCGCGCCGATCAATTCGGAAAAGTTCATGAACTCGTGCGTGCCGAACGCATTGCTCTCCGGCACACCGCCCCAGAACTTGTTCATCCGCTCAGGCCGCTGCGCGGTCGGCCCGATGCCGTCGCGCCAGTCATAATCATCCGCAAAGCAACCGCCGGGCCAACGGATCACGGGCACCTTGATCCTGCGCAGGGCGTCAACCACATCCTTGCGGTAACCGTTGATATTGGGAATGCTCGAGTCAGGGCCGACCCAGATGCCTTCATAGATCCCCCGGCCCAGATGCTCTGCAAACTGACCGTAAACCGCGCGCTCGATCTTCGGTCCGGCTTTGGTCGTATCCACCGACACGTTAACCGCCACCTGTGCGCCAACGCCCGAGGCAACCATCAAGGCAGCGGCCCCCATCGTCACGCGATGCAACCACTTCATTCCTATTCTCCCATCGTCCATTTTCTTGCATGGAGGCAGGCTGTGGCCTTCGGGGGAGCAGAGGCCATCGCCGCGACGCTCCGCAGCAGCCATCAACCAGATTATGCAGCCGAGCTGGCTGGAACGAAATCCGGCTTTCCCCCACAGGTTGACAGCGTCACTCGCCCATCATTTGAAGGATTAAGTCAGACAAGTCAATCTGACTGCGATGACGTCGCAAAAGGGCATGGCTTTGCTGCCGGCTGACAGCAAATTTCCAACACCAGTTCCGGCCGCGTGCTGATTTATCGGGTTTGGGTCGCCACCGGCTTGGTATCAAGCAGGGCCAGATGAACCAGATCAGCCATGGCCTTGCGTGCAGCGTCCGGATCACCGGCCTTGACGCATTCGAAAACCCGGCGGTGATCGGGAATGGCATCGCGGCGCAGCGGCGCCACGCGATGCTTGAAAACGGTCGTCCAGGCAACGGCCGCGCTGACTCCGCCAGTAAGCGTCATGATGAACGGATTTCCGGTGGCCTCGAGCAAGGCAGAATGGAAATCCTTGTCAGCCTCACGACCCGCCTCCGTTCCAAGAGTGTGCTTGGCCATGTTGTTGATCGCCGTCTCCATCCGGGCGACCTGTTCGTTGTTCCGCCGTATGGCGGCCAAGGCTGCAGCCTCAGGTTCGACAAAGCGGCGCAGTTCGAAAAGGCTCTCAAGCAGGAAATCGCTCGGTTCGAACTCGAACATCCATTGCAGCACATCGGGGTCCAGCAAGTGCCATTTGTCGTGCGCACAGACCTTGGTTCCGGTCTTCGGGCGGGATTCGACCAGGCCCTTGGCCGACAGGATCCGCAGTGATTCACGATAGGCCGTCCGCGAAATCTTCAATCGCTCGCTGGCATCGACTTCGCCGAGCAACAACTCTCCCGGCTTATAGCGGCCCGATACAATAGCGATGCCGATGTCGCGCGCGATCGTACCATGTATGCGTAATCTCTTGCCGTCATTGACGGCATCCTTCCGGGCGGCGATTTTTTTCATTAATTACCTTTCCACCGCACAGAACACAACGTCCACAGAAGCCCTGCTGACCAGCCGGTTACGCGCTTTCACCCAATAATGGAATAACTCTTAGAACATTCGCTATTCTATGCAAGGGATCGACAGAATTCCACTTCAATCAGACAATTATGGTTCGGCTGGTGAAAATGAATTTTTATATGTGATATAACAGTTAAATATGCGATCCACTGGACCCATGATTACGCGGTCGAACGGGTCATGCGGCCAGAATAGCCCGACTGCCTTAAAGGCCGTAAGAAAAATTCACGATTGCCTGAATTTTATGTCTGACATATTCACGGGCAGATGGATTGCGATGGAGCCGCTGGTGCGGCGCGCAGCAAATCCGTCCCGATAAGAATGAATCGTAAATGGAGATCAGACAGTGCTCGCTCTCGCCCTCGCAGCCACATCGGCGATCGCCATCACCTCGCCCGACAGATCCGTTGAAATGCGTATCGCTACGGACGGCACGACCTATTCGATCACGCGCAACGGCGAAACCATCGCCAACGAGGCCCCGCTCGGCATTGTCCTGGCCGACGCGCCACCATACCGAGCCCTTGAATCGATGAAGGTTCAACGTCGCTCGGTCAATCGCACCTTGCCATTGATTGCGACCAAGGCCAGCCAGGCGACCGATCACTACAATGGTGCGACCATCCGCTTCCAGGAAACCGGCGCAGGGGGACGCGCCCTCGAAATAGAGGCGCGCGCCTATAATGACGGCGTTGCGTTTCGCTATGTCATCCCCACCGGCAGACCGGTCGCCATCTCCGGCGAGCGAACCGGCTATCGCCTGCCCGCCGGTACGCATTGTCTTTTCACCGAAACCAGCGGCTCACATGAGCGGGAATGGCAAGACATCCCGGTCTCCGCACTCGACCCCAACAAGCTCTACGACCATCTGGCAACCTGCGCCACGCCTTCGGGCCGCAATCATTTCGCCATTCTGCAGTCGGGGATAGAAGGATATACCGGTTCAACCCTGCGCCGTTCCGGAGATAGGCTGCAAGTGGAGTTGACCCCGCGCAAGGACCGTCCTTCGGTTGCCGTTCAGTCAAGCAATGGCGTTGAAACGGCCTGGCGGGTGATGATGCTGGGCGACCGGGCCGGCGACCTCATATCCTCTGAGCTCGTCGGCAACCTGGCGCACCAGCCGAGCGGAGATTTCTCCTGGGTGAAGCCCGGCAAGGCCGCCTGGGACTGGTGGTCAGGCCCAACGCAAAGCGAAAAGCCCACCATGGAACGCTATCGCAAGTTCATCGACTTCGCTGCCGATTCCGGGCTGCCTTATTTCCTGATCGACGCCGGCTGGGCCCTGAATTCCGGCGGCTGCTGCGCCGCCAACAAGGACACCGACATCCTGCGCGCCGAACCCGGGATCGATATACCAGCGCTCGTCAAATATGCCGAGGGCAAGGGCGTCGACCTCGTGCTGTGGGTTCACTGGGAACATCTCGAACCGCGGATGGAAGAGGTGCTCGACCACTACAGGAATTGGGGCATAAAGGGGATCAAGGTCGACTTCATGGACCGGCAGGATCAGCAGATGGTCGAATTCTACACGCGCGCGGCGCGCGAGACCGCCAAGCGCAGACTCCTGCTCGACATGCATGCCGCTTTCCTGCCTGCAGGGATGCAGCGGACCTATCCCAACTATATCACCCAGGAAGGGGTGATGGGTGCGGAGTATGACAAGATTGGCTGGGGCGCCGTCACGCCGGCGCACAATGTCAAGCTGGCCTATACGCGCATGCTCGCGGGTCCCATGGACTACACCCCCGGCGGCTTCCGCAACGGCGGGAAAGCCGCCGGACCCAGCGACGGATCAATGCCGGTAAGCCAGAACAGCCGGGGTCAGGCGCTCGCCATGTATGTGGTCTACGACAGCCCGCTCCAGATGGTGTCCGACGCGCCGGAAGCCTACGCCAATGCGAGCGGGTTCGACTTCATCAGGATCGTCCCGACGGCCTGGGACGAGACCCGCTTCATCGACGGCACGCCCGACAGCCACATCGTTCTCGCGCGACGCAAAGGGCGTGATTGGTTCATCGGCGCGATGAACGCCGGCGGTGCACGAAACGTGATCGTCCCGCTCACCCTGCTCGGCACGGGCCGGTTCGAGGCGCAAATCTGGCAGGACGGCGCGACGCCCAACGAAGTGACTACGAAATCCATCACCGTCACCAGCCGCAATTCCCTGACCATCGCAATGACCGACGGTGGTGGTGCGGCAATTCGGATCCGTCCAATCGACTGATCCCGCCCCAAAGCTTGGGCAGGTGCGCCCGTCCTGGCAGCAACGTCGGGCTATTTCGTTGATGGTGCCTCCGGATCAAGGGTCAAATTGCCGCATTGCGCAACGCGCGAGCAAAATCTTCATCCTGCTTGCGACCCGATCTTGATAGGCGGGCATCTATTTTGTATGACAAATAGAAATGGTTGTTTGGGAGGAATTGTCTGAAATGAGAGTTAGCCACAAGCGGGCCGCAATGTCAGGCCTGACGCTGCCATTTTTGTTGGCGGCGACTAACGCTCTGCCTGCCCAAGCCGAAACACGGGGCGTGGCCGATCCTGCCAAATGGCCGCAGGCACGCAGCGCGGGCCTGATAGACGACCGGACGGAAGCGAAGATTACCGCACTGCTGGCCAAGCTGTCGCTGGAAGAAAAAGTCGGACAGATGATCCAGGCCGATACGTCGGCGATCCAGCCGGAGGATCTTGTCAAATACCCGCTCGGTTCGATCCTTGCTGGCGGCAGTTCACCACCGATCGGCGCGCCTGACCGTTCTCCTGCCGGGCCGTGGATCGCGACTGTGCACGCCTTCAACCAGATCGCAATGCAGAAGCGTCCGGGTCACGTGCCCATCCCGATCATGTTCGGGATCGACGCGGTGCATGGCAACAACAATGTGGTCGGGGCAACGCTGTTTCCCCACAATATAGCGCTGGGCGCCGCGAACGACCCTGACCTGATCCGTCGCATCGGGGACGCCACTGCAAAGGAGATCACGGCGGCCGGGATCGACTGGGCCTTTGCTCCAACGCTGGCGGTCGCGCAGAATGATCGCTGGGGTCGGACCTACGAAAGCTATTCAGAGGATCCTTCTCTCGTCGCCGCCTATGCGGGTCGCATGATCGAGGGACTGCAAGGCAAGCCGGGAACGGGCTCCATCCAGACCGGAAATGTCTCCGCCAGCGCCAAGCATTTTCTGGGCGACGGCGGTACCACCAACGGTATCGACCAGGGCGACACCGATATCCCTGAAGGCCAGCTGATCGCCATTCATGCGGCGGGCTATCCTCCGGCGATCAACGCCGGAACGCACACCATCATGGCGAGCTTCAACAGCTGGCAAGGCGTCAAGATGCACGGCAACAAGTCCCTGCTGACCGATGTTCTCAAGAAACGGATGGGCTTTGACGGTTTCATTGTCGGAGACTGGAACGGACATGCCCAGATTCCCGGCTGTACCGCGACAGACTGCCCGGCCTCCTTCAATGCCGGGCTCGACA
>Ga0207639_10001462_pt1 | contig 15917 bp, 13 predicted proteins | sample KBSCornC32_FD_184299 | JGI IMG/M metagenome (GOLD analysis project Ga0207639, IMG submission 184299) | Corn rhizosphere microbial communities from Kellogg Biological Station, Michigan, USA - KBS Corn C3-2 (SPAdes) (version 2) | ecosystem: Host-associated > Plants > Roots > Rhizosphere > Soil ...
CATCACTCACGCGGCATTGCTGGATCAGGCTTTCGCCCATTGTCCAATATTCCCCACTGCTGCCTCCCGTAGGAGTCTGGGCCGTGTCTCAGTCCCAGTGTGGCTGATCATCCTCTCAGACCAGCTACGGATCGTCGCCTTGGTGAGCTTTTACCCCACCAACTAGCTAATCCGACGCGGGCTCATCCCTGGGCGATAAATCTTTGGACCGAAGTCATTATACGGTATTAGCAGTCATTTCTAACTGTTGTTCCGTACCCAAGGGCAGATTCCCACGCGTTACGCACCCGTGCGCCACTAGACCCGAAGGTCTCGTTCGACTTGCATGTGTTAGGCATGCCGCCAGCGTTCGTTCTGAGCCAGAATCAAACTCTCAAGTTGATGTACGATCGAGCCTCCGCGGGAATACGCGAAAGCAAGACCGGCATCTCCGGGAGCCGTTCCTGCACAAAAATCACAATCTGGTGTGTTTGCGTTTTTGAGACATATGAGCTCGCGCCCGAAGCCGAAGCTTCGAACGAGATCCATAAGGAACGGCTTGAATTTGACCGATCAACCCGAACCCGGAGGTTCCAGGAGACCGGGCCGCCGCCCACATGTCCCTTCATCTAAACCGACAATGTCAAAGAGCCGACGCGCATCCTCCCCCGGTTCGATTGGTTCCGGGCATCGGTTACACCGACTAAGAAGAGGCACGAAACGAACGCGAGACCTCGTTAAGAGGCCGCGTCCGCTTGCTGGAGGCGCATATATGGGTGGCCTCCCGACGCGTCAACCGGGTTTTTTGCACTTATGTTGCAAATTTCGGATGAGCTGCTCGGGACCCACTTCGGTCCCTAGCCAAGCTATAGATAAGAAGCAGCCCGCGCCCATTCAAGGCACAAGCGCTTGTAATTCAACGACTTCTAGCTTCTCCGCTCAAGCGCTTTGGATATAGGCGCGCATCGCGTCGGCCTCGGCTTCCATCCGGTCCATTCGATATTTCACCAGGTCGCCGATCGAGACGATGCCACGAATCTCGCCGCGGTCGACCACCGGCAAATGCCGGATTCGCCGCTTCGTCATCAGCGCCAAGGCGGAGAGAACGTCGGTCGCGAGGTCGGCGGTGATCGCCGGCGAGGTCATCGCGCGGGCGACAGGCCAGTGAAGCGCGTCCGGGCCATGGTCCTTGAGGCAATAGATCACGTCGCGCTCGGAAACGATTCCGACGATGCGTCCATCCTCGACCACCGGGAGAGCGCCGATCCGCTTCTCGCCGAGCTTTCTCACCGCGTCGCTCAGCGAAGCTTCGCCGGCAATCGATTCGACGCCGGCGCCTTTGCCCTCGAGGACTGCTGCGATCGTCATGGTTCGCCTCCTTGAAAAGACTCACCTCTTCGGCGGCTTGATAGTCCCACTTCGCGCGGTCAAAGGGAAGCCATGCCCCATCCCGATCCGGTTCCAAGCCCCCGCGGCTCGATGAGGCGCCGCTTCTGGCGCATCTTCAGGTTGCTTGTTCTGCTGTCAGCCGTGATCGCTGCCATTGCTGTTGTGCTCGTCACCCAGGGCGAGGGCGAGATTCACGCATCGCTGATCATTGCCACCGCGCTTGGCGTGGGATTCACAGTGTTGCTCGGAACGTCGCTCATGACGCTCGTGTTCCTGAGCGCGGACAGCGGGCACGACGAGGCGGCCGGCGAGCGCATCCATCACGAGGAGGAAGAATGACCGATCTTGTGCGCGAACCGATCCTTCGGGTGATGCCGGGTCCAGCGGACATCAACGCCAACGGCCATATCTTCGGCGGATGGGTCCTGTCGCAAATGGATATCGCGGCGGGCATCGTCGCGTCGCAGCGCTCGCACGGCCCGGTCGCCACGATCGCGATCGAGGCGATGAAGTTCATCGCGCCGATTCACCTGCGCGATCTGATTTCGGTTTACGCCCACGTCGAGCGGATCGGGCGGACCTCAATGGGCGTGAAGATCGAGGTCATCGCCCACCGCGACCTCGGTCAGACCGAGGTCAAGGTGACGGAGGGACTGTTCACCTTCGTGGCGCTGGATGAGGACAACCGTCCCCGGCCCATTGGGCAAACTTAAGCGGCCGGGGCGACTTCCTCGTCACCATCTGATGCGCGCGGCGCACGGGTGCGGCGGCGCGGACGACGCGGCTCTTCCTCCGCTTCGGCTTCGGGCTCGTCGCGGCCAATCGCCGGGGGTAGCACGTCGAACGGAATGGTTTCGCCATTCACGCGCTGGTCGGAATCGTCGCGGGCGCCACGCTCTTCGCGATCGTCGCGACGCGGGCGGTTGCGGCGGTTGAAGCGCTCGCCGCGATCCTGCCGTTCCTCGCGCTCGGACTGATCATCACCGGACGCCTCGGCGTCGCCGGCTTCGACCATTTCCTCATCGCCGTCGTCCTCGGATTCGTCATCTCGTTGGCGGCGCGGATTCTGATCCTCGAAGCGCGCGCGATTTTCGCTCAACACCCGGAAATAATGGTCGGCGAACTGCAGATAATATTCGGTCTGCACACGATCGCCGGCGAGCTGCGCGTCGCGCGCCATGCTCTTGTACTTTTCGAGGAGCTGCGCGGCATTGCCCCGCTGGCGGTTGTCTTGCCGGTTGCCCGGCTGTCCGCCGAGGTTCGGACCTCGCTGCCCCCCGCGACCGCGCCGGCGGCCGCCCTGACGATTATTGATCAAATGCCTACATCCTTACGAAGTAGTGGCTATCCCCTTTTGGTCCTCGGACGGGCAGGGCGGCGCCTGGGGTTACAGCCCTGCGCTGCTCCTGACCCTCTCGTTCCGGTCTGCGCTTCGTCGCGCGAGACAAACGGCCGATTGCGTCGGGGGTTGGAACGGGATGCGCTCAGCTTTTCTCAAGGGAGCGGGCCCGGCCCAGGCCATTGATGTAGTGTGCATGGGCCGCGATGCCAAGCGATTTTCGTTCAAACCCAGGTTAAGAGGATCGCGCGCGGCCGTTCGGCAAGGTCCGTGGCCACTCGCGCCTGGAGTCCATCGCGAGCGAGGAGAGCGGTCACCGCATCCGCCTGATCCGGGCCGATCTCGATCGCGGCGATTCCACCGGAATTGAGCAGCTGCGGCAGCTGCGGCGCGAGAGCGCGATACGCGTCGAGACCTTCTTGTCCTGCAAAAAGCGCTTCGTCCGGCTCATATTCGCGAACGCCGGCACCCACCTCCGCGCCATCCGCGATGTACGGCGGGTTGCACAGGATCAGGTCGAACTTCTCGAGCAAACCCTTTGCCCAGTCTCCCTGCATCAGCTTCGCTCGAGCCTCAAACCCGAGCCGGCGGGCGTTGGCCGAAGCATAAGACAAAGCCTGGCGCGAGACGTCGACGCCGAGGCCCGTGGCATCAGGCCAGATGTCGAGCGCCGCCAGAAGCAATGTGCCAGGGCCAGTACCGAGGTCCAGAATACGCTTCGGTCCGGCGGCTGCCTCGAAATGCTCGATCGCCGAGGCGATCAGTGCTTCCGAGTCCGGGCGCGGAACAAGCACTCCGGGGCCGACGTGAAGCTCGATGTTCCAAAAGGCGCGGCGGCCAGTGATGTAAGCGACCGGCTCCCCTTCCGAGCGGCGCCTGATCATGTCCCAATAACGGTCGGGCACCTGCCGGTCCGGAGGGGCCAGCAACAGCCGGTCGCGGTCGATGTGCAGCGCCTCGGCCATCAGAAGCTCGGCATCGAGCCGGGCCGTATCGCTGCTTTTCGTCAATTGGCGCGTCGCATCGTCGAGCGCGCGGGCGATTGGCTTCACGCTTCTTCCAGACCTGCGAGCCGCTCCGCTTCGTCCTCGGCGACGAGCGCGTCTATAATCTCGGTTAGGCCGGCGCCCTCGAGCACCTCGTCGAGATTGTGGCGCGTCAGATTGATCCGGTGATCGGTCACCCTCCCCTGCGGGAAGTTATAGGTGCGGATGCGTTCCGAGCGATCCCCCGAGCCGACCATCGATTTGCGTGCGCCAGCCCGTTCGCTGGCGAGCCGCTCGCGCTCCATCTCGAACAGGCGCGTGCGCAGGACCTTGAGCGCCTTGGCCTTGTTCTTGTGCTGCGACTTCTCGTCCTGCTGGATGACGACAAGACCGGTCGGAAGGTGGGTGATCCGGACCGCGCTGTCGGTCGTGTTAACCGACTGTCCGCCCGGTCCCGACGAGCGATAGACGTCGATCCGCAAATCCTTGTCGTCGATCTGGACGTCGACGTCCTCCGCCTCGGGAAGCACGGCAACGGTTGCCGCCGAGGTGTGGATTCGTCCACCGCTTTCGGTCACCGGAACGCGCTGCACCCGATGCACGCCGCTCTCGAACTTGAGCTTAGCGAACACTCCGGCGCCGTTGATGGACGCGATGGCCTCCTTGTAGCCGCCAAGCTCGGACGCGCTTGCGGAGATAAGCTCGAATCGCCAGCCCTGAGTCTCGGCGAAGCGGTGGTACATGCGAAGGAGATCGCCGGCGAACAGCGCGGCTTCGTCGCCACCAGTGCCGGCGCGAACCTCGAGCATCGCGGCGCGGGAGTCGGCGGCGTCGCGGGGCAGGAGCTGAATCGCGAGCGCGCGCTCGGCGTGTGGAAGCTTGTGGCGGATTTCCTCTGCCTCGGTCGCCGCCATTTCCTTGAGCTCGGGCTCGGCGGTCGGGTCCGCGACCATTCCGTTGAGAACCTCAAGCTCGGCACGAAGCCGCCGAACTTCGCGGGCGGCGGCGGCAACGGGTTCGATCGCGGCATAATCCTTCGAAAGCCGCACGAACTCCTCGGGCGCGAGGTCGCCGCGCGCCATCGCCTCGGCAAGCTCATGCCTCCGCGCCTCGATCGACGCGATCCGCTCCGACGAGATGTGGGTCATGAACCAGCCTTCGAGGCCTGGCCAAAATGCGCGGACCAAAGCCGAACGGCCTCTACTGCGCGTCCGTCATCCTGCTCCTTGGAAATTGAGAGATGAATCTCCGGAATGCCGCCGCTCTCTCTCCGAACATATACAATGCCGAGCAGCTCGCCTTTCCGAGCGATTTCGGCCTGGCGTTTGGCGTTACCACGATAAGCACTGCTCACTGGAACGCCTAGTCCTCGAAACTCTGATCGGACTCGCGTAGCCACGGGTTCGAGTTCCGAGGAATCTGCAATAACCGCTAGCGCAGCCTCCTTGGGCACTATGTCGATCATCATCGCCAGCCGCTCGATGCCGGCAGCCCAACCGACCGCAGGCGTGTGTGGCCCACCCAGCGCTTCGATCAGCCCGTCGTAGCGGCCGCCCGCGATCACTGTTCCTTGAGCGCCGAGCCGGTCGGTAACGAATTCGAACGCTGTGTGGCGGTAATAATCGAGGCCGCGCACCAGCCGCGCGTTGCGCTTCCACGGTACTCCGGCGGCATCGAGGCCGGCGGTCACCGCCGCGAAAAAGTCCGTGGCCTCGGCGGTCAGATGCTGATCGACCGTCGGCGCGTCGGCGCAGATCGCGCGGTCTTTCGGGTCCTTGCTGTCGAGAATGCGGAGCGGATTGCGCTGCAGCCGCGCGACACTGTCCTCCGATAGGTTCGCTTTGTGCCCTTCGAAATAATCGATGAGCGAGGTCCGCCAGGCGTCGCGCGTTTCCGGATCGCCGAGTGTGTTCAGTTCGAGCGTCACGCCGTCCGCAATCCCAAGCTCCTGGAGCAGCTGATAGCCGAGGCTCAGCAACTCGACGTCGGCTTGCGGCTCGGCCGCGCCGATGATCTCGGCGTCGAGCTGATGGAACTCGCGAAAGCGGCCCTTCTGCGGGCGTTCGTAGCGGAAGGCCGAGCCGTGGGTGGCGATCTTCAGCGGCGCATATTGCTGCCAACCCTCGCTGAGATAGGCGCGGCAGATTCCGGCGGTGAACTCGGGACGAAGGGTAATGGATTCGCCGCCGCGATCTTCGAACGAATACATTTCCTTGGAGACGACGTCGGTGGTCTCTCCGATGCTCCGGGCGAACACCTGCGTCTGCTCGATCGTCGGCACTTCGACGCGCTTGAACCCGTAAAGACGACGCACCTTGTCGAACGCCGCGACGACCGCGGCGAGGCGGTCGGCGTCTTCTCCAAGCAGGCTTTGCGTGCCCCGAACGGGCTGAACCGGCGTCATGGCCGCGCGCTAAAGCATATAAGCGAAAGTTCGCAAAGCCGCGGTCAGGGCATTTGCTTCTGTTCGAACTTCTCCAGCGCATGCTCATAGTAGCTTGCGGGCAGGAATTGCTTGCGAAACGAGAGCATGAAGGTGCGGCCGAGCGGATCGACCATGCTCGAATCATATCCGATCGGGATCGCGCCCGCGCCATTGTGAACCTTGGGCTGGGTGTCGAAGATGTTGCCGACCTCGAAGCGCAGCGAGGCGCCGCGCAGCCACGGGTGGCGGCTGACCAGCGGGAGATATTGGCCGATGTTCGCGAACAGCCTGAGGTCGAAGGTCGCGACGGGCGAAAAATGCAGCCGATCCCCGCTCAGATCGTCGACCGTCGTGGCGCTCCGCCAGTTCGCGCCGAGCCGGGCGCCCATGCCGTTGTTCGACCAGCCAGCCTGCGCCTGAACCTGATGCCGCGGCTGCCCTCCCGTCTGTCCGATCGGAGCTCCGTGGAGATAGTCGAGCTCCGGAAGTCCGGGCTCGATGAGGGCGCGATCGACCAAAGTGATCGTGTCGGTGATCGAAAAGGTCAGGCGGCCCTTGCTCGATGGAAGGCCCGCGAACGATCCGGGAATGGCCGTTGAAGAGGCATTGCCTTGCGGGACGGAAATCCCGGCGGCGCGCACGCGGTCGATCGCCTTCAGCACCTCTGCGTTGGTCACTTGGTGGCTTTTCAGCGGCTTGTTGAAATCGAAGCCGAGCTGCAGCGTGTCGCGGCGCGCGGATGAGAAGTTCACCGGCCGCAAATCGACGCTGACGAGATTTCCGAAGCCATCACGAACGAAGCGCTCGGGAAACGCCTCTTCTATTTCCGGAAACACCGTGATGTTCGAGATCGGACGGTCGATGTCGACGTGCGCATATTCGCCGCGCAGCCGGACCTCCGACGAACCGAACGGCTGCCATTGCACTCCCAGGTCCAGCGTCCGGCGGCGGTCGGTCCGGAGGTCGGGGTTGCCGCCCGTGACGACCGCGACCCGGTTCACCACGCCATTGTCGAAGTCGAACATGCGTGTGCCCGGCGTTTCGACGAACGGGTCGCCGATCTGGCGAACGCTGGGCGCCTGCTCCTCGCGGTTCCAGCCGCCGATGAAATTGAGGCCGTAGACCGGCGACCAGTTCGCTCCGCCGCCGATCCTCGTCAGGGTGCCGAAATCGGATAGCCGGCTCGCTTCGGCATTGCCGTTGAGCGTGAGATTTCCGAGAGCGCTGAATGCGCGCTTCACGTGCGAGATCGGAATATCGACGCTGATCGCACCGGTCGCCGTGGACCGCTTCGTTCCGTCGACCGGCACCGGGACCAGATGTTCCTCGTCGATGTCGAGACGCTCTCCCGACGCCGCCACCCGCAGCGTCACATCGGCGGCTCCTCCGGGAGCGGTAAAGAGCGGACCGTTCATGGTGCCGTCGAAGCCGGCGGCGGCGCGGGTCGTCTCGGCATTTCCGGGCGCGAAGACCTGGCCAAGATCGGTCGTCCTGGTCCTGCTGCGATCGAGATCGCCGTTGCCGGTGACGTTCCAATGCCATTGCTTCAGATCGCCGATCAACGACCCGCCGACATGCAGGCTGTTGTCGAGCGTGCGCCGGCGAAGCTCCGCCGGAAGCTGCTCGGAAAGACCGCTCAGCAGATGGCCATTGCTGTGGCCCGCCTCGACGTTCAGCGTGGCTTCGGTGTTGCCCGCCAGCTCCCGGTTGATCGTGCCGGTGGCGCGAATCCCGAGCTCCGGCGGAATCAGCAGCCCGGTCGCCCCGGTGCCGCCGCTTTCATATTGCTGCTCGACCAGGCTTCGCTGCGCGCCGCGCAGTATGTCGGAAGTTCCGGCATGGAGGTTGAGCGTCGTTCGCTGGTTCCCGCTCAGCAGAATCCTGGTCGCATCGCCGCTGCCTCCGGTGAATCCGTCATGCGACGCGGTGTTTCCTGCCACCTGCCCGAGCGTCTCGCCGAAATGGTTCTGCAGGACAACGTTCACGACCTTCTGGTCGGGCGGATAGCCGTATTTGAGCGCAACCTCCTCGGGGAGGATATCGACCCTGGAAATGGCTTCGATCGGAATATCTCGAAGCTCTCGATAGCTCGAGACGCGGCGGCCGTTGAGCAGCACCAGCGGACGCGCGCCTCCGGATCCGAGCGCGAGGCCGATGTCCGGAGCAATCGCATCCAGCAGCTCGTCGAGGCTGGTCGCGCCCGTCGCCTTCACATCGCGGGACTTGAGGACATTCTCGGGCTGGATGTCGCCGATGACCGAACCGCGAGGCGGCTTGCCTTTGATGACGATATCGTCGTCGTCACTGTCGGTGTCGGCGGATGGCGCTGCCGGCGCGGGAGGTGGCGGAGAGGGCTGCGCAATCGCCACGTGAGCGATGGCGAGCGAGGATGCCGCGAGCAGATGAAGGCGGGGACGTAACAGCATTGCGGCCCCGTGGCCGCTGCCGGCTAACCGCCCGCTGGCCGCAACATGAAATTCGGCGGACGGTTAGCCGGGGGCGCCGCCGCGCTGCTGACGCATCTCCTGGAACTGCCGACGGAACCAGCTCGGGTTGGGCAGGAACAGCTTTCGGAAGCTGATCATGATCGTCCGTCCGAGCGGGTCGAGGAGGTCCGGCTGGAAGCTCAGCGGAACCGCGCCGAAAGCATCGTGGACCTTTGGCCTGCTGTTGAAGACGTTGTCGACCTTCAGCTGCACCTGCGTGCCACGGAACCACGGGTGCTTGACCGCGATCTCAGGAATGTCGCCGGGATTGGCAAAAAGGCGGAGATCGAACGTCGCGAGCGGCGAGAAATGCAGGTTGTCCCCAGTCAGCGTGTCGACCCTCGTCCCGCTACGCCAATTGCCGCTGAGCCGCGCGCCCAGTCCGTTATTGAAATAGCCGGCCTGCGCCTGGACTTGATGCCGCGAAGTGCCGCCGCTTTGCCCCTGGGCATCACCATGAAGATAGTCGACCACCGGAAGGCCGGGTCCGATCTTGACCTTGTCGACGAAAGTGATGGTGTCGGTGAGCGAGAAGGTGATGCGGCCGCGGTTGCCGCCGCCAAAACGCCCGCCGCCACCGCCCCCTCCTCGACCGCCACGACCAAAGCCTCCGAATCCGCCACCTGGGCCCGACTGGGAAGACGCGCCTTCGGTTGGTGCTGTGCCGCCCGTCGTGCTTCCTGACTGACCGCCGTTCGCCGGCGGTGTCCTGGCCGGCCCGCCACTCCCGAAGTCACGGCGGAACTGCGCGCGCATCTGGTCCAAGACGGCCTGGGATGGCCGGTGCGACTTCAACGGCTTCGAGAAATCGAAGCCGACGCGAAGGCTGTCGCGTTCGGAGCTCTCGAAATTCACCGGGGTAAAATCGGCGCTGATCAACTGGCCGGAATCGTCGCGGACGAAGCGTCCCGGGAAGGCTTGCTCAATCGTCGGCGTGACCGTCAGGCTGGCGATCGGGCGAGCGATCGTCTGGTGGACATACTCGCCGCGCAGCCGAAGATCGGTCTTCTCGAACGGCTGCCAGTTGGCGCCGAGCTTGAGGACGTTGCGGCGATCGGCCTTGAGGTTCGAATTGCCGCCGGTGATGACATCGGCGAGCACGGTTTGGCCCGTCGTGAAGTCGAAGATTCGCGTTCCCGGCGTATCGATGACGGGATCGCCGAGCTGGTTGACCGTCGGCGGGCCTTCCTCGCGGGTCCAGCTGGTGATGAAGTTGAGCCGGTCGACCGGCGACCAGTTCGCCCCTGCGCCGATCGTGGTCAGTGTTCCAAAGTCCGACAGCTGGTCCACTTCGGCGTTGCCGTTGACGGTCAGGTTGCCGAGCGCGCTGAAGTCGCGATTGCGGCGCGAAATGGGGAGGTCGATGTTGATCGCCGCCTCGCCCAGGGTGCGGCTGAGCGAGTTGGAACCGCCGGAACGGCTAAGGCTGTTCAAGTGCGTCGTGCTTCCCGCCAGCGTGATCGTGGAGCTCGCCTTGCCCGCGGGAAGCGTGAAGAGGTTGCCGTTGGCGGTCGCTTTCATGTCCGCCGAGGCAGTCGTTTCCCGGGCCCGCTCGCGGCCGTCGTCGGTGTCGGTCCTGGTGATGTCGCGCGCGAAATCGCCATTGCCGGTGAACGTCCAGCGCCAATCTCGCTTGGCACCGTTGAGCGTCACCCCGGCGTGCGCCGTGTCAGTGCTCGTGTTGCGCGCAAGCGCCGAGATCAATGTGTCGTCGAGGCCGATCAGAGCACGGCTGTCGGTATGCTCGACTTCGGTATTGAGCGTACCGGAAACATCCCCGAAAACCGTCCGGTTGAACACACCGCCTGCCCGAATGTCGCGCTTGCTCGGCACCAGTGAGCGCGCCGCGAGCTCATGGGCTTGGTCGAGCTTCGGGCACGGGCGGTCCTGGGTGAGACAAATGTTGCGCTCGTCCTCCGTGAGCAGGCTGTTCCCCTCAACGTGGGCGTTCAGGGTCGTCCGGCCATTTTTCTCGATGCTGAACTGGGTCAGGTCAGCGGCACTCGCGACCTCGCCCCCCTGCGTGGGAACAGTGCCGGTGACCTGAGCCGTGGTCGAGCGGAAGCGCTGGCGGAGGACGATGTTCACGACCTTCTGGTCGGCGCGATAGCCGTATTTCAGCGCGACTTCCTCGGGCAGGATCTCGACCCGCTCGATCGCTTCGGTCGGGATGTCGCGCATTTCGCGGAAGCTGGAGATGCGCTGTCCGTTGAGGAGCAGCACCGGCTGCTCGCCCCCGCGACCTTGCGAGCTCCCAATCTGCGGGGCGAGTGCATCGAGCAGATCGGTGATGCTGGTTGCACCGGTTGCTCGAACATCGCGGGAATCTAGGATGTTCTCCGGCGGGATGTCGCCGACAACCGAGCCGCGGGCCCGCTGGCCTTGAACGACGATCTCTTCTTCATCGCCCATATCCTCGTCAACCGCCTGGGCAGCCGTCGTATCCTGCTCGGCAGTCGTCGGGCTTGCCTGTTGCGAAGCCGGCGCAGGCGTGGGCGGAGCAGGCGGCGGCGTTTGCCGCGCAAAAGCAGGGGAAGACAAGACAATGAGGGCAGCGCTGGCGAGCAGCGTATTACGGGCTTTCATGCCGGCTCCGTTACTGCGGCGAACTGAATGACCCCTGACAACGCCGTTAAGTTCGACAAAGTGCCGACTGCTGTCTGCGAACGCGCACAGGCGCTTGTCGCGGCGCCGAAAGTCCCGTTACAGTTCGGCGTCATTCAGCCCTAAGGAGACCCGCCCGATGCGCCGAGCCGCGCTTGCCGCCCTCTTGTCGTCATTTCTTGCAAGCGCCGCCGCGGCGCAAATCGTGCCGCCGCAGAATAGCAAGCCTCTCGCGACCGCGAAAATCGACACGATCCCAGCGCCGAAGGACATCGCTTATCCAGGAACGATGCAGCTGACGGTCGATGCCAGCGACGTCACGCGCGCGATCTTCAAGATTCACCAGCATGTCCCGGTGCCCGGCTCTGGCGATTTCGTGATGCTCTACCCCAAATGGCTTCCCGGCCATCACTCGCCCTCCGGCCAGATCAATAAGATCGCCGGCTTCCGCGCCAACGCGAACGGCCAGGAGCTCAAATGGGTTCGCGACGACCTCGACGTCTACGCATTCCACATCGACGTGCCGGCGGGCGTGAACGCGATCGATATCGATTTTCAATATGTCTCGCCGACCGCGGGGAACCAGGGCCGGATCGTCGCGACCCCGGACATGGCAAGCATCCAGTGGATCGCCAATTCCATGTACCCCGCCGGCTATTACGTCCGGGACATACCGGTGCAGGCATCGGTTATCGTGCCGCCAGGTTGGAAAGTCGCGACAGCTCTTCGACCCAGTGGGCAGACCGCGACCCGCATCGATTATCCGGTGACGAGCTACGAGATCCTGATGGATTCGCCACCGATCGCGGGCGCCCACTATCGGGCGATCCCGCTAAGCCCGGACGTGACGCTCGACGTTATCGCCGACAACGAGCAGGAGCTCGCGGCGACACCCGAGCAGATCGCGGCCCACAAAAGGCTCGTCGACCAGGCCGTGAAAGCCTTCGGCGCGCAGCATTACGACCATTATAATTTCCTGCTGACCATCTCGAACAATCTCGGCGGAAGCGGCCTCGAGCATCACCGAAGCTCGGAGGACGGAGTTGGTCGCGGCTATTTCACCGAGTGGGACAAGATGCTCCGCGACCGCAACCTGCTGCCGCACGAATATACGCACAGCTGGAACGGCAAGTATCGCCGCGGCGCCGACCTTTGGACGCCGGACTTCCGCACCCCGATGCAGGACAGCATGCTGTGGGTTTACGAAGGCCAGACCCAGTTCTGGGGCTATGTGCTGGGGGCCCGTTCCGGCATGCTTTCGAAGCAGGATACGCTCGACGCCATTGCCGCGACCGCCGCGTCATACAGCCTGGGAACGCCCGGCCGGACGTGGCGGCCGCTGATCGATACGACCAACGATCCGATCATCGCACAGCGCGCGCCGCAACCGTGGCGGAGCTGGCAGCGGAGCGAGGATTATTACAGCGAGGGGCAGCTGATCTGGATCGACGTCGACCGGATCATCCGCGAGCAATCGGGCGGCAAGCGTTCGATCGACGATTTCGCCAAGGCCTTCTTCGGAGTCCGCGACCGCGACTGGGGCGAGCTTACCTATAATTTCGACGAGGTCGTCGCGACGCTGAACAAGGTCCAGCCGTACGACTGGCGCGGTTACCTTCAGCGCAAGATCTACGGCGTTGCGCCCGAGGCGCCGCTCGATGGCATCAACCAGGGCGGCTACAAGCTTGTCTTCACGCCCGAGCCGACCATGTGGATCAAAAGTGCCGAGATGCAGGCCAAGAACAGCGATCTCACCTATTCGGGTGGATTCGTGGTCGGCAATGACGGCAGGATCACGAGCGTGCTGTGGGACGGCGCGGCCTTCAACGCCGGCCTTTCCATCGGATCGCAGATCGTCGCCGTGAACGGCCGCAACTTCGACATGGATGGGATCAAGCAGGCGATTAAGGACGCGGCCAACGGCGGCGCTTCGCCGCAACTGCTGGTGCACGACGGCGACCTCTACCGAACCGTGGCGCTCGATTGGCACGGCGGCCTGCGCTATCCGAGACTGGAGAAGACCGGGAAAGGACCGGGAACGCTCGACGCTTTGCTCACGCCGCGCTGAGCACTGAAAATGGGGGGAGGCAGCCATGCGTTGGTGGATCGTTAGCTCGACGGCGTTGCTTTTCGGGGTCGCAGCCTCAGCGCAGCCGGCAGGCCCGGCCGAGACTGACGTCCGTGCCGCGCTCGCCCGGATTCAGAGCCTCGATCCCAAGCTCCATTCGGTGCTCGCGGTAGACCCGACCGCCGTCGATCAGGCGCGGCGGGTCGACGCCGGCAATCTGCGCGGGCCGCTGGCCGGCCAGCCGGTGCTTATCAAGGACAATATCGAAGCGGCGGGCCCGCTACCGACGACCGCCGGAAGCCTTGCGCTGGCGAACAACGTGACCAACCGCGACGCACCGTTGGTCGCCCGGTTGCGCGCTGCGGGCGCGATCATCCTCGGCAAGACCAATCTCAGCGAATGGGCGAACATCCGTTCGTCTCACTCCATCTCCGGCTGGAGCGCGGTCGGCGGCCAGACGCACAACCCGTGGGCGCTCGACCGCAATGCATGCGGGAGCTCGAGCGGGAGCGGCGCGGCTGTCGCGGCGGGCATCGTCCGCTTCGCGATCGGCACGGAGACGGACGGGTCGGTGACCTGCCCGGCCTCGATAAACGGAATCGTCGGCCTCAAACCTACAGTGGGCCTCGTCAGCCGAACGCACATCGTGCCGATCAGCCATAGTCAGGACACGGCAGGACCGATGGCGGACAATGTTCGCGATGCGGCGGAATTGCTGAGCGTGATTGCCGGAACCGATCCTGCGGATCCGGCGTCGCGAGACGCGGACAAGCACAAGACCGACTACGCCGCGCACCTCGATGCTGGCTCGCTGAAAGGCAAGAGGATCGGGGTGATGCGCTTCGCCTCGACGCCGCTGCTCAACCCCGCGTTAGAAACCGCGCTCGCGATCCTCCGCAAGCAGGGCGCAATCCTCGTCGACATCAAGAAGTTCGACCAGAGCAAGATCGGGAAGAACGAGAATCTCGTTCTCCAGACCGAGCTCAAGGCCGACATGGGGAAATATTTGAAGGGCAGCCCGGCGCCGATCGCCTCACGCACGCTTGCCGACCTCATCGCCTTCGACAAGACGCATGCACAGCAGGAAATGTCGCTGTTCGGTCAGGACTATTTCGAAGATTCCGAAAAGACGAAGGGGCTTTCCGATCCCGTTTACAAGAAAGCGCGGCAGGCGAGCTTCATGGCGGCCGGCCCGAACGGGATCGACCGGCTGCTCAAGCAATACAATCTTACCGCGCTGGTCGGCCCGACCGCCGGGCCGGCTTGGAAGATCGATGGAGTCACCGGAGATTCGTTCTCCGACGGTGGAGCAGGTTCGCTCGCCGCGGTTGCGGGCTATCCGCACCTCACGGTCCCGATGGGGCTGATCAAGGGGCTGCCGGTCGGCCTGAGCTTCATGGGCCCGAAATGGTCGGAGCAGTTGCTGCTCAACCTCGGCTACGCCTACGAGCAAGCGCGCGGACCATTTCCGTCACCGAAATTCTATCGCTCAATCGAGGAGCAGGAGCCCGAGGTCGCGCCGTACATGGAGCCGGTGCCGCGCTGACTTAGGCTGTCGCGGGTTCGAGTCCTCGGTTCTGCGACAGGAATACGACCGGCAGGGTGAAGGACTGGGGGACGACGAGCAGCGCGAGCCAGCTGCCAGCCGTGCAGATCGTCACTGCGACGCAAGTGATGAGCGACACCGCGGTCAAAGCCACGAAGGTCAGAAGGGCGGAATTTTCCGCGGTCACCTCAGTCATTCGGTTGCGATCGGCGAACAGTCTCTGAAGTAACGCGATCGCCCGGCTGCACGAACTCTCGCACATTGCCGGGAGGATGGCGTGAAGGATGCAGGCGAGGCCGGCGCCCGTCGCGAGCGTGCCCACAAGCAGCGCGAACCGCATATGCTCGAAATATGTTTCGCCGACATCGGCCAGATGTCGCTTGCTCGCTTGCAGCATGGCCCTTCTCCATGTGCGGGACTAATCTCTAGGGAGGGAATAGACAATGTGGCGCAGCGGCGTCCGACGCGCCATCGCCACGACTCGGCTAGGACGTAAGCCGCAACGCTCCGATGGCCGCGACGATGGCGAGGATCAGCAGCAGCCGGACCGTACTCGCCGGCTCGTGGAACCAGAGGATTCCCACCGCGACGGTGCCGACCGCGCCGATGCCGCCCCACACCGCATAGGCCGTCCCCATCGGAATCGAGCGCGAAGCGACCTCAAGGAGGCCCATGCTCACCGCGACCGAGGCGAGGAATGCCAGCGTCCAGGGAATGTTGCGGAACCCATCGACCAAACGGAGCGAGGTCGTGAATCCGATCTCGAAGAAGCCGCCGACGATCAGCCAGACCCACGGCATTTGAGCATGTCCCCTTTGGTCGTTACGCTCCGCCTCATGGCGGAGCCGCGAAGCATCGGCAACATGGTCGCGCCCTGGCGCTTCGTGTTGTTCGTCGCCGCGGGACTGGCGTCCGTCTATCCCGCGATCCATTGGCTCGGCAGCTGCACCCTCGGAATCATCGCGGCCTTCGACATCGCCGCAATCATCTTCCTGCTCGCGTGCGCCAACTTGCTCGGCGTCAGCGAAGGCACGGTGATTGAAAGTCACGCCAGGGGAAATGACGCCAACAGGACCTTCCTTCTGGTCATCACCT